>SDBS01000954.1_pt1 | contig 29090 bp, 37 predicted proteins | sample 2277091 | NCBI WGS metagenome assembly SDBS01 (sample SAMN10404972, study PRJNA504765) | marine sediment metagenome | isolation source: marine sediment core GS10_PC15, 163 cmbsf | place: Arctic Ocean: Southern Knipovich Ridge | collected 2010
ATCTAAATCTTTGGATATAACATCCCATACAGGCTCGTTTGAAGCTGGATAGATTATTGAAATAATTGAACGTAAAACAGTCTCAAATCTGGTCTCCAATTCTCTCGCCACAAAGTCATTAGGTTGGATCCTAAATCCAATCTCACGCTGTAAAGCACGTACCTCGTCATCCCAAAGTACACCTATCGTAAATAAATAGGTGTCACCATTGGGACCAGGAACCTTGACTTGTGTATCGAATTGAAAACCTTCAATGAGTTTCTGCACCACGTCAGGGGGAGCGTTCTGTTCTTTGGTATGTGTCATGGGCGCACCTCGCGCATTAAGAAGGTTAGTTAATTAGGCTTCACCTTGATCGGCTACACCTGCTTGTTCGACCGTAACTGATTCGGTTTCACCTTCATAATCATCAGCCCATGCAACTGCTAAACTGGCTGTCTCCGCTACAGTCACCGTACCAATATTCTTGGGAGATGAAAAAGCTGTTAACCAACAAAGATGATAACCAATTGATACCTTATCACCGGTCTTCGGGTGGGTCTCCACTTCAACAATCAAAAATGGTACGGATTGCTCATCAAGCATGCGCATCGCTTTCTTAGTCGCACCCGCACCTAATCGCTGAATAATTGACCCATCATCCTGTTGATTGTAAAGTGCAAACCCACCAACTGATATATTAATATCCGTTGGACTGGGTGCCATCTCCAGAATACGACCAGCATCTAACGAATTCAAATGCCGAATTCTCGTCATATTACGTGTATGGCTCGGCGTAAAATTGGTAATGTAGCCAATATTGTTGCCTTGCATATCCAGAAGGTCTACCGATGTCGATAAAATCGTTCGATTGCTTTCCGGTATCGAAACACCTGATCTGGGATTCTGTGCCGCAGCTACTAATCCAGGGCTCATAATAATTCTCCTACTTTATCTTTGCTGGGGATCACCTTCGATGACCCCCAACGAATTAATTCAAAGTTACGCAGCCGCTGTTAACGGTGCGGATGCAAAACCATACTCAAATATGATCTGATTAATCGGGTATATCGGCGTGTAGTTAAACCGTATCCAAATAAGTGTTGGATCATTCTCGTCCTGTGACACGTTTATACTACCATTTGATAGTATAATTGAATTCTTAATCAAGAATGATAATATGTCACGCACTGTACCAGCTATTGCACTCATCCGGTTCGGGGTGACCTTACGATCCTTACCACGATATTGACTTAAAGCTACCCGGATACGTTCACGCATCTCATCTTCGGCATCCCCAACACTGATCTCCTGATTTTCAATCGTAGTCGTATTACAGGTAATTCCGTGATAAACTACCGGTGTGGTCGCCTCGTTCATGATATAAGTTACTCCACCTGACTCCAGCGTGTTTTTAACCTCATCATCAACCCAACCATTAAAACCGACCGGCCATGTAAACCCAACACCCAACGAATTCGTCAACGGTGTCGCGGTATCAGCTAACCCACAAATACGACCTGCCCACATTGCCGCAGCAAACGGTGGTGAAACCTCTCGCGGTCCTTCAATAAATGTTCCACCGGTTGTCTGCCACATATTAGCAAAGTAGCGCGCTCCATTATGAACAAGTGCCACCATACGAACCGATCCACCAAAGCTCGCTGCCCATGTTACAACCTGCGCCGGTGTCTGTCCTGATACCGCAGCTACCACACCTCGCCGTTCCTTACCAATCGTATCAGCCGAACGTTCCTCACAATGTGCCCTCAAATACGCTTCAACGGTCGTTCCGGTCTTCAATGGCACAATATAAGCAACCTTGATCTGCTTCAGCTTATCAATCCCCGCGGTATAGTTTGAAGCTCCATCTCCTGTTACAGCCACACACCAGATATTCGGTACACCAGCTTCGAACGCTAATCGGGCGGCATTGACAAGGTCACTACCAACTCCGTGGTCGGCAATTACATCGCCGAGGTTCGTGTACTCCTTCCGATCATAATTTAATACCGGATAGTAATATTTGGCATAATAAGTCGATCCAGTATTCGGTCGACGCTTCGCGGTATTTGATGTCGGTGATCCACTGTATACTACAGTCGATCCAGTGTGACCCGTCGCAGTATAGGTTGTACTGGACGCAGACGTCAACGTAACTATTCTACGATAATCACCAACTTCCCCTGTGGTCGACGTTACGTAAACCCTGTAACCACCAGAAAATGGCACACGTGCCCACTGTAATGCCACAAGTTGGGTCGTTGCCGTCAATGTAAATGACTTTACATTACTGGCTATCGTCTCACCCGTAGCCGCCTGATCAATTGCAGTTACCTTAAACGTAACCCCCGTTACAACCCCCCATTTACCAGTCACACCAGCCGTATGTGCAGCCGATTCCAATTCCGGTGCTGGACATACTGCAGCATTCCTCCAATCCAATGTTCTACCGGTATTGACATAGTCCCGACCATTTACATAAATCTCAGATGTCGCGCCTGAAACATTTGCTACCCTGACAAGACTCAGCAATGTCTCAGCAACCCGATCAATATGCAAACTACCGGTCGCACCTGAAACATTACCCGCAACAACCGCTTCGGCGGATATCAATGTTGACTTACCCTGTGATAAACCAACTAACGCCAATTTACGAACAGTCAGTGGTATTACTGCACTCCCGCCTGCGCCTGATCGCCTTCCGTACACTCTTACTGGCATTTTAATCTCCTATCATATTTACTATATTATAAACGTTCTTCTACTTTTTATGAAGAAATCGTCAATCCTAAACCAGTTGCTGCTGGAGCAACCCTGAAATCTTCAATAACTGGACCCGCAACCTTGTACAATCTCGCCCAAGGTATTAAGATACCTGGGATCGTATAGGTTATCCCCCAAAATTTGTCCTGTCCATCGAGACTCTGACGTTCTATCACCTTGCCTGAGAACCTAATCGCATTGTAGGGTATTTCTATACCGTCTCCAGCGAGTTTGCGACATAGTGGGTCACTTAGTCCCGCAAACACCCAATCAGCTATATAACAAGCCGCAAACCTCGATGTCGCATTACAATATATCTCAACCGTACAACTAATATCACCACTATAACCTATATAGGTCTCAATCGTATTCGGATCGGACGGGGTTGGTTGATACTGTAACTCAAACTTGTTCTTACCAAGCCCCTGCGACGATAACGTATTTAACTGAGCTTCAACTATTACCGCGTAAAACTTTCGATCCCCAGGATTATAAGCCGGTACAATCGGCGGAGGTTCTCTTACCTCTTTATCGCTTTCAAAGTCCTGAAACTTGGCTGTTAGCATGTTTACGAAGAGATCCTCTAATTCCGTTAAAGCCATGAACATAAACCGAGGATCAGTATAAAGATCAAGAAAAGCCTTGCCAGCTTTACCTATAACTCGCTCAGGAATAACCACAGGCATTAGTTAACCTTTTCCCATTCATCAGCCGAACGGGCAATTTCATCCCCACTATCCAAACGAACTACCACCATTGTTACTGAATATGTCGTTGAATCAATATTAATAACTTCACCGTCACCGAAGCGCAAATTAGTAACCCTATCACCCACAACTAAATCAGTGTCAGATAAATCATCTGCTAATTTATAAATAGGCATTACGTCGCACCAGTTATACTTGACGAAACCGCAACCGCACCACCAGTCGTTATATATTGATACCAAGTTCCCCCGGTGCTATCTTTCATTTGTAATAAATCTGGAGCACCTCGTATAAGTGGACCAACCTCAACACGCTCGTAACCAACTAATATCTGATTCGGATAACCCCGACCCCTGGCAATTACCGCATATACACCTGGTCCAACGTCAGTTAATTGTACCGTACCCCAACGCTGTGTCGTTCCCGATATTGAAGCACCACTCGTCACCCCCGACGCTACCGTGCCCTGAATCGTGTAACCAGTTATAACCACACCGTAATTATAGAGAAAAACTGACATGCCTGAGGTGCCTCGATTCGTTCGAGGATCCTGAATTAAAACCTCAATGGTATTTCCGGTTGTTGACATTAAAATCCTTTATTAACTATATGGAAACACACCACCAGCTTCCATAGCACTTTCCAAATCCGTGAGCATTTGCTGATATTCCGGTGTCATTTGTACCTCAACATCAGGAGCACCACCGGCAATTCTAAATACTAAGCCTTCTATTGCACTTGATGCCTCTTCTAAGCCCTTGTACACACCATCTTGCCAAAAACGAAGCCCAGACCGAGAAGGTAGCCACCAACGAAATCCCGTGGGGTTAAACTTCGAGGGTTGGCTAAAAGTAGCTTCAGTGATAGTTGAAAATCTTACTTGCCCATCTATTCCTTCTTGACCAACTTTCTTTGTTTGTGCAATTTGACCACCAGCACTTCCAGCAAACCTACTTCCAACACCCGCAAATTTCACCCGCGTCACTCCCTGTACAATCGTTCCGGTCTTCGGATTTGCCCTTACACCTTTTACCAAAATCCAAGGGATGGTTTTACCAATCAGCCACTTCATCGGCATGGCTACGTTTCCGTAATTTTGGTAAACCAAATAACTTGTACCGCTTTTGGTTTTGGTCTTATCGTCAGCGAATATCTCGACCGCGTTGCCTTTCAATTCCCATTGAATACTTTGAACACCCCTACCAGTAGCTTCCTGAAACCTTACAATTGTACCGTCACGTCTGGGTTCAATCCCCTGCATAATATTTCTAATATGCTTCTGGCAAACGATTCCGATTCGTGTTAAAAGAGCTTGGGTCTGTTTATCCCATTCAGCTTGATCGCTTAACCTTAACCATGACTCCGGTAGCGATACGATGTCAACTTTCAACCCATAGGGCGGTAATGGTACTGATGGCGTGTACATTAAACAACCTTAAACTCATCGCCTTCACTGGTAATCATCTCCCACAATGTTCCCTCATCTTGACTGTCAAAGGTGGATTGAGTGCCATCCGGTAAAGTAACAACCACATCACCAGCAAATTCCTCAACAATGTCTAACAACGTACCGGCAGCTAATTCAACCGGTTCAGGATGCTCTTGTGCAGGATCGTCAAGCGTTACGTCGTTGATGATACGTACCTGCATGGCTTGTTTATTACCCCAAATTTGGCGTTCTGGGCGACGCTGTGCGGTCTTTGAACGTTTACTAACCTTACCACCCATTGATTTATAAACATCGGTTACAACGGCGTAATAGGAGTCTTCGTCATAATCATCCTTGTTGACCTCAGCCTTCGCCTTCTCCCATATATCTTCGTCCTCAACCCACGAAGCAGGTGCGCCTTTTGTTTGAGATTGTTTACGACGAGAATCTTTTACAAAATCATGTTCAAAAGCCCCACTCCCAACAAACAGCACGCTATAGGAATATCCGCTTTCGTCATCAAACTCATACTTATATTCCGTTATATCAGATATAATTATATTAGTTCCTGCAGCTAAAAAAACTGATTGACCTTCAGAATCCCAAACATCAATCCCATCCCTTAAATGACCAGTATCACCAACCTCAAACTTTTGGGATCTTTTATATTGACCCTCAACCTCTTTTAGCTTCATATAGTATTCGAGATCCTCGTCTAAATGATCTAACACGATCTGAGCAATCATGTTCTCATCGTAATCAACACTCTCGCCGTGTTCAGCTTCAACATTCAAACCAACTAAAAATTGCTCATGGTCAATAGCATCCCAATCAACCCCAAGCGCGTCACCCAATACCATCGCTTCATCCATCGAATATGCCATTGCGGTTTTGGAACTAATCTTACTGTTAGAATACTCGATTGCTTGTTCCGCGCTTAAACCATCAACGGTCTCCTCTTCTCCTTCAAAAGGCGTCCACCTTACCATCCAACCTTCCTCAACATCCGGAGGTATGTTTCCAGTACTGTAATCTTTGAAAATCAATAAACCATTTTCAAGTTGATGTTGAACGTCATCCTCTAAATCTTCTACGGTGAGCTGAGCTTGCTTGCTGGCATCAACGCCTGATTCATAATCTTTTATCTTTTCGAGATGATCCCAACCGTCTTGCGTGCTTGGTATTTTAACACGTGGATCTCTGTCAGGTAACAGATGAACTTCATCTAAAACAGATATACCTTCAGTTCCCATAGGCACTGAAATTGGTGTGCCATCAATTGTAAATCCTTCAAAATCTTTTACAAATTTTACCGTATCACCATTCCGCCAATCACCTTCACCTGCCGCTTCTTTACTCATCGCCAGCCGACGACGATCCGACCGGCTACCTCGAAAAGGGCGTTTTGCCGATACTTTATTCCATACCGTACCTTCATCAGATCCATAAAGTTCGGCTGTCTCACCCGTAGCTGCATTAAAAGCCTTGAATACATCCCCCACAACCATTTCAACAACAAAATGTGATCCCGCATCAAACATGACTGGATCTACAACGTCATCAACATAAAGTTCGGTAGAATTAATAAGAATTACCTCATTACCTTCTTCTAACATAGCCCGCTTATGACGATTAAGGTGTGTTGTTTGCTTCCTGGATATTTTCTCCCATACAGTTCCCTCTTCATCACTATGAATCCAAAAATCCGTTGCACCAACATCAAGCCAAAAAACACCCGGTTCACCTGCTGATGGTTCAGTTATATCTACCTCACTCCCCGCAGGAACAATAGAACCATCAGATGCATCCCGATCAACCAACAATCTTATTTTATCACCGGCAACAATAGCTTTCTTTTTCCGATTCAGATGCATCGTTGTTACACCGGGTACTTGCTCCTGATTAGCATCCTTGTCGTCCTCATCTAATTCAGATTCAGGATACTGATCAGATAATTTTTCTATCGGCATTTTAACCTCCTTTGTTTACAAAATAGAAAACGCTAATGTTGGGCAATGTTCGATCAATTTGCATTTTTTAGAAGTTATTGCATAAGTAACCCCCCTAATTCTCTTAAATATAAGTCGACCATTTGAACTAATTGAACGAACCTGCCTCAAAAATCCTTTAACCAACACCAAATCCCCCTTCTTAAAGCCGTCAAGTTCTTTGTTTACTTGATATTTAACCCTACCAATAACTTTTCTTGGGCTATCATAGTATTGCCGTCTTGTTTGTTTTGCTCTAAAATTGATATTATAAAAATTATCCCTGTTGTATTGAACTACTTCCCCATCTTGTAAAGTAGCTACACAAAGTGCATCAACATCATGGTCTTTCGGCAATCTCAACGCTTTTCTGTATTCAGCAGTTTGATAGCCAAATACAGTAGTGAATTTGAACAGTCTTCTCAGGTTGCTATACATATATGTCTTCCCCTGCATAGTTCTCTGCGCTATTCTATCCTTAAAACCAGAAACTCCGCCTTCAATTTTGATCTCCCCCTTATGTACCTTTTTATGGCATAATTCACACAAAGTTATGAGATTCTTTATCGTGTCCTTACCACCATGTTCACGCCAAATAATATGATGAGCATGCAACTTACAATTACGTTTCTTACACTCCTGACAAGTATAATTATCTCTCATTAATGTTGCTATTCGCAGGTTCTCATCAAGCCTGTTGGACTTCTGATAATCTTTGCCTTGTAGCTTTGGATCATTCAACCGAGCAATGTCAATCTGAACATCCTCAACTATAACATCTGTAATGGGTAATGATATCTTATTTATTGTTCGCAAAACCTCGTCTGCATTTGCTTTTATTGACGGAGGAAGCCTCCCACTACGTTTGCTTGAACCTCGATTGTCAAACCTTGATGGTCTGTACCATAATCTCAATCTTCTTGCCCTTCTATTGTTTGATCTACCTTCCATCTTCTTTTTAATATCCCGCCTATGGTTGATATAGCCTGAAAACAAAAGCTTCCCGTTCCCTACACAAGCTATGCCAGTTACTTTTGACCCCTTATCAATCCCAACTGTTACTGGCTGTACATAACCAGAAGACCCATATAACAACTGAATTGTAAAAGGTGTTCGTTTAATTACCTTTGCTTTGCCCTCTTTTAACAAGAGCCTCGCTTTTCTTGGTTTACATGGCATCAACTTCTTGCCATCTTTACTTAAAACAAATACTAACATTAAGTATTCTCTCCTTACAGAGTTAATTAATCCTTGATGCTGTTATAGGGGCTTGTCATGCTTAGCTCACCTTCACGTTTCCGCTACCCTTAAAGCTAAACCTTAGAGCCTTGGACTGGATTGAACATCCAAGGGTAAGATAACCCAAATAACTTCTGCTCGTTGCCGAGCCATCTGTTAGCTCCATGCTATTATATTTATAATAGTTTAGGAAGCTGCCAACGTACCTTCGCTAACAACGGCTTCAAACTGGCGTACATCGGTGTTTCAGCACAACAATTACCATAACCATAACTATCACCTCCCCACCAATCACCAACATACCCAAACGAATCACTTATATCTGCCCATTCCCAACCAGCAGTATCATCTAACGCATCAACCAACGCCCCTAAAGCCATCGTACCGCGCAAACGGATGTAAAGTTGGACTTCGGTGCCGGCATATGGTTCGTCGGGGTTAGTAGCCGGTTTAACATAATCCTCAATCATTATGTCACCTTCTGTAGCCGAACCACCTGCCATACGATAAATTAAGGTTTTGATTATCATCCATTCAAGCTGTGACAGAAATTCAGCACCTTGCGCTAACATCGCTAACGGTGTACCTTCAAGGTTACGAAGTAATTCCGCACGTCCAGCTTCGCTCGCCCCATTCCACCAATCCCAGCCCGACCAGTAACCACCATCCTGATAATTTTCCTCTTTCATTTCAGTATAATCAATCCGTGCTAAGAGATCAGGTGATAACAATTGATTCAAATCTGTCGGCGGTTTACCAGAAGGTAGATAATAACCCTGCAACCTTACATGATATTCCGTATTGTCATCCTTGGCTGACTCTTCCGGTCCATAAGCAAAGGTCATTGCTTGCTTGCCTGTGCTGGTTTGTATTTTGGCACTATGCCAAGTAAGTTCATTAAAATGTGGTCCATCTATTGAAAATTCATCTTCTGTGCCATCAGGAAGAGCTAATGTAACCATATTGGTAGATTCATTTATCTCAATTACTACCCCTTCATCTCCCATAAAATCAGTAGCTTTATCGCCGATAGCTACAGCGCGTTTATGACGTTTACTCTTTATGTTATTTTGTCGCTTTTTAGCCACCACCCCATTTTTAAGCTCGTTAAGAACCATCTCATAGTCATTCGCATTAACCAAATCGGTTGGAGAAATAACCGTGTTATCACTTGTTGTCAGTAACTTGTCACCCTCACCCAAATAAACCTCAACATAACCGTCAAGTGTCTGAATGTTGACCTTGTCCCAGTCAGCGGTTTTGTTGCCATACATCATATCACCGCCCGGACCCTCGTTCTTAGTCCAGATCATTATGTCTTCGTCATCACCCCAAGTCGTAATATTTATGCAGGCTGATTGTTTTGACGCTTCTTTTTCAAGGTATTCTTTCCCAACCCAAAAATTAGTCCCATCATCAAAAATAATCCCTTCATAATAAGACCCGGTTTCTACAGGATTCACAGAATCATCTACTTCGGCTGTTTGCCCAACATATTGTTCAAGGACATCCCGGTTAATGTTTTCATCAGTTACTGGGTTAATAGCCCCACCATGACTTCCACCATCTTCCTGATCAGGGATTTCTGTAAATTTTACACGTTCAGCGGTCTTTTTGTTTGATGCTTTCTTAACATCAAAACTGGTATGCTTCAAATCCCCATTCAAAAACTCAGGACATGCCATTACCGCAACCTTACCCAACCTGGTCTTCACCAACAGCTTTGAACATACCTTACAAAGCGCAGCTTTATCCGGCTGAACCTCAGTAGCCACCCCACCAATTACAACCTGAACCGAACTACCCAAACCAGTAGCAAGCTTGCGAGCCCGAACAATAGCCGATGGACGATCACCCCAAAATGAAGCCGCAACCTCATATATTAACTTACCATCACCATTATAATCACGAACAACATTTGGATGTAACCCAGCCCTTCTATACTCCTTCGTAACAGCAGCAGTTTCAAAATCACCAATGTTCCCAACCACCAAACGATAGTCCTTCGTATTCTTATCGTCAAGCGTTAGAATATTACGCTTATCGGCAAATTCCTGCAAACTATGCTTCCCACGCACCCCAATAGTAGGTAAATGGTCTTTGTCAACACCACGCGGCGTTACCGCACCACGACCCTGCTGATTGAAAACCCCTCTGCTTTTCATTTTTCGCTCCTGTATGGTTGCTCCAGTAGTGCCATAATCTAAATTGACACGTACCGGCGATTCTATCGTTCTCTTTATCACGCGGCAGCCTTCAACAACACCGCTTCAGTAATGTTAAACAACGGATGTTCAGGCTCAACAATAGCTATATTAAACACCTGCAACGTTCTATGCCCTTGCAATTCACGACTGGTCACGTTAGTTATCGCGTAACGCTCCCCATTCGGACGTACAAAGAAATCACCAGTATGAACCGTTGGAAACGTCGCCATGTAACCCCGACGACCTTCACTAACAACTATCCCATCCTGTCTAAGCTCAACCTGCTCCTGAGCATTGCGTACCCTAATAATTTCACCCGACATCAAAACATAACCACCTAACAGTCCTGTACCCAAACATTGTGGGCATAACTCCCCCTCATACGTACATCGAAATCCTGAACCTACCACCTCACCAGTTGGACAAACCTCACCCGCGGCTCGCACCAAATATAAATCACAGGATTCACCCCCAATTTTTCCAAGCATTATATCATTATGCCTTCTTTTTATTTCACTCAACACCCGTTGAACCCAAGCCGGTTCAGCATCCCTAAGAAATAACGTGCTTGTTACCCACGGCAACTCAACAGCCCCCAATAAATAATTAACCTTGTAATATATCCGATTGTTCGTCCTAATCGGATGAGCCGTATCCCGATATTCAGTTAATAATAACGCCTCCTGATTCAGCCCCTTCCACGGTCCATTAGCACCAGGTGACCAATATACCTGATAACCAGCAGCCGGATATGGCAACCTCGGTGTCCAAGACAATATCGGTACACGACTATCATGTGTTATTGTTAATATACCTGACATAATTAAACTATTGATGTGCCCCATGCAAAAAGTCCGCTGGCTTGAGGTATGAAGCTGAAAATACGGGAGATAGCATAAGGAATTCGAGTACTTCCCATTCCGATAAATCCGGTTCTCGAAAAAGCGTAATTCATCTTCGTTGCCCTTAAATCTTGTTCTAACGATGCCTTAAAAACTTGTAATGCACTCTGATATTTGGCGCTTCGATCAATAGTAAATGAAATTTCATCACTGTAACTTATTGTGTTTGGGATACTTAGCACCATTAACTGGTGTAGTGCGTACACCACAGCAAAATCAAGTAAAAGACTGGGCCACGGACAATTATCTAATGCAAATCTATAAGCTGCTGGTTTCACATCATTAATATGATTCAACGCGCGATTCAAAGCCCCGTACAACTGTCCATCACTCACCAAAAATTTGTCCTGATCTTCGATGAGATATACTATTCCATCATAATCATGCAGGGCTGACCTCAGCATTTCGATATAAGTTTGTATAGTTCCTGCGGATCGGGCACTGAAAATTCCGGTGTTACTAATAGTTCCACCTGAGAACGCACCTGTCATGGCGAATGTATAATCACCGTCTGGTAGCCAAGTATCGCCTAAGAAGCTCGCTCTATATTTTCCGGTGCCCGATCCATCTTTTGAAAATGGTACAAGCAGTTTAGCTGCTGGAATGGTAACGGTTGCTCCGGTTACTCCATTGCCGTGGTGTATATTAAACGCTGGGCTTGTCACGTTTACTGCGGTTCCGCCGCTTGAAAACGTACATTTAACTTCAACGTGGTTTGCTGCTATCTGTACGACTGGTAATGGATCACCGTTAACATTCTGTAAATACATTCGTTATCCCCGGCAAAGGCTTTGGATATGCTCCATCAATTCAGGTTCTTCTGCGATTCGTTCGATGGCTCGTTCTTTGGTTGTAAATCTGGATTTGCCTTTCCCGGAAATGCTTACAACCTCAAACGTACCTTTCTTGGTGGTTTCAATCACGCCCATGTCCAAAGCAACGTCAAACACCTTATCGGCTTTTACTTCTTCGTCGGTTGGTTCTGCCGGTGGTGCTTCAACTTTTGGTGCTTTTATTTTATGAACTTTGGGCGGTTCGTGGGGCACTCGATGTATCCAATTCATCCGCATGGCATCCCGTAACTCCCCTGACTTTTTTTGTGCGTCACCTTCACATCTGGCATCCAAATTATAAAGCTGCCCAGGAAACATTCTTATTTGTATATCCTGTAAAAATACGTTCTGTGATGGATTCACAACTTTGTAACGATATTCTTTCATTTTACTTAACCCTTTCCAAGCGTTTTGGAGGCTCGTCCTTTGAGCCTGGTTTTTCTACGGTGATGTGATGCGCCTCTTACTTTTTCAGCTTGATCTTCCTCTTTCTGATAGGCTCGATCAAGCTTCTCGTCAAAGGGATTTTCATCGGCTTGCATCGTTGTGCCAGGTTCTACCCTTTCAATCAACGGTTTTATTATTGCACCCTTCGGAAGTGGATCGTCGATGCTATCCAAAACCGTTAACATTGTTAGCCCTGTCTGGTCGCTGATCTTCTCTACACTGTTTTGTAGCCCTCGTGACCTGTTAATTTGTTGAGGTGTGAACATCGTCAACAAATCAAGTTTCTCACCAGCCTTAAACGCAATACCGTCCTCTTCAGCCTCGTTCTTAAGATCCGGTATGCATAAAATTCCCCCCGAAGTGTTTGCCACGAATCTAAAACGTGGTTTATTTGATGTCATCAATGCAGAATGGTCAGCTTGATTATCATCAATTACAGTAAGTTCGTCTACAGGCATTGCTATCGGTATATTAGCCCCTGTAAACAACACAGAAGCCTTCTTACCCATAATGTCCTGTACTTCCCCCCTTTGCCCGTGATACGCCATTATATCGCCCAAATACTGGACGTGTGCGCCACGTGTGATCCGTTCGTCGGTCGTCTCAACGATCTTTTCAGCTTTTGGCTGTAAAGAACCGGAAACTTTTCTTTTCTTTTCTTTTGTTTTTTGAGCTTTCATCATTTGTACACTGCGATTGCAGTTCTCCTTTGATTTGATTGATTTTAAAAATGCCGAGCCGAATTATATCACCCGACTCGGCATCACTATCACTCAGGCTTCGATCAACTCTTAAAGTGTATAGTCGAACGTAGCCTTGTTAACACCCCTGGCATTGATTATGGTCATGCCCAACAACTCATAACCAACAAAACCCAGCAACAGGTTCTTCGGTTCATCCGCGGGGATCGCTTCGAAGTCCTTCCGAATTGGAATCCATAACAGGAATTCCGGTGTTGATGTAACATAAAGTGTTCCGGCGATCAACTGGTCAGTGATATAAATCTTGGCACCCCAAATGGATCCCAAATAACCGGTCTGCCGAACTTCCTGACGTGCTACATCATCCAGATCCTGATACTGCCAACCACGAATTCCTCGCATACCGTAAGCGGACATAAGCAGGTTTTCAACAATCAACCGATTGTTTTCTACCGGTGCAAATGTTATCGCCAAGGCTGGCTTGGTTAACGCGGTTGCAATGGATGTTGCGGTATATTGTGTTGAGTATGCCGTCTCAAACAAACTGAAAATGTGAAGGTCTTCCTTCAACATCACCGATTGTTCCAAACGTTCCCTGGTACGTCTCATGACCTGATATAAACGGGAGTAGAGTTCACGATAAGGTATCATTGGTCTCGCGGCGATCTCGAATGGTTCGATCTCAACACGATCAACTTCAACCTCGATAAACCTGCAAGTACCATTTCTTGCAACCTTCACCGCTGTGAACTCCTCAACGTCCAAATCATAAATCATTGGCATACCGTCGGGCCATGGCTCAACAATACCAAATTTACGACCAATACCCTGATAATCAAGTTTGATCCGTACAGGGCTGGACAGGTTAGCCGCTATCTTCGCCAACCCAGTGGCGGTGCTCAACGCGATGCGGAGCTCGGCTTCCTTTGCGGCTATTTTCTGTAACTGAGCCTCTCGACTCATGTAGCCGTTACCATTTCCTCGTTGCTGTGGCGCTTGATTCGACCTACGACGTGTAGGGATCAAACGCTGATTTTCCTTTGTCAACATTTAAAATCCCTCCATTAATAAAGATGTACGTCGATCCAGGTCGTACCGACCGCTTCCACATGACCACGCTTTGTGCTTAGGGAAACTCCAGACAAATACGGTCCGGTATCTCCTGACACAGCAGAGAATCCCCAAACTTCCTTGATGGTACAACCGGTATTTGACCAGCGTCCATGTGGTCCAATATACAACGAATTCCCAACCGCCCATGTCTGACCGGTCATGTAAGGATAACCATCAGTCCGTTGGTTGTTACCCTTAGTACCCGTTGTAAACCGGAGCCTCGCTTCGCCCGCTATCACTGCCATTCGATATCGGGATACGGTTGTAACACCCGTTGTCGTACCGGTCCTTGAATAATCGTACCCGATTTCCCTGTCAATGAGCTTCGTGTTCAACGCAACGCCGACATACGCGAGTGTACCTCCGGTATCGTCAGCCTTTGTAGCTACTTCGAGCGTGCGGTATGCACCACTCTTCTGATACATTGGACTTCCACCGTGGTATGTCGTTACGCCGCTATCAACATCGTAGCTATCGCGGAACCCACCAATTTCTCGAACTCGCCCAATCAATTTAACTACCTCCTTGATTAGATTGGTTAATCGTCGAACATTGAGCCGTCATCCAAGTAGCCACCAGCTTGCTTCATCGGTTTGTTAGAACCTTGTCGCACTCCGTGACCTTCTTTGATTTGTGTAACTGCTCGTAGCACCTTACGTGACCCTTGACGAGGTTTAATCCGTGTAGGTTCACGATCTGGTGCCCCTTCGACGATTCGTTTCGCTTGCCGCCATCCTTCTTCTGTCAAAGCCATTGATGCTGCAATCTCAGCATCTCGATCAATTGCGGCACATAATCCTTTATGAATCATTAAATCCGCAAGCTTCTCAGCCTCAAGACGGCGGTTCTTCTTGTGTAGCACGGCGTTGTTACGTTCCGTTTGGCTTACTTTGGTCTGAAGCCCCTTTAACCGGGCATTCCGAGACAACCTGGTTCGTTGGTTGCCCGTGCTAGTTTGTTTATTTTTATTACTTTTTCTTTTCGCTCGAACCTCTAAAACTGATCCTCCATCATCTGCATAGCTAAACTCAACACTGGAAAATAAACCAGATGCATTTAAAGCTTGGATTGCTTGATCTTTATCAAAGTTGTCGGGAATAAATACGTCCAAGTCCCACGCATAATCATCTCCGTCTATTTCCGGTTGTATCCCAATAGCTGATAAAGTGTTGATAACATCTTCTTTTGTGGTTGTACCGTCATCTTGTGCCTGCCTGTGATGTTTAACTTTACCTGTTTTACTCCACGTATAACTCTCTTCACTTATACGAAAATTTCCCACTGCATTATTAAATGAAGGAAATTCGACAGTAATCATATCAAAACTGGTTTCCCAAACTGTCCCTAAAGTACCCGCTGGTATAACAATTTCTTCATCATCATCCGTATAAGCAATATCTTCTTGTAACACTTTTATTTCATCACCAACGTTAACACCACGTTTTGTTTTTCCTTGACGATTCCTTACCGCCCGTAATGTCTTCAAACGAGCTATACGGTCTTTCTTACCCTTGATTACCGGATTATCGAGCACGTTATCTGTACCAGTTGCAATTTCCTTATCCGCCTCCTGGTCAAGATGAGGTACTTTGGTCGAAGCTTCTCCCGATACATCACCTTCCTGTGATATGTCCGGTCGACCCTTTTCACGATGATCGCTGACATTTACTCCACCTTCCATACCAACTTCAGGCTTGTCATCAGTATTGCCACCGCCCAAAGTTCCCTCCTGGCTGGCTTCAGGAATATCGGCAGATGTTTTCTTGCCTTCCTTTTTATCGTCATCGTCATCCTTATCGTCCTCATCATCAGCGGCAGTTTTGTCATCATCTTCTTTGTCATCATCCTTATCATCTGCACCTTCTTTTTCATTTTTGTCATCATCATCGTCATTGTCATCCGCGCCTTCCTTCTCATTCTTATCCTTATCATCATCGTCATCGTCATCATCAGCCGCATTCTTCTGAAGGCTAACGTTCTCGTAGTCCTCACCTTCAGTTTTTGTGGGTACATCTATATTCGGCACTGTTTCCCCCTCAACCGATTCCTTCTCCATATCATCATCTTTATCATCCTCAGCGCCTTCTTTGTTCACAACATCTTCGTTATCTTTACCGGTATCGGTCTTGGTTGGAATATCGGTAGTTGATACCTGCTCATCGCCTTCAACGGATTCTTTATCCATATCTTTGTCTTTATCCTCATCCATCGCCCTGACAAGAGTGATTACTTTACCAGCCACCCTGACCTTGGGAGGTGTAGTCAAACGCCAACCGCTCTCTGTAAGCAACACCAATTCACCACCCTGGTTAATTTGCATTACCTTCGCCATCACACGCTGCTTGACAGTAATCTTGCGACCGTTGATTTTACAACCAACGACTCCGCTGGTGTCATAAATAACCTTCTGACCTTTCTTCATCACATCCTCCAATTTTGTGGCAGACCCTTTTGTCCGCGCACCTATGACTTGTTGTTCGGCAAGCTCTTTAGCTTCCTCGTATGTATGACCCTGCCCCATTAAATCAGTAATCAGCAATAATATCTCAGTAGCTTCGTCAGCCCGCTTTACCGCTGGTACTTCCTTATTTATTGAAACTTGTTCTTGCTCCACTTCAGAATCTTCCTCAACTTCCTCTTGATGCTCATCAACCTCTTCATCAGTTACTATTTCCGTAGCCTTTTCAGCATTATCACGTTGTTCTTCCTCAAAGTCAATCAAAGCATCTTCAATATTCGGCGGTGGCTCCCCAACAACCGGCATCTCCTCAATTGCCTTACGAATAATTGTTGAACCCTTGTGTGCCACCTTTTGGCGGTTCTCCGGCGTATCATCTAAACCTTTGAAGTCCGGTAATCCCGAACGAAGATCAGTAGCCAACCTGTTTACATCTTTGGGCTGATTACGATTCAAAATCTTCGCCGCTACGATGTCAAATATATCTTGCATAAATGAATACCTGATTTTCTCACCTTTGTAATATTATACTAATAAATCTCTACTTTATGAAGTGAACGAGAAAACCCTCCGCAAACTTACTCGTTCACAGAGGGTAATTTATACCAATTATTTTTTTTAAATCAACATATCAAACCACACGTTTAACCGCAAAAATACGTTTGCGTTGGGGTGTTGGTTGTTTGATTACATTTAATCTTGCAAATTCATTGTAATTTTCCATCGCAAATTTGTTGTATGCTCTCGCTGCATCATCCTCATCATCAAAAAGACCGATATGTTTCTGTTTATGATTAAAAGTACCATAAGCTCGCCAACGTTGCATTCCTTCATGCCAACAAACACCCCTATATTTTGAATAAGTTGGTTTACCTCTAAATAAACCACTTTTGCGACTATTACGAATATTCTGAGCATCAGCCATTATACGCTTACGATCAGAAGGACTCAATTTTTTAATTTCGTTTAACCTCGCAAACTTGCCATAATATTTTTTTGCAAATCTATTATAAGCTTTTGCCGCATCTTCCTCTACAATATAACGACCAAGATATTTGTATTTACCTTTAAATATTACGCTTGCCCACCAACATTGATCTTCTTTATCCCAATAAACACCTTTATACTTTGATGATGTTGGTTTACTTTTATATGAGTTTTGTTTACGACTATTCCAAAGATTTTCAGTCTTAGTTGCAAGACGAAGATTACATCGTTGATTGTCTAAACCATTCATATTTGCATGGTCAACTTGTAGTTCAGGTTCATCAATTATACCCAAAATCAACCGATGCATATATACTTGTTTTCCATTAACAATCCCCGAAGCATAAAAAGTATTTGTGCTGTGAATAACCTGCCAATAATACTGATTCAACCATTCATAATCATCGTCATCAACAATTGCTTCAAAACCTTGTGTAAGTTGTATTGTTTTCATGTTTTCCCTTTGAGAGAGCAAAATCCCAATCCGTTGTCACCCCACACAGTATGTTAGGACAGATTGGGATATGCTCTCAAAGAAAGCTATCTGTGTGAAGTGACTCAATAAATATAACTCTTCAAAAACAAAAAGTCAACTCCTTCCAGATATTTGTTCAATTATTAATTCAACGGTCTGCCAGTGCTAAGACTCAACTTGACACGCATCCAAGGAGATTCGGATTCAATATAAATTTGGGGATCATATTCAAACAAATCACCACCCACCAATAATAATACTTTGCTGCCTGGGTAATTCAATGAGCACTTGAATAAAATTGAATGGGTTTCAAGTACCTCATCGTTAAATTCTTCAGCATTTCCAACAAAATATTCTTTGCGTTCGTCGGTTCGCACAAGATACCCAACCACGCCAGCTACCCCAACTACCTGCGTTGTGCTTGCAAATTTAAATAGCTGATGGGCTACTCGTAATGCAGTACTAAGGTCCCTTGGTATCATGTTGCAACCAAATTGTTAGATCGTCGGTTTCGTTCAATGCAAATTGTAACCTCTCGTCCAGGTTATCCCTGGTAACATCTGGTGCGTCAATAAACCCCGTCTTCGACCCTTTAACATCCAACGGATGCTGTACCACTGTAAACCCATGACCTGGTTCCCAAATTACATGGTAATCCGCGTCAGATAACGTCGATTGATCTGCACTTTCATTAAGAAACCCTTTGGGATCCTCAATCGGATGCTCCTGCGGTTTGGCTATAACAACTAATGCGATGTGCTTCATTTTTGAAGCTCCTTATATTTATTTAACTCATTAAAAGCATCTTTACGTTTTTTACCGTATCGCCCCCAATAATCATCCAACATACCTTGTATTATATCCCACTTATCACCAAACATAAAGGCAAAAGCTCGCTTCGTTGTCCTAATATCCCTACCCAACTTGGAAGCCAAATCCTTTAAGGATTTGCTTGATATTAAAATATCATTGAAACTTTGTTTTCCTTTTGGGTTTAACAATTTATTCAACTTCTTTAATTTAAAATATGTCTTCAATGTATCCAATATCCCCATATGATATATCAACCGCTCAAAACGTTGCTTCGTCATACCCATCTTGGTTAATATATCCTTCATCGAATTGGCTTCTGGAAGCAATTCAAATATTCGTTCAAACCGCTCATTGTCTGTTGATTTATCATAAATATCTGTGGTGGACAAATTACATCTTTTTGCCACGTTCAATAATGTATATTTAGGCATACCAGTCACTTCTGCTAATTCAGTAGATGACTTATATTTACCTCGTTTCAATGCCTCGCGCAACAATTCTTCCTGCATCTTATACCTTAGTGGCATCTTTTTTACATACTTCATATTAATTTATCTTTCTTAAATCCACTTCCTGAAACGGACGAGGATACTCCCCCTCAAACTTATCAAATAGTACCCAAGCCAGTATTATTTTCCGTCGTCGAATTTTGATCTTATCTGTTCTTGTAATCGTTCCCTTGTCACCCGGTTCAACGTTCCAGTTGATTCCTTTGTCGAGTACCGACCGACGATTGGCTACTGATGGTTCAAATGTTACTGGTTGATTCGCTTCCATTATGTTAGCAAGTTGGGAAGTATCGTTCTACCATTCGTTCTGCTATCGTGTAGGTTTCCGCTTCTTTCGTATGCAATCGTTTCAGGTGTTCTCCTGGTTGCATATTCGCTTGTTGTTGACTAAAAGCAGCCCGATCTGAAAGCTCTTTCTGCAACCTTCTTGATTTTTCTGTTTCTGTTGCCATTATAGTTTCTCCTTAACCTTAAACTCTTCTATGTTCTCCAGCACGTCCCTACAAAATATGTAAATTCTTTCAGGTTCATTGCTCAAGTAATCACAATCATCCAAAAACTTTCTTGCTGCCCGTCTACCAATGTGTGGTTTATCAGATTTGCACCTTTCTCCTAACTGATCCATAAACGGACCCGGATTAGCAATTATTTTTTCTATATCCGCTATTGCCACAGATGGCTCTAAATCACCCATTCCAAGTATGAAGGCATGATAATACATCTCAACCTGTATGACTACCTTGGCTTGCTTCTGTTTGCGGGTCAGTTCCAAATCACTCTTCCTCACACATGTCATATTTCTTTGCAATCTTTAGGATCACTGATAATGAGACGTGCGTAATCATCTTCTACCCCATTATTGGGATCTAAAACAACTCCATCATCTTTCATTTCCTGCAACCGTTCAGAAGCGTTCTTTAAAAGCCTAATCATACCATCAATTGACTTTGCTCCTGTAGTCAGAAACTTGTTTCTCCAAGTCATTTCAAACACTTTCTTCATTTTTCTCTCCTAAAATTTAACTATTTTCAAATATCAAATTTGTCTGAAATATCGTCCCAGTTATCTCTCAAATAAGCCAACCTCTTCTTTTCGTCTTTCTCCTGTTCAACGCTATTCTCCCAAAGTATATCGTCCCGGATCAACAGTATTTTATCACGAATCAAACCACTCATCACTTCCGGTTCCAGTGCGTCCAGCTCCCAACTATCATCACCAAATTGAGCAACATAGTCTTTCGACCGCGGATCTTTTACCTTCGCCGGATTAGGTGGCGGGTCAAACTCTTCAATTTGATCATAATTTAAAGCAACTCTCTCAACGTCAAGATGATTAACCCCAAATGTATTCAAACGATCATAAATATCACGAGTCATATCCATACCACTTGGATCGTGATCGCCTAAATGTATTATAATAGGTTGTTGATGATTATCCACATACCCTAAAAGACGCTGGCTTGCTACCCACATCTCTGATAAGGATGTATAACCCCGACAAGAAAAATATGGAACATCAAGCTCATTACAAATACCCGCAATCACATCCACAAGCGCATCTTTTTCAATCCACACCTCTGGACGGTATTCTTGATCCTTCCATTTGTCAATACGGTAACTATACGCAACCCCCCGAATAATATCCATAGGAGAATCCCAAAGGGGTCTGTGCTTGGTGCCTGCACCTTTCAATTCACGTGTACGATCTTCAATATTTTCCCAATCAATCATACCTGCCAATCGGGCATCAGTTATTATTTCACCCAATTTACCATAATTCTTATCAGTGTTTTTCGTCTTCGTTTTTGGATCTATCCATTTCTCTGGAAATAAATCTCTCGATATAAACTGATAATATAATTGTCTCAGGCTGAGTTTGAAACCTTTCGCAATATACTCATTAATAATTGAATTAGCTTCATCAATCACACCTAATCTCTCAACACCAAATCTCTTAGACTTGTAGCAAATAAGCGGCATTTATACCCCCAGTTCTCCAAGATCCTTCGCTACTGTCGCAGCAACCTCGTCATGCTTACCGGGTCCGTCTGCTAAACTACCCGGGGCAATTTTCCACTTACCAACGCCCTCGCCGAAGTCAACATAAATATATTTACGACCTACCTTGTAAATCTTACCAGTACGACCACCGAGTTTTCGTATCTTACTCAACAACGGATATGTCGGGTAATGTACGGTTGAACCCACAGGTAACGTCATTATTAAATCAATACGCGCCTGTCTGACCTTCTTGTGTTGTTTGGTAATCTCAATGTTCAACCTTGTTTGCTCCCTACGTAAAGATTTGATTTTTGCCTGTGCGGTTTCAAACCGTTTACGAGCTTGAGCTTCAGTTTGTTTTGGCATTATTAACCTCTCTGATCATTCACCCTGATATTCACAACCTTGTAACTCGTCAATCACTTCCTGCTTACGGTTGTCAATGCCAGCACTGATTTCATCTTCCCGATCTTCCCCGGTCAAATCATCGTCTATTTCCGCATCAATGTCTGCCCTGACATCGTCATCACTGTCAGGTATATCAACCGATTCAAGTTCACTTGCCCATGACTCACATTCGGTTGACCGGTTTTCTAACAACTCACCGGTTGGTCCCTCTTGCAAACCTTCAGGCATGTTATCCCGTTTTTCAGACTGCTCTTCACCAAGTGATTCGATCTCACTAACAACATCGTCGCGCTCGTTAGTCAGTTCTTCAAACGACATATTAGTAGTCAAATCGTCGGCAAGACGTTCACCGAGACCAAGTTGCTGACTGAGAAACGCGGACATCGTCATCTGTGACGGTCTTGGAACTGTCTTACTAAAACGTTTGATAGATGAATAGGGACCAGTTTTGTTTGCCCACCAATAAAACGAATCACCGATTTCGATGCCGTGCTCTGGTCTGGCTTTACGTGCTTTTTTAACATGATGTAAACGTGCCACTTTGATCTCCATTTTTGTTTCTTAATTCAATATAGTTACCAATCAAAGCTTACCAGCAACTCTTATACCCTTTTCGGTAAGCTTGTATCGACCAACGTCACGACAAACATTGCCACTCCGTATAAGCGGTTTTACGTGTCGATTAAGCCAAGCGTGCAACTTACTCCAATTCTGCTTGCCAACCCAATTAACCGTTATCCCACTTTTACCTTCGTGATGGTGTGTATAAAGTTCTCCACTGGTACACGATTTCGTATCCAGTAACATTAAAATTGACTTCTGCGTTGGTTTCATTTTATTCTCCACTTGTTAAACCACTTTATTTAAGCTACAAGTAATTTACACAAATTAAACGCCGAGTGCAACACCTTTCTCACTATTTCAACCCTAAATAGAAAAAATCAGCGGAACTGCCGAGGTCTTTGGAGGATCATGTGCAGTGATTCGCCTAGACAGCCCGCTGACTATAACGATTCCCGGTACAAAGGTAACGATTCCAATAAGGGTTGAAGCTCGTCCTGATCCCGATCCACAAATATCAAACCGTTTCCCCTACCCTGATGGTTCGGAATCAAACAATGATAAACCGCATCAGCCCGACCATTTAACAAGTCCCTCACAAATTCTGTCCCACACGCCTGAGCAACCACCATACCGGTTTGATCAACCCGCCTAAACGTAGCATAACCGTAAGCATCCCAGGATTTGTCCAAAAACTTGAAATCATCAATAACAATGATAGGCTTGTTAGCTAACTTTAATACCTGCTGTATCTCTTCCCTCAACGGGCTTTCTGTATCCGTATGCGCATCAAGAAAAAACAATACCCGATCTTGCTCAGATGATACTAACCCCGATTGAAGCAACTCTTTCAAATATTTAACCGACGTATCACAAATTATCTGAACATTATCCTCGTCTTTGAATTCATCTATCACACGATCACAACAACCCCTAACATTATCAACAGCGTACATGTGAAATGGCTCTGAAAGGGCTTTAAGCCAACCGTGCGCGGTTCGTAGGCTACCACCCTCATTGATACCAGTCTCAACATACTTGTTGATTACAAACAATTCTATAAGACTTTTCACAACAACGTTAATTGACATCAGTTGATCCTACCGAGAATCTCTGCAAACAGCTTCCGGTCAGCCTCACTCATCCGATTCGCTAACAACCTTAACTGTCCTGCTAACTGCCTCGCTGACGATCCCTCTGCTGCTAATACCTGTAAAATCACAGCTTGGATGTCAGCCCCTTGGGAATCTGCGACCCGATTCCAAGCCTCCGGCATTATCAACGCGTCCTCAAAAAATTGAATACCAAAACAACGTTCATAGGCTTTAACTTTATGACCAGTAACAGGATGATCCCAAAACGAACCTTTATTCACACCCCATTTGCCAATATGTTCGCAAAACTCTTCAGGATCTGTAGCTTTGTTATCACATACAGTACACATTGAATATCGGATTTCCATGCCCATCGAAGTATCGGTTATCTCACCATCCAGGATTGCTTCAACAGCCTTGGGATAAAAACCCTCTAATGATTGCTTGTTGACCGCCCACACATTCTCAATCCAGTCCCCAACAATCTGGTCACCTTCTTTTAGATCGCTGAAGCTCTTAAAAGCTGTCAACACCGCTTGCTTGCCTTCTTTGGTAGCCGCTAAATGTTCTGCCCGTATGACAGCCTTCGGAATCATAAAGCTGTCAAGCACCGTTCCTATCGGCAAACTGGGATCGTGGTCAATATCCAACATCGCGTTTATGAAACTTCGACAACCTATTTTTAGCTCCATCGAAGGGAAACCATCTTCATTTTGATTTGCACCCCATGTCTCATCTGCCGAGATCGCCCTGTTACGGATATACAAAAACCGATCAGGATCCAACTCAATCGGTTTATATGCAGCCAGCCGTCGTTGTAACCGCTTGCTTATGTAACTACCCATTATTGAATTAACCGCTTCATCAATCAATTCCTGCGGATGACGCGCTACTTGGGTTATTGTGGCATTTCCTAATTTAATCACTTTATCACCTCTTCTTTTAACATATTATAAACTTTTTTCGTGTAAAGGTGAAGTTAAGCGCATTTTCCAATTAGTTATCCTCTTGATTATTTCTCTCGCATAACCACTCGTACCCCGTTTAATTGTAACCCTGTGGTTTGGGCCATAATTGTAAGCGGTCAGTGCTTGCAATAGATTACCTTCAAACCTTTTTAGAAGTTCTGCCAAATAATAACAGCCCATGTTCAAATTAAATTCCTGGTCGAAATACATCAAATCAGGGAAATTGCCGTGATACTTCGGTAGTATCTGCATAAGCCCCAAGCAACGTTCGGAGCTCCTCGCTAACGAATCCCACGCTGATTCTGATTGGATTACCGACCAGATTAACAGGCTGTCTAAATCAAAAGCATCGGCAATTTCCGCTGCTAACCGATGCTGTTCTGGTGTGCCGCTCAAACCTTCAAGTTCAATGCTTGGTGTGATCGTCGTAAGAACGGCGATTATAACTAACACGGTATCCAAATTATGCTCTTGTTAAAATCACGAAACTTAACTCAGTAATTCCTTCGGGGTTCCACGCTTGCCATCGGCATTTGTATAAAAAACAGTACCTTTATTTGGATCATCTATATGACACGTTAAACCACATCGACTACATGTATGTCCAAATTCCCCACTCCCAAAATAAGGAAATCTATGACAATCTTTAATGCATTCATCGTTAGGAAATTTTTTGGCATGCGAATCAAAATTGGATATTGAATGGTCTCTCAAAATATTAGGTCCAACTTGACCTGTAGATTGTTTTCTCATTAAAAGATAAACCACTATCCCACCAATAATAAATTCCAACATAAAACACCTCTCAAGCTGTTACTGGTTGCCCAGTTGCATATTTTTTTACAAACCGGGATGCAGCTTTTTCCCAAGACTTGGTCAATTCACCCATCCCCTCGTGTACAATGTCTGAACAAATTACATAAATTGGCATATTACTATTAACCAAATTTAACGTAAAGGCTACATCATAAAAATGGTATGTGAACATCGGATCAAAACAATCCGCTATTTGTTTACTTGAGCAAATATAATTAGCATTCTTATGCATAAAATTGTTATCCCGCAACACAGCCATCAAACAACCATCAAGCACAACCGCTGGTCCCGGCTCACCATACAATACTGGTATATACTTTGAATCTATTACCCCATTCGACGGATGACAAACCAATCCCCGATTCAAACCATCAACGTGACCAAACCTCTTCACGGTTTGCATCCACCACGCTGGATGACGATTTGGTGCATACGATCTGGTTCCGGCAATCCCTATAACCATGTGTGTTTTCAGATAGTGTTCAACCTGAAACCGATAATCGTCCCAGTTGCGTATCCAAAGGTCATCGTGCTTGAATATAACAACGTTGGCTTCAGATTCCAAATAAGCTTGTTTATATAATCTTGACAGATTGCCATCCGGGCATTCAATTACCCTGGTTGTAACGCCCGGTTGTTCAACTGGAAACCTGTCAACGTCCCCAGGTCGTACCGGTACGATTATCTCGTAATTCAATTTGTATTCCCCTCATCATTGCTAATAAAATGATATTGATCCCTAATTTGTTTAACCTTACCTGCTCGTACTAATGGACGAACATGCCGATTTAACCAAGAATGTAACTTAGTATAATCTTGCTTATTCTTAAAACCTCTCGTCGTTATACCGTCATCCCCATCATTAAAATGTCTGTGAAGCTCCCTACTGGTGTACGGACGTTCGGCTAATAATGTTAAAATTGACTGCTGAATTGGTTTCATTTACTCTCCACTTTTAATCCACTTTGATCTTGTCGGGATAGCAAGATTTGAACTTGCGATCTCACGGTCCCAAACCGCGTGCGTTGCCAGACTACGCCATATCCCGATTCTTCATTTTAACTAAGGACTGGGACGTTGCCATCCCAGCCCTTTGACATTTTCCGGTAAGATGAATCTAAATTAGATACTGACTGTAAAATGTTCGCATACTGCCTCCATGTTTGATTTTGTGGGGTTTCTTCCCCATATTAAAACTTCTCATTAGAACAACATACCTTAATTTACATAAATAAATCCGCAATGTCAAGCACTTTTTCGATTTCTTATCAGCCAATTCAATCTTGCTTGTCCTGCATCCGCATCCGCCATCTCATTAAATACGTTCCCCTGGAATCAAAATAACCGTTCCTGTCTCCCATCCAACCTCTATCTATTTCTAATCAACCAGTTTACCCGCGCAAGGCTCGCCATTTGGTCAGCCATATTATTATAAACATTTCCTTGATGTCCTCGTATATGAGTCCAAATAACATCTTCTCCATCCAACGCAATCAATCTTTTCCATAGACATTGATGCTTGACTGGCGCATCAACCACAGTCATCCAACCATTCAACCGCCAAATTGCCTCATATTCAGTAATACCTTTTATAACATATTTACTATCACTAATAACTTCAATCTGCAAACGTAGACACTTTTCCCGTACAAACTTTAAACCCATCAATGCTGCAACCAATTCCGCAATTTGATTATTCGTTGGTGGTTCTATGGCGTTAGATAATGTTATTATTTGTTCATCAGGAATTAGCACAACCGCCGCCCAGCCTCCGGTAAGGGTATTACGATTGTCAGATGAACCGTCAACGTAAATCCGAACACGGTTGGGCTGGGCAGGTCGGCGTCGTTTGGGAGCTATCTTGGTTGCGTACACTGTATCACTGGTTGTTCCCCTTAATTTTTGATCTCTTTTCAATCACTTGATCACGTCTTTGTTTGCTTAATTTGCTGAGAAGTGTATCATGAGGACAAAGCATCTCCAATAAAACATCAACACGATCCCAAACAGTAAGTGCCTTCGTGTACCAACTGCGTCCCTCATATACCATAGCCAAACCTACGAGTGGTTGTATAACCTCTAAAGATTCATCCCCAAATGTATTCGAGGCAACACTCAACGATACTTTGAATGCGAGTTCGGCATCATCATATTTACCCAAAGCATAAAGCATCTCCCCCATCTCATAAAAATCCTGATAACCAAGATATGTCATTCCCTTCAATATAACCCACAACGGCACATTTTTAGGTTGTGCCGCATTAACATTAATTGCTAAAAACAACATCAATAAAATTATAACGTATCGTTTCATTTTAACCTCTTCGGTTGTTTTAACCTTTTTGGGTTATAACCTGTGCCTTTGCATTCTGGACAACCCCTAAACTTACCGCCAGTGCCTTCGCAAACCCAACAAACCGGCTTATCGTCTACATCTTCCGCTATATCGTTTAATGTGGGTGTGAGCAGGTCTTCGAAGGTCTGGGGCTTTTGGTTCCGTGCCATATCCTGTAATAAAGTTAAGATTTTTGACTGACCGATAACGGCGCATAACAGCAACTCCCTCACGACTATTTCCGTCATTTGTGTTGCCTTCGATTGTTGTTATCACACCTTCATTGTGATCATAGCTTTCAACAAACCCTGTATGTACCCAATCATGCTCAGACTTCTTAATCAAGAACACCGATCCGGGTTTCACCGTGTCTGGATTAGCATCTTCGTGAAACAAACCGGCTTTAATTGCCCAATTTGCTACGTTATCACACGACCAGCCAATCTTGTAGTCCCACACGTTAACCGGTTTGCGTTTTAACAATGTTAACGCCTGTTCTATACAAAATCTTACAAAGGCTGAACACCATGAAAACTCCGGTCCGTCAAGCCCGTTAACTGGATCCCTGCTGAAAAACAATCGAACCCAGGGTCCTTGATTCTGACCAAGCTCGTGTGCATTATTTGTTAAATGTGTCCAGGCAAAGCTTAAAACTTCCAAGCCAAAGTTTCCATCACGAGTAGCTGTCCATTCCGAGCACATTAAAGATTTCCTCATAGATGTCCACAAAGCATCCCAAGATCGTTTGCCAACAACACCATCTACTTCCATATGATTCTCGTGTTGAAACGCTTTAACAGTTCTTACTGTCGCCGGTCCGAAGTCATCGTCAATGCCAGTATAAAAACCGTGTAGGGTCAACCACTCCTGAACCAGCTTAACTGCCAACCCCTTATCATCCCTCTTAATTACCCCACTGGGGGCTACTGACTTGATGTCCGGTATTTCTGCACCTATGTACATTTTATCTCCTTTTTATCCACTTAACATTTTAATTGTTTTGTGGAGCCGTCCGGAATTGAACCGGAGTCCATAATGTTTCAACATATAAGTCATTCACAAGCATAGTCATTTACATCGGTGCCGTTCGGTCTAAATGACAAATCCCATCAACTGGCAGTGAAAGCTTTTAACGAGTTCTTCCTTATTGCTCATTTGCGGAAACAATAACGCCTCAGCAGTTCAGTTCCGCGCATCCCTGCAAAGCGTTCGCCGAGCCTAATTAGGCTGCAAGGCGAAGTGGTTGTGCATCAGCACTTGTGTTTTTTGATCCGTTTCTCTTGAGCCAAGAAAGGTGATATCATACCTACTTGCACTTATATACCAAAGATCACTACGTCGAAACCCTTCGGCCC
>SDBS01000955.1_pt1 | contig 29087 bp, 20 predicted proteins | sample 2277091 | NCBI WGS metagenome assembly SDBS01 (sample SAMN10404972, study PRJNA504765) | marine sediment metagenome | isolation source: marine sediment core GS10_PC15, 163 cmbsf | place: Arctic Ocean: Southern Knipovich Ridge | collected 2010
AAATCAGAAAAGCTTCGGTGCGTGATCTGTTGTTGGTTGTCAACGCTGCCGAAATCCAGGGAATGAAAACCGATGCCGCCGATTAAATATTCTATTGTCTTTCCCACAGCCACGGCTTCGGCTTTTTCCGAACCTGTTTCAATTACGCTGATGGTTTTGGCGCCGCCGGCCTGAGAATATATTCGGGATCTGGCAGCATCTTTTTTGAGAGCGTTTACCACATGATACGATGCGTCGAGAATTGTCTGGGTCGAACGATAGTTGCGGGTCAGTTTCACCACCTTGGCGTCCGGGTAATCGTTTATAAAATTTTTGAAATATTTAACATCCGAACCCCTAAACCCGTAAATCGACTGATCCGGATCTCCGATAACACAAATATCTCTACCTGTTTCACCTGGCGGAGCAAGGGCATTTATAATCCGGTACTGGCCATGGTTTAAATCCTGATATTCATCCACAAAAACAAACTTGAAAAGATCACGGCATCTTCCGGCAAACTGTTCGTCGGTTTCAAAAAGCCGGACAATATTAAACACCAGGTCCTCATAGTCGTATAGGCCCTGTATGGACAACAGATTCTGGTAAGAGCTATAAACCTTTGAATAAAAATGCTTTTCTGAAACGTCAATTTCATCGAGACACTCGTTCGGTTCGAGTATCTTCTGTTTGACGGATATAATCCAGTCTAACAGTGCTTTCTGTTTTATGGAAACTTTGATACCTGTCTGTTCAACATTTCTTATAGCGTCAGAAATCAAAGATTTTCGATCATCCTCATCAATAATCTTTATGGTTTTTTCATTGTAATCATTTAACAATTTATAGCAAAAACTGTGAAATGTACCAACAAAAGGAATAGGTTTTGTTTCACCAATAAGGCTTTTGAGCCTGTCTTTCATTTCTCGAGCCGCCTTATTTGTAAAGGTGACGGCCAGAATGTTTTGCGGTGAAATTTCTTTATCGGTCATAAGGTTTGCTATACGGTGGGTCAGTGTTCGTGTTTTGCCGGTTCCAGGGCCTGCAACAATCATCAAGGGGCCCCGTTCATACTCTACAGCCCGGCGCTGTCTCTGGTTTAGCTCGCTTGGATCGGGTTTGGGTTCCTTGTCTTGTTCGGGTGGTTGGCCTGATTGGTAGGATTTGTCCGTGTCAAGTACGTGCAGATTCTTTTTTCTCTGTTGTTTTTTGTTTTGTAAATCAGATTCTAGCAGCGCCGGAACAAAAAGAGTTTTTTGTCCGAGGATATTTTCCCGCTCGTGCTGATTAAAAATTTTAATTTTTCCGAACTCCCCGTCATATCCTGGTAAAATAACAACCTCGTTCCGGCGCATTCTTGAGATAGCCTCACCCAGCAAGGGGCCGCCGGAGGAATTAATGGTTTCTGTTTTCAAGTTATTAAGAATTTTAAATTCCGGCCCCAATTTCTCAAGAAGCGCCCTGTAATATCTCATGACTTTCTTTGTTCCCGGACCTGCCTCTAAAACTTCCGACAAGATTTCTATAAGGGGAATAATATTAATAAATGGGTGATGTTTTTGGGGTTTCTCACCTTCCGGCCGATCGGCCAGCTCCTCAACCCTGTATAAAACACCCAGGGTCAGCGGTTTTTGACATACCGGGCATATACCGTCCTTTTTCCGGGTCTTTTCCGGCCATAGTCGAACATTACAGTTTCTGTGACCATCAAGGTGATACTTCCCCTCTTCAGGATAAAACTCAAACGTTCCCAGAAAATGTTCGGGGTCGCCGCTCTTTATGGCAAACTTTATTGCGTTATAAGAAAGTTCTGTATCAAATAAGTTTGCCTCCCTCCCGAGCTTTAGAGGGGAATGGGCATCAGAATTTGAAATTAGGGTCAGTCCGTCGAGACCTGACACGCGCCAGTTCATGGCAGGATCGGAGGAAAGTCCGGTTTCAACGGCAAAAATGTTTGACGTCAGATCTTCAAAACATTCTTCTATGGAATCAAAACCGGATTTTGAACCCAGGAGCGAAAACCATGGCGTCCAGATATGAGCGGGTATCAGAAACGCCCGGTCTGAGGTCTCAAGTAAAATTTCAAGAAGGTCTTTTGCGTCCAGACCAAGAATCGGCCTGCCGTCTGATTTTATATTTCCAATTTTATCTAATTTTGAACTAAAGTTCTCTGCCAGATCAAGGTCGGGTAGAAATACAAGATTATGATTTTTCCGGGTTTTGCTATTTTTTTTATATATATTGCTGATTTCAGAAACCAGTAAAAAGCGGACTTTTCCGCGGCATGACCGTGGAACCTGTTGATCGCATATCTTTGATATTTCATCCTTTAACTTAAATAGTCCTGGTTCGGCCGGAACTAATTTTTCCTTAATTTCCGCAAACCAGCCTGGATGTGTAAAATCACCGGTCCCTACAACCTTTATCCCTTTTAACTGGGCTGCTATGTATAAGTTTTCAAAATTAAGGTTTTTTGCTGTGGCCCTTGAAAACCTGGAATGAACATGGAAATCGGCTATAAATTTCATATTTTTTTTATATCATATTTTGTTATTCCATAAACAGTAAAAACTTCTTGTAACCTGATTATAAACAGTATATAGTATTAATAAACATAATAATACTATATATGGTATTTAAGGGTAGTAATAAAGCTTCTTATATGGGGCCGCTTTGTTAATACCTAAAATCCGCATAAATTGTTCTTGAAAAGATTAAAACAGACATTGCATCTCCCTGCCAAGTGAAATGCGAAGCCTGTTTCACCGGGGCGGCAAACTCGACGCTTGCAGAATTTAGGTAATACAGGAATATATCTGTTTTTATATTGATATTTTTTCAATAACTCTTTACTTATTAACAACCATTTTTTTTCTTTTCATAACTTTATATTTTTATATTTTTTTATTATATTTTATTAACTATTTAATATTTAATTTTATTTATAAAACAAACAACTTAAACTGTTATTATACTTATTAACACCCTTTATTTATAATATTTTAATTTATATATTTATAATAGGAATTGATTATGAAATTTTTTATTAAAAAAGATGATATTTTAGATGTTTTGTCAAAGGTTCAAGGAATAACCGGCAGAAAAAGCAACCTGGCTATAACTACAAATGTTTTAATAAAGACAAATAATTACGGTATAACAATAATAGCAACTGATCTTGAAACCGGTTATGAAGGATTGTATCCTGCAACCATCGAATCACAGGGAATAATGGCGATTAATGCCAGAAAGTTTTACGAAATAGTAAGAGAATTTCCAAGTGATGAAATTCACGTAGAAGAATTTGAAAACCATTGGATAAAAATAGGTAATGAAAAAGTAGAATATAATATTGTTGGAATGAATCCGGATGATTTTCCTGAATCACCTCAGATAGAAGATATTGAATTTTTTAATATAGATTCGGCTGTTTTTAAAAAGATGATAGATAGAGTTGTTGTTATCACCGGTGCTTCTGATGAAAAAAGAGCACATATTATTGGAATCTATTTTGAAATAATTCAAAAAGACGATAAAAATATCGTCAGAATGGTTTCAACCGACGGAAACCGGCTGTCAAAAGTAGATTGCTTTTATGAAAAAGATATAAAACTACCGCAAGGACCCAATATAATTATACCGAAAAAGGGAATGAACGAAGTTATAAAGTTTCTTGATCCTGAAGGTGTGGTTCAAATCGGTTTTAAAAACAATAACTTTATTATTAAAAAGGATGCCGAGACAATCATTGTGCGGCTTCTCGAAGGTGAATTTCCGGAATACAGCGATATTATAAAAAGAGGAGATTCTCATGCAATCCATATGGACAGAGAACTTTTTTTAATGATGCTAAAAAGAATGTCTATATTTTACTCTGAAGATTACAAGGGTGTTATTTTTAACTTCTCAGACAATAAACTTTTTATAAACGCAGTTAATCCGGATTTCGGTGAATCTAAAGAAGATATGGTTATAAATTTTAAGGGTGACCCTATTGAAGTTGCTTTTAACCCCAGGTATTTTATTGAAACACTGAATGTTATCGATTCTGAAAAGGTTGTTATAAATATAATTGATGAAGAAAAACCCTGTATTATTGAAGGAGAGAATGATGATACTTTTTTAAGTATAATCATGCCTATGAGATTATGAATAAAGAACGACACACATATTATGCAGACAAAATAAAGGTTCTCGAGGGCCTCGAGGGGGTTAGAAAAAGGCCTGCAATGTATATCGGAAATACAGGTGTCGAGGGGCTTCACCATCTTGTCAGTGAAGTCGTAGATAACAGTATTGATGAAGCCATGGCAGGATATTGTGATCTGATAAAGGTTACAATTCATACTGATAATAGTGTGAGCGTAGAAGATAATGGAAGGGGAATCCCTGTCGGTATTCAAAAAACAGAAAATATGCCGGCGGTTGAGGTTGTTATGACCAAACTTCATTCCGGCGGTAAGTTTGATGATCATTCTTATAAAGTTTCAGGAGGGCTTCACGGCATAGGGGTTTCAGTGGTAAATGCTCTTTCAAAATTTTTGGAAGTAGAAATTTATATCGACGGCAAAATTTATTATCAGACCTATGAAAAAGGAAAAAAAACAAGCGCACTAAGCGTTATAGGCAAAACAAAAAAACGTGGCACAAAAGTACATTTTATTCCTGACACGGAAATTTTAAGCACAGACAATTTCGGTTATGAAATACTGATTCGCAGATTAAGGGAACTGGCCTTTTTAAATAAAGGGGTCAGAATAACCATAGAAGATGAACGCTCGGATGATAAGGATGAGTTTTTTTATAAAGGGGGAATAGTTTCATTTGTTGAATATCTCAACAGAAGACATTCAACCCTTCATAACCCCATTTTTATGGAAGGAGAAAAAAATGGGGTTCAGATAGAGGTTGCAATACAATATAATAATACATTTACGGAGAAAATATTTTCATTTGCCAACAATATCAATACGGCCGAGGGGGGATCTCATCTTATCGGTTTTAAAGCGGCGTTGACGCGAACTATTAATCAATATGCAACCAATGGCAGGCTTCCAAAAAATCTACAGGCCAAAATCGGCGGAGATGATGTTAGGGAAGGATTGACCGCGGTTATAAGTGTTAAACTAAAATTTCCTCAATTTGAAGGTCAAACAAAGACAAAGCTCGGGAACAGTGAAGTTAAAGGACTCGTTGAGTCGCTGATAAATGAAAAATTAAGTGCATTTTTGGAAGAGAATCCCGCAACTGCAAAAAAGATCTTGGCAAAAACGGTGGAAGCTTCAAGAGCAAGAGATGCGGCCAGGCATGCGCGGGATCTTGCCAGAAAACAGGGCGCTTTAATAGATTCAACACTTCCCGGCAAGCTGGCGGAATGTCAGATTTCAGATCCGCCTGAAAGAGAAATATTTCTGGTTGAGGGTGATTCCGCAGGCGGCAGCGCCAAACAGGGAAGAGACAGAAAATTTCAGGCGATCCTGCCGTTAAAAGGAAAGATATTAAATGTTGAAAAATCCCGCATCGATAAAATTCTACAAAGCGAGGAGATCAGAAATATAATAACCGTCCTTGGCACCGGCATTGGTCAGGAAGAATATAATATTGAAAAAATCAGGTATCACAAAACCATTATTATGACAGATGCCGATGTTGACGGATCTCATATCAGGACGCTTCTGTTAACTTTCTTTTACAGGCACATGCCCGAAATGGTGGATAAAGGGTATCTGTATATAGCACAACCCCCCTTATTTAGGGTCGGCAAAGGAAAGAAAGCGATTTATCTAAAAAATGAGGGGGAATTTAATGATCATATTTTAAAGAGGGTTTGCAACATAAAAAGCGTTAAGATCGGAAAAGACGAATCGATATTGCCTGAACACAATCTTTATATTTTTGTCTGTGATCTTTCTGAATATTTTTCAGTTATGTCGAGACTGAAAAAGCGCGGAATAAATACAGATCTTGTTGAATTGCTTATAAAAGAAGGGGTTGAAAATAAAAGGTTTCTTCAAAATCAACAAAAAATGTCAGCCCTAAAGGCGACCCTTAGAGAGAAAGAGTATGATGTCAGTGACTTAAACTGGAATGATGAAAGAAGCGTATATGAAATGACAGTTGTACCTTCTTTTACAGGACAACAAAAAAGGTTATTAACAGATCCGGCCGAGAAAGATGTTAAACCAGTAAAAATAGGCAGGGGGCTTATATATTCCAAAGATTTTCAGAAAAGCATGATCCTGGCAAAGAAGGTTTTCAAATTTGATAACCCTCCGTTTCTTGTTTTTAATAAAGACGATAAAATAGATTCTGTTCGTATCGAAGATAAAAAAAGACTTCTTTCATTTCTTATAGAGGAAGGAAAAAAAGGGCTCAGCTTACAGCGATACAAAGGTCTTGGTGAAATGAATCCCGAACAGCTGTGGGAAACAACAATGAATCCGGAAAAGAGAACCCTTTTGCAGGTTAAGGTCGAAGATGCTGTTGAAACCGATGAAATTTTTACCGTCCTCATGGGAGAAGAGGTAGAACCCCGAAGAGAATTTATCATCAACAATGCCCTTGATGTAAGTGTGCTGGATATATAGGTATGTATGTTCATAAGATTCAAGCCAGAGATTTACCCGACCTCTGGTTCCAGGCAGTATATGATATTTTGGACCACGGGCGCAGGTTTAATATTGATCGAGGGTCGTATGCAGGGCAGACTCGCCTTGAATACGATTATTTTATGGGTCATGTAAAATATCCCGGTACCCAGCCACTTTTGCCGGATATTCCTCCGGCAGTAGGAATTCCCAACCCGGTCGAAGAGGCTTACATTTACGGCGGCGAAGGTTACGAAAGGTCGTATATCGAATACTTAATGACCGGGCGCAAGGAACCAGGTGAATCATACACATATGGAGAACGGCTGACAAGGGCGCCGCTTACCGGTGCTAAACTGACCTGGTGGGAAGAAGGCAACACTGAAATCATCGACAAAAGAGATCTCGACGGAAAAGCTGTTTTTGAAGAAAACGGCAAACTTTATCTGAATCAGATAGAATGGGTTATTCAAACCTACAAAAAATTCGGGAGCCGGAATAACCAGATGGTGCTCCAGGTGGCACATCCTTCGGATCTTACCCTGCTAGATCCGCCCTGTTTACGTTCAATCGACACCCGCATACAGGATGAAACCCTTCATTTTATTGTATATTTTCGTTCATGGGATCTTTGGGGTGGTCTGCCTGCAAATTTGGCGGCCATTCAAAATCTCAAAGAATATATGGTAGGGGAAATCGGCGTAAATGACGGCGAAATGATCGTCGAGAGCAAGGGACTTCACTTATATGGTTATGCCGAAGATCTTGCGAAGCTAAGGTGCATGAGAGAATAATATTATAGAATTGTATTTAAAATTCGATACTGTTGGGGGTTCTCGGAAAGGGGATCACATCCCTGATGTTGCTTATACCTGTAATTAACATGAGCAGACGTTCGAAACCGAGACCAAACCCGCTGTGTTCAACAGATCCGAATCTTCGGGAATCGAGATACCACCAGTAATCATCTTTTGGCATCCCCATTTCATCCATCCGCTTTTCAAGCACTTCGATCCGTTCTTCACGCTGACTTCCGCCGATAATTTCTCCGATTTTCGGCACCAGAACATCCATGGCAGCCACGGTTTGATTGTCGTCGTTTAAGCGCATGTAAAACGGTTTTATGTTTTTAGGGTAATCAAAGATAATCAGAGGCTTTTTAAAGTGATGTTCGGCAAGGTAACGTTCGTGTTCGGTCTGGAGGTCCTTTCCAAAAGCGATATCATATTCAAATTTTTTGCCGGATTTTTGTAATATTTCCACAGCCGCTGTGTACGGCAGCCGTCTAAAATCGGATGATGCAACGTTTTCAAGGGTCGACATCAAACTTTTATCGACAAATTTTGCAAAGAGTTCGAGATCATCAATACATTCATCCAAGATGTAAGATGTGAGATATTTTATGATTTCTTCGGCAAGGTCCATGTTGCCTTCAAGATTGCAGAACGCCATCTCTGGCTCCACCATCCAGAACTCGGCCACATGCCGGCTGGTGTGAGAATTTTCAGCCCGGAACGTCGGGCCGAAGGTGTAGACGTCCCCAAGAGCCAGGGCGAACATTTCGGCGGATAACTGTCCGGAAACAGTCAAATTTGTCTCCCGACCGAAAAAATCCCGGGAATAATCGGTTTTGCCTTCTTTTTTGGGCGGATTGTCCAGGGCCAGGGTTGTTACCCTGAACAGTTCACCCGCGCCTTCGCAATCAGAACCTGTTATGATGGGAGAATGGATGTATTTGAAATCTCTGTCCCTGAAAAATTTATGGATGGCAAATGAGAGCTCGGATCTTATACGAAATGCAGCGCCATACTTGTTGGTTCTGGGTCTTAAATGGGCGATTGTTCTTAAAAATTCGTCCGTGTGGCGCTTTTTCTGAAGAGGATATGACTCGGGAGCAAGGCTGACGATCTCTACACGATCCGCTATGACCTCCCATTTCTGTCCGGGACCCGTCGATTCCACCAGTTTACCGTCGACAACAACCGCAGATCCTGTTGAAAGCCCGGCAACATCCTGGTAATTATTCAAAGTGCTGTCAGCAACAATCTGTATGTTTTTGAGGCATGATCCGTCATTGACTTCTATGAAAGAAAAACCCTTTGAATCACGCCGGGTTCGGACCCATCCCTTGATAAGAACTTCGTCCTTTGGGACGTCTGATTTTAAAAGTTTAGATATTTTGATACGTTTCATTCATAATCTCCAACTAACAATTTGACAGGATTAACCGACCCTGTTCAGGCGCGACATAATCAACAAAAAGGAATAGATTTATAGTTTTACGGTAATGTTATAGCGCTGATCCCCACGCTGCAACAGGATTACCACCGATGATTTTTGGCGGTATTTTATGACGGCCTTTTCAAAATCTTTAATGTTTTTAATGGTTATATCATCCATTTGTCGGATAACGTCTCCTGGTCTGACACCGATTTGGGCAAGAAAGGATTGGCGATGGATTTCTGAAATCAGAACGCCTTCTTTTGCGAAAATTTTATTGATATAACGGGTTTTATTAGAAAGATTTTCTACGGTAACCCCTAGAAGGCTGTAGGCCAGGTCCAGAGCCAGTTTTCTTGGAAAAGCCGATGACTTCACGGAAACGGTTCTGACCTTGCCGTCTCGCCATAAGCTTATATCGATGGTTTCTCCGGCCGGAAAGCCGTTCATGACCGTATGATAATTTTCTACAGAGAGGATGTCCCGGGTTCCGAGCGTAAGTATTATATCACCGATACGGATGCCGGCCTTACTGGCAGGACCGGCCTTTTCAACTTTTTTAACAAGAACCCCTTTAATGTCCGACGCTTTCAGATACCGGGCAAGATCAGCATCAATATCCTGGACAGTGATGCCGATCCATGCTGGTATAACCTCTCCGTATTTAATAAGATCGGAAATAATTCTTTTGGCCTTATTAATCGGTATGGCAAAACCGATGCCCTGGGCTTTGGCATATATGGCGGTATTGATTCCTATGAGTTCGCCGTTTATGTTCAGAAGCGGTCCTCCACTGTTGCCGGGGTTAATGGAGGCGTCGGTCTGAATAAAGTCATGATAGACCATGTCTTCTGTTCGTATGCTCCGGTTTATTGCGCTGACGACACCGGTTGTTACGGTGTTTGAAAACCCGAATGGATTTCCGATGGCGAATACCGTTTCGCCGATCATCAGGTCATCAGAATCACCCATCTCTATATCGGGCAAAGGCTCCTTGAAAGAGATACGAAGCACTGCCAGGTCAGAGTCAGGATCTGTCCCCACAATCTGGGCATCGAATTCTCGCCCGTCTTTGAGAACAACAGTAATGGTTCCGGTTTTTAGAATGACGTGTTCATTGGTTAGGATAAACCCACGTTTCCCGTCAATAATAACACCTGATCCCAGGCTGGTTCGCTTGTATTGATGTTCAAATCCGTGATCGAAAAAATCCCTGAAGAATGATTCGAAATAAGGGTCAATATCAAATCCGGAAAAAGGGTTGACCCGCTTGCGAACCTCTGACTCCGAGCTTATGTTTACAACAACAGGGCTGACTTTTCGGACGGCCTTAACAACAGCATTTTCCCGCTGATGTTCGGCGCAAAGGTTGTCAGAAGATGTTAAAATGAGAAGGACAGTAACAACAAAAAAGGCAAAGATAGAATTTGAAATTTTATTAGTGTGTTGTGACATTATATTTCCAAAAAAGTTTGTAAAGTATTACAGAGTGTTTATTATAAGCAATGTCTGTTTCGTAAAAGGTCTGTACATATTTTGGGGCATTGATCGGTTCCTTATATATCTCTATATCATGAGCATAACATCCATTCAAGACATCTTACCGCTGGTAGAGCAACCCAGCCGATATTTAGGCTCGGAAATAAACACCATCAAAAAGGATCACGACAAGGTTAAACTCTGTTTTGCCCTTGCCTTTCCGGATCTATATGAAATCGGCACATCACATTTAGGCCTTCAGATACTTTATCATATCTTAAACAGCCACGATGAGATCGCTGCCGAAAGGGTTTTTGCCCCCGCGGTTGATTTGGAAGCCTATCTCAGAACGTCTGACATCCCCCTTGTGTCCCTGGAATCTCAAAAACCGCTTGATCGCTTTGATATCATCGGTTTCAGTCTACTTTATGAGCTTAACTATACCAATATGCTTACCATGCTTGATCTGGCAAACATTCCTTTTTTTGCTCGACAAAGAGACGGTTCTTTTCCGCTTGTCATTGCAGGCGGTCCCTGTACATGTAATCCTGAACCCGTTGCCGACTTTTTTGACGCGATGGTTGTCGGGGACGGGGAAAACGTGATCATGGAGATGTCACGTATATGGATTAAATGGAAGACGAGTGATATAAGCGACAAGGAAACACTTTTGAAAATGTGGTCTGACATTGAAGGTGTATATATCCCCATGTTTTTTAAGCCAAAATTTGGCGGAGCCGGTTTCCAGACTATTGATCCCGAATATTCGCATTATCAGACAGTTAAAAGAGCTGTTGTGGATGATCTTGACAGGGCATTTTTTCCTGAAGCGCCTATTGTTCATTATGGCAAGCCCGTGCATGATCGTCTTAGTCTTGAAGTGTCGAGGGGATGCACCAGAGGATGCCGCTTCTGCCAGGCCGGGGTGATATATCGTCCGGTTCGTGAACGATCTCCGGAAACATTGATTGCCCTGTCTGACGCTTCTGTTGCTTCAACCGGTTACGAGGATATATCGCTTTTATCGTTGAGTACGGGGGATTATGGATGTATCGTCCCGCTCATGGAGCGCCTGATGGCCCGGTGTGAGTCAGGTCATATAGCGGTTTCCTTTCCTTCTTTACGGGCCGGCACATTAACACCGGAACTTATGAACCTTGTCAAAAGGGTCAGAAAAACAGGTTTTACCATAGCGCCGGAAGCCGGCAGCCAGCGGCTGCGGGATGTTATTAATAAAAATATTACGGAAAAGGAGATTGCAGATACGGTTAAAGATGCATTCAGCCTGGGCTGGCAGGTGATAAAACTCTATTTTATGATTGGTCTTCCAACTGAAACGGATGAGGATCTCCAGGCGATTGTAGATCTAGTAAAAACACTGCGGGGGATCAAAAGGCCAAATGGGCGCATGGCCAAGATAAATGTCAGCGTGGCAACTTTTATTCCAAAACCCCATACGCCATTTCAATGGTCTACTCAGATTACTCTGGCTGAATCAAAACAAAAAATACGCTGGTTGCGAAAAAGCCTAAAAATGTCCGGGATTCATTTTAAATGGCAGGGTCCTGAAGTCAGCATGCTTGAAGGGCTTTGGGCACGGGGTGACAGGCGTCTCAGCCGTTTACTGCTGGCTGCATACAATAAAGGCTGTAAATTTGACGGCTGGAGCGACAAGTTTCAATATAAATTATGGCAAGAGGCTTTTGGCGATGAAGGTGTGGATATCGATTTTTATACAACCCGTGTAAGGGATTTAGCAGAGCCGCTTCCCTGGGATCATATCGATACCAGGGTAACAAGGAATTTCTTAATAAACGAATGGCAAAAGGCCTCAAAGGGAGAACTTACAGCCGATTGTCGAAGCGGTGATTGTAGCGTCTGCGGTGTGTGTGACTTTGATTTTATTGAACCAAAGGTATTTGAGACCTGTAAAGAAGAGACGGAAAAACCTTTATCGCAAGATGATATTAAAAAAACGTTTTATAAAAAACTCAAGATCTCCTATTCAAAGCAGAGCCATGCAAAGTATTTCGGACATCTTGAACTGGTTAAAATATTTTTGCGAGCCATTCGGCGCGCCGGAATAACCGTTCAATTTTCAGAAGGTTTTCATCCAAAGCCGAGGATCTCCTTTGAAGATCCACTTCCCATAGGCATGGAAAGTCTGAACGAATGTTTTTATATATTGGTGGCCGGCAATGTTAAACCGCAGTTCATAATAGACCGGTTCAATGAACATCTTCCAGAGGGTCTTCGTGTCTTTGACTGTCAGCCGGCCCCGGTTAAGTCTGCACGTAAAGCGACGACGTCGGCGACCTATATGGTCACAAAAAGGGATGGTTTTTTTGATGAAAAGGCATTAAAATGTTTTGTAGAGAGTCCAGAATTTATCTTTTCCCGCACCCGGCGAAAAGGGAAAATTAAAAGGATAGACTTAAAAGAGATGGTTATAAACATAGAGTTGCCGGCCCCCGGCAGATTGAAGATGACGCTGAAGTCAGAACCAGGCAAAACTGTGAGACCTTTTGAAGTTATTGATAAAATTTTTGGTCTCAAAGAAGAAGAGATAAAACAGGCAAAGGTTGTCAAGTTATAGTTTTGAGATGAGAGTTTTTAATGTAAGCATAACGTAACATTTAGCCCTTTAAAAACATTATCGCATTCAGGTAATCTGGTTTTAAACCGTGTCAACCACGCCAAAGGCGGATAAAATTCGTGGCCCACTTTAAAACCGGATCACCTGAATGCTTTTGAGGCAAGTTTTTCAAAAAGCTAAATTAAGACAGTATAACGAATTCGAAAAAGGCTTTTGCGAATCAGGAGCTTATAAGCTGTGCATAAACAGGTAGTTATAAATGTCGCCAAGCATGAAACCCGGGTGGCCCTCCTTGAGGATGGAAACATAGCAGAACTTCTTATCGAGAGAGGGGATGTTTCGGATATAGCGGGAAATATATACAAGGGAAAGGTGCAGCGGGTTCTGCCGGGTATGCAGGCCGCCTTTGTGGATATCGGTCTGAATCAGGCCGCTTTTATCTATGTAAATGATTTAATTGGCAGTAATTATAATAATAACGTTGAAAAACTCTTAATATATAGTAATGAGGTTGAAGATACTATTCACGGCGTCAATATCGAAGATTCGGCTTCGCCGGCGATTAATCGTGATTGGCAGATCGAGGAACTGATTACAGAAGGACAGGAAATAATGGTTCAGGTGGCCAAGGCTCCCATAGGAACAAAAGGGGCTCGCGGAATAACAAATATATCTCTGCCCGGCCGCTTTCTAGTCCTTATGCCGACGTCTGATCATATCGGAATCTCCAGGCGAATAGAGGATACAACCGAACGGAATCGGTTGAAGGATATGGTTGAATCTTTACGCCAAAATGATTTCGGCTACATTGTAAGAACTGCCGGGGAAGGTGTCCAGGAAGAAAAACTCGCATATGAAATGGGTTTTCTAAATAATTTGTGGGAAAATGTTCAAAAAAAGTACCAGTCAGCTTCGGCGCCATCTCTATTACATAAGGAACTTACCGTTAGTCTTCGTGCTGTTCGGGATCTGTTGATTCACGAAGCTGAAAAGCTGATCATTGATTCACGTTCAGGATATGAGTCTATTCTTTCATTTCTCGACACATTCATGCCAAGCCTTAAAAGTTCAGTGGAGCTTTACGAGGGCACGGAACCGATTTTTGATGTCTATAATTTAGAGGGCGACATTTCCCGTGCTTTAAAAAAGAAGGTATGGCTGAAATCAGGCGGCTATATCGTGATTGAGCAAACAGAGGCGCTTGTGGCAGTCGATGTTAATACGGGTCGCTATGTCGGAAAACATAATCTGGAAGAAACAATTTTGAAGACAAATCTCGAAGCGGTAAGGGAGATCGCCTATCAAATCCGGCTTCGGGATATCGGCGGTATTATTGTTATCGATTTTATCGACATGGAAAAAAAGTCCAACCAGGAAAAGGTTTTTAATGCGCTTCAAGAAGCTCTTAAAAAGGACAGGAGCAAGACTAATATACTCCCCATGTCGGAGATGGGCTTGATACAGATGACCCGCAAGCGGATCAAAAAGCCGCTTACCAGGGTGCTATGCGAGTCGTGCTTCTATTGCAACGGGGAAGGTTATTTGACATCCAGGAAAACGATCTGTTACAATATATACCGGGAAATACTCCGGGATTCGCGCGATATTATGGGGGTCAAGGTTACGCTGAGGGTAAACCCTGAAATTGCCGAGCTTCTTCATGGTGAAGAAAATCATATCATCGTTTCACTCGAACGTATAATCGGCAAACAGATTGTAATATACTCCAGTTCACAACTTCATATGGAAGAGTTTGATGTTTTCGAAATTCTCAAAGATTAAAGCCCTTTAAGAGCTAAGATTGACAAATTCGTAAAAAGTGAAACGTGAAAGGTAAAAGGTCTATATGCAGTATGCCTAAGTGTATGGTTGCACGACACGCATACTTTTAACGAGACCATCAAGATTGTAACTGCTCAATAAGACATGGGATATTAGATTGCAATAGACTCGCCAGCGGGCTCCAGAATTTATTGAGAAGTTGCCTAATATTTTCCATATTCTTAAAATTTGAGTCTTGACTTTATGAAAAGCTTGTGCTTATCTTACCCGGTTAAGTTAATATATCTCGGTCGGTTCAACAGGCATGGAAGGACATTGCTTCAATATTGTAACATTTTAGCCCTTTGAAAACATTATCGCATTGTTGTACAAGTTTTTCAAAAAGGCAAATTAATACTGAATATCTGATTTTGGATTGTGAATTATGAAGAGAACATTTCAGCCAAGCAGAATTAAGCGTGCCAGAAAACACGGGTTTTTAAAAAGAATGTCAACAAAACAGGGCAGAAGGATTATTAACAGGCGAAGAGCTAAAGGCAGAACCCGGTTGTCGGTTTAAAAAGTTTTGTTTGCATTGAAAATATAAGCTTAAAAAAAGCGGATTACGGAGGGCAAACATCTTTTGCGCTTTTGTTTTGCCAAGGCGGACAGAATTTGGAAACGCTCCGAGTTTCTTCGATTATCAAAGATCGGCAAGAAAATTCAAAATAGACACTTTGTAGCTAATTTTTCTCCGGGTCGCTTTCAAAGAACACGCCTTGGCATCACTGTTACGAGAAAAGTTGGGCGCGCAACAACACGTAACAGGATTAAACGGTTTATTCGTGAATATTTTCGGCTAAACAGGCACACTATTACAGGTTACTGGGATATAAATATCATAGCTAAAAAAAAGGCTAGCGATATATCATCTGGACAGGCTTTTTTATCCCTGCAAAACATTTTTGACAGCATATCCGGGAGTATTGATCATTAAAAGAATATATCTGATACTTCCTTTACTGTTTATTAGGGCATATCAACTCATATTGTCTCCTGTTTTGGCTCCTGCATGTCGTTTTTATCCAACCTGTTCCGAATATGCCTATCAGGCTATTTTGCGTTATGGACTCCCTAAAGGATTTTCCCTTGCAGTAAAGAGAATTCTAAGGTGTCATCCCTTTAATCCAGGAGGAATTGATACTGTTCCTTAAAGCGCAAAATAGTAAGGAATAATCAAATAACAAGCTTTAAGCCTGCATAGCCCTTCATTTTTCCTGTTGAGAGTTTCAAAAAGAGCAAAATCTTACAATTTTGACAGAATTAACTTGGCACAAAGGCTGCAGATTCTATTGGGATCGTATTCGCCCGCCTTCTGTCACTACCACAAGGATGATGCCCTTCAGAGCTCAAATGATGCATAATATTAATTATTACAAAATCATCAATATTGACGATTTTGTAAAAAGTCATAAATGCGGCAGCAAAGTAATCCCGCCTGGGCGGGACCAAATTCAAGGCGCGCGAATTTCGTGTCATCCCGCTAACGCGGTACCCGAAGGGTGCGTACTTAGCGTACGCCGCAATGACAACGAAATGAAGCGCAACGCAGTCCCGCTCAAGCGGGATTTACGAAGTCATCAAATATTAAATAGCAAAATACCTTGCAAGGGAAGATTCCCTGAAGCAACTCGGCTGAACTCACCGAAGTCTTGCTGCCGAAAGCTTCAATTTTGGAGAGGATAATGGAACAAACTCGATTACTTATTGCTATAGTGATTTCTTTTTTGATCTTTATGTTATGGGGTTATTTCTTTCCAGGGAAAAAAGAGGTTACGAAGCCCGAGCAGGCCACGAAAGCAGAGCAGCAAATAGAAGAAGAGACATATATAAAAGAAAAAGAACAGGTTATAGCCACAACTCCACCATTGTCCAAAGAGATTCCTTCAAAGCCGATTCAGCCTTCCAGAACAATCACCGTAAACACGTCATTATACAAGGCACAGATTGCAGAAAGGGGAGCTGTATTTGAAAGTTTTATCCTCAAAGAATACCGGGAGAGCCTGGATGCCGATTCGCCGTTATTTGAAATGATATCTCCGGACATATCTGCGAGAACAGTTAAGCTGGGTTTTGCCGGTAATAGCCTTCGCGGTCTCGATGATGCGGTTTTTTCAGCAAATCTCAAGTCCGACTCTGTAGACATTGACGACAAATCACAGGAGATCTCATTTTCCTGGACATCTCCTGAGGGGATAGTTGTTGAAAAGAAGTTTTTGTTTTTACCTGAAACTTACGTGATCGATCTCAATGTTACCATAAAAAACGGTTCCCAAAAGACCGTTCAGGACAATCTAACCCTGACCTTAGTACGAACCGAGCATGTAAAAAAGACCGGATCTACTAAATCTAGTTCGGCAGGCAGGTATGGTTTTGAAGGACCGAGTGCACTGATAAATAATGAGCTTGAGCAGATTAAGACAAAGAAGATAAAGGACAAAAATGTATATACAGGAAAACTGAAATGGATTGCAGTCCAGGATCAGTATTTCATGTCGGCTATTATACCCGACGAGCCGGTAGAGGCCAGCATGCGTCTTTATATGAACGAAAACAAGGTACTGCAAAACCAGTATGTGCAGCCGGTCAGCGTAATTAACTCAGGCACACAGCATGTTTTTAAATACCGGATTTTTTTTGGGCCGAAAAGCTTGAAAAGACTAAGCAAACTCGATTGTGATCTGGTCAAAGCCGTCAATTTCGGCTGGTTTGATGTTTTAGCCAAGCCATGCGTCTGGATAATGAATTTCCTGTATGATAATTTTATTCCCAACTATGGTGTTGCCATCATAATTTTAACCTTATTTACCAAGATCATTCTGTGGCCGCTTGGAAGTAAGAGCTATAAATCGATGGCTGAAATGAAAAAAATTCAGCCCCTGATGGCGGAGATGAAAGAAAGATATAAGGATGACAAGAAGAAGATGAATGAAGAGGTGATGAGATTGTATAAAACATACAAAATAAATCCCTTGGGCGGATGTCTTCCTATGGTTGTCCAGATTCCGGTGTTCTTTGCCCTTTACCGGATGTTATACGGAGCCATAGAACTAAGGCATGCGCCTTTTTTCTTGTGGATTAACGATCTGTCTGCTCCTGATCGGCTTTTTAGTTTTGATATTTCCATTCCTTTCATGCAGCCGCCGTACGGTATTCCTGTTTTGACAATTATTATGGGGGCGACAATGTTTTTACAACAGAAAATGTCGCCTCCCATGGGTGATCCTTCACAAGCAAGGATGATGAAGTTTATGCCGCTTGTTTTTACCGTAATTTTTATAAATTTTTCATCCGGACTTGTTTTATACTGGCTTGTTAATAATATAATTTCGATCGCCCAACAGTATTATATTCAAAAGAAAAGTGCTTAACAACGGAGGTTATACATGTCGCATAGTTTGGAATTTGAAGATAAAAGTGTTGAAATGGCTGTCAAGAAAGCTTGTGACAAACTGAATATACCCAGGGAAAAACTCAAACATGATGTTATTTCTTATGGATCAACAGGCATTTTTGGGCTGGTTGGGTCAAAGAAAGCTCGAATTCGCGTTACCATATCCGAGCCGGCTTCAGGGGGTGTTCATGAAGAGCAAGTCGCCGAAAAGCAAAAGGAAAGTTTTCATGAACAAACACGGGAAGATGCAGATTCACATATTGAAGCTATACATGATAAAGGAAAAATTCACACTTTTGCTGATGATGCCAAGGATCTTGGCCGAAATGCTTTGCAACGCATACTCGATTCAATAACTACAGATGCAACAATATCAATTGAGAAGAGTTCGGATCGAATTATATTTAATGTTCAAGGCGGCAACTCTGCGATGCTTATTGGTAAGCGCGGGCAAACCCTTGAGGCGATTCAATATCTAGTTGAGAAAATTGTAAACAAGCACAGAGAAGAACGGGTTCGCATCCAGATAGATGTTGAAGGATACCTGGAAAATAGAAAGATAAGCTTGCAAAGAATGGCCGTTCGGCTGTCAGAAAAAGTAAAGCGCACCGGAAAACCTGCTACAATGGGTCAACTGAATGCTCACGACCGAAGAATTGCGCACATAGCTTTAAAAGATGATAGTATGGTCAGAACCCAAAGCATAGGGGAAGGTTTTTTAAGGAAGCTGGTAATATTCCCCAGGAAAAATTCATCACGTAAGTGAAGATCTAACTGATATTGAATATTTCTTGATTAATAACAAATAAAAAAATGGACAACATCACTATCGCCGCCATAGCGACGCCAACCGGCTATGGTGGTATCGGGATTATTAAAATTTCCGGTAAAGACGCTTTATCAATTGCTTCATCAATTTTTCAAAGGTCAACTGCTTCATCAGATAAACCCAAGGATACAAATTCATCTTGTTGTTCTTCCTTGAAATCCCACCAACTTTATTATGGACATATTGTGGATCCGGAAAACGGACGGGTGCTTGACGAGGTTCTCCTTTCAGCGATGCTGGCCCCCCGTACGTATACCATGGAGGATGTTGTCGAAATAAACACGCATTCTGGACCTGTTGTGCTGGCTTCTATTCTCGATTTGGTGGTAAAGAAGGGTGCCCGATTGGCCGAACCGGGGGAGTTTACAAAGAGAGCCTATCTTAACGGCCGTATAGACTTAACGCAGGCCGAGGCTGTTATTGATATTATAAATTCAAGGACCGATAAGGCGCTTGAAATTGCCACCTCCCAGATAAAGGGTGGATTGAAAAAAAGTGTTGAGTCGATAAGGAATTCACTGCTTAATTTATTGACAGAAATAGAGGCTGTAATAGATTTTCCAGATGACGTTGGGGAAATAATTAATACGGAGACAGCAATAAAAGTGTTAGAGAATCATGTTATAGACGATTTAAAAGATCTTGTCGACCAATATGAAAATGCACATATTTTAAGGGACGGTCTTAAAATGGTTGTTGTCGGCAGGCCCAATGTCGGAAAGTCGAGCCTTATGAATCGCTTGCTACAAGACGATCGTGCTATTGTTACTTCTATTCCAGGAACGACGAGAGATTTGATCGAAGAAACATTGAACATTCGTGGTATTCCTGTCATTATTGCCGACACTGCGGGTCTTCATGAAACCGATGATCCGGTTGAAGTTATCGGAATAAAAAAGGCGCAGGAATATATTAACAGTTCTGATCTTGTTCTTTTCATGGTTGACGCAAGCGATTCCTTAACCAGTGAAGATTATAAAATATATGAAACAATTAATGACAAACAGATGATACTTGTTGTAAACAAGTCAGATCTTGTGGAGGATGACTTTGAACTTGAAGCTGCCGATTCTTGGAAGAAAATTCCGAGCATAAAGATTTCAGCGCTTTATGGCAGTGGGCTAAACGAGCTTAAGGATTTAATCGCAAAGCTTACAATCGGTGAGCATCGGTTCGAGGTTCGAAATACGATCATTCCAAACCTGAGGCATAAGATAGCCCTTGCGCGGAGCTTGCAGCTTTCCGTTTCTGCAGTGGAAGAAATACGCAAGGGAACGCATTTTGAGCTGATTGCCATCGATATCCAGGAAGCAATTGACACGCTTGGCGAAATTATTGGTGTTACCGTTAAGGAAGATGTAATCGATCAGATTTTCAGTCGATTCTGTATCGGAAAATAATGTTTCACGTGAAACAAATTAAGCGCTTAATAATCAAATTTAAGATTTTTATGGCAGAAAATATTTTTGTCTCATCGCAAAGGGCGCAGAGTTAAGCAGTTTAGTTTTTTGGATTTCCGGCTCGTCCGGGGGAGGAGCTATATTATGGAAATAGACTTTACGCCGTATTTTGAAAAATACGAAGCGATTGTAGCCATGGCGGACGAGGTGTTCGCGCGAGTGCAAAATGAGTTTCCGGAATGTGTAAAATGTAAAATCAAATGTGACGACTGTTGTTATGCACTGTTCGACCTTACGCTGATCGAAGCGATCTATATAAACCATCAGTTCAATAAAACTTTTAAGGGACAGGAAAAAGAGGGGCTGATCGAAAAGACAAACCGGGTTGATCGTAAAATACACATGATTAAAAGACAAGCGTATAAAGATAAAGAGGCCGGCAAGAACGATGTAGAGATACTGATGAATATGGCCGGCGAACGCGCCAGGTGCCCCCTTCTAAACGATGAGAAAATGTGTGACCTTTATGAATATCGGCCGATAACATGTCGGCTTTACGGAATACCGACATCCACTGAAGGGATCGGCCATACCTGTGGCATGTCTGGATTTGTTGAAGGCAAACAGTATCCCACGGTTAATCTGGATATAATTCAAAAAAAGCTTTACGAAATTTCCGCTGAATTTGTAGGCCAGATTAAAACCAAGTATGTAAAAATGGCAGAAATGCTCGTCCCGCTGTCAATGGCGATTCTTACAGACTATGATGAAAACCACCTTGGAATTGCCGATACGGAAAAAACCGAAGAAGAAACAAGGAAAGGAAAATGACGCAGATCTCTCCTGAAGAAGAGGAAAAGAGAAAAAGGGCTATTTTCGAAAGCATGTCTCCGAGGCGCCAGAAGCATATTCTAAAAAAAGGATATGAAAAATGGGACCCGTTTTTGGAACCGAAAGATCCAATAGATATAAGAAAAGATAAAACAAAACGAACGACTCAGCAGCTTGTCCGTGAGTTTTTGCAGACAATAAGTTCAGAAGATTATAGCAATGCATATGGAGGAGGGGTGTTTGAGATTTGCCTCGGCATCATCAACGATGATGACAAGTACAGGGGGATGTTCGAATTTGCCATCTGGTACCAGGAGTTGTTGAAACGGGAAGGGAGCGATAGTTAAACGTCATTGGAACCCAACATTACAAAACAAAAATATTTACCCCAGGTGCTGAAGCAAAATGTTACATTCATGTATCGGATGACAAAAATAGCCTCAATGGATGGGGTTGATTTAAAGAGAGAAACAGGACTGTTTAATACCGCGACACAATCAAGCGAGCAAAAAGCTCCACAAAACTCCCGCACAGATTGCAGACCCGATAACACCGGAAGAGTTGCAAGCCATGGCATGCATAAGAAGGTAATTTTCCGGGTCTTCTGACTGACCCATCAAATGAACCTCTCGGGCCGAACCGGGAACGGCCGATACGCCGGATGCGCCCAACAGGGGGTTTATCTTTTCTTTTAGAAAGAGATTCATAATTTTAGCGAAAATAATGCCAGAGGCGGTCGCGATGCTGAAGGCTACGGCGCCTAGTGCAAAGATGCCCACAGATTTTGGAGTTAAAAAAACATCGCCCTGGGTGCTGGCGCCGACCGTTAAGCCCAGAAGTATTGTTGCTGTATCGATAATGGACGTGCGGGCTGTCTGAGCCAGGCGGTCGGTAACGCCGCATTCCTTCAAGAAATTCCCGAAAAAGAACATCCCTAAAAGCGGTATGGAGGCTGGTGCGAGGAAACAACAGAGCAAAACGGCTAAGGCAGGAAAAATGACGAGTTCTTTTTTAGACACATTTCTAAGTTCCGGCATCCGGATCAGTCGCTCCTTGCGGGTGGTCAGAAGTCTCATGATGGGAGGCTGGATTACAGGGATCAATGCCATGTAGGAATATGCGGCGATGGCGATGGGACCGATCAAATGGGGTGCAAGCTTGGCGGTAAGAAATATAGATGTGGGTCCGTCGGCGCCGCCAATGATGGCGATGGAGGCGGCTTCCTTGGGCAAAAAGCCAAGGGCCAGTGCACCCAGAAGCGTAAAGAATATTCCCATCTGTGCTGCGGCGCCCAAAAGCATGAGGATTGGCCGAGCCAGCAGAGAAGAAAAATCGGTCATCGCCCCGAGACCCAGAAAAATTATCGAAGGATAGAGACCCGTGGTAACACCAAAATACAGATAGTGCAAAACACTGTTGGGCTCATATATTCCAAGCCCAAATCCCTTGAAAAAAGGGATATTCCCCACCAAAATTCCAAAACCGATCGGTACAAGCAGAAGCGGCTCATATTTTTTCGCAGTTCCCAAATACACAAAGACAGAACCGACCACGATCATAATGATTTGTCGATAGTCAACCAGCCAATATCCGGTATTTGCCAAAAATTGAAACAACAGCTCCATTGATTAACCTTTATTCCTTTTCGTTATCTTCCGGTTGATTCCAGGTAAAGACACCTTCGCCGTGAGGGATTAATATTTCAGAATCGCGAAAGGCAGCAAGTGTTATGTGTGGGTGCGGGAAATCATATTTTTTTGAAATTTCATAAAGGTCGGCAAGATAAAAAGTTTCACCAAGCTCTTCAATCAAAGGTTTGTAAAGATTGGCGATTTCATTAATGTCCGAAGGAAATTGTTTAGGCAAAGAAAGGGCCTGTTGCTCTTCGGGTTCAACTTCTATCGGCATTTTATATTTGATTTGTCTTTTTTCCCATAACATAAGTATCTTAGGGAAAATATAAATTGTGGTAGACAAAACCACAAGGCCGGCAAAGACAATCAAAGCGCCAGCAAGGGCCATGGCCCAGCCGTTGTAATAAGATATTGCTTCAAAACCGTACAATCGATATCTCCATGGTCATAATTATTTTAGTTATCAGTTTAACCTTTTGAAAAATCAGTAAAAAAAACAGGCATTTTCAAAGCGCTAAACAGTTATTTTTAAAGATTTAAAAGTGTGCGAACACTTTAGTGGGAAATCATAATACTTTTTCGATCATATATTATAAAATGTCAACAATAAAGCGCTGGTTTTCGCAACTGCCCATTAAGACAGCCAAAAGTGTTGGCAACTATTTTTATTTGACACAAACAATCCCTTTATCTATACTCACTTACATAACAAGTAAGTATCTTTGCCAGAAAGAAAATCTTAGTCCAATGATTTAAAGAATTTGTACGATAAATTAACAAAGGAGGATGATCATGCGGAAAGTTTTACATTGGTTTGCGATGCTGGCGATTATTTCAATTGGGATATTTTTATTTTCTTGTGGGGAAAAACCCGAAGATCTATCTAAGAAAATCGAGGAATTGAGCAATAAAAACGCTGAGCTCACCAAAGAGAACACTGAACTTAAAGAAAAAATAGCTGAACTCACAAGAAAAATCGAAGGAATTACTACAATAATCCAAGCTGAGGAGCTCCAAGTCGGATTCGTTTATGTATCGCCCATTGGCGACGCAGGATGGTCCTATGCCCATGACCAGGGAAGAATATATATCGATTCCATGGATGGGGTAACGACTTCATTTGTTGAAGCTGTGGCTGAAGGACCGGATTCTGAGCGGGTCATGCTCAATATGGCCAGAAAAGATTATGACCTGATCTTTGCAACCAGTTACGGCTACATGGACCCCATGCTTAAGGTGGCCAAACAGTTTCCCAAGGCAATATTTATGCATTGCTCCGGGTTCAAAACAGCTAAAAATATGGGCAACTATTTCGGTCGGATGTATCAAGCCCGCTATCTGTCCGGAATAGTCGCCGGCTCCATGACAAAAAACAACACCTTGGGTTATGTGGCAGCATTCCCGATTCCCGAAGTGATTCGCGGTATAAACGCTTTTGCGCTCGGTGCACAGTCTGCCAATCCTGATGTTAAAGTCCGGGTGGTCTGGACCAAAACCTGGTACGATCCGGCAACCGAAAAAGAGGCTGCCAAGAGTCTTCTGGATGTTGGAGCAGACGTCATTGCCCAGCATCAGGATTCCCCAAGTGCCCAGGAAGCCGCCCAGGAAAAAGGTGTATACTCGGTGGGGTATAATTCCGATATGTCCCAATTTGCTCCAAAAGCACATCTGTGCGCACCCATATGGAACTGGGGGCCCTTTTACAAGGAGATTGTAGAAAAAGTCCGACAAGGCAAATGGGAGAGCCAAGCCTATTGGTACGGCCTGGAACATGGAATTGTGGATCTTAGCCCCATGGGCAAGATGGTTCCTCAGGAAGTGCAAAAACGTATTTTGGACAAAAAGGACGAAATTGTCTCAGGCAAGACCAAGGTGTTTGTCGGCCCAATAAAAGACCAGGCGGGCAAGCTTCGTATTGCTAAAGGTGAAAATGCTTCGGATCAGGATTTATTGGGGATGACATGGTTTGTTGAGGGCGTCATTGGAACCACACAATAGTTCAGGCGTCTCATAATATGGATAAGCCGGGACAATAAATACATTATCACGAAAGCACGAAAATACCCCTGTACCATCTTCTGGAGCCACGGGGCAGGCCCCAGTACGATCTGCCGGAACTACCCCCAGCACCATCTTCTGGAGCTACCCCAGCACCATCTTCTGGAGCTACGGGGCAGGCGGGGCAGGCGAAGACACGAAAATTATAATATTTCGTGCTTTCAATATTTCGTGTTTTCGTGATTATCTTTTAAATTTTCTGCTACAAAAAGCACTCAATTCAAAACTAAGCGCCTAATGCTCAGGTTTAAAATAAATAAAAGACAGGAGCCGTTTGTGTGGAGTTCCTGTCTTATTTTATTTGGAGCGCTGGTCCTTTCACTTGCAGTGAGCGCGATCATGCTGGCTTTACAGGACAAGCCTCCCCTGGCAGCCATAGCTATTTTGTAAAGGCGCGTTCGGTTCCCTGTGGGCTATACAAGGCTGCCTAATCAAGGCTGTGCCCATTTTTCTCTGTTCACTCGGTGTGGCAATCGCTTTCCGACTACAGATCTGGAATATCGGGGCCGAGGGTCAGTACGCTTTGGGGGCCATTGGCGCAACCTGGGTTGCGCTTCGTTTCCCTGATCTACCCTGGTTTGTTATACTTCCCGGCATGCTTGCAATGGCGTTCATCGCAGGCGGCCTCTGGGGTCTCATCCCGGCTGTTTTAAAAATTCACATGCGGGCCAACGAGATTATTGTCACATTGATGTTTAACTACCTTGCGATTTTCTTTCTCGATTATCTGGTTTATGGTCCATGGAAAGATCCCGTCAGTTTCGGGTTCCCGATGACCCGTGAATTTTCGGCCTCGGCAATCGTCGGTAAAATCGGTAATACCGAATTAAACTGGGGTATCATCCTTTGTATTTTTTCCGGGATTGCAATCTGGATTTTTTTTCGATATACCCGCCTGGGCTATGAGATCAAGGCCAGCGGCGAGAATATTCGGGCTGCCAGATATGCCGGGCTGCCTTACGACCGTTTGGTGATTTTGGTTATGGTTTTGAGCGGCGCACTTGCCGGATGGGCCGGTTTCCTGGAAGCATCAGCCACAATCAATCGTCTTCAACCCAGCATTATTGTTGGATATGGATATACTGCTATTGTTGTTGCCTGGCTGGCCAGGCTCAACCCGATCTACATAGGGCTTGCCTCATTTCTTCTGGCCGGGCTGAGGGTCGGTTTGGAAAATCTTCAGCTTGATCTCCAGGTCCCTGCAGCCTTTGGCGGAATTATGGAAGGTCTTATATTGCTTACCGTTTTGGCCGGGAGCTTTTTTATTGATTACCGTATTGAATTAAGGAAAAAATCATGAGCCCGGAATTAATATTGCCGCTTCTGGCCGCCGCTGTTCAGTCCGGAACACCCATTCTGTATGCTACCCTGGGTGAAATATTTACCGAGAAATCCGGGATTCTGAATTTAGGCGTTGAGGGGATTATGATGCTTGGTGCATTGGCGGCCTTTGTTACCACCAAGTTTTCAGGAAGCCCGGTTTTGGGGTTTTTGATCGGCGGCTGCGCCGGCGCTCTTCTGGCCGGCGTGCATGGGATGGTTTGTTTGGGATTTCAGGGCAACCAGGTGGTTTCCGGTCTGGCGTTGACCATACTTGGAGTGGGTCTTGCCGACTATTTGGGCACACCCTTTATCGGACAAACCGCACCGGGGTTTACGATGATGCCGGTGCCCATTCTATCTAAAATACCACTTTTGGGCCCTGTTTTCTTTAGCCATGATCCTTTGGTTTATACCTCCTATCTAATTCCTAAGTTAATGTGGGTATTTTTTCGATACACCAGATGGGGTCTGGGGATGCGTGCTGTTGGTGAATATCCCCGGGCAGCCTCTGCGGGCGGCCTCAGAGTGATTGGTTACCGATGGGCCGGCGTTCTTGCAGGGGGCTATCTGATCGGATTTGGAGGTGCTTACCTTTCTTTGGCCTACACGCACTTATGGACCAACGGCCTGTCCGCCGGCCGGGGCTGGATCGCCGTTGCCCTTGTCATCTTTTCCTTCTGGCATCCGGGACGTGCCATTGTTGGTGCTTACCTTTTTGGCGGCGTCATGGCTTTTCAACTAAGACTCCAGGCAACGGGTACCCACATTCCCTCTTCCCTGCTGCTGATGCTGCCTTATGCCTTGACCGTCATTGTTCTGGTTTTTTCTTCCTGGAAAGGACAGGGCTTCGAAGCTCCGGCGGCATTGGGCGTAAATATTGAACCATCTGAATAGAAAGGAAATATTGAAACAATGAATACATATACCAAGACATACCCCATCTCCTGGGACCAGTTGCACCGGGATTCCAAAGCCCTTGCCCGGCGGTTGCTGGACATGGATTTTTTTAAAGGCATTATTTCGGTCACTCGCGGCGGCCTTGTCCCTGCGGCGATTGTTGCCCGAGAACTCGACATTTACCTGGTGGATACGATCTGTGTCTCCAGTTACGACTGGCAGGACCAGAAAGGGGAAATCGAGATTCTTAAATCTATGCCAGGCGATGATGAAAGCTGGCTAATTATTGACGATCTGGTGGATACAGGCAGAACAGCCAAGGTTGTTAGAGAAATGCTTCCCAAGGCGCATTTTGCCACAGTCTATTCCAAACCTGCCGGCAGGCCGCTGGTCGACACCTTTATCACTGAAGTGAGTCAGGACACCTGGATCCTTTTCCCCTGGGATACGGAATCGCAATTTGTTCAACCAATAATCGGCAGAAAACAGGAATCTTGATGATCGCAAGTACCCAATCGTTTATCCGGCTGGAAAGTATCAGCAAATCGTTTGGACCGGTGCATGCCAACAGGGAAATCTCTCTGGATATCTATTCAGGCAAGATAAAGGCGCTGCTGGGTGAAAATGGCGCCGGCAAGAGCACTTTAATGAATATCCTTGCCGGTCAACTCCAACCGGACAAGGGAAGAATTCTTATCCATGGGAAACCGGTGATGTTTTCTTCCACCAAAGCCGCGATCAAAGCCGGCATCGGCATGGTCTACCAGCACTTTATGCTCGTGGAGGCCATGACGGTGGCCGAAAACGTACTGCTTGGACAGGAGGAAGGATTCTTTCTGAAACCAAAACAAAGGAAACACCGTGTCAATGAATTGGCGAGTCGATACGGTCTCGATATTGATCCTTCAGCCCGGATATCTGATTTGTCAATGGGTGAAAAACAGCGTGTTGAGATCCTGAAGCTTTTGCAGCGTCAGGGTCAGTTACTAATTTTTGACGAACCCACTGCCGTTCTTACTCCCCAGGAAACCACCCAGCTTTTCGAGGCGCTCAAGCAGATGGCCCATCAGGGCAAAGCCATTGTTTTTATCAGCCACAAACTCGATGAGGTCCTGGAAATCGCGGATGAAATCGCCGTGTTGCGCCACGGTCGGGTGGTTGATACCCTGGATGCAGCGGAGGTAACATCCAAGTCTGAACTGGCTCGGCTCATGGTTGGCCGAGAAATTATGCTACAGATCGAAAAACAACCCATGGAGCCGAAACAGATTGTCCTCAGGGTTAGGGGTTTGAGCGACGACTTTTTGAAGAACATTGACCTTGAAGTCCGTCAGGGTGAGATTTTAGGAATTGTCGGCGTTGCAGGAAATGGTCAAAAACCGCTGGTGGAGACCATATGCGGCCTTCAACCCCCACAACGAGGGGATATTTTGATTCTTGGCCAATCCTGGGATCGATTTTATTCCCAAAGGCCATGGGACGGCGCTTTATGCTATATACCGGAAGATCGACAGGGGCTGGGCAGCTGCCCTGGTCTTGATCTGGTGGATAATTTCCTTCTAACAACCCGCGAAGGATTTTCAACAGGTCCTTGGCTGAAAAAGGGTGAGGCAGAAGTGAAAGCAGAGGGGTTAATAGAAGCCTTTGGTATCCAGCCGGCGGATGTTCGGGTTCTGGCGCGTCAACTTTCCGGGGGCAACCTCCAGAAGATGGTCCTCGCCCGTGAATTTTATCGGAGACCGAGACTGATTGTGGCGGAACAGCCCACACAGGGTTTGGATATCGCTGCCACTGAAGATGTTTGGAACTTACTGTTAAAGGCCAGGGAGAAAGCAGGTATTTTGCTTTTTACCGGAGATCTCACAGAGGCTCTATCCCTGTCGGACAGAATAGCCGTCATGTTTGAAGGTCAAATTAGGGATACGTTTCATATTTCCGACACGAAAAAGATTGATCAAATCGGTTTGATAATGGCCGGTATTACTCCGGATTGATCAAATTCTCAAAACCATCCCTGACAGGGGATCTTTTTTAACATT
>SDBS01000956.1_pt1 | contig 29066 bp, 23 predicted proteins | sample 2277091 | NCBI WGS metagenome assembly SDBS01 (sample SAMN10404972, study PRJNA504765) | marine sediment metagenome | isolation source: marine sediment core GS10_PC15, 163 cmbsf | place: Arctic Ocean: Southern Knipovich Ridge | collected 2010
GAGCGTCGACAGCGTGGCCCACTTGTCGCCCGCGACCCAGATGCCGAAGGTGAGCCCCGACTTTAAATATAGTTGGTGCGCGTGGTAGTACCACATCGCCGCCGGCACGAACGCCCCCGCCAGCACGAGCCACGGCGCCGGCGAGCGGAGCTCCCCCCGCCGGTAGCGCAGCGCCAATACGACGAACCAGATGAGCAGGTGGAACGCGGTGAGCTTGAGCGCGCCCGCCAGCGCCAGCAAGGCCGCGGCGTCGAAGAAGTCGCCCGTCCGGCCCTCGTCCAGCCAGCGCAGGAAGAAGAACGCCGAGCCCAGCGACGCCGCCAACACCCAGCTCTCCGGCATGAACGCCCGCCCCATGAACCCCGCGACCGGGGACATGGCGAAGAGGAACGTCGCCGCCAACGCCGCGCCGGGCGTTATCAATCGACGTCCGATTTTATAAACGAAAAATAATTGCAGGGCGTAGGCCGCGAGCGCCAGCAGCCGCCCCAGCCACTCGCGGACGCCGGCCACGCGGTAGAGGGCCGCGACCGCGTACGAGTAAAGCGGGAACTCGGTCTCGCAGTAGTTCGGCCCCGGGCCGCCCCAGTCGACGGCGGGGTAGAAGAAGTTCATGCCGTCGGCGGCGAAGTTGCGCGCGACAGCCGCGGTGTCGGCCTGGCGCCAGGCGTGATGTCCCAAAAGCGGCCGGTCGAAGCCGTAGAGCTTTTGCCCCAGCGCGAGCGCTATCAGCGCCGCCGCCCAGAACGCCGTCCTCTTGTAGAATGCCATAAAAAAACCGCCCGTTTATCGGCGGCATCATAGCACGGGCGCGGACGGCGGTCAATTCGGCACAATAAAATACCCGGCCGCCGGGCCGGGTCCTACTTGAAGTGCTCTTGCTCCACCTCGATTACTATCTCCGACGGGCGCGGCGGCGCCACGCCGCCTTTGGCCAGAAGTTCGCGAAACGGCGCCGCGCCCTTGGCCCGCAGGCAATACCGCAGCGCCAGCAGGATGAGGTCCGCGACGGAGATGCCGGCCTTTTCGGCGAGCTCCTTCGCCGCCTTCTCGTCGTCCGGCAGGATCTGGAGCATTACTAGGTTGCTTTCGTCCGAGGGCATAAGTTCGTCCCCTTAGTTGAGGGGCGTAATTATAATAATTCGCGCCGTTTTTTTCAAGTCCAAATCGGCGAGGCCGTTCGCCCAAATTTCCCGGCGGCGCGGCTTACAGATAAACGCCGATTCCGGCCGTAATTTCGACCACGTCCGGGTGGCCGTCGCGGTAGTAGAAGCCGTCGTTCATGTCCCAAAAAGCTAGTTGGTCGCCCGCGATCGTCACGTACCGGGGGGAAAACTCGACGTAAACTTTATCGGTAACTCGGGCCCGGATCCCCGCTCCCCACAGGGCGAGAGCGTGTACCGTTTTCGGATAATCTACCTCCCGCCACGAAACGCCGGCCTTATTAATTTCGTACATTACGCCGACGCCCGCCACCACGTACGTATACAGGCGCCAAATCCGAGTTCCTACGGTCAGCGCCGCGGTAGTCGGTATTTGGATCCGCTCGTCGGGTGGGAAATATTCCGGGATCCAGATTCCGTCCCTGTCGCTTTCCGCGCTCGCCGCGACGGCGAACTCCGCGGCGAACGGCTCCCGGAAGTGCCACGCCAATTTTGCGCCGCCGCCGTGGCTCACCCCGCCGAATCCGTCGAAGTAATCGTAATCCGGGGAGGTGTTGAGCCGGTAGTAGCCGGCTACGCCGACGTCCTCGCCCGAGGCCGCGGCCGCGAACGCGAGCAGGAGGAATAATATGTTTATTTTTTTCACGTCCGTCCCCTTAGCGTTAGAGGGTAAAACCCGCTCCCAAGAACAACGTTATTTTGTCCGCATGCCCGTCGCTGTAATGGCGGTCGTCGCCGGCCTCCGTCGATAGGAATTCTTTCCCTCCGAGGTGGAAGTAGCGGGGCGAGAATTCGACGTAGAACCTGCCCGGCAGCTGCACGCGAATCCCCGCGCCCCATATCCCCAGCGGGCCCGTTTCCAGTACGGGCTCGATTTCCGCCTCGGCGAAGCGGTATCGCTCTACGTATAAGCCGCCGCCGACCAGCGCGTAAAAGGTTGCCGGCCCGAGGTCCGCGGCGCTGGTGAGGGCCGCGGTGACCGGAAGCTGGAGCCGGTGCGCGGGGAAAAAGTGGCTCGGCGGGACCCGTAGGTAGGGTTTACGGTCCGTGGCGCTCGCCGCGACGGCGAACTCCGCGCCTAGGGGGCCGAAGAAGTCCCACGTTATTATCGCCCCGCCGCCCTGCGCCGCCCGCTCGAAATCGTAGTAGCGATTTACGAGGGCGACGTCGCCTTGATAAAACGCGCCGATGCGGAAGTTCCGCGTTTCCGCGCTTAACGCCGCGGGCACGAGCAAAAGTAAAAGAAACGCCCTGGGCAATTCCGACACCTCCTCTCTTTAGAAAAAGATCGCCACGCCCGCCTTGACGCCGAAATATAGCGCCGGGCCGTCGTCGTATTGGTAGTCGTTGGCGGCCGCCTCGTACGCGGCGACGCGTTTGCCGAACAGCGCCACCAGCTCCGGCCCCGCGTCCACCGTCAGCGGCCCCACGAGGGGCACGTTGGTCCCCGCCTCGACGTAGAAACCCGGATGGTAGAGGGCCTTCGGCTCCAGCCGGCCGTACAGGAAATAGGTCTTCTCGCGCGCCAGCGCCAGGCCGCCGCCGACGTACGGGTAAAGGAGCGCCAAGGGGAAGTCGTACGTTACGCCGCCGCGGAAGGACAACAGCTGGCGTTCGACGGCTTCCCCCGGGTCGTAGACGTCAGGTGGCGATTCAAGGAATTCGTGGCGGTCGTAGGCGAACGCGGCCGAGAAAGCCAGCGCCCCCGACAGGCCGTACCGCAAGCGCGCGGCGCCGCCCGCCCACGACGATTTCGCGTCCTCGCCCGCGACCGGTACGGAGAGCTTGTAGTACACGCCGGCGGCGACGTAGGCCGGGCGCTCGCGCGACGGCGCGCCGTCCGCGGCCCGGCCCGCGGCGAGCAGGATAACGACGGTTGCGAGTATTCTTCCCATTTTTCTACCTCGACTTGGGCGGTTAGGCATTAACGCGTTACTACGAACATCGTGCTGAGGGCCTGACCGCCGGCCGTCAACGCCGCGACGTAGCACCCCGGCGCGAGACGGCTGGTCTCGAGCACCAAAGCGTTCGAGCCGGCGGCGGCGGGAGCCGCAGCGGAGGCAACGCGCCGGCCCGTAATGTCGTACGCGTCGACCGCCGCGGCCGCCGGCGTTTTCTGCCGCCACGTCACCCGCAGCGCGCCCCGGCACGGGTTGGGCGAGACGCTCAGGCTCGAGATGAATCGCCTCGCCTCGCCGACGGTGGCGCGGGCCGTCCCCAGCGCCAGCGCGTACCCGGTGCCCGTCCGGCCCTCCAGCTTGTACGCGTAATCCCCCGGCAGCGGCGTCTCGTCGCAATATTCGAAGGGGCGGCGGCCTACGATGGGAGCGTCGTTTACGCGGCGCCAGCTCGTTTCCGCCGGCGACCGGCGGTAGAGGTCGAAGTGGTCGAACCCGCCGACGGCTTCGCCGTCCCACCACAACTTCACGGCCCCGGGCGCCGATCGGGCGACGAAGGTCACGCCTCCCACCGGCACCTCGCTCAACGGCAGCCGTTGGACGCACACTTTGCCCGGGCTTTGGGTGTACGCCAACGCGACTTCGCGGCTCGTGACCGCCGGCGACGCCAGCCCGGAGTCGGCCGTGGGCGTTCGGGTCACGCGCCCCGCCGCGCTCCACGCGCCGCCGAACAGCGAGCTGAAGTAAATTTCGTGACGGGAGGTCTCCCGGTTGTCCTCCCAAAAGGTCAACAGCTGGCCGGTGGGGGCCAGCGCGACGTTGGGATGGTAGGCCTCGCCGCCGCCGTCGTATAGGATGTGTTCCGGCCCCCAACCGCCGCCGCGGTCCACCATTTCCCAGATGGCCGGGTTGCCGGTGCGCCGGTCCATGAACAGAAGGCGAAGCACGCCGTCGCCGTCGACGGTCAGGCGGGGATGGAACGTCGGCGCCGGGTCGTACGTCAGGCGGCGCGTCGGCGTCCAGCGCGAGCCGTCGTGCGTGCGCTCGTAGACCTCGAACTCGCCGGTGCTGTCGTCCCGCCACACCAGCCGGACCCGGCCCCGGAAGTAAGCCATCGACGGCATCCAGCTTCCGTTCTCGCCGGTGCTTTCGGAAAGACGGACCGGCGGCTCGAGGCCCTGCGTGGCCCGGCGCCAGACGGTGAACCAGATTTGCGCCGGCCGGCCGGTCACGCGTTCGCCCACCATGGCCAACGCTACGTCGCCCGAGGGCAGCGCCAAAAGCGACGGCTGCCCGAACCGCCACCCCGTTTCGACGACGTATTCGGGCGGGCCCCATCGGCCGGCATCGTCCCCCACGCGGTGGCATACCGCGCCGCCGCCGGCCTTGAAGAAGACGTGCAGCTCGCCGCGGGCGTCGACGATTATGGCGGCGTCCCGGCCTCCCTGCTCGTCCAGGCGATACGACGGCTCCCAGCGGCCCGCGGCGCGGTCGTAGCGGCGGTAGTAGGTCGCGCCCCCTTCGGTTTCGAAGAAGACGGCGTGGAGGTTCCCGGAGCGGTCGGCGACGAGGGCCCGGGCGAAGTTGTAGCACGTACGCCACTCGCCCGCCGGCGGCGATATCGTCTCCGGCGGCGACCACCCGGCGAACGCCGGGAGCGCGGCCGCTGCTCCGGCGAGCGCCCAAAGAACGTATCCGGCCGCCTTCGTATACCGGCTGGGATGCATAAGGTATATTTTACCTTGCCGGCCCGTATAATCAATCTAAAACTACGCCGCGCCGGGATTTCGTTTGACAGGACGTTGCGATTTTTGTTATATTTCGCTGCAACTCGACCGATTTGTCATGGCCAAACACAAGGAAGATAATACGCGGTATATATTCGTGACGGGCGGTGTCATTTCGTCGCTGGGGAAGGGCATCGCCTCCGCTTCCATAGGCCGCCTGATGATCGCCCACGACCTCGGCGTAGCCTTGCTCAAATTCGACCCCTACATCAACGTCGACCCGGGCACGATGAACCCCTACCAGCACGGCGAGGTTTACGTGACGGACGACGGCGCGGAGGCCGACCTCGACCTCGGCCACTACGAGCGGTTCACCGACCGGCCTACGTCGAGGTTGTCCAACGCCACCACCGGCATGGTCTACGGCACCGTCATCGAGAAGGAGCGCCGGGGCGACTACCTGGGCGGGACGGTCCAGGTCATTCCCCACATAACGGACGAGATAAAGTCCCGGTTGCATAGACTCGCCGCGGCCGCCGACGCGAACGTCGTCATCGTGGAGATAGGCGGGACGGTGGGCGACATCGAGGGGCTGCCGTTCCTGGAGGCCATTCGTCAGTTCGCGCTCGACGTGGGGCGGCGGCGGTGCGCCTTCATCCATTTAACGTTGGTGCCGTACATCGCGGGCGCCGGCGAGCTCAAGACCAAGCCCACCCAGCACTCGGTCCGCGAGCTCCGCGCCATAGGTATACAACCCGACGTGCTCATCTGCCGCACCGACCGGCCCCTCGACGACGCGACCCGCGCCAAAATAGCCCTCTTCACCAACGTGCCGCCCGAGGCCGTAGTGGAGGCCGTCGACACCGACAACGTCTACGACATCCCGCTCCGGTTGCGCAAGCAGAACCTCGACGGCCTGATACTGGAGCGGTTGGACCTCCCGGCGGGCGAGGGGGACTTGAGCGGCTGGGAGGATATGCTCGAGAAGATGCGCCGTCCCGGGGGCGAGGTGGATATCGCGGTCGTGGGCAAGTATACCGGCCTACGCGACTCCTACAAGAGCATCATCGAGGCCCTGGCCCACGGCGGCATCGCCGCCGACGCGCGCGTGAACGTAGGGTGGGTGGAGTCCACCAACCTGGAGGGAGACGCCGACCCGGCGCGGTACTTCGACGGCGTGGGCGGCATCCTCGTCCCGGGCGGCTTCGGCGAGCGCGGCATCGAGGGCAAGATAGCCGCGGCGCGGTACGCACGCGAGAACAACGTCCCGTACCTGGGCATTTGCCTCGGCCTCCAGGTGGCGGTCATCGACGCCGCGCGCGCCGCGGGGTTGGAAAAGGCGGGCTCCATGGAGTTCGACGTCGACTGTCGCGACCCGGTCATCTGCTTGATGGACGAGCAGAAGAAGGTTACGCGCATGGGCGGGACGATGCGGCTGGGCGCCTATCCGTGCGTGCTGGCGGAGGGTTCGCGCGCGGCGCGGGCCTACGGCGCGGCCGAGGTAAACGAGCGGCACCGCCACCGCTACGAGCTCAACAACGAATACCGCGAGGCTCTGGCGGCGGCGGGCCTGGAGGTGACGGGAGCATCTCCCGACGGCCTGCTGGCCGAGGTGGTGGAGTTGTCGAACCACCCCTGGTTCGTCGCGGTTCAATTCCACCCCGAGCTCAAGTCGCGGCCGCTGGCGCCGCACCCTTTGTTCGCGGCCTTCGTGGCCGCGGCCTACGCCGCCGGCGGCCGGGCCTATTCCCCCGAAGAGAGAGCGGTTTCCAAAATTCCGCTTTAGGACGTTCCGCAGCCGGCGTTCGGTCCCCCGGGGTACGGCGCCGGCCTTCGTCGTCGCACGGTGCCCGGCGGAAGGATTATTAGGAGGAAAAACTGAATGGCGAAAGTCGACATTGAAAAAATTCGTAACATAGCGTTGGTGGGACACGGCGACGCCGGCAAAACGGCCTTGGCCGAGGACCTGCTCTTCCGAGCCGGCGCGCTTAAGAGACGGGGCCGGGTGGAGGAGGGCAATACCGCCGCCGACTTCGACGACGAGGAGATAAAGCGCGGCTTCTCCGTGAACACGGCGCTGCTGTCCGTGGACTACCAGGGGCACCGCATCAACTTGCTGGATATTCCCGGCTCGGCCGATTTCATATACGAGCTCATCGCCGGCGTGCGGGTGGCGGACGTGGCCGTCGTCGTCGTGAGCGCGGTGGCCGGCGTGGAGGTGGGCACCGAGCGTGCGTGGCAGGAGGCGGAGGAGAACCGCGTCGCCCGAGCGGTGGTCGTCAACAAAATGGACCGGGAGCGCGCGGACTTCGACGGCGCGCTGCGCCAACTGCGCGAGGCCTTCGGGGGAATTAACTTCGTCGTGATGTCGTACCCGGTGGGCGCCGAGGGCGTTTTCAAAGGTTACGTCGACGTGGCGCGCGAGGCGGCCGTTCTGTGGGAAGGGGGATTGGCGGGCGAGCCGACGGAGGGGGAGGTCCCCGACGAGCTGGCCCGGAAGTCGGCCTTGCTCAAAACGGCTTTGGTGGAAGCCGCGGCGGAGCAGGAAGACGAGCTGATGGAGAAGTACTTCGACGCGGGCGAGCTTTCGGCCGACGAGATCGCCCGCGGCCTCTCGCGGGGCATCGCGGGCGGCAAGGTGGTGCCGGTGTTCTGCGCCGATGCGTACGACGGCGTCGGCGGCCGCGCCATACTCGAGGCCGTGTTGAAATTTTTCCCCTCCCCCGCGGACGTCCCGGCCCGCATCGGCGTCGAGCCCGGCGGCACGAAGGAGCTCGAGCGCCCCGCCGCCGGCGCGGCCCCCATGAGCGGCTTCATCTTCAAGACCGTCAACGACCCGTTCGCGGGAAAGCTCTCGTACGTTCGGGTGTATTCCGGGAAGGTGAAGGCCGACGACCAGGCCCTGGACGTAAGCGCCGGCGCCAAGTTCAAGGTTCCCTCGCTCGTTGAAATAGACGGCAAGAACCAGAAAGCGGTTGCGGAGCTGGCCGCGGGCGAGCTCGGCGCCTTCGTGAAGGCCGAGCCTCTCAAGACGGGCGACACCGTGGCCGCGCCCGGCGACCCGGTCCAGTATCCGGAGCTCGTCGTCCCCGAGCCGGTGATGCCGTACGCCATATCGCCCCGCTCCAAGGGCGACGAGGACAAGCTGACGTCGTCGCTGGCCAAGCTGACCGAAGAGGACCCGACGTTCCAGGTCGAGCGCAACGTCGAGACCAAAGAGCTGGTCGCCTCCGGGATGGGGGAGCAGCACCTGCAGGTAATGTTCTCCAAGCTCGAGTCCCGCTTCGGCGTGGCCGTCGAGACGAAGCTGCCGCGCGTCGCCTACCGCGAGACCATCCGCAAGAAAGCCCGCGCCCAGGGACGCTACAAGAAGCAGACCGGCGGCCGGGGCCAGTTCGCCGACGTGTGGCTCGAGCTCGAGCCCCTCGAGCGCTCCGCCGGTTTCGAATTCGTAAATAAAATTTTCGGCGGCTCCATCCCGACGAAGTTCGTACCGTCGGTGGAGAAGGGCGTGGTGGGGGCGATGGAGGGCGGCGTCCTGGCCGGCTACCCCATCGTCGACTTGCGCGTCAGGCTCACCGACGGCTCTTTCCACACCGTGGACTCGTCGGACATGGCGTTCAAAATCGCCGGCTCGCTCGGTTTCAAGAAGGCCTTCGGCGAAGCGTCGCCCATCGTGCTCGAGCCTATAGTGGAGGTCTCGGTGCGCGTCCCGGCGGATTACATGGGCGGCGTCACCGGGGACTTGAGCGGCAAGCGCGGCCGCGTCATGGGGGTGGAGCCCGCCGGCATCTTCCAGGAGGTCAAGGCGCTGGTGCCGCAGGCCGAGATCTTCCGCTTCTCCTCGGACCTGCGCTCCATGACCGGTGGAAAGGGCTCGTTCACGGTGCGGTTCTCCCACTACGAGGAGGCGCCCCCCGACATCGCAAAGAAGGTCGTCGAGGCGGCGCAGAAGGCGAAAGAGGAAAGCTAAGAGCTTTATCGCGGCGGCGAATAGAATAGCGGCAGGGCGTTCCCTGCCGCTTTTTTACGTCGGCCGGCGGGGCGGTTACCCCGTCTTCTTCGCCCCCACCGCCAGCGCGCCCAGCTCGATTAAAAAGCCCCACACGCCGCCGGCTAGCTCGAGCAGCAGGAACCCGCTCAGGCCGTTGGGGCCGTCGAGGGCGTAGACCGACAGCGGCAGCGTTCCCACCAGGCCGATGACGACGCCGTGAAAGGCCCAGTTCGTCCGCCACGCCGAGATGCCGAGCGCGAAACCGATAAACGCCCGGTTCAATATTATGCCCAGGATGATGCCGGTGGTGAAAACTATCGGCGTCGTGCCCACGTATTGCGAGCCCAGCCAGCACACGATGCCGGCGACGACGCCGAGGAGCGTACACACGATTACCCGTTTGCCCGTCATGGTCGTACCCTCCTGTTAACGTTATTGAAAAAGGCGCCCCGCGAAGGAGCGGTATCGCTTCCGCGTTTATGGAGAGGCGGGGCCTGCGCCCTCTTGGCGCCCGCCGCGTACGAGCCCGGCCAACATACGACGCCGGCGACGCCGCCGAAGAACGTACGGACGATCACCCGGTTGCCGTTCACATTAACCCCGTCCTCGCGTGCCGGTTTCGAATCGCTCCCGGTTTCGCTTTAAGGAAGTATAAACTTGACCCTCTCGAAAAAGGCGTTTCCCCACTTTATCTCGGCGACGGCGAGGGCCGCCAGGCCGCATAGGATGACCAGCCCCGTCGCGACCCGGTACCGCTTTTTATGTAAAAACAGCGCGAGCGGTACGTAGTTCAATAGCGCGTAGAAGGTGACCGCGCCGGCCAGCGTCGCCGCGGCGAAGAGTCTTGCCGCGGCCGGGCGCGGCGTCGCGACCAGCAACCCGGGTACGAGCAAAGCCGCGAGCGAGCCGACGACGTGGCCGAAGTCGAGCCGCCTCTCGGGCGCGACGCCCCACCGGAGCCACGTCGCCGCGCCGGCGAGCAATATCCACGCCCCCCATCCGGCGAAGAGCGACGCGACGAAGCGCGCGCCGTTGCCCGCGAAGAGCGGGTGTCCCGCCATCCCCAGAAACATATCCGCGGCGCACGGCGCCGTCGCCGCCGCCGCCAGCGCCGCGGCGCCGCGGCTCGGGTAGTGCAGGAACAGGCGGCGTCTCCCCGGGACGGCGTAGAAAGCGGCCCCCAGCAATACCCCCAGGTAAATCCCGGAGCATCGCGCGCACGCCGGCATAGCGACGCCCGCTGCGACGAGGCAGCGGGCCGGCAGCTGGTGACATATCTCGCCCAGCAGCTCTCCGGTCACCATATCGGCAGCGCTTCGTTGACCGCGCGTCGTAAGTCGCGCGCCGCCTCCCGCGCCGCCTCCTGCCAGCTCACCCCTTCGCGCTCTCGCCAGGCGTACGCCACGCCCCGGCTCGAGGAGACCAGCGCGCCCAGGCCGCGGGTGTCGAACGCCGGCCCTAATAGCCCGACGTCGGCGCCCTGGGCCCCCACGCCCGGCATCAGAAAAAATTGCTGAGGCATGAGCTCGCGCAGCCGCGCCACGACGTCGGGGTAGGTCGCGCCCACGACGGCGCCCGCGGCCGAGTATCCGCTCTCGCCGACGAGGCGCCGCCCCTCCGCCGCCGTCATTTCCGCGACGCGGTGGTACACCGGCCGGCCGTCCTCCATCCGGACGTCCTGCACGTCCGTCGTGGAGGGGTTGGAGCTCTTCACGACGACGAAGTAGCCCTTGCCGTGTTCGCCGGCGCATACGCTGAACGGCGCCAGGCCGTCGGCCCCGATGTAGGGCGCGAGCGTGACGGCGTCCGCCTCCAGCGGCGCCCCGGGCGTCAGGTACGCCTCGCAGTACGCCTGCATCGTGTGGCCCACGTCGCCGCGCTTGCAATCCAGAATCGTAACGAGGCCGGCTTTCCGCGCCGCGGCCAGGTGCCGGGCCAGGACCTCGTACCCCGCCGGGCCGAGGCGTTCGTAGAACGCGGCCTGGAACTTGAAGGCCGCCGCCACTTCGCGCACCGCCGCCATCAGCTCCAAGCCGAACGCGGCCGTCGCCGCGACCGCGTCTTCCTTCTCCGCGAGCTCGGGAGGAAAGAGCGCCGGGTCCGGGTCGCACCCCACGCATATCCGGCTCTTAATCCGTAATATGCGCTCGACCAGGCGGTCGGCGAAGTTGGGAGCGTTATTCACGGGGCGTCGTCTCGTAGTACGTTTCTACGGCCGACTTAATCTCCGCCGGCGTCGCGGTGGCGGTGCCCACCTTGGCGACGACGACGGAGGCGGCGAAGTTGGCGAGCTGGGCCGCGGCGAGGTGGCTTCCCCCCGCCGCTAGCGCCGCGGCGAACGTCGCGGCCACGGTGTCGCCCGCGCCGACTACGTCGAAGACCTCGCGCGCCCGCGTCGGGATGTGGACCGTGGAGCCGTCCGCGCCGAACAGGACCATGCCCCTCTCGCCCCACGTTATGAGTACCGAGTCGGCGCCGAGGATCTCCAGCAGCGCGGCGCCGGTGCGCTGAAGCTCGGCGTCGTCGCGCTCGCGGATGCCGGCCGCGGCCGCGGCTTCGTGATGGTTGGGCGTAACGGAGGTTACGTTTTTATATAGGCCGAAGTGATTTTCCTTGGGGTCGACGCATACCACCTTGCCGGCGTCGCGGACTCGCGCTATGACTTCCGCGGCGACGCGCGCCGTTATCGTCCCCTTGCCGTAGTCGGAGAGGATGACGCCGTGGGCGCGCTCGAGAGCGTCGGCTAAATACGCCAGGAGCTCGTCTTCCAACTCGGCCGGTATGTCGCCGTCGACCTCGCGGTCCAGCCGGACGAGCTGCTGCTGCCGCGCGATGACGCGGCCTTTCCACGTCGTGGGGCGGCCGGCGGCGACGACCAGCCCTCGGACGTCGACCGCGCCTTCCTCCAGCGTGCGGCGCAGCTCCCGGCCGTTATCGTCGTCGCCCACGACGGCCGCCAGTTCCGCGGTCGCGCCCAGCGCCCGGACGTTGACCGCGGTGTTGGCCGCGCCGCCGGCGCGTAAAACGTCGCGCTCCACGCGGACCACCGGTACCGGCGCCTCGGGCGAGAGTCGCGCCGCGTCGCCGAAGACGTAGTGGTCGAGCATGGCGTCGCCGATTACGAGAAGGCGTACGGAGGCGACGCGCTCGAGGAGCTCGAGGAGTCTCGCCGGTTCCGGCATGACGTTATCAGCGCGCTCCACTGAAGACGAGTTCCTCCACCAGCGCTGCCCATACGTGGCCCATAATGGCGTGCAGTTCCTGGATGCGTTGCGGGTTGTTGGAGGGGATTATAATTTGGACGTCGGCGTGGCGCGCCGCCTCGCCGCCGTCGCCCCCCAGGAAGGCCGCCGTGAAGATGCGGCGTTCGCGCGCCGTCTCCAGCGCCCGGACGACGTTGGGCGAGTTTCCGCTGGTGGAGAGTACGACGACGAGGTCGTTTACGTTGCACAGCGCCTGTATCTGACGCGCGAAGATCTCGGCGTACCCGTAGTCGTTGGCGGCGGCGGTGACGACGGAGGGGTCGGCGGTGAGCGCGAGGGCCGGCAGCGCCGCGCGCTCGTAATTCAATTTTACGACGAACTCGCCGGCGATGTGCTGTGCGTCCGCGGCCGAGCCGCCGTTGCCCATCAAGAGGACCTTGCCGCCCACCACGACCCGCGAGGCCGTCTCCTCGGCGAGTTTCACCAGGTATTTATCTACGACGGGCAGCGAGCGGGTAGCGAGGTCGGCGGCCTCGCGGAACTGCTCGTGGACCTTTTCGATTAACGTCATAAGGCATCATCGCCCATTCTATTGAACGCGAGTGAACGAAAGGCGCGTCGGTTCGTCTTCCAGTTGCCAATCGTATATGCGGCACTCGGCGGGGCGCGCCGGGCCGCCGTCCGCTACCAGCACCGGCGTTACGGTGGGGCGCGGTGAGCTGAGGCCCAACCCCCGGGCCAGCCCCTCGCGCCGGCCGCGCGCCCATATCTCGTAGCGCAGGATGTCGCGCCGGGCCTCGGCGTCCCGCCGGCCGCGTTTGAGTTCGATTACGTACAGCGCCGCCGGCGAAGCGTAGACCAGGTCGATGCGGTTGCCGCGGTCGTCGATGCGGAGTTGGTTGAACGCCGGCCGGGCGGCCAGGTCGCGCGCGAGCGACGTCTCCTCCCGGGCGAGGACGAACTCCAGCAGCGACTCGCCGAGCCGTTCGTATTGCAATATATGTTTCAGGCCGTCGCCGCCCACCGGTACGCACCGCTCGAGCGGGTAGGGGCGCGGCCGCGGTAAAAACGGCATCGCCAGTTGGCGCGGCGCCGCGAGCAGCGCCTCCGCCACGCGCGCGCCGTCCGCCGGCAGGAAGGTGTAGACGCTGCGTTTGACGAAGTCCGCCGGTATGAGCTCGACCCCCGACGCCCCGGCCAGTTCGTAGAGCTGCGATACCGATACGCGGCTTACTTCCGGGCCGGCCTCGAGCCGCACCACGAACCGGAACTTCTCCCGCTTCGACCCGGGCGCCGCGGCCTCCCATACCGGCGCCGGCACCGTCGGCCCCAGGTACCGCACCGGCCCCCGGCAGGCGTACGGGCCGTACAGCGCCCCCGCCACCCGCTGGTAGAGGTACGCCGTGTCGCCGTCGCTCACCTGGGCGAGTTGGTTCACCGACGACGGCCGCACGCCGTAGAGCGCCGCCTCGTGGCACCTCGGGAAGTGGTCCTTCGTTATGAAGACGTGCAGCATTGAACGACGTAAAACCTATTCTTCGGTTATTTTTCCCAATAATTCATTTAATTTTTTTTGTCCTGGATGCGGTAAGTCTCTTGAACATAATTCTACGAAATGGTTTAGTATCTTTTCGTATTTTTTAAAATAAAACCTAATAGTCGATTTTCCCGGCGTTTCCCAAGCGGCTTCTCCTAATCCCACTAATTTTTCGCAAGCGTTAATAACCCATTCTTTTTTTGGTGTTTTAGGTTGTCTTTCCGATTCGGAATTAAAAATAGAAGCAAAAGAGAAACCTTTATGTAGCTCTCCTACTATTTCTTCTATCCTTAATACTACTTCTAATTTTTGGTTCTTTCTAAGTTTAGGGTATCGTTCGTCTTCCATAGCCCGGTTATTAACTACGTGTTCCCAAATAATAAATATAACGTATGCGAGGGGCGGCTCCGCGTCGTATAACTTTACCATCGAATACAAATCCACTAATTTTCCCATAGGTACCTGTATTCCGTATCTAAGCCTTCCATCTAGCGAACTTTCGGATAAACTACCTGAACCTATTTTTTCAAAGTAGAAATAAGGTTGCCTTTCGTCCGACCTATTGAAACGTATGATTACGAAAGGCCTTTCGAAAAAAATACTATCCCCAAGGTTTTCCTGATAAAATTCGTTTACCGCTACGGCTCTAGATTGGTGTACTAGTAATACTAGGTCGTGGTTTTCTAATTTCTCGTCTTCCGTAGGCCATCCGGTTAAGTCGTCGTCGTAAGACATTAGTTGTTCGAAGTCCGCTAACCAAAATTCGGGCTCGCTCGGGAAACTTTTTTTAACTTCCCCCAATACACCTTTATTTTCTTCGTATACGATCCCTAGGTCCGGAACTACGTACTCTACTTTTTCGCCCTTAACCTTAGCGCGTTTTTCGGCTGAAGGTTCTAATTTCCTACCTTGGAAAGCAGTAACGCCTTCTTTTAACGATCGAGTTTCGTCGTCGAAACGGTATAGGTTTACGAATCCGACTATCGCATATATCGTGTCTCTATAATCGTCAATCTCGTCCCTTATTTTTTCTTCAGCATTCATTTAATTATTTCTTGGTAGTCTTTGATATCCCCTTCTGCGTATTCGTCAAAAATATGATTTATTAGCCTTTTAATAGCCTCTATCGAACCTTTCATTTGGGGTACTATATATATTTGGTCCGGCCGTAAAACCCAAATATCGAAAGTACTACCGTCGTAGTAATCTATCACGGATATTTGAATATAAGGGTTGTTGTGTAAAACGGATATAGATGCTTTTTTGTATAGTTTCATTGCTTCGATAAAATTTTCGTTTTCCGAAGGTTCTTCGAATTGGTTTATACCGAAATCTATTGCTAAAGGCCTAACTAGCCAATTACGGTTTTCTCGCCTGCCCCTTCGCCCGAATATTTCTATGTTATCGTATATTATTTTGCATACCGGTGTGATAAACGCGCCGAATACTTTTCCGAATAGACCTCGGGTTTTTATTACCCCTTGACGTGAAAAATAAATATCCGCCCAAATATTCCCGCGTTTTTTTGCTTCGAATTGTAGTGATTGGAACCAGCCGTTATTTTGATATACCCATTCGAAAGCTTCCGCGACTTCCATGTCCGGCCAACTTACCATAGGTACTACTTCGCGCCGTCGCCCCTTTTCTTCAAACCTCATTCTATGCGAGGCTCTCTTTATTATCAATTCTTCGAAATTATTTTTTTCTTTAAATTCTTCCATTAATTTCCTTAATTTCTTATGAGTAATAAAAGTCATAACTATTTTAGGATAAAAGCTCTCGAATAACGGCATTAAACCGCGATTGAAGAACTCCGAAGATTCTACGGTAAAAGCTATACGTACGTTTTTATATTTTCCGTGATCGCAAACGAAGAAAACGCCTCTTTCGGTTTTAGTTTCTTTTTTTTCTTTATAGGAAAAAGATAATACGTAATTTTGGAATTCAGGTTCGCCTTCGATTAAAGATATGCTCCTAGTCCCTTTCTCGGTGTTTGGAAGCCAGCGTAGTGGGTTTGTTTTACTGTAAAACGGAATAGCTTTTATTTGGTAATACGTAGAGCTAGAAAGCCATTCCAGGGCTTCAAGAAGCGCTTTTTTGTTGGTTGCTTTTTTATAGAACGCTTCGATGAATTTTAGATTTTCCACTTTTAAATTTCCCGTATAAACTTAAATTTAAACGTTTTTTATTCGTTGCCTGCGGCGAACGCCCGCACCGCGGCCGAGAGGAGCGGCACCATTATCTCGTGGTGGCCCGTCAGGGCAAACGCCTCGCCGCTGCCGGCGGTGGGCCGCGCCAGTACGTTTTGCCGCGGTCGGTAGTGTTGTATCATATCCAGGTTGGCCGTGGTGAAATTTTCCACCGGCGGCTCGACGTTCCGGATCAGGTTGAGCGCCTTGACGAAGACTTCCGGCAAGAGCACCGCCGAGCCCACGTTGACGAAGACGCCGCCGCCGTCGAGCGATTTTAGCGCCGACGCCAGCCGCCGGAAGTCGGCCAGGCCCGTCTCGCCCCACGCCCCGCCGTCCGCCGCCGGGTGCTGGTGGACGACGTCCGCGCCCAGCGCGACGTGAAGGGTGACGGGTACTCCCGCCGCCGCGGCCGCGGCCAGTACGCTCGCGTCGGCGTGCTCGCCGCGTTCGGCGACGGCCCGGCCCGCCAGGAGCGCCGGCGGCTCGCCCCGTTCGGCCGCCTCGGCCACGAGGCCGTTCAGCTCCGCGCCCGTCTCTTCGGCCAGGCCGAAACGGCCGTCCGGGAGGTTGGCGGCCACGTCCTCCGACGTGGCGCCGAAGCGCCCCAGCTCGTAGTCGTGGATCAGGAAGGCGCCGTTGACGGCGAGGTGGGTTACGAAGCCTTCCTGGAGAAGGGGAATGAGGTGCAGGCCGGCGCCGGTCTTGGCGACGTGTCCCCCCAGCGCGAATATCACGCCCCGGCTCGAGCGCCGCGCGCCCACCATCGCCCGCGCCAGCGCGAGCAGGGCCCGCGCCCCCAGTACGTCGGGGAGCGACGCGAGCAAAGGAGCGATGGCCGCCGGGTCTTCCGGCGGCCGTCGAAAATCTTCTACCCGCACGAGGTTCCGTCGCTCCGCGAACGGGTATGTTTTTACTTTGGAAAAATCTGATTCGTCCGCGGCCATATCGCGATGTGAGCTTACGACCCCAACGTGTACGACTCGAGTTTGACCTCGATATTGCCGATGGCAATCTTCGACTTGAGGAGGACCGGCATTTTCTTATCGTCGTCCGTCACCCAGATCCAGATGCGACCTTCCTGCTTGAAGATGCCCTCCGTCTCGTCGAGTACCGGCTCGAGGACGATGGTATCGAAGGTCCCGGCCGGGACCGTGACCTGTTCCTTGCGCAGGACTTTGATGACGAGGGGCTTGGCGATTTTACCGTCGGCGTAGTTCAACGTAACCTGGCTGCCGACCGGAAGGTCGAGAGAGCGGACGTAGTAGAACGCGCCCAGCGCGTCGCGGGGCTCGGCGAGGGTGCGCATGGTAATGACGCCGCGCGTAGCGGTGCGTTTGGGCGGGTTGTAGTATATCACCTCGTCGTTTTTGTACTTCCCCTCGACCAGGTGTTTCTCCGATTTCCAGATAGTGTAATTTGCGGCGTCGAGGTAAATGTCGATGCGGTCACGGGTGTAGAAGAAGGCCGAGACCTGGGGCCCGGAGGAGGCCGTGGATATGATGTGGTAGACTTTGCGGCCGTTGAAGACTTTGACTCCCGGGACCGACAGCGTGGCCGTGCCCGCTTTGACGACATCGGACCAGGATACCGAGAAAATCAACTTCTCGCCGGTCTTGAAGGGCGCTCCGTGACATACGCCGGCGGCGACGAAAGCGACTAGGATAAGTATCGAGGCTCTCTTTGGCATTACGGTCCTCCTGTTATGCGTCTTTAAAATTTACCAGATTTGCAAATGGGTGTCAATTATATTCTGGCGACGGGGAGGGACCGGGGCTTGATTTCGGTTTGTTATTTATCTGAATTATAGTAATTTATCCGTAGATATGTCGGCCGAAGCTTCAAAGCACGCGCTCCACCTTTCGACGGCCGAGGCGGCCTTGTCGGCTCGGTTGCAGGGCGACGTCCGCGCCGCCCGGGAGGGGAGGCCGCTGGCGCCGGTCGTCGTCCTGGTGCGTTCCAACCTCGTAGCCCTCCAGCTCTCCCGTCGCCTGGCTCGCGAGGCGGGCGGCTACGCCAACGTCCGCTTTCTGACGTTCGTCGACCTCGCCCGGCGGCTGGCCGGCCCGGGGGACGACGTGCCCGCCGGCGGCGAGCAAGTAGTGTTCGGCTCTCTCGCGGCCGGCCTGTCCGTCGAGTCGTTCTTCGGGCCGGTGAAGGACAAGGCCGGGTTCGCGGAGACGCTCGCGGCCGCGGCCGAAGATACCCGCCAGGCCGGCCTGGGCCGTTGGCACGCCGACCTCAACCTGGGCGACAGGCTAATATTGTTCGGCGAACTCTTCGAGGGGTACCGGGGGGAGCTGGCGAAAGGGCGGCGCGTTTACCGGGACGAGTACGACGTTTTTTCGGCGGCGGCGGCTCGAGCCGCGGCCTTCGCCGGAACCTTCGGCGCCGCGGAGCTGTTCGTATTCGGCTTTTACGATTTCAACGAGCTGCAACGTCGCTTGCTCGAAGCCTTGAGTCGGGACGTTCGTTTAACGTCGTACGTACCGTGCGGCGAGGGGCGCGAGTTCCGCTTCGCGCGCGCCACCCGGGACTGGCTCGACGGTTTGGGGTTTCAGACGGACGTAGCGGCGGAGGAAGAGGCGGCGGCCGGCGTCGAGGCGGCCCGATACTGGTTCGGCGGCCGCGACGGGCCGGCCTCGGCGGAGGGCGTGAAAATACTCTCGGCGCCGGACGCGGAGGCGGAGGCGCGCGAGGTCGCGCGGGAGGCCCTGCGCCTTAGCCGCGAGCGCGGCGTGCGGCTGGCGGAAATGGCAGTCCTCTACCGCGGCGACGAGACGCTGGCCGTATTGACGGAAGTCTTCGACCGCGTACTCGCCGGCGACGACGGCCGGGGCAAATATTACGTACACCGCGGCCGGCCCCTGACCGCCACGCGCGCCGGCGAGGGGGCGCGGCGGCTGCTCGAGCTGGCGTGGCACGCGCAGACGTCCCCCCATCCCTTCGGCCGACGCGAGGTGGTCGATTTCGTCGAGACGGCGCCCCTCGAGCCGGAAGCGGCGGCGGGCGAGGGCGCTCAGCTCGAGCCGGCGCTGTGGGACGATATATCCGCGGCCGCCGGCGTCGTCTACGGCCGCGCGGAGTGGGCCGAGCGGCTGGCGCGCTACGCCGCGGCGTGCGAACGAATGCCGGCGGAGAAGAGAAGGCACGACGCCGCCGACGTGCAAGCGCTGGTAACCTTTACGGAAAAACTTTTTACGGATTTGGAACGCTTCCCGGCCGAGGGCTCGTGGCGCGATTTCGCGGCGTTGCTGGCGGAGCTCGTAGAGCGGTATTTCGGCGCGGGCGACGAGAAAGAAGCCGTGCTCGCGCTCGCCCGCGGCATGGCCGCATACGACGACCTCGTCGCGGCGCCGGTCCCGCTAAAGACTTTCGTCGAGACCTTCGCGCACCGCCTGGCCGAGGCGTCCGTCCCCGCGGGCCGCTTCGAACGCGACGGCATCAATTTAATAAAAATGGATCACGCGCGCGGCCTCGCTTTCCGGGCCGTCTTCGTGCCGGCCGCGGTCGAGGGGGCGTACCCCTTCCGCCCGTCGCAGGACCCGGTAATGTTGGACGCCGAACGGGCGGCGTTCAACGAGCTCGCCCGGGGGCGGTGGCGCTTCGGCCTCCGCGGCGAGCGGTTGGCGGAGGAGCCGTTGATATTCCACCTCGCGCTCGGCGCCGCGGGGGAGTTCCTCCGCGTCTCGTACCACCGCCTGGACGGCGAGGGGCGCGAACGCTTTCCCTCCCATTACGTTTTGAAGCTCGCCGGGGCGATGGCGGGGGCGACGTTCGGCGCCGAGGACTTCGACCGCGCGGCGTCGGCGTACCCGTGGTTCCGGCGGGTGGGGGCGTCGGAGGCGCCCTCGGCGGAAGATGCCGTCGACGAGGGCGAGTATTGGGCCGGCCGCGCCCGCGAAATGGGCGACGGGGCGGTGGCGGCGTACCTGGCGGCCGCGGGCGAACGGTGGGCCGCGGCCCGGGACGCGGCCGCCTCCCCCCGGGCGCCGGGCCTGACGCCCTTCGACGGCTTGATATCCTCCGAGGAGGGGAAGGGTTTCCTCCGTAGACGCTACGGCCGGGGCGCGGTGCCGGTGGGCGCGTCCGATTTGGAGGCGCTGGCCGCCTGCCCCCGGAAATATTTCTTCGGGAGAATCCTCGGGCTGAGGGCGTGGGAGGAACCGGAGGAGGCGCTCGCGCTGTCGGCCGCGGCTCGAGGAAAAGTGGTACACGACGTCCTGCGCGAGCTTTACGCCGAGGGCGCGCCGTCCGCGCTCGCCGGCGCCGAACTTTCGGCCGAGGTGGCGCGCTTGACGGAAGGAGCGCTAACGGCGCTCGAGGCGGAGGGGGAGTTGCCGCTACCTTTCGTCTTTGAGATGGAGCGCCGTCTGCTCTCGCGCAAGCTCGCCGCCTACGTACGCGAGGACGCGGCGGCCGGGGACGGCTGGGAGCCGGCCCACTTCGAATTGCGTTTCGGCCGGCGCGCCGCGGCGAGCGACGACGCGGCTTCCACCGAAAGCCCTCTCCTGCTGGACTTGCGGGAGGAAGCCGCCGGGGGCGAAGCCGGGCCGGCGGCGGCGGAGATCCACGGCCGCATCGACCGCGTCGACCTCCGCGGCGACGGCGCCCGGGTGTTGGATTACAAGACGGGTCGGCGAGGCCGCTTCGTGGAGAGCGTCGACGGCGGTCGCCAGCTGCAGCCGCCGCTGTACTTGATGGCCTACGAGAAGCTCTTCGGCGCCGACGCGTCGTCGGCGGGCGGGTACTGCTTCCCCCTTGAGGACGGCAGGAAGTATAAATTCGTCGTTTCGGAAAAACGGCCCCTGGACGGGGCGGCGGTCCGCCGCCTGGTAGCGGGTTTGCTGGGGTTGGCGTACGACGGCGTATTCGTCGCGGGGCGGGACGGCTCGAGCCGTGCCGACGGCGCGTGTCGTTATTGCGAATTCCGAACCGTGTGCGACGCGGGCCCCGGCTACCTGAGCGCCGAGAAGTGGACTTCGCCCCGGGCGGCGCGGCTCGCCGAGTTAAGGGAAATTAAATAGGCGTACCCTATGACGCAGGAACTATCGGACAGCGAGGCGCGGGACGCGGTCGTGGATTTGGGCCGGACCTTCTTCGTCGAGGCCAGCGCGGGCACCGGCAAGACGCGGCTGCTGTGCGACCGGGCGCTCGCGGCGCTACTGACTCCCGGTTACGAGCCGTCCCGTCTCGTCGCGATAACGTTTACCGAGAAGGCCGCGGCGGAGCTATCGGCGCGGCTCCGGGCGGCGCTCGAGGATTGGGCCGCGGCCCACCCCGGCGACGAGCAGGCGGAATACGCGCTGGAGCGCTTCGACCAGGCGCAGATTTCCACCATTCACTCCTTCGCGGCGTCGTTGTTGCGGGAGCTGCCGGTGGAGGCCGCGGTGGATCCGGCTTTTCAAGTTCTCGACGCGGTGGGGGCGACGCTGCTTTTCGAGCAAGTGTGGGAGGAGTGGCTGCAGGCGGAGGCGGAACGGGTGGAAGGCGCGGCGCCCTGGGCGTCGGCGTGGGCCCACTTCGGCTCGCCCCGGCTCGAGCTTCTGGAGCGCGTCGTCGCGGCGGCGTCGGCGGAGCGCGACGTCGTCGACGTGGAAGGGTACGATATCCCCGCCGTGGACCCGGGCGAGGTGCGCGAGGCGGTGCGCGCCGCGCGGGCGCGCTTCGACGAAGTGCGCGACCGGTGCCTCGACCGCGGCGACGCCTGTTACCGCGCGTTCGCTTCTCTCGACGACCTGGCGCGAGCCCTCGAAGCCGGCGACCTGGCGCGGGCGTGCTCGGTTTCGATAAAGGCCGGCGGGGCCAAAAAGAACTGGCGCCCGGGGGAGACGAAGGACGAGTTAAACGAAAAGTGGTTGCGGCCGGTGGCGGAGGCGCTGGCGAGGGTGTGCGACGGCCGCCGCCGAGCGATGCTGCCGCCGCTCGTCTCGTGGCTTGCCGGCGCGGCCCGGGCCTTCGACGGGCGTAAAGAGGAACTTGGCGGCCTCGACTTCCACGACCTACTGCTCCGGGCGGTGCGGCTGCTGCGCCGCAGGGAGAACGGCGCGCGCGAGTACTTCCAACGGCGCTACCGCCACGTCCTGGTGGACGAGTTCCAGGATACGGACCCGCTCCAGGTGGAGTTGATATTCTTCCTGGCGGAGGAGGGCGCCGTGGCGACGGACTGGCGCGACGTGGCGCTGGTGCCCGGAAAGCTCTTCGTCGTCGGCGACCCCAAGCAATCCATCTACCGGTTCCGGCGCGCCGACGTGGAGATATACGAGGCCGCGTGCGACGTCGTGACGCGGGAGGGCGGGGAGGTCCTGCGGCTGACCGACAACTTCCGCGCGGCGCCCGAGCTGGTGTCCTTCGTGAACGACGCTTTCGGCGGCGTCTTCGGCGAGGGGGACCCGCCGTATCAGCCGGCCTACGGTGCGCTCGCGCCCTCCCCCTTAACCCGCGAGCGCCAGCACGACGCGCCCGCGGCCAGGCTTTTGGAGGGCCCCGACGGCGCCTTCGAGGCGGAGGAGGAGGCGGCCGAGGCCGTGGCGGCGTTTGTCCGGCGCGCCGTCGACGCCGGCGAGTTCGAGGTTTACGACAAAGAGGCCGGGGTGCGCCGCCCGCTGGCGTACCGCGACGTGGCGCTGTTGTTCCGGGCGCGCACAAACGTACCTACGTGGGAGGAGGCGTTGGAGGCGTGGGGCGTTCCGTTCTATACGCTGGGCGGCCGGACGTTCTACGTGCGGCCGGAGGTCAAGGCCATGGCCGCCGCGGCGCGGGCTCTCGACAACCCCGCCGACGAGCCGGCGCTGGTCGCGACGCTGACGTCGCCGTTGTTCTCTTTCAACGCCGACGAGCTGCTTCGCTTCAAGTTGGCGGGCGGCGTTTTCGACTACCGCGTAGCCCCCCCGCCGGCGGCGCCCGGTCGCTTCGCCGACGCCCTCGCTTTGTTGAAGAGTTTGCACGAAGGCCGCGCCGAAAAATCGCCGGCGACGACGCTGGCCCGGCTGGCGGAAGATACCGGCCTGCTCACCAAGATGGAGCTTTGGGGCGACGGCCCGCGCGCCGTGGCCAACGTCCGCAAGGTTTTGGCGTCGGCCCGCAAGTTCGTCTCGACCGGCGGCGTCGGCCTGCGGGCGTTCGCGCGCTGGCTGGGCGAGATGGCGGGGCGCGAAGAGGCGGAACACGAGTCGCCCGCGCTCGAGGCCGGCGACGATTTCGTGCGCATCATGACGGTACACGGCGCCAAGGGGTTGGAGTTCAACGCCGTCGTCTTCGTCGATTGGGCGAGGGACGCCGGGAGAGGCCGGGGCGAGACGGCGTTCGTCGACCGCCGAACCGGCCTGCTGCACGTGCGCGCCGGCAGCGAGAGCGACGGGACGCGGCTGTTGACGCCCGGGTACGAGGACGCGGCGGCTCGCGAGGGCCGCTTCGGCGAGGCGGAGGAGCGGCGCCTGGACTACGTCGCCGCGACGCGGGCGCGGGACCTCCTCGTCCTGCCCCGTATGGCGGAGGCGGGCGAAAACTCGCTCGCCGAGACGTTGGCCGAAGTCGAGGGGGCGGCGCGGTCGGTGGAGGTGGTGCGCGTCGACGCCGCCGAGGAACGGCGTCGGGTCCGTCGGCCCCGTCCCGAGGAACCGGCGGCGCCGGACCTCGAGCCGGGTTACGAGGAGTGGAAGGATAAACTGTCGGATGAGCTAACCAAACCGAGCGCGGCCATCAATATTATTCCGGTAAAGGATTTATTAGGAATTGACGAAGAACGGCCGGCGGAGCTCGAGGAGGCGCCGGCCTCGCGGCCCGACGCTTTAAAGCTCGGGTCGGCGCTGCACGCCGTCATGGAGGAAGTGGACCTGGCGACGGGCGCCGGCCTGGAGGAACTGGCCGCGGCCGCTTGCGCTCGCGAGGGTTTGGGAGACGAAGACGCGGCCGCCGTGGCGGCCTGGGCGCGGGACTGCCTGGCGACGGCGCCGGTCCGGGAGGCCGCGGCCGCGCCGGCGCATTACAGGGAGATGCCGTTCGGCGTGGCGGTGGGAGACGCCGTCGTCACGGGGACCGCGGATTTGGTTTACGAGACGGCCGAGGGGCTCGTTGTCGTCGACTACAAGACGGACGAGGCCGGGGGGGCGGAGCGGGCGGAAGGGAAGTACGGCGACCAGATGGCGGTATATGCGGCGGCGCTGGCGCGGGTGACGGCTTGCGCGGTTGCCCGGGCGTACCTTGTCTTCCCGCGGGCGCCCGCGGGCGAGCGCGTGGTAGAGCCGGGGCAAGCGGCGACGCTGCTTTCGCGCGGCGAGGAATTGCTCGGCGAGGCGCCGCGGTTGGCTCGCGACGCGTCGTCGGCGGGGGGCGCGGGATAGTTCGATTTAATTTCGGGTCATAATAAATTTGCCCGCGAGTTCGGAATCTGCTATAATAAAAGGAGATAGTAGGCATGGATTTCTTACCAAACGAAGGGGGGTGGTGTATCTGGCGGCTAAAAAGAAGAGTACCCGACGGCCTAAGGTACTGATGGGGTGGATGCGGATTGCGGACTTCCTTGATTGTTCGGTAGCTACCGCAAAGAGGAAAGAGCAGGAAGGTTTACCGATAGTCCGCGTCGGCGGCGCCGTGTGCTGCTTCCCCGAAGACGTTGTTACCTGGCGGACGAGGCGCCGGCGGCCCAGAAAGCAAGTCGGGGGCAAAGCAACCGGGCGGTGGTAAAACCGGCCGTTTCGTAGTCGCGCCGGCGGCTTTTCCGGCGGCGTGAAGTTACACTGCGGCATGAAGTAACGCGCACGTTCGACTTACGCTATGTCTATCGAGGGCGACATAAGGGATTTTCCGCTCGCGGAAGTTATACAAGTTATCGGCCACGGCCGGAAGACCGGCACGCTGTCCGTGGAGGGGGAGCGCGAGACGATATGGGTTTACTTCAAGGAAGGGAAGGCGGTCTTCGCGACGCCGTCGAACCAGGGCGAACAATTGGGTACCATTCTGTTGCGGGAAGGGGCGATAACCGAGGAGCAGCTCGAGCTTGGCCTACGGGCGCAGAAGAAGATGCAGGCCGAGGGGAATTCCAACCGCCTGGGCACAATATTGGTGGCGATGGAGGTCCTGGACCGCAAGGCGCTGGAAGGTAAAATCAAACACCAGATCAAAGAGTCGATCTACGCCGCCATCGGCGAGCGGGACGGGCGCTTCCGCTTCTTCCCGGAGCTGGACCTGGAAGACGAGGACATATTGGTATCGATGGACGTGGAGCACATCATCCTGGAGGGGGCGCGTCGCATCGAGGAGTGGAGCCAGATTAAGGACGTTATACGCTCGTACCACGACGTGTACGTCATAAACCCCAACCCGGCGGCGAGCGGCGCCATTAAGCTTACGCCGTCGGAGTGGAGGGTGGTCAGCTTCCTGGACGGCAAGCGCGACATATCGTCCATCGCCGATGGGGCCGGTATGAGCCGGTTCGAGGTGTGCCGCGTCGTTTACGGCCTAATTAACATGAACATGATCCGCCTCCGCGTTCCCGGCGGAAGCGAACAGGCGGTTGTGGCGGCGAGTTAGCGTCGTACCCCCGCACCTAAAAAAACGCGGCCCGAAAGGGCCGCTTTTCTTTTGCCCGGGGCGGGACTCGAACCCGCACAGGAAAGTATCCCACATGGCCCTCAACCATGCGCGTCTACCAAATTCCGCCACCCGGGCGCGCGGTTAATATTTATCATATCCCCCCAACGAAGTCAAGTTAAATGCTTCCGTACGTTACGCGCATCAGCGTAAGGCCTTGCGGCGGGGCCGGCGGTCCCACCGCCGCGCGGTCTCCCGCCGCCAACAAGTGCGCGACGTCGGCCGGCGCGAGCTCGCCCCGCCCTACCGCCAGCAGCGTCGCGACGACGTTGCGCACCATCTTGTAGAGGAAGGCGTTGGCGGTGACGTAGAACTCCAGGCCGTTCAACGTCTCTTCCAGCCGGAGCTCCGTAACGCGGCGCGTCGTCGAGTCGTAATCGTCCGACAGGTTGCCGAAGGCGGCGAAGTCGTGCTCGCCCACGAGGGCCGCGGCGGCCTGTCGCATCGCCTCCACGTCCAGCGGCCCGGGCACGTAGTACGCGTTCCGGCGCGTGAAGACGGAGTCGACGTACGTAACGGCGTAGCGGTAGGTGCGGCTTTGGGCCGAGCGCCGGGCGTGAAAACCGGCCGGCGCCTCCTCGGCCGACAGGACGCGCACGTCCTCCGGGGGCGCGCTGTTGAGCGCGCGCACGAATTCGTCGGTCGTCATTTGCGAGGAGGTCTCGAAGTGGGCCACCTGACCCGCGGCGTGGACGCCGGCGTCGGTGCGGCCCGCGCCGCGGACCGGCGTCGGCTCCTTCAGGATTTTCTCGAGCGCCTCCTCCAACGTCCCCTGCACCGTGGCCGCGTCCGGCTGGACCTGCCAGCCGGCGTAGTCGGTACCGTCGTACTCCAGCGTTATTTTTATAATCCTCGTCACGGCGATGCGAACGGCGCGGCCGGAACCGGCCGTTAAAGCGGCGAGAACCAGGCCGCTTTTAAGTCCGGGAAAAGTCGGTCGGCTTGCTCGAGGCCGGCCAAGTAGTCCATTTCTTCCTGGCTTGGCGGCGCACCCTCCCGCTCGCGGCCCAGGATTTCCAGCAGCCGCCGCGCCGACTCGTAGTGGCCGCGGAGGCGGCTTTCGGCGTAGTCGCGAGCGGTCCCGGTGCTTATAAGGAACTGCCAGTCGGAAGCGGTAAGCAGCATAAACTCGCGCAGCGCCTGCTCGAAGAGCCGTTCCGCCGGCGGCGACCGGCTTGCCGCGGCCTCCTCGACCAGCTCGTCCTCGAGCTCGTATATCAGCCGCCACGACCATTCGGTATCGGGGTTTAACCAGATGCCGTGGAAGCCGCCCTCGCCCCACGACCCCTCCGGCAGCGCCACGGCGACGTCGGGCGGGTAGCCTTCCAGGTATTCCCCGCACGTCGCGAGCTCGACGTCCGGCGCGGCGTCGAGGCGCCGCAGAACCTCGCCCAGCCAGGCCGGCCCCTCGTGCCACCAGTGGCCGAAGAGCTCGGCGTCGTAGGGCGCCGTCAGCATAGGCGACGGCGCGCTCTCTTGGTTCAGCAGCCGCCGCACCAGCGAGGCGAAGTGGTCCGCGTTCTCGGCCACGCGCGCCGGCACCTCGGCCGGCCGGTACGGCTCCTTCGCTCCCATGTCGGCCGCGGCGGCGGTGACGCGCCAGTAGCGCAGGCCCCCGGGGAAGTGTTTCTTGTGGAAGTCCAGGTACCAACCGTCGCCCGGGTAGCCGTGCTCGCCGGACCATACGACGAGGCCGGTCTCGGCGTCGCGTACGAAGCAGGCCACGGCCGGGTCCGCGGCGCCGACGGAATACGGCCGGTGGGGCGTAAGGTCCGCCCCCGGCGTCGTCGGCTCGGCCCCCGCCGTCATCTGCTGGTAGATCCGCCGCAGCGCCTCGAATCGCGCCGCGTATACGCCTAGGGTCTTCCCGCCGGTCAGAAGGTGGGTGTCGACGACGAAGTATTTTAGGCCGGCGCGAGAGAGCGCTTCCTCGAGGCCGGGGCGGGGACGGGCGGGGCGCGCCGACCAGGGCTCGAGCGGATAACGCCACTCGTAGCCCGGGCGGTACGCGCACTCCGGCAGCCAGAAGCCGACGGGCGCGCGGCCGAAGTGCCGCCGATGGGTATTCACGGCGGCGCGGATTTGCAATCCTATCGATTCCTCGCGGCCCAGGAGGGGGAGGTAGGCGTGGGTCGCGGCGCAGGTGGCGAGCTCGAGCGCGCCCGCCTCCTGCAGCGCGCGGAACGCGCCTATTATGTCGCCGGCGAGCGCCTCGCCGAATTCGGCCCGGGCGGCGCCGTAGAAGTCGCGCCACGCGTCGGCGGACGCGGCCAGCTCGGGTTGGCCGGCGGCGTGGAAGGCCGCGGCGTCGTCGTGCGCGGCGCGGATTTTTATCTCTAAGTAATCGCTCAGGCCGGCGGCGAAGGCCGGGTCGGCGAGCTGCTCCGCCAGAACGGGCGTGATGCCCATCGTGACGCGGGCCTTGATTCCCTCGTCCAGGAGTTGGCGGAACGTCCGGAGGAGCGGGAGGTACGTCTCGCACGCGGCCTCGAAGAGCCAGTCTGTCCCGTGGGGCCAACCGCCGTGGCCCAGTACGTACGGCAGGTGGCCGTGCAGGACGAAGGTGAAATGACGCCGGCTGCCGTTCGCGGCCATTAGAGCCCCTCGGCGAATTTGCGCTCAAGCTCGGCCAGCAGCGCCGGGCCGTCGACGCGGTCGCTTCCGAGGAAGGTTAGTTGGGAGTCGGCGCCGGTCTCGCCGGCCGCCACCCGCGCCGCCAACCGCTCCAGGTAGGGAGCTTCCGGCGTATTACGCTCGAGGAGGTGGTGGAGCGTGTGGCCGATGTAATCCGCCCGCGGCACGGCTTCGCCGTAGAGGCGGAAGACGCCGTCGAGGCTTTGCCGCCACGCGGCCTCGCGGTTCGCCGCCAGCTCGTCCTCCGTCATCGGCGGCAGTAACTCGTCGTCCAGGATGGTCAGGTAGTGGCGTACCAGCGCCCATACGTACGCCGCCGCGGCCAGCGTCTCGCCGACCGACTGCTGCGTGTCCATCACACGCACCTCGAGCGTGGGGGGGCTCGAGCGGTGGCGGATGTCGCCGTAGTGATCGCGCTCGTTTTCGACGCCGTATTCGGCGAAGGACTTCAGCACGTCGGTCCAGTCGGCGAATTTCTCTATCACCGGGGGCGGGCCGACGGTGGGGACCGGATCGTAGTACTCCAGCCGGACGGACTTCACGTCGTGGTACTCGCCGCGGTAGAAGGGCGCGTTCACCGAGAACGCGACGAGCTCGGGGATGTGCCAGCGCAGGCGGTTTACGACGCCTACGCGCGCCTCGGGGCCGTCGAGCGAGACGTGGAGGTGGAAGCCGAAGTGTACGCCGTCGCCGCGGAGGGCGCCGCCGTCTATGAGGCGCCGGAAGCGCGGCGTTTCGACCAGCGTCCCTTGTTCCATCGGCGCCGTGGGATGGACGCCGCTCGAGATTACGCGCAGGCCGAGCGTCGCGGCGGCCTCGCCCACCACCCGCCGGAGCTCCGTCAACGAGCGTTCGACCGCCGCGGGAGAGTCGCACACCGGCGTCGTCACCTCCACCATGCAATAGTGGAGGTCGCGCTTTACGCGGTCGGGTTTGTATTTATCCGGGACGCGGGCCAGCAGCGCGTCGACCTCGTTGGCCAGCGAGCCGTCGGCGTAAAGGAGCGCGAACTCCTCCTCCACGCCGAAGTGGAGTTCGGAAGACGTTTTCATAATCGCGGGAGTTTGAAGGATTTTATTAAATTATACTTGCGAAGTAAAGGAAAAAGGGGAAACGGCGCCGCACGGCGG
>SDBS01000957.1_pt1 | contig 29044 bp, 23 predicted proteins | sample 2277091 | NCBI WGS metagenome assembly SDBS01 (sample SAMN10404972, study PRJNA504765) | marine sediment metagenome | isolation source: marine sediment core GS10_PC15, 163 cmbsf | place: Arctic Ocean: Southern Knipovich Ridge | collected 2010
TTTTTTTTATATCTTATTTTTTCTTTTTTTATTCTATTTCTTTATCAATTATTTCCTATTCTTCCTTTTCTTAATTTTTTTCTTTTTTATCTTCAGAGGCTTCAAAAATTTCTTCAATTTTCTCTACAGTAACAATTGATTTCAAAACTAAATCAATATTTTTTTTTAACTCTTCATATTCTGGAATTTCAGATAACTCTTTAGCACATTCAGTTAACATTTTTGTTACAGGTTTAGGTTATTTTTCTCCTATTGTTTTTAGAGCTTGAATCGCTTTTTCAATAACAAAATCCTTTTCATCTGAGAGTTTTAATACTATTGATTTAATTAATGATTCATTAGCAACTAGAGTTTCTCCTCCTGCCATATATATTATTAATTGTAAATCTGCTTCCCTAACATTAGGGTCATCAGATTTTAATAAATCTTCACTATATGGGAGAAATAATTCAGATTCATTTTCACAAATTGATTTCAATAGGAGTAAAAATGTATATCGCAAAACAGAATCTCTTTTTGAAAGATTTTCTAATAGAGAAGGAATATCAATTATCATGTGTTCAATCAGGAATCTTAAAACAGTTCTCCCACCATGAAGAGAAAGAAGTGTTTCAAGAATATCCTCTAATCTATTTATATAGTCATCTTTTGTTGAATCACCAAGATAAAGTGCGATTATTTTAATAGCATCATCAATTCGTCCGTCTTTTATAAAATCTTTAATATTATTAATTTCTGTTAAATCTCTTTCAACTTCGTTCATTTAATTCACATCATTTACTAATTTTTATATTATTCTAACCAAACTATATAATAATCATTATAAATACGTTTAATAAAATTTAACACTAATCTGAGATCCCTGAATTTAAGTGGTTGACGATTTTCTTTACTCAAATAATTCTTAGATTTATTATTTATCATCAATGTTATTTCTAAATTCTGATTTGGATCCATTTCTAAATGTAATTCCTCACAATATTGAGTTAGGATGTTTAAATCTTCCCAAAATACATTCCAGAAATAGTTATCTGCTTTAGAATCTATTGGAATTGAAGGATCATCTTTTATAAGTGATAACACATCATACGGTACTTTTACTGCAATTTCAACAAATTTTGAGGGATTTAAATAGGATTTAACTTCAGGAAAATACAATTTAATATATAATTGACATATGCCATACAAGAGTTCAAGGCTTGGAATTTTTTCACGATTAGCATTGCAAAGAACATATTTCTCATTTATATAGATTATATGGAGCCTCTCGTCAAACTTAAAAATTAAATAATCCCCTGTATGAAGATAAACGAATTTTTCATTGCGATTATTTATTCTATCATCAAGGATCTCAAATGTTTCTTTCCATTTTTTAAAGGAGATATATTTATTTAAAAGACGATAATCTCCATGCATGTAGATATCTACAAAATCTACTAAAAATAGGTAAGAATCGTAAGGTTTATATACAACAGTTTTTTTTCTATAATCTCTTTCTATGTTTCCTTTTTGAACACTATAACAAAATTTAGGTAAATCTTCCATTTGAAGATTATTTTTTATTCGAAGTTTAAGTAAGAATCTCCTTAAACATTTGGGTTGTAAAGTGCATGCTATTCTATCAATTTGGCATTCTTCGAAACATAATTCGTCTAATCGTTGAATTAAGATATCTAATACCTCAGAGCTAAATTTTGGCTCAGATTGATCATTCAAGAAATTCTTAATGTGTTCTGGTTGTAGGGGCATTTTAAAGATTTGTTAAATCTCAGATTAAACTATGTATCTTATTAAAAAATAAATATTTTAGTCTAATATTTTTTTTGTTTTTTAGGACGAACATTATAAAACTTTGAATTTCTTACTTGAAGAATTATAAAGAATTATTAATAAAGATTTCTTCTTTCTTTATAAGAACAAACAGTTCCTACAAATTCAATTAGGTTCAATAGAAAATGCTGAGACAAATTGTTATTTTTTTAAAATCTGAACTTATTTTTGTTAAAGATTATGCAATGGCTCTTGGAAATGAAGAATTGAATAATGTTAAAAAAATAATTCAAAAATTTATTGATACTCCTCTTCCTGGAAAGACATCTATTAACCAACTCTCAAATTTTCAAATTTTTCATAGATCTTCTGGGAATTTATATTTTGTATTTATTGCCGATCACATCGATTCACTTCAATATTTTGAGAGTATTATAATAAAAACAATTAAAAAGTTTGAAGAACTATTTCCAAATCCTCAAGATATAAAAGGTGTGCATTCTTCAAAATCTGATTTTTCAAATTTCTTAGATCAAGTTCAAAAAGATTTACACTCCAAAATAGCAATTATTGGCCCTACCTATGCTGGAAAAACAACACTTTTTAACTTATTAAAAAGTGAAGAAGAAAAAGTAGTTATGGATTTTGCTAGAACAACAACTTTTGAAATTAATGGCATTGGTTTTGCTCTATGGGATTTTATATTAAAAGATAATTTTTCTCTTTTATGGTCAAAATTTATTAGTGGTTCTGATTTAGTTATAATTCTATTTAATTTGGCTAATTATCATGTGAAAATTATTAACCATTTTTTAAATATTCAAAAATTAGAAGGAAAACATTCAAAATTATTAATTATTGGAAATAAAAGAGAATTCGTTGAAGACAATGAAATTAAGAGAATCAAAAATGAATTAAATATTACAGATTTTAAAGAAATCTCATTAAATTCACCAGATGCTAAAACTAAAATTCTTCAATTTTTAATGGATATTTTAAAATTAAAGAAAAAATTTCCAAGTAACTTTGGAGGATTAGTAAAAGAGGCAGACAAGTTAGTCCAAGAAAGTAAACGGATTCAAGCATTAGCGCAATATAAAAATTTACTTAGCATTAGCAAATCCTATCAAAATATAATTTATACAAAAGCATTGGAAAAAAAGATTTCTGATCTTAATATATCAATTAAAGAGCACCTCGACAAAAGAAAAGAAATAGAGATGAAAAAAGAATTTACTATTGCAACACCTCTTACATTCACTCGAAAAATTACTGTAAAATCTCTTCCTAGTATAAGTTCTTTAGGTCAAAAACCCTCATCGAAAAATAATATTTCTACTCCTCTAAAACCTTTGGAAAAGATGACTCTTTTTCAGAAAGTAGATAAAAAAGAAAAAGATAAATCCGTTAAAAGATCTAAAATATCACCTTTACAAATAACTAAACCTATACTTCCTATCGTTGAAAAAGATGATTCAATAACAAATAAGCCTATTGACACAAAAAATCTGAAGCCAAAAATACCAACCAAATTATTAAATAAAGAAATAGAAAATCCTAAAGTAATAAATTTTACTAAAGAATTGCATAGTATAATAATCGAAGGAGGAAGCTCGTTAAGCCAACAATTATGTGAGAAATTAATAACAGAACTCAAAAATTCCCTAAGAAGACCCATCTCTTTAAATGATCTTAAATTAGCAGCAGATTTTTTTATTAAACAAGAACAATTAGAATAATATAATATTCTTATATTAATGAAAGTGGTATTTGAAAAAGCAAAGATTTTTTGAATATTTTTAACTAATTTTTTTTAAGTTTTATCATTTTAATATAAGGTTTTTAACTTGAATGCAATAGAAGAACTTAAAGATTATTTTGCTGAAATAATGAGATTAACCTATATACAAGCAACACTCGGTTGGGATCAAGAAGTAAATATGCAAAATTATAAATCACTAGAAGGGAGATCGAAGCAAGTATCATTGATTGAAAAATTGATTCATAGAAGAGTTACTTCAGAAAAAGTTGGTGTTCTAATTAGAGAAGCAGAAAAAATATCTAATGGTAATGAAATTGAAAAAGCCATGTTAAGAGAGATTTCCAGAGAGTATGATCTGGCAACTAAGTTACCAGAAAAATTAGTTGCAGATATCGCCGAAACTAGCATATTAGCTTCAAAAGCATGGAGAGATGCGCGATCAAAGAGTGACTTCTCTATTTTTATACCCTTTTTAGAGAAAACAATTGATTTACAGAAACAAAAGGCAGAAAAGCTTGAAACTCATCAAGATATGTACTCAACTCTAATTGATTTATATGAACCTGGTGCCACCTATGATTGGATTGCCAAGTTTTTCAATCCAATTAAGCCTAAATTAATTGAATTTGTTAAGAAGTTAAACTCTTCACCGAATAAACCAGACGATTCAATCTTAAAGAAGCAGTACGATCCAGATAAGCAATATAAATTAAGTCATGAGATTGTAAAAAAAATGAATTTTGATTTTGGATACGGTCGTCTGGACAAGGTAACTCATCCTTTTACCACGACACTTGCTTCCATGGATACACGAATTACCACGAGAACAACAGAACCTTTTCCAGACTGTATTACGAGTACAATTCATGAATGCGGTCATGCATTATACGAAATGGGTATTAGGAAAGAACTCCATGATACTCTACTATGTAGTGGTACATCATTCGGAATACATGAATCTCAATCTCGGCTTTGGGAGAATTTTGTCGGTCGCAGCAAGGAATTTTGGATATATTGGTATCCTATCTTTCAAAAATATTTTCCAGATAATTTAAATAATTATCCTTTAGAAAAATTTCATCGTTCAGTTAATATAGTGCAGCCATCCTTTATTAGAGTAAATGCGGATGAAGTAACTTACGGATTACATATAATTTTAAGATTTGAAATGGAAAAAGATCTACTTGAAGGTAAAATTAACGTAAAAGAATTACCAGAAATATGGAATACCAATTTTGAAGATTTATTTGGAATCACACCTCCCAATGATGCTCAAGGGGTTCTTCAGGATGTGCACTGGTCTGGAGGCTTAATTGGGTATTTTCCTACTTATTTTTTAGGAAATCTTTATGCTGCACAGATATATAAAAAAATCCTCACAGAAAATCCTAATTTACCAGACGATTTTAAAAAGGGTGAATATTCCAATCTTTTAAATTTCTTGCGAGAAAAAATACACCAGCATGGAAAAATTTACGCTGCCCCTGAACTAATAAAGAGAGTTACTGGTGAAAAATTGAATCCAGATTACTTTTTAAATTACATATATGACAAATACCCTCCAATTTATGGGATTTAGAATTATATAATTCAATTCTTTTTTTTTTTTTTTAACATCAAGAGAAAAAGTGAGAATTTTCTAATTTTTTCTTTTTTAATTAGTATTAGCCAAATTGCGAAAATACTCAACAATTTCTTTTTCTAAACTAATATTATTGAGTTGATTAATGTGCACTATCCCCGTTGGACAAGTGATATTAATCTCAGTCATAAAATCCCCAATAACATCCAATCCTACGAAATGTAGACCATTTTGAATTAGAAAATTAGATAAGCTTTCAACAATCTCGTTTTCACGCTCCGTTATCACAGTTTTCCTCGCAATTCCTCCTTGTCCTAAATTGGCTAAAAAATTATTATTTTTTGGCTCCCTTAAAACAGCTCCGATTATTTTTCCTCCCAATACTAATATTCGTTTATCTCCAATGCTTATCTCTGGAATAAATTCTTGAATCATAACAGGTTTTGTATAATTTTCTGTATAATTTTTTAGAATTTCCTCAGAATATTTATCATCCTTAGTGATCCAGACAACAGAACGCCCTTGGTAAGAAGCTAATGATTTAAGGATAAAACCGTTTTTATGATTCTTTAAAAAAGATTCAAATTGAGATTTCTCTGAGGTTACTACAGTTTCTGGAATAAGTTCTAAAAACGGAAGAATAATTAATTTTTCATTAAAATCTCGTAATGCTTGAGGTGAATTTACAACTAACGTCTTAGATAATGAAAGTAATTCCGTACAATAGTGAAATATCATATCATAAGGGGGATCTTTTCTCATGAATATTATATCAAATAAATCTAATTTTGATATATTATTAGATCCAACTTTATAATTTTTAGCTGTAAAGGAAAATGATTTCGAGACGCATTTAATTTCTTCCTTAAAGAAAATATCTTGAATGCAGCAAAAAAATACCTCTATTCCTTGACAGTAGGCTTCTTTCATTATTGCATATGTTGAATCAGTTTTATAATTTAGACTTTCAATAGGATCAATAATAAATAGCCACTTCATAATAACCATTAATTAACAAGATTTTGTTTATGCTCATAAGCAATAGCTAAATCTGCTATACTTGTGAGTAATGAGTATAAGGAAAATTTACCATTTTTAAGGATTATAGGTTGAGTTTGCTTATTTTCAATAATCTTCTTGAATTCCATTCCCCTTGTATTGAGATTTTTATTTCTTGGTTGTAATGTGTTGACTCGCATAAAACCTCCTACTGCTTCTCCACCGATATTGTAAATTACAGGTTCGGCAGGACTATTGTCCACAAAGTAATTTGTATAAATTCCTTCTTGAATTAATACGCTATTGATTCGAGATCTCCCTTTTCCAAAAATCATCTTCTTTCGATTTTTGGAATTAAGATTCTTAATTGCTTCTCCTGAAGAAACACTTACAATTCCTCGACCATAAGTACCTGAATTGTTTTTAACAAAAACAAACGGGTCATCTTGGATATTGTATTCTTCATATTTTAGAGATATTCTATTTATAACTAAATCAACAGCATCTGCAATTACTTTTAGTGAATCTTTTTCTTTAAAAGTAATGTTATCAACGCTGGTATAATACGTTCCTAAAAGCCAAGGATCGAATGAAGTTAATAAGGCCAATTCGGTAATCAATTTATTAAAATATTGAAAGTGTGCACTTTTTTTCCTATTATACCAACCTAGAAATATCGAAGGTAAAACAGGTTGACTGATATCTTCTAAAATTTTAGGGTATGCTACTGAAAGATCATTATTTAAAATTATTATTCCATCATCAAATGATTCTGTGCATGCTCTACCATTATGTCTAAAGATTTTTTCATATTTAAGTCCTTCTACAGTATTTTCAAAAGCTGAAAAAGGAAGTAAATTATTATCCTCTTCAATATAACCTATGTTGGTTTTGAATCCGGCTGAATTTAAAATTTGTAATAAGGTTCTAATATGTTCAAAATAATATACGTTTCTTGTGTGATTTTCTGGAATAATTAGGATATTTCTATGTGGAGAAATTGAAGATAAATACTTTAAAAATTTTGTAGAGGCAATTTGGCGAGAAGCTAAATCAAGATTGTTAAAACCTGAAGGGTAAACATTGGAATCAACGATTGAAGCTTTATATCCACTATCTCTTATATCAAAGGAAGAATATATAGGGAGAGGAATATTTTTTTCTTCTAAAGTTTTCACTTTACTCTTATACCAAGAATCTATTTTATCTTCCTGGGGTTTTAAACATTTATAGAGCTGTTCTAACATTTTTTATTTGAATCATTAGCTATTTTATAATTAAATGATGGATTTTGTTTTAATTTTGAGATTTTAAAAAGTAATTTAAAGGAGTATTTTATACAATTTCTTCAATTAATATTTAAAAAATTGTAATCCCCCACCCACTACTGGAATATTCTCTATGAGAATTCAAAATTTTAACTCTTTAATGAAAATTTTCCTTTTTAAACTTATACTTTTAAAAAATTGTGAGCTCTTGCAGTATAAACAAAAAAAGGGAGAGTTTACTGACAAGATTCTAGTTCTTTAGAACATTATTATTTCTATAAAGAACAATTTCAATTTCATTAAGTAAATTTATAGAAATCACTCTTTGTAAAACCTAACCTTTTTTGTAGGGAGATACCTATCATTCCACAATGTTAATAAAGTTAACGCTGTTTGATTGAACCAGCGTTAATTGGTTCGACCAAAAAGGAAAAGTAATTAAACTTCAGATTATAGATTGATTCAATATTAAAAATTTTTATTTAATTAAGTGAATTTCTAAAAATGCTATTACAAATAAAAAAATTCTCTGCAAGGCTTTTATTGCCTTTAGCTAAAAAGATAAAGAGAATTCCCGCTAATTACATTACTTTTTTAGGTCTAATTTCTGCTATTGTAGTTTTTTTCGGATTTTTATTAAATTGGCTTCTGATAATCATAATATTCTTATTTATTACGGAATTTTTTGATCAATTAGATGGCGTAGTTGCTCGACTCCAAGGACCAACAAAATTAGGGGCATTTTTAGATTCTACATTAGATAGAATCGGAGATTTTTTTTTATTTGTTGGAGTTATCCTTAGTGGATATACAACACTTGTAATAGGTCTCATCGTGCTTGTTGGAGCATTTCTTACTTCCTATACACGTGCTAAAATTGAAGCACTAGGAATTGATAATTTATATGGTATAGGAATATTGGAACGCACAGATCGTGTGCCAATTTTATTTATTGGATCGATCCTGCAGTTGTGGTATCCTACTGCGATTTGGTGGACTATGATCTTTCTAGCTGTTGGTACCATTATTACTGCTCTTCAAAGAATTATATTTGCTTACCGTAATTTTTCAGATGACACAAAGAAAGGCAATAATGGAAATAGTGAGAAAAATACTTCCAAGTAAACATGTGTAAATTAGCATTTACACCTTATTACTTGAATTTAGGAGGAGGAACATAAACTTTTCTCACTTTTTATAATTTTTATAATTTTTTTTTGTTAGTAATACCTGAAATTTGAATATTCAATTCTAATTTGAAGGTGTTGAGTATCAAAATATTAAAATACCTCTACTAAATCTAACTACTATTCAAAATAATAATCATTGGTTAATAATTAAGATTAAAACTATTTGAAAATCTAATTAAAATTAATTATAACATAAAATTTAAGAGAGTGACTTTTTATAGTACTAAATTGTTTAATTATTGGTCATGGCGCTAGAGAGCACGTTATTGGTGAAACCCTTGTTAATAGTGGAGCAAATTTATTTGCTTACATGAGTTTTAAAAATGCTGGTTTAGAGGATTTGAGTCAGGACATCAAAATCCACTCTGAAACAGATTTTCAGGAAATCCTAAAATATTGCTCAGAAAAAAAGATTGATTTTGCGGTAATTGGGCCTGAAGCCCCTCTGGTTGTAGGTATAGTTGACGCTTTAGAAATCGGTGGTATTCCATGTATAGGTCCTAGAATTGAAGCAGCTCAGCTTGAAGGTTCAAAAGTATTTACAAGAGAATTACTAGAGAAATATAAAATCTCATCAAATATCCAAAGCAAAATGTTTAATTCCATGGATGGTTTAGAAAAATTTATTAGGAAAATGGGAGTAGAAAATGTTGTTATTAAACCAGATGGTTTAACAGGCGGAAAAGGTGTAAAGGTTTATGGAGATCATCTTTTTTCAACCCAAGACATTGTAGACTATTGTCACGATTTAATACAACGAAAAAGTCGATTTATTGTAGAGGAGAAATGTGATGGAGAGGAATTCACTCTACAAACGTTTGTTGATGGAAAAAATGTTGTTGGTACACCCCTGGTTCAAGATCATAAAAGAGCTTATGAGGATGATAAAGGGCCGAATTGTTACTCTTCTGATACAGAAATTTTAACAGAGCATGGATGGAAAACTTTTGATAAACTAAATAAAAACGAGAAGGTAATGACTTTCGATTATGAAAGAAATGGTTTAGAATTTCAAAAACCAGAGAAAATTCATTGGATGAGATATAATGGAGAAATGATACATTTTAACCATAGGGAATTGGATTTACTTGTGACACCAAATCATAGAATGCTTGTAAAGAATCGGAAATCAGATCAATTAAAAGTTGTCGAAGCTGGAAACCTTATTGGGGAAAAGGAAATTTACCTTACAGGAATATGGGAAGGTGAATCTCTAGATCATTTTGTAATTGATGAATATAATTACGGTTTTAATCGTAAACAAGAAGAAAAAACAATTAATTTTAATGATTGGATTCAATTCATGGGTCTTTATTTATCAGAAGGATATGTAAGTGAAAGTAAAAATGAACATAGAGTTTATATTTGTCAAACCAAGAAATCGAAATATTTTGAGGATTTTAAAAAAATCTTATCTAAATTACCCTTTAATTATTCTTATAGAGAAAAAGATTCAAAGTTTAGAATCAATTCAATCCAACTTGTAAATATTTTGAAAAAATTTGGAAAAGCTAAAGAGAAGTATGTTCCTCATTATATAAAAAATGCAAAAAAAGAACATATTAGAAAATTTTTAAATGCATTTCTACTTGGTGATGGAAATATTCATTATGGAAAAAAACGTTTCTTTTCTAGCTCAAGAAAATTAATAGATGATATACAAGAGCTCATTTTAAAAATTGGCAAATCTTCAATCATTACTACTGATAAAAGAAAAAGGATGTTAAACCCATTGAATAATAAATATTATGATGCTAGTGAAATTTATTCCCTTGAAATTAAACCCGAATTTAAAGTTGGGATAAGAAAAAAAGATATTAAAAGAATTGATTATAACGATTATATAGGTTGTGTAACTGTTCCTGCTGGATTTGTAGTAGTGAGGAGGAACAATAGGGTTGCAATTTCAGGAAACACTGGAGGAATGGGTTCATATAGCATGCAAAATCATCTTTTGCCATTTATTTCTCAATCTGATGTCGAAGATGCATTGAATGATATGAAAAAAACAGTAGCTGCAGTTAAATCTGAAACGGGAGTTGAATATAAGGGATTTTTGTATGGACAATTTATGAAAACAGCTAAGGGATTAAAATTAATTGAATTCAATGCTCGATTTGGTGATCCTGAAGCAATGAACGTTTTGCCATTACTTAAAACTAATTTCCTTGACATATGTAACGCGATTATTAATGGAACTCTTAATAAACTAAGTGTTAATTTTGAAAAGAAAGCTACTGTTTGTAAATACCTTGCTCCAGAAGGATATCCTGTTTCACCAAAAAAAGATGAAGTAATAAAGGTTAATAAAGAAAAACTACGTGATATTGGAGCTCATTTCTATTATGCCTCTGTTTATAGAGAAGGTGGAGTAATTTATACAACAACATCAAGAGCAATGGGTATATTAGGAATTGCAGATTCGCTTGAAGAAGCAGAGAATATTGCAGAAAAAGGTGTTGGATGTGTTGATGGTAAATTATTTCATAGGAAAGATGTAGGAACTCGAAGTATTTTACAAAAAAGAATCGATCACATGGATACGCTTTTAAGCAGATAATAGCCTTGGAGATATTTATAATCCATAATCATTAACTTATAATGTTATCAAAATTAGTGTTTTCTTGAACTATGAATTGGCATGAAAAAAATGTTGAATTTAATTCCTTCATAAAAATACTTTTTCATGATGATAATTGGCAAAATAGAGCTGAAGCTGCTAGACAATTAGGGTTATTAGAAAGTGGTAGAGCAGTTAACTTACTATGCAGAGCTCTTAAATCAGAGAAAAATCATATAGTTATAAATAGAATAATCCAAGCATTGGGTAGAATTGGTGATGGAAAGGCCACATTAAGGATCATAGAAAAACTTGATGAGGAACTAGAAAAATTAGAAAAGGATAAATTCAGAATTATATTTATTATTGAAAGTCTCACACGAATCAAAGATAAGAGAGCTTTAAGATACATTGGACCACTTTTAGATTTTCCCGATGTTGAAATACAGAATTTAGCCCAAAAAGCTTTTGATTTAATCGAGCCTAATTGGAAAAAAATAATAGAGAGAGAACGCACTAAATCAGTTGATGAAATTTTTAAATAGGAATTTTTAGATTTAATTTTGTTTATGATGTAAAATATTCCATTACTCTTTTATGTAATAAAGTTTTAATAAGAAGTTTAGTGATATATTCTAGTTCTATTCAATCGTTAATTTAATAAATCTGTGGTTGTTAAGGAGTAATTTTTTGAAAATAGAAATGGATATGAGCAAGGGATTGCAAGAGATAAAAGATTGAATTGTAGATCGTTAAAATCCTTTACAACACAACTCTTTTGAAAGATAATTTGATACTTTTCAAAAAGATTAATTCATAATGTTTAATTTACCCAATAATAATTTAAAATTTAAGCAATTTCCTTTATTAATATTGTTATACATTAATTTAGTTAGATCAAAATAATAAATACGAAACCGGCGCGATAGAAAATGAGTGAAAATAAACCAAAAATTTTAATAGTTTCAGATTTACATTTAGGTTCGTTAGATAGTGAAAGAGACTTATTTATTCAATTTTTAAAGCGTGTTATTAATGGAGAATTCGAAAGTGAATTACAGGCCTTTATAGTATTGGGAGATTTCATTGATTTATGTACTGACCTTCCCAGAACTCTTTTGAAAAGGAAAAAAACTCAAGAAATTTTTAAACTTTTACTTGAACTTAAAGAAAAAATGAAGATTGTTTTTTTATTAGGAAATCATGAAATTCCTGTTATTGGAGACTACGATGAGAAATTTGAACGTCGTAAAATGAAATTTTTAATGAAATTTAGAAATAGTAATTTCAAGGAATTATTTAATTACGAGCTGTATTATCAGTATTCATTATTGAGAAATAATACACTATTTTTATACAATTCCCGGGAACAGATTGAAGATAATCCTGTTAAAAAAGTAAAAATTGAAGGTCTTGATTTAAACAGTGATTATCGGTGTTTTATGGCACATGGTTATCAATTTGAGAGTGAAGTGTATCGGTTTTTTGTAGCGCAATTCTGGAATGGATTACTCTCAAGTACTAAGTTTGAAATCAAAGAATCTTATGACTTTTTCTGGAATCAAGTTATAAGGAATGGAAGAAAAATTAAGCCTATTAGATTTAAACAAATGAAAGCAGAATTAGCTAAGTTAAAAAATAAGTCGATTAAATCAATAGATGCTGAGTTTTCAGGATTAAATATTTTAGAATTTAACTTTATTAAAAATAGTATGCGTGTCATGAAAAAGTGGGAACGAGCAAGTAAACCTGCTTATTTTTTAAATGAAATAAAAGAATTCTTAGAGGATGATGATTATGATTTATCAAAAATAAACCATGTTGTATATGGGCATTCTCATATGAAAGGAATATCCAATAAAATTATAAATAATCACCAAGTATCCATTATTAATTCTGGTGCTTGGCAACACATTCAGCCTTCTTATGTAGAAATTTGTAGGAAAGGGAAAATGAATTTAAGAACCCTAGCAAATAATTCTACTCCCTTATAAGTATATTTAACAATTATCTTGCCGGTTAAAATCTGAGATCCTCTTTATAGGAAGGAATATGAAGAATTAACATTACCACAAAAAGAAAAAATTTTTAATTGTCCATGATTTAACACCGCACTGGAACCATGAACAGAATTTTGAAATGTTTGTGGCACAAATTTAAAAGGCTTTAACATAAATTAGCATTAATTCTCCCTAATTTTTTATTTAGCTCTTTTTCACTTTTGGTTCTTTCAACCAGACATACCCTCTAATAAACGCTTTTAGAATCTGTAAAAGATACCAAAGTCCGCTCTCTTTAAAGTGAATTGAAATGAAATGAGATAGTCTATAATTCAGCATATCCTTCTTTCTAATTCCTAAATACTCTCCTACAATGGAAACCCAATTTTTTACAAGGATCCTCTTTTTTGTTAAACCTAAAGCAGAAGTAAATCCATCTCCGAAGATTGTTAAGAACGCATGGCATCCAGGACAAAGTGAGCATAAAACGTTAGCATTTGACTCGACGGCTTCATCGATTATTGGCAAAATGTTTTTTTTCAATATCAATTTTAGAGGGTTGTTTAATTCTCTAAATATACAGTATAAATCGCAAATCGAATTCTGTTTATTATGTTTCATTTCGGATATACTAATTTTTGGGAGAACGGAAAGAAGGTTTCTAATGCTTGAAATATCGCCGCTATGGGCAAGGTGGCAAGAATCATGAATCGTGATAACATTAGATTTAATATTATGAGTGTTAAGAAGTTCTTTATTTTCTTCTTTTTTCAACAATTCAGCAATATATTCTGCCGCATAAATAATTTCTAAATCATAGTCTTCAATAAATTGGGGATCAAGTTTTTTAAGACCATAATAACAAGATGCACAATAAACAATTACTTTTTTGGTATTAAATTTTTTTATCTCATCGATTAAATTATTTAGAAGGTAAATACCATGTTCAAATTGGCCATAATCCATTAAATGCGCCCCACAGCATATTGGTTTATCAATTGAACCTTCAATTAGTCCAAAGTTAAGATCTAGCTTAATTAAAATCTCTAGTAATGTATAATAGTGATCTTCTAACAGTTGAATACCGCAACCCGAAAAAAAAATGACCTCCCGTGTTTCTGGGGCTCGATATTTATCAAATTTTTCTCTATTTTTCCATGGTATCAAATAATTATTTAAATTCCTAAGTAAATATGCAATTCTTCTCCCATTAACGAATTTTCCGAATATAGAAGGAATATTATGAGGAAGCCATGTATATTTTCTGTTAATTTTAAACAATTCAAATTTAATAGCTGTAAGACGTTCTGATAAATCCAATCCGCTTTTACAAGAATTCTGGCAAGATTTACAGTAAAGACATGATTTTAAAAATTTCTTTATCCTGTTCACATTTTTTTTATCTAATTTATTCTTGAAAAGGCTTTTTAGGGTTTTATGAATAGGATATTTGGTATTTTTATAAGCGAAACAATTTTTAAAACAGATTCCACATTCTTTACATTCCTTAATATAATATTCTTTAAACTTAGAAAATTCAGTATTCGAGACGGACGAGGTTTTCATGATTGTTAATAACTTAGTAAGATTAAAGGAAAATGATTTAAAAATTTCTCTTTGGAAACTTTTTTTGAAATTATCTTTTTTTTTAAGATCTAAAAAATATTTAAATGTTATTGATTAAATAGTTTGAATTATACTGATTTAAACTTTATCACACATTTGATACATGGCTTATCAATTTAAAAGCTAAACTTAGCTAAATACAAACTCAATTAAATAGATTTTAGAATTATGATGTATACGAAAAGAAAAAGTAATATACAAAAAAAAATTTCATTAAGGTGAAAAAGGATGACTAAACCTTTAAAAGCAGCTTTAATTTGGATAAGTTCAATACCACAACTACACAGAAATGCCTTTAAACGGTTCCCCCAGAAAATTTAACTTCAAAGTTTGTTATACCTAAGAGTTATTTCTTCTTTAATAGAAACTTTTTTTAAAATATTTCTATATCATTCTATTAAAAGGAGATTATTTTACGTTTATGAGAAAAAAAAATATCTGCTTGTTTGATTTGGAAGGACCGATTAGCACTCTTGACTTTGCAGCAGAAATTGGAAGCATGCTAAGCAAAAAGCATGATTTAAACTTGCAAAATTATGATATGGCTTCATTCTTTTTTATGATTTCAACTTATGATGATTATCTCATTGATGTTCCAGGAGTTAAAGAAAGATTAAAAATCCCTGAATACCAACCAGGTGATACTCTTCGATTGATGGCTCCTCTATATGTTGCGTGCTTTTCTGAGGAGGAATTAAATTCCATCGCAAAAAAGAACCTAAGGATTTTACCAGGTTGCAAAAAATTAATGGAAATTTTACATAGGAATTGGGATATTTTTGTTATTTCTACAAGTTACACTCAATTTGCTTACCATGTTACTAGGGCATTAAATATTCCAAAAGATCATGTATATTGTACAGAATTTCCTATTAAAAAATTAAAAGAGAGTGTATCAGATATAGAAAAATCTGCTGAAATCCTAGTAAAAGAAATTTTCCAAAAATATTTAGATAACCAAAAAGATCTTGATTGTGTAATTAATGATTTAAATGACTTCTTCTGGAAAGATAAGAAATCTGACTATGTTAAAATCATGAATAATATAAAAGTGAGAGGAGGAAAAAGAAAAGAATTAGCCGTCGAAGAAATTTCTAAAAGAACTAATACTCCTATAGGTGAAATGATTGCTTTAGGTGATTCAATTACAGATATTGATATGCTTCAAAGGTTAAAGGATGAAAGTGGTATTGCTATATCTTTTAATGGAAATCGATTCAGTATAAGAAGAGCAAATATTGCAGTAACTACAACAAATAGTTTAGGGGTTTTGCCTGTTTTTCAAGCTAAACATGATATAAACAATTTTTTAATAGAATGGGAAGAAAATTTCGAGAGTTTTCAAAATAAACCCAAAAAAATCAAAAATGGATTAATCTCTAAAGAATGTAAAAGATTCTTCATTGAACATAAATTCGTACCAGAAATCGTAAATTTAACTAATAAATCAAGAGAACAATTAAGTCGTATTATTCTAAGACAAGAAAAAATTAGAAAATTTGTTAGAGGATATGCTGGCAAGTTAAGTTAAGTTAAGTTAAGATAGCTTGATATAAAAAGTAGAAATTTTTGATTTTTACAATTTTATATAAGAAATGATTAATTTTCTGTTATAATTCTATTAATAATTATTATACTCCAAATTCTATTAATCTAATTGAGGTAATTGTTAGAAATGACAAGTATTTTTAAAAATCAAAATAAAATTGGTCAAATTCTTTCTGAAAATATTGATGATTTAATAGTTATAATTAATGAAGAATTTCAGTGTGAATATATTAATTTTCAATATTCCAACGAAACAATCAAAATTAACGATCTCATTCATTCAGAGGATCTCAATCGGATTATTGAATTATTAAAAAGTATCTTTAAAATAGGTTACGGAGCTGATGAAGCCAAAATTATACTAGAGAATAAAATTTTTAATTGGTATGAAATTAAGGGGCGAAAATTCGTTGATAATGAAGATAATAAAGAAAAAATTTTGTTAATCTGTCGAGATATTAGCAAGTTTAAAAAACTTGAATTTGAATATAAAAAGAGTCAAGCAAGATTTGGAGTAATTACAAATACTTTACCAGAATTTGAATATTGGAAATTACTAGTATCTAAAGAAGGAATTGTTGCTGTTCAGAAAACGAGAGAAATGTTAGAATTAGTAATTGATAATATACCTCAATTAATTTATTGGAAAGACACAAACTTAGTATATTTAGGGTGTAACAGAAGCTTTGCTTCAAAAAATGAGTTAAAAGATCCATCTAATGTTATCGGTAAGACTGATAAAGATTTAATTTGGGTAAAAAATAACTTGGAATACATTCAAACCTGCGAACGAAACGTAATCTTAAATGATAATCCAGAGTATAATGTTATTGAATCATTAATAGCTATAAATGGTAATGACACATGGTTTGAAATGAACAGAATTCCTTTACACAATTTAGAAGGTAAAGTAGTAGGGATACTTTCTACGTATGAAGATATTACAACTCGAAAAATTGGTGAACAACGATTAGAAGAATCTGAAGAAAAATACCGAACTATTCTTGATAATATTAAAGAAAGCTATTTTGAAGTCGACTTAAAAGGTAATATTACATTTTTCAATGATTCCCTATGTGAACTCATAGAAATCCCAAGAGAAGAATTATTAGGCTTAAATTATCAAAATTATATCAAAAAGGAAAATAAGAATAAGGTTATAGATGTATATCGCGAAGTCTATAAGAGTGGTAATCCAAATAGTAATTTTCAATTCCAGTTTTTAAAAAAGGATGGTAAAAAAGTTACATGTGAATCATCTATTTATTTGCGTTATGATTCAAAAGGAAATAAAATTGGATTTAAAGGATTTGCACGTAATATCACGGAAAAATTTTTCTTAGAACAGAAGATAAAAGAATCAGAAACGAAATACCGCCATCTATTCGAAAATTCTCCATATTCAATTATTCTGGTTGATAGAAGGGGTCAAATAATCGATGGTAATCCCGCAACTGAAAAAATATTTAAAAAAAGTGCGGAACTTTTGATAGGTAAACATTTTTTAAGTGTTCCTATTAAACCTGAAAAAAATTTAAACCTATTTAAACAAAGATATGATCTTCTCCTTAAAGGTAAAGTTCTTGAACCAATTGAAACTCAAATTTTAAGAGAAAACGATAAGCGTTTGATATGGATAAATATTGATAATTCTTTAGTTAAAATTGGTAAGGAAACCGTTTTTCAGGTAATAATTCAGGATATTACTGAGAAGAAAAAAGTTGAACAAAATTTAAAGAATTCTCAAGAGGAATTAAAGAATTTAAATAAAGAATTGGAACAAAAAGTAAAAGAAAGAACTAAAGATTTTATAAAATCTGAACAACAATATCGTACTACGATTAATTCATTAGCCGATCCTCTGCACGTTGTCAATAAAGATTTAGAAATTATATTGATTAATCAGAAATTGAAAGATTGGTTGAATGAATTAAATGTCAACCAATTTATTACTGGTTTCAAGATTTTAGAAGCCTTTCCTTTTTTGGGGCAAGATATCTATGAAGAATATCAGAAAGTTTTCAAGACAGGAAATCCACTTATAACGATGGAAAGTACTATTCTACCAGATCTTCAAGTTATCACTGAAACACGAAAAATACCTATATTTAGTGAAGGAAATGTTATCCAAGTAATCACAATTATCCGAGATATCACCGAAAGTAAGAAAATTGAAGATCAATTAATAGAATCTGAAAAAAAATTTCGAAATATGGTTAATAACTTAGATGTAGGATTTTATAAAGGAGAACTAAAGGGAAAATTAACAATGCATAATCAAGCAGTCAATAAAATTTTAGGACTTAAGCCAAGTGATAATATTGTTGGTCTTAAATCTACTCAATTTTTCACTAATCCAGATGTTCTAGAAGAATATTATGACAAATTATTAAAAAATGGTTTTATTAGGAATTTTATAGGTCATGTTAAGAAGGTTAGTGGAGAAATTTTAACAGTGGAGTTAAATGCTCATTTAATTTATAATTCTGAAGGACAACCATCAGAAGTTGAAGGTACGTTCACGGATATTACTGAAAAATTCAAATTGGAACAAGAACTATTAGAATCGGAGATTAAACTCCGACAGCAGAATATCGAATTGAAAAAGTTAGATAAAACTAAAAATGACTTTATTGTAAATGTTACGCATGAACTCAAGACTCCGATGATTTCCATAGCTGGATATACTGATTACATTCTTATGAAACATCGAAATCAATTGAATTCTGAACTTACAGAGGATTTATTAACGGTACAAAGAAATATTAATAGATTTGGAGTTTTAATGGATCAACTTTTAGAAGCGTTAAAAATTGATGAACATAAATTAGGATTAGATAAAAAAATGCAAAATGTCAGCAAAATAATTAGTGATTGTTTTGATGATTTAAGTTATCTCATAAATGAAAAGAATCTTGAAGTTATACTGAATATAGAATCTAACATTATCTTAAGTGTAGATTATACTCGGTTATTTGCAGTCTTTACTAATTTATTGTCAAATGCTATTAAATTTACTCCTGATTATGGTTGGATAGAAGTTACTTCAAAAAAAGAAAAAAATAAATACAAATTTGAAATAAAAGATAACGGAATAGGATTGAGCCAAGATGAAATAAAACAACTGTTTAAGAAATTTGGACAAATTAGAAGCCCCATTATTAACAAAAATATTAACATTAAATATTCAGGGACAGGTTTAGGGCTCTATATTGCTAAAGGGATCATTAAAGCCCATGGGGGTAAAATTTGGGCTCAATCCAAGGGACAAGATAAGGGTTCTGTATTTTCTTTCACACTTCCAGTTTAGTATTAGTTTTAGTTTCTTTGAAATAGAAAACATATAAGATCTCTTATATCTGCTTTTTTAATTTTTATAAGATTTAGGCGTTTTTCTTAATTAAAAAATAGATTACATAAAAATAGTTATAAATGATTTAAAATCTAAAATTTCATAACTTTTGAATGGTTAGTTAAATTATTATATTTCAAAATTTTTATGATTTTAAAATGAGTAATAGAGTTTTAAAAGTAACTATTCCCAAAGGCAGCCTTCATGAAGATGTTGCTTCATTTTTTGAACGAGCAGGATTAAAATTATCATATTCCTCAAAACGAGATTATCGGCCCTCTGTAGACGATCCAGAAATTTATGTTAAATTATTAAGACCACAAGAGATTCCTAATTATTTAACGGGTGAAAATGAATTTGATTTAGGGATATCTGGGATAGATTGGGTTAAAGAAACAAATGCAGACGTGGAAATATTGTTAGATTTAGAAATAGGAGCAGTTTCAATTGTTTTCTGCATTCCGAATAATTGGGAAAATCTAAATTCTCTGGATGATGTTCTCCAAAAATTTTTTAATGATAAGAAAGTTCTTAGATTTTCTACTGAATACTTAACACTCTCTTTAGGTTATTTAAAGAATAATGAAACCTACAAAAAATTGTATGGTGATGTTAGTCCATTAATTATTACTCCTTGGAAAATTTGGGGAAAAAACAACAAAGTTAAGATATTTTTATCTTTTGGAGCGACAGAAGCTAAACCACCTGAAGAAGTAGATGTTATAATTGATAATACTTCTACGGGATCAACCTTATTAGCAAACAACTTAAAAATTATTGATGTTATTGGGACTTCGACCGCCGTTTTGATAGCAAATAAAAATGCCTTGAAAGATGAATGGAAAAAAGAAAAAATTAAAGACATTCTTGTTTTATTAAAAGGTGTGATAATGGCTTCAAAATCACTTCACGTTTTTTTAAATGTTAAGGAAGAGAATTTGAATAAAATTTTAATAGAACTCCCTGCTTTAAAGCGTCCTACAATATCAAAATTAGCTAATACAGATGCTAATGGATGGGTTGCTATAAATACTATTATTAAAAAATCAGATTTTTTAAACTTAATCCCTGTATTAAGAAAATATGCTCAAGGTCTTGTTGTACATGAACCTCGCCAAATACTCCCTTTAGAGGAGATAATGTAAAATAAAGATGGTCTATTGTACCCTTTTAGGAATTATAAGTTTCGTTTAAGTTTCAAATGGTACCATTTAAGATTACATCTTTAGAGTTAGAAAACTACAAGAAAAGATAAAAGATTATGTCCTTACCAGTATTAATGAAGTTAAATTTAATGGCGAAATTGTAATAATCAAATTTATTAAGAATTTTAGTAAAGTTTAATTACAACAATCTGAAAAACAAGTTGCTGAACATAAACTAAATGGAGAACTTGATAAATTTAATAGTAGTCTTCTAAATGCATCAAAATATGACAACTTTAATCATTGCAGAAAAAGATAAGGCTGCAAAAGCAATTGCAAGTATATTTGGACCAATAAAAGTATTAAAGAAACAAAATACCTCAAAAATATATTTTAACCCTTCAAAAAACATTTATGTACTTCCCTTACGGGGACATCTTTTAGAATATAAAAATACTGAAAAATACAAAAGTTGGAGCAAAACAGATCCCCGCAATATTATAATAGATTCAGAAGCAATTGCAAAAGTTCCTAAAAGTTATGCTATGCCTTATATCAATGCGCTTAAAAAATATGGAAAACTAAGTGAAGAAGTTATAATTGCTACAGATGCAGATATTGAAGGATGCAATATTGGCTTAATAGATGCATATCCTTTTATTAAACAAGCAAATCGAAATATAAAAATATCTCAAATGTGGCTAAGTTCTTTAGAAACAAATGAAATTAGAAATAAAATTAGTAATGTAATCCCTCCTAAATGGAATTGGGCACAAATTGGTGAAGCAAGAGCAATTATTGACGCAGTTATCGGTTTTTCAGCTACAAGAGAAGTAACAAATACTTTAAGACCACTTTTACATAAATTAAATAAAAAATTTGTCTCAATTGGTCGAGTTCAGACTTCACTACTCTATCTAATCTATTTGCGAGATGAAGAAATTAATAATTTTATTCCAGAAATATTTTGGACAATAAAAGCAGATTTAATCAACCAAAATAATGTACTTACAGCATATCATGATTTAAATCCGTTTAAAATGGTTAGTAAGTTAAAAGCAAAAACAATTTATAATAAAATTAAATATGAGAAATTTGCTCACATAATAGAAAATACTAAAAGTAAATTCGAAAGGAAACCACCTACGCCATTAAATACATCAAAAGCATTAGTTTTATTAACAAAACGTTTAAAAATTAGTGCAAAAGTTGCATTAAATACTATGGAGAGTTTATATTTAAATAAAATAATTTCATATCCGCGTACAGATAGCGATGTATATAAATTAGAATTTAACCATAAGACGTATCTGCAAAAGTTTTCTTCCCATTCTCAGTATGGAAATTACACTTCGAACCTATTTAACGAAAAAAGATTTAGACCAACCAAGGGTAAAATAGATGCTGGAGATCATCCTCCAATAACACCATTAGAAAGTATTGAATATAATAGCTCTAAATTCGAAAGTGAAACACAAAGAAAGGTATATGATATATTAGTAAGACATTATTTAGCTCTTTTTGGTAAAAATGCTGAGGAATCTAAAACAACTTTAAAATTATTAATTAAAGATGAGCCATTTACATCTCAAAGTGTAATACTTATCTTCGAAGGGTTTTTGGAAATCGCACCATTTCTTAAAAGACCTTATGGTTCAGACATTCAAATTATTGGAAATGAGATCTCTATAAAAGAAATTTCGATTAATGATAAATACACAAAACCTCCCCCTCAATATTCTGATACTAATTTATTAAGATTGATGGAAAGAAATCGATTAGGAACTAAATCAACACGTCCAGCTATTATTGAAATACTAATTAAGCGAGATTTAATATACCGTAGTAAACGTCAATATTTGATTACAGAATTAGGCAAATTTTTGATTGATAATTTAAAAACCATTTGGCTACCTTTCCTTAAGCCCGAATTTACAAAATTAGTAGAAGACCTATTCAAAGATATCAAAGATAAAAAGAAAACTATGGACGAAGTAGTTATTACAGTTAAAAACATATTCTTATTGTTATTTGATAAATTCCTAGCAAATAAACCAAAAATCCAATTAAAAATTGATGTTTTTAAACAACAAAATAGTATTACTCTAAACAAAAATTACAACAACACGTTTCCTTCTACTTCTGCTTACTGTCCTGTTTGCAATAAGCATCCAATGAAACTTGTTACACCTTATAAAAAACGGAGATTTCTTGTTTGTTTAGACGAAAATTGTAAAACTTATTTAAGCGTACCTAAAAATGGGAGAATCAATATTCTAAAATCTACATGTTCTAGTTGTGGTTTTAATGTTTTCAAAATAAAAATTAAAAAGAATAATAAATTGTTTAATTATAATTTATGCCCAAAATGCTGGAATGATGGATTAAAAGATAAAAATGGAAAAGGATTTTGTTCTAAATGCATAGAATATAAAATTCTAAATGAAGAATGTATAAAAAAGTAAAATTACTTGTTTTGAAATTAAAATAATTCATATATCAAGTGTTTAAATACCAAACTCCAAAAAATTTGAAGCCAAAATTATTCTTGAAATAATGAGATAAGAAAAGAAAAAAAAAATAAATCCTATCAAAAATTGGATTTTTGTCTAATAGTAGTGAAAATCATTACACTTCTAATTCCTTCTCCCCCTATATGATTTAGCCCTCAAAGTTAGCTTATTCGTAGCAGGAGTACTATGATTTTCTTTAACTTAAATTTTTTTTTTATAGGATTAATTAATAATACTTCTTTTTTTTCTTATAAAGGCATGTGGGAAAACTTTGAATATGAAATTTTAAATAAATTCTACTATATTCTTGGTGCAGATTTTAATACAAAACCTCATCTATCCTATAAATTTCATAAAAAAAAAATATCTCCTTATTATACAAAATTCTTAACTTGAATATCTTATTTTTAAAATATATTCTTGATTATTGAATTCGAATCTATAACAAACATTTTTATAATTTTTGTGTGTTCCTCCATAAGCTTTTATTATAGAACTAAGATTAGGTTTATATTTTTTGCGAATTTTGGCTATTTCTTTATTTAGTTCTTCTTTTATGAAATCGATCTTTTTTATTTGTGTGTTTTCATTCATTTTCTTTCAAAGGAAAATTATAGATTAGATTTCTTTTAACCTTTTTTTAAATAAGATTAATTTTTTTATTACCTTATTTTAAAAAAAAAGTATTCTACAATATTTCAAGATTTTTGAGAAATTTTGTTTAGAGATAGTTTTATATAATAATTCTTTTTTTCAATTTTTAGTTATATATTATATTAAAAATCTAAGTGTGTCAAGTACTGATAATATGAAAAAAAAAAACCTTATTAAAAAATTTATAGGATTATTTTTCATTTTAAGTTTTATTTCAATTAATAGTAACGTTATAATTTTAATAAGAGCCGAAACTACTGATGAACCAATAATTACGGATTATTTTACTTATACATATAAATCATATGATGAAGGGTACTATGATGATGAATATCAAGGAGGTTTTAAATTATTAGATGTATATTTTGATACTAATCCTAACAATATGCATATCTTCAATGAAGAAATACCAAATGTTAATTATTTTGAAATGATAATCTGTGATGAACTAAATACTGAAAGAACTGGATCATTTTCTATGAAATTTGAGTTTAGTGATAATAATGGATCTGATTGGAATTTCAGATATCAAAAGCAAATGTATGTTTTAAATTCTCCTGATAAATTATCCCATCTTGAAACGAATTTCGTACAAGGTGGAGATATTAATTGGGTAAAAGAAAATGCAATTAACTTTTCAGATCCAAATGAAGATTGGGGAAGTCCATCAGGAATTTCTAATTTAAAAGTAGAGGATCCTGTCCTGAGTTATAATTCTGAGGGAATAACTCAATTAAATTGGGGAATTAAATACAAAACAATTTTAGCTAAGCTTAATCCAAGTGGTACTGCTATTTGGAATATTAATTCCAGTTTTGATGTAGAACATAGGTTTTGTTTTTTTCTTCAAAATCAATCTGCTCATCTAAAAATAGGGATGGAATTTTCTAATTTTTCACTAAATTCAGACATGTACGGTTCTTATACTGAAAATTATAATCTCACTACTCAATTCGGTATAATTGCTATAGGTCCATCAGGGTGGGCAGAAAATTGGATAATAGATAATAAAACTATTAATACTGGAGAATCTGTTCGAATTTTAAATAATGCAACAATCGATACAAATGAAATTAGTATATCCCGAATTGAATTTAGTGATAATTATACAGTTAATAGAAATGAAATAAATGAAGAAATTAAATTTCTTGAAACTGAAGGTTATGTAACTGAATTAAAAACCTTGTGGTATAATCAGAAATTTAGTAATCTTAATCTTACTACATTAAAAACAATTGAAATGGATCCAGAAGTTATCACATATTATTCACGAATTGGACCAATGACGAAACCACCATCAAATCCTTCCATAAGTATAAATGAGGGAGCTAACATTACCAATTCAGTCTTAGTTAATCTTAATCTTTTTGCAGAAGGATCAACAGAAATGTGTTTTAGAAATGAGACGACAGGTATTTGGAGTAGTTGGGAGACATATGATATAACAAAAGAAAAATATTTAGGAGGATTTGAAAATAATACAATATACACGATTTATGTTAAGTTCAGAAATGCTACAGGGGAAACTACGCCATTCAGAGATAGTATTTTATATTTAATTCCTGAAGAAAAATCAAAAGATAAATATATTTCTGGATATCCTTATGAACTGATTCTTATTTCAATTTTCTTTGTAACAGGATTTATATTAAAATTGAAAAATCTAAAGACTAGAAGGAGCCCAGAAACAAATGGGAGAAGAAAATCATTTAACACATGAAGAAGCTAAAGAACGGATGAAAAAATGGTTGAAATAAGATGGTCTATTGATGCATCAGACGATCTTGAATCGATTGATTCTTATTTTTGAAAAATATTTTTCATACCAAATGTTATTTAATCAAAAATATATTATTATAAAAAGAATAAAATTTTTGATTTGGGTTTTCCTAAATGAATAAATATGGATTTGTATCATTAATTCTGACATTTGTTTTAATTTTTCTTCAGTTTATCCCTTTAGGTTTTTATTTTCAATTTGAGAATCCAATTGCAAGCAGTTATATAAGGATTCCAATACAATTATTCACATATCAAGATAAACACATTTTTTTTTGGGGTATTGAAACCAACGGAACTTTTCAAGTTTGGTTTGAAATCAATTTTTTAACAGGCATATTTTTATTAATCCTCACTCCACTTGCTGGGTTTTTAACTATAATGGGTTTTTGGAGAGAAAATCGTACTGGAAAGAAATTAATGAATGGAAATTTTATTATATTATTAATGATTTTTTTTTACTTGATTATAGGAATTCCAATTTATAGTGAAGAAATTATTGGTGTTCAATTTGGGTATTTTGATATTTTTTATTACTTAAATTATGGTTTTTTCATATTAATAATTAATTTAATTATTGCAGGAATAGGTTCTGGTAAACATCCAATCCAATAGGAGGAGTATTTAATATATGGCGCTAAAAACAGGAATAATTGCTGGAATAATCGCTTTATTGTTAGCATTTATAGCAGAAATTCCTATATATCCACCTAATAATTGGATTTTAGATTTTAAAGTATTTTCATTTGAAAATACTGATTTCTATTTATGGGGTTATTTAAGAAGTGGTGATGTAGCATTTACATCTATTTTCGGTATTATTCCCGAAAGTTTTATTTCTATTTCTATTTGGCTAATAATTTTTATAATTGGCTTGAATTCTATATTTGCAGCAACAACCAAAGCGAAATTTAATAACTCCTTAAAAATATTTAAAATTAATATCTTATTAACTATTCTCCTTTTAACAATTTATGGTATTATTATTTATTTTTTAATATTAGATGATATTAATTCAATATTTAACGTAATAGGCTTTGGATATTATTTTACTGTTTTTATTTTAATCTTAAATATATTTGCTTTAAAATATTTAAAAAAGGATAAAAATTTTTAAATGACACCCTTTTTTATTTATCTAATGCTTACGTAAGATAATTCTTAGGATGAAATCTATACGCTGCTCTTGTTAAGCCGATGAAGTTATCTTGAATTTTGTAATACATTTTTCCATTAGCATTCTTTTTCTGTAAGTAATTATTTTTAATTGCATGATTTAATGAATGAATCATTGTACCTAAAGTCACGATACCGATGAAATCATGTTGTTTTTTTGTAATTCTTATTATTTCAAGCTCAGAATGCCATTGTCCATCAAGTAATGCCTTCAATATATCATTTTTTATCGGTGTTTTAATATCTTTAATTTTATTGAATAAATGGGAATAATTAGTTTTATAAAATTTATTTTCTTCCATAATGTCATGAACCTTTAAAGGAATAGTTTTTAATAAGAATAAATATTAAAATCGCTTATTTAATAAAATATATTATCTCAGTATTATCTAAAATTTATAATTCTCTAAGTTTTGACAATAGATTGAATTAAGTTATAATAAATTGGGGGGCATCCCTTCTTTAGAATATTTAGCACGACTTATCCAGTTATCTGAAAACTCAGGAATCATAGCTAATATAGAACCTCCAATCCAAACCGAGTAAGTCCTTTCCATAGGCGCGATGATCCTTATAATTTGGTTTTTTTTTTTTCTACGGACTAATTCTAATTCTAGTTCTTGATATATTCGAGATTTTAGATTTGGAAACATAGATCCTCCACCAGATAAGAAAATATTATTTAATAAATCTGAACGTATATCTAAATCACATGATTCAATCACGTCCATGATTGCTACTGGTAATTTTTTTGATTCCAACTCGTCAGAAGGATTAAATAATAATTCAGGAACGGTGAATCTTTCTTTACTAAGTGTGATTGTAGAACCATCTGGAAGTGAATATTCTTTCTCATACTGCTCAATCCGTTTTAAATCTTCTTTGTAGTCTAATGATACAAAACATGCCCTTTCCTTTAGAGCTCTTACTAATTCTCTCCTTATTGAAGAATCAACCGACCATCCAATAGATTCTAAAATTTGTTCCATATATCGAGTTAGTACTCTTCCACCTGTTTCTAAAATTTTTACTGAATGTTCTAATTTATAACCTTCAAATATTGGAACTATTCTAGTATTACTATCTCCTATCTCAACAATCAAACCGGTTTGAAATCCTCCTGAATATAAAGTTAACATTGAATCTAATACCGGATAAAAAGCCATACATTGATAACGTTCCAAAAAAAGTTCAAAAATCTTCTCTAAATCTTTGCGTGGGAATAATGGATGGATTGAAAATAAAACATTAACAAGTGTAGGATCTACTCTTAGATTATAAAAAATGTAATCAATAATATGAGCAAAATGAGTCCAATCAACAATTATTCCTTTTTCAATAGGATGAAATATTTTATACAATCCTATTGATTGTATCTCATCTCCAACATAAAATTCATTTTCATGGGATTCTCTTTCTTTATAATCAATTCCAATATTTTGATATTTTGGCTTTCCAACCATCGTTAAAAATACTTGACTAGGAAAATCTCCACCAGCAAAACCAATTTTAGATGAAAATTGTCCAATGTCCAAAACAACTGTGAGATTTCCCATATTCTACTTCAAAAAAGCTTATTTTACATTTAAATTTCAAAATAACACAAAATAATATTATTATATAATTTCAATCTCTTATTAATTTTATACTAATAATGTTATTAATAGAGTAAATAAGCTCTTAGATTGATTAAACAAGGAACATCTTTTAAAAAAATAGGATAAAAAATTTTTAAAGCTTTTATTCTCCTCTCATTATTTTCTTCAAGCGGTTTAATTCATCTAACATTTCATCACGAAGAGATCCCAAACCTCCACCTGCTTGAGAAGCTGTTGCTGCTGGTGCAGCTGCCGCAGCTACTGCGGGAGGTTCAGCACCCGGAGCTTTTGGAGGTTCAGCACCCGGAGCTTTTGGAGGTTCAGCACCCGGAGCTTTTGGAGGTTCAGCACCCGGAGCTTTTGGAGGTTCAGCACCCGGAGCTTTTGGAGGTTCAGCACCCGGAGCTTTAGGAGGACCTGCACCTGGAGCTTTAGGAGGACCTGCACCTGGAGGTAATTTAGGAGCGGGTGGTAAATTAGGTTTTTTCGGTGGACCTGCACCTGGAGCTTTTGGAGGACCAG
>SDBS01000959.1_pt1 | contig 29021 bp, 23 predicted proteins | sample 2277091 | NCBI WGS metagenome assembly SDBS01 (sample SAMN10404972, study PRJNA504765) | marine sediment metagenome | isolation source: marine sediment core GS10_PC15, 163 cmbsf | place: Arctic Ocean: Southern Knipovich Ridge | collected 2010
CCCCGGGGGCGATACCAAAAGGAGATTCACCATGCGTTTTCCGAAACCCGTCCGCAACCTCGTGACCTCGATGTTCTGTGGCGCCCTACTTTTTGCCGTGACCCCTGCCTCGGTCGCCGAGGAGGGCGCCGCGGCGCCCAACCCCGCGCTGCTCGACCCGAGTCTGGCCAAGGAAGAGGCCCCCGACACGTACAAGGTCAAGATGGAGACGACGGCCGGCGACTTCATTATTGAGGTTCACCGCGATTGGGCGCCGCACGGAGCGGACCGCTTCTACAACCTGGTCACGATCGGTTACTACAACGACGTCGCCTTCTTCCGGGTCCTCAAGGGCTTCATGGCGCAGGCTGGAATGCACGGCGACCCCGCCGTCTCCAAACTCTGGCTCAGCGCGAGGATTCCCCCCGATCCGGTCAAGCAGTCCAATACCAAGGGGATGGTGACCTTCGCCATGGGCCCCAGACCCGACACGCGCACCGCCCAATTCTTCATCAACTACGGCAACAACAGCAATCTCGACGCCTCCGGCTTCGCGCCGATCGGCAAGGTGGTCGAAGGGTTTGACTCGGTCAAGGCGCTGTACGGAGGGTACGGCGAGGGCGCGCCGCGCGGCAAGGGCCCCGATCAGGGCAAGCTCTCACGCGGTGGCAATGCATACCTCAAGGGCGAGTTCCCAAAGCTGGACTACATCGTTACGGCATCGATCATCGAATAGTGTCAGCGCAGACCGATGATCGCTATCGCTGTCGGGGTCGCTATCGCTATCGACGGCATGGGGGCCGATTCGAGCTTTCGATAGCGATACCGATTGCGATACCGATCGCGATGGGTGAGCCGGGTGCGATTCTGAGCCCTCGTACCACGAAGCAGGATCATCGGCGGCCGCATGATGTAGCGGGCCAGACGCTCCACCGCCGGCCCGTCCTCGGGCTCGACCCGCACCCGGTTGTGCACCGAAAACCCAGTGTGCCGCCACGACAGCAGCAGCTCGATCCGCTCCTCGGTGAGCAGCCCGACCTCCTCCAACACCTCCTCGCGGAGCAGGACCGCCGTGGCCGCCGCCCGCCTGGCCGCACACGATGGGCACAATTCCCGCGTCTTACACGAAAACGCGAGCAGGTACTCCTCGTGACACGCCGGGCACCGCACCCGGGCGAAGCCGTTCTCATAGAGGCCGCAGTCCAGGTACCGCTTCACCTGCTCGTCGACGAAGCCGCGCCAGAAGCCGTAGCGGCGCTCGAAGCGCTCCTCCCACTACCCCCTCACCTCGTCGTACAACGAATCGAAAAGGCGGTACAGGGGTGTCGCGCGAGGGTTCCGCGGCTGGTACAGGCCTCGAGGCTCTGCGGACAGGACGACGCTCCGTGCCTTCCGCAGCGTGGAGGGACCCCACCAGCATGCCCCCACTTTGATCAAAGGGCAAGGGCGCTACCTCATCGGCGAGCGCGACAGACGCGCCGGCTGCGGAGAAACCCTGACCTTTGATCACAGGCCGGTAGATGCTGAGGGATTGGCCGATTCGGAGCCCGTGGTCTTCGAGGCGAGCGGCCACTTCGCGCCGGCCGAGGAGACCGAGGCGTTCGAGACGGCGGCCCTTTCATTCTCCGGGATGGATTAGCTGAGGAGTCACCTCGCAGAAATCCGAGCAGGTGGTCGATGTTTCGCCGGTAGAATCCCGAAAAACACTGCCGGTGCGGGCCATCGGAAGGGTCAATGTCAACCGCCCTCCTCGCTCGGCAAGGCCCCGGCCTCGCCGGACGGGTCGGGCGGCGGCGGGCCACCGCCCGGGACGGTCGGACCCTCGGGCCAGGCGACCAGCGTCAGGAGCGGTTCGACCCTCTGAGCTTCTTCGCGGTCATACATGGTGATCGCCTCCCAGGGACACACCCTGGCGCACAGGCCGCAGCCGATGCAGAGGTCGGCCTCGACGAAGGCGAGCTCGAATGGGCCCTCCTGTGATTTGACGGTGCGGATGGCGTCGACCAGTTGCTTTTTGGCGAACACGGTCTCGCAGTAGCTCGCGCAGGCCGGCGCGCCGGCGCACCCGGAGCAGTCGGCCTGGTGTACAACTGCAAGTCGCTTCGGCGGCTTGGTGAGAATCCTGTGCTCAGCCACGCTGTGCTGCTCCAAAGGAGGTGGCCGATCCGGCTGTGACCCGCCAACGAGCCCGCATCACCGTCTCTCGCCCCTGGCTCCGCCTTTTTCCTCGGAGTAGAAATGCTCGAAGTTCATCAAGAAATCCTTCATCGCCTGTCGATCCTGATCGCTGAACGAGCGGAAGGTCGGCATCCTAGTCCCGGGCACGAGGAGCTGTGGATCTTCGAGCCAACGAACCACCCAGTCGGGGCGGAGTCGCTGCGGCGCACGTGCCAGGTCCGGCCCCCAGTTCGCACTGTCCCCCTCGGGCAGAACTCCTCCTCTGATGTGGCAGCTGATGCACTGCACCGCGGTGGAGTCGAAAAGCTCGCGTGCGTTCTGGATTTCCGCCCGGCGGCGCTGGCGGTAGTCGTCGCTTCGCTCGGGTATGGTCAGGAAGGGATAGTCGACATCATCGCGGGCAGAGAAGTACTCGGCCAGGTCGTGCGCCTTGGCGTCGCTCAACGAGAAGTTCGGCATGCGAAGGTCGAGATGCAGCCTCATGTCGAACGGGTCCTTGAGAAAGCGGAACAGCCACTCGGGCTGGGTTCGTGCCGCTTCTCCCTCGAGCAGTGGGGCCAGCATGTGGAGATGTGATTCCCGGAAGGCGAACCACTCGGCGACGGCGTCCTCGTCGCCCTCCTCCACCTCCTCGCGGTCGTAGTCGAAAGCCTCCTCGTCGGCGTAGAACCAGAGCAGCTCGTCCTGGGAATCGCCCCCGACGGGGCGCTCCCAACGGAGCCAGTCACCGCGCTCCAGCTCGGCGAAACCGTTCGCCTCGAACTCCAGGTCGCCGACCTCCACGTCCTCGAGCGACCTGAAGAAGAGGCTGTCCTCGAATGTGCCGGTGACGACGCCGCGGACCGCGATCTCCTTGGGCTCCCCCCTTCCCCTTCGCGGGTTGGCGAAGACCAGACGGTCGGTGGTGAAGCGGTGGCACGCACGGCAGTTGAACTCCCTCACCAGCGCTTCGCCGCGTTGCAGGGCCGAATCGACTCCCCGGTAGCGGCGTTGGGACTCGGCCGGCACCTTCTCGTTGGTCAGCGAAAGGAGGAAGCAGACGAGCGCGTCCCGCTGGCGGCGATCGAGTGTGAATTTCGGCATCCGCAGCTTGTCGGCCGCCCTTCGCTCGAAGCCCTGGTCGAAGATCCGCGGCTCCTCGAGCTTCTTGGCGATCCAGTCGTGCCATGTGTGCGGGATGTCGATGAAACCGAAGACGACCGTCTCGAGCGACTTGTCGCCCACCGCGTCCTGCCCGGTGAAATCCCGACCGACACGCACTCCGATCTCCTGTCCGGGCAGGTCGTGGCATCCAAAACAGCCGTAGGGCGCCATCAGACGTTCACCCAGGTAGAGCAACCGCTCCGGCGTCGCCATCGACTGGACCTTCTCGCCAGCCTGCGCCTCGGATGAGCGCTCCATCAGCTTCTCGACCACCAGCCTCTCGAGCAGGGGCTCGTCGAGGGACGGAAAGGACCACCCGCCTTCTGGCTGCTTTCCGGTTCGAGCGATCAGGAAGGCGGTGATGTCGGCCGCCTCCTGCTCGGTCAGGCGGAGGTTCGGCATCCGCGCACCGGGAAAGTGCTTCTGAGGGTCGCGCAGCCAGCTGTAGAGCCATCGTTCGTTGGTCTTGCTGCCGATGAAGGTGAGGTTCGGTCCGAAGTCACGGCCCCGGGTCCCAGCGTCATCGGGATCGTCCACCACGTGGCAAGCCACGCAACCCACCGTCCTGAACAACCGCTCTCCGGCCACCAAATTGCCCGGGACCGGGATCTCCGCCGGTTCCAGCGGGATAGCCTGGGCGAAGACGTAGGTGATGAGGGCCCGGATCTCGACATCGGAGCGGGCCAGGCTCTCCGGGTCGGAGTTGTTCGAGAGACCGAAGAAACGCGGCATCCGAGTCGTCGGGCGCAGGGCGGCCGGGTTCTTGAGCCAGTGGAAGGCCCACTCCGGGCTCACCTTGTCCACCACATGGCCGAGGTTCGGTCCGACCTTCCGGTACTCCTCGGTGAGCCCCTCGGTCTTGTGGCAGTTGAAGCAGCCAAGTTTCTCGTAAAGCAGCTTCCCCTCGCTGTAGAGCTCGGCCGCGGGCAGGACGTCGTCCTCCAGATGGCACTTACGGCACGATGACTCGACCAGGGCTCCGGGCCGCATGGGATGCTCCCAGTGCTCTAGCTGGTGCCAGCCGTGCTCCTCGACCCACCGCGATCTCTGCTCCGGGTCCGTGGGCGAATGAGCGGCATCGACAAAGTCCGTCGCCCGCCCCTTGCCGCCATGGCACACGGTACAGCCGAAGCCGGCGACCGGATGGGCCGATGTCGACGAGAGATAGAGCTCGAGGCGGGGATGCGTCGTGAAGGGCTGCGGCGCATCCTCGAATTCCGGCCGATCGATGCCCATGTGACAGGTCATACACCGATCGACTCTGAACACGTCGGTGAAGTGGTAGTCCCGTTCAAGGTGGCGCAGCACCACCTGGCGGACCTCGATCGAAGGGTTGGCAAAGTCGATGATCGGCAGGTTGCGCACAGTGGATACCAGCCCGGGCTCGAGGTTGCGGAGGCGACGGCGGAGAAGATCGATGCCCGCTGTCAGCCGCGTGCGGCGCTGCTCGAGGGCGTTTCGGTTACCGACGAGGTGGTCGAGCCGCTCGGCGGCGGTGTCCCGCTCCGCGACGATCGTCTCGTACTCACGCCGGCGCTGCCCGGCGGTCTCCTCTGATCTTCGGTACGCCTCCAGCGCCCGCCTCGTCTCGGGATGATCCGGTCCACGGGTCGCACGGGAGCTCTCGAACTCGTAGCGTCGTGTGTCGTAGATCGCTTTGGAAAACCCATGGTCCTGTGCGATCCGATACTGCCGGGCTTCGAGCCGCTCCAGCTCGGCCCTGGCCTCCGCCAGCTCCGCAGCGTGTGAGGCGAGCTCCTCGTCGGCACGCCCGAGCTCCTCCTCGAGCTCGTCGAGCGTCCCCTCGTTGGCCAGCCTGTCCTCCTCCGCCTCGAGAGCGGCCCGAACCCCTTCCTCGTCGAGGCGGAAGAACTCCCTTTGAACCTCCTTCCACGGCCGGTCGATGTCATCCCACACCATCCAGATGACCGACGCCAGCAGGATCAGGCTGGAGACGGCGAACCACCGGTTCAGCCCCGAGATCTTGTAGAAGTGCCGGCCGCGTTTGTCCACCATGATCCCCTGTCAGATGTTGAAGAAGTACTCGGGGATTGCCACGATGTACTTCAGGTTGAAGAGCCAGCGGAGGAGCATCTTGATCGGCATGCTCATCATCACCAGGAGCAGGAAGACCATCACGGCGAAGCGGGCGCCACCGATCTCTGAATACATCTTTCGCATGAACTTCTTGGCCAGCACGACCGGCAGCACCCCCAGGTAGGCGACGATGAGGATGATCCCGAAGATCTCGCGCAGCAGGATCCCCAGGAAACGCGACCCGAGCAACTCGTGTGGAAGACCGGTCCTCCACCACCGTACCCAGATCAGCTCCGACAGGTTCACGTTTACCAGCGGCTCGAGCTTGTTGATATCCCACTGCTCATAGGGTCCAAAGAAGTTCCAGTTGGGGCCACGTAAGAAGGTACCCAGGATGATCAGGAGCATCGACAAGATCACGAAGCCAAACATAAAGACCGAGATCGCGAACGGCCTCTCGCGAAAGGTGTAGTACCCGTTGCCCTTCGGGTTCTTGTCGATGTAGGGGATTGCCATCAGGCCGACGATGGCCACGCCCGGGATAACCACCCCGGCAATCCACGGGTCGAAGTAGACCAGCATTTCCTGCAGGCCGAGGAAGTACCACGGCGCCTTGGCCGGGTTGGGTGACACCGAGGGGTTGGCTGGTTCCTCCAACGGCGCCTTGAGCAGGATCGACCAGACGATGAGCAGAGCCGTACACAGGATCAGCGCGATGAACTCGGTGTACACGAGATCCGGCCACACGTGGAACTTGTCGCTCTCGAGGGCCTCTATGGGTTCTTCGCCCAGCGCGATTCTGGCGTCGTTTTGTGCGGCCTGGCGAAAGGCCACCCAGGAGAAGAACCCGACCAGGAACAGCATCATCGTGATCGGGACGTTGTCGGGTTTGGCGACGATGTGGCGGAAGTTCACGTCCTGGTAGGACAGCGCCAGGAAGGCAAAGAAACCGACCAGCATCGCCACCCCCACGGCCGTTCTGGTCACCTGCCGGTAACAGTAGAGAAAGGCAATGAACACCATGATCGAGAGCATTGTGAACAGCGCAGGTGAGCTGAGCTGGTTGATGATCTCTTTCAGGCCTTCTGGCATACACCGACCTCCTATCTCGTTTTTCTCTACAGCGGCCCCGAGATCCCTCCGTCCTTCCGGATCCGCCAGAAGTGCAGTGCCATCAGGAACGCCGCCACGAGTGGAAGTCCCACACAGTGAAGGACGTAAAAACGCAAGAGCGCTGCTTCGCCGACAAACCGCCCACCGAGCAGGACGAACCGAACGTCGCTACCCGCGTGCACGAGCTGGATGTCGCCGAGGGCAAGCAAAGAAGCGCCAGGCCCCTCGTGACCGACGAAGGGTGTGGCCCCACCCATGTTGGTGCCCACCGTGATGGCCCACATTGCCAGCTGGTCCCATGGCAGGAGGTAGCCCGTGAAGGAGAGCAGCAGCGTCAGCACGAGCAGGATGACGCCGACGCTCCAGTTGAACTCGCGGGGCGGCTTGTACGAACCGGTGAGGAAGACCCGCAGCATGTGCAGCTGGACGGTGATGACCATGAGGTGGGCCCCCCAGCGGTGAATCTCCCGCATGACGCCGAGAGGAACGTGGGCCGCCAGGTCTTGGATGTCGGCGTACGCGTACTCCGCGGTTGGACGGTAGTAGAACATCAGGAGTAGGCCGGTGATGGTCTCCACCAGGAAGAGGAAAAAGGTCAGCCCCCCCATGCACCACGTGAACCGCATGCGCAGGCCCGAGCGACGGAGCTTCACCGGGTGAAGATGGAGAAAGACGTTCGAGAGAACTGCCAGCGACCGGGTTCTGGCGTCCTTTGGGATCCCGTGCCGGAAGATCGATTTCCAAACTTGAGAGGCTCGAAAGCCCTCCCAGAGCCCTGCTTTCCGTTTTTTCTCAGCCACCTTGTTTCCACCTCTACCGCTCTTCCGAGGCTCCTCAGATCCGGAGGTAGGCCTCCGGATCAGTCCACTGTCCCTTTTCCTGCTGGTACTTCTTGCTCTTGTCCACCACGATCTGTCCATCCTCGGCGAGAAAGATCCGAAAACGCTCGAGGGGTCTCGGGGCGGGCCCCTCGAAGTTGATGCCGTTGCGATGAAAGCCCGAGCCGTGGCACGGACACTTGAACTTCGCCTCCATGGCCAGCCAGTTCGGTGTGCATCCGAGGTGGGTGCAGACCGTCGACAGGGCGAAGATCCCCCCGGCCTCGCGAATCAACCAGAACCTACCCCTCTGCTTCCACTGCGTGTACACCGTCCCCACCTCGCCGTACTCGGATGGGTAACCCACCGTCAGAGAGGTTGGCGGTTCGAAGAGGACATTGGGGAAGAAGAACCTGATCGTGGCCAGCGTCGCGACGCCGGAGCTCGCCACAAACGCCGCCCATCCCAGGCGCAGCGCGCTGAAGTACTTGAGGACCACGCGCCGAGAGATGGTTTCGAAATCACCGTTCTCTGCAGGCTTCGTCGACATGTTCATCCCCGGTCCATCCGATCGATCGCGATGCGCGCCGCCTCGCGGACACGAGGACTCTCGTCTCCGTTCCACAGCCGCTCGATCGCTCTCGCGAGCTCGGGACGGTCCAGCCGCGCTGCAGCCCGAACGGCGTTGACGACGACCTCCGCGACCTCCTGATCGGTCATTCCGCGTCTGCCTTCCGCCAGCAACCGGGCCGAGACGCCGTCGAGATAGCTCCGGTCCAGCATCCGCAGCAGCACCTCCGCCCCGGCAGCAGAGCCCACGGCCGCCAGCCCTAAAGCCGCGTTCCATCTCACATCCACTTCCTGGTCCCGAAGCAGCGGAATCAGCAGCCTCGTCGCCTCGTACCCGCCAAGGCGGCCGACGGCAAAGGCGCCCGCTTTGCGCACTCCACTGTCCTCGTCCTCGAGCAGCGGCGCCAGCGCGCCCACCGTCTCTACGCCTCCGATCTCTGCCAGAGCGAGCGCAACATGGATGCGAAGCGAGGCGTCCTCCGAGGCGAGGCCATCCGTCAATACCCTCTCTGTGCCCTCTGGCGCCATGAGGGCCAGCATCCGGGCCATGTAGGTGGCCACCAGCGGGTCGTCGGTACGCGTTTGGGCGAACAGAGACGCCGCCTGACGCCCCAGCTTCGGGTCGGCCCGGGTTTCCGGCTCCGCAGCGACCCGCCTGGCAAGCTCGTGGGCGGCCTGCCACCGTCGCCGGCCGTCGCTGTTCCGGATCACGCTGGTCAACTCTTCCGCGGTCCGGGAGTCGTACGTCATCCAGCGCACGAGGGTGAACGCGAGCACGCATCCGGCGGCCACGAGCAGCGGGTAGAGCACAAGCCGGCGAAGCGAGCCTCGGGGTCGGGACTCGGCCTGCGGCTCAGGCGAGGTAGTCTGCCCGGTCACGTTGACGCTCTACTGGCGAGCACTGAAAATGACCTGCTCCTCGACCGTCTGCCCGCTTTCGACCGTGACCTCGAACCGTTTGCTGCGGAGATTCGGATGCCGGGCAGAGACCTTGTAGGTGCCAGGAGGCACGTTGTCGATTCTGAAGCTGCCGTCCGCACCGGTGACCGCGAAGAACGAAGAACGAGCAACGTAGATCCACGCCTCCATCCAGCCATGCACGTTGCAGGTCACGTGGATGAAGGATCGGCCCTGGAAGGCGATCTTCCGCTTGCTCACGTAGCTTTCTCCCCCAGGCTGGGCGATGTTGAACTGACCCGTGTTGACGTTGTGGAGCACGGGGTCTTCGTTGTAGATGGTGAGCTCTGCACCGTCCGGGACAACCATGAATTCCGGGTGGAACCTGCAACCCTTCTGCCGGATGACGTACCCACCCTCTGGGTGCTGCCACTCACCATCGAGCCCTTTGACCTCGACGACCACGCCGGAAAGGGCGCCGTCGGCGCCGACCACGACGTCCTGCACCTCGCCCGCGGCAAGCATGCAATGATCCATATCCTTGTCCACCTTGAGTTGCCGAGCCGGGGGCACGGACCCCTCGAATACGGCCCGGCCGGCGATCGTCCCCGGCGCATCCACAGTTTCTCCAGTGCTCACCAGGCACAGGAATGCTGGAACCACTGTCAGCAGGAAGATCACGGTACGGCGCTGTTGTGTCATGCTCGAAACTCCCCTCTGGTTGGCGGGTCGGGCGGTCTCCGCGCAGCCCCCAGCTCGTACACCTCATGACACCGGCAGCAGATCCCGTCTGAAGGCTGCCAGGAAGAGAACGTAGCTTGAATGGCTGCAGCCACCTCGACGGCGATCGATGATGGAGGTTCCATCCAGTCAAACGTGGGAAACTGGCACAGCGGGCAGGCCTCTCCCCGCCGCGGCGTGTCCTGGTCTTTTCCCAATCCCACCCCGCTCGGCTCGCGACCTGCGAGCGTAACGAGTAGCTCGTGACGCGGGCATTCATCGCCCGCGACACGCTGAAAAGATTCCTCTCTCTCGGCCGCTTCGAGCGCACCGAAGACGCGGTCGAAGGCTGGGCGGAGGCTATCGACTGTCCCTGCGGGCAGCTTGCCGGACCGCTCGAGACGTCCCGTCACCGAGAGCTCCCACAAGAGACGGTAGCGGTCGCGAAAGAGGTTCTGACGGCCTGGCGACCGGTTGTTGGGAACCGCGTCAGGGTTGTATCCGAAGCGCTCGTCGAGCATGTCGGAAAGGTGCAGAAGCTCTCGTTGCAGGAACCGCCGCATCGTCTCCGGTTCGCGAAAGCGGTCCACGAGCAACCACACCACGCCACTCTGGTGGTTCTCGTTGGAGAGGTCGCTGCGGACGAAGAGATCGGCATGTTCGTCGGCCGGCGACCGCGCTTTCATCACCCTCAGCTCGGCGAGAGCGGAGAGGTTCGGGAGCCCGGCGAGGGTCTCACGAAACACCCGATCCAGCCCGATGCCGGTGAAAGCGTCCATCGCAGCCGTCATGAAGCCCGTCTCGCGATCTCTTGCGGAAGGCAAGTCGTAAACCCGACCTCGTCGCCGCTCGATGCGCGCCGTGAGTCGGCGGTCCACCATCCCCGCATGGATCACGAGAAAGACCGCCTCCTCCACCAGATCGGGCCCGAATCGAAGAGCAACGCCCTTCATGCATCCGGCCCGTTCTGAGGCGCCTCGGTCCGGTTGGGTGGATCGGCACAGCCCGCGCAGAGGTCCTCCGCAGCTGAGCTCGTACTTCTCAGAGAGAGATCTTCGCCGATCTGGATGTCCAGCCTTCGACACTCGTGCTCGGTGAGGGCCATCAGAATCTCGCCGAGGCAAGCGTAGAGGGAGCCTGGTGCCTGGTTTTTGAGCCGGCTTCCTACGGACGGTGCCCACCGGGAAAGGTGATTCGCGATGAAGAGGTGCCGGGCGTCGACGCAGATGGCCACCTCGGCCGGCCCATCGTGGTGATACGCCCATGATTCCTTGTGTGCCAGCACATACAAGAACTCGCATTCCAGGGACAGGTGGTCCGCCCGCTCGTGCGCCGCGTTCGAGAGCACAAGCCCGAAGGCACGGTATGTGCCAGCCAGGTCGGCCAGAGCGTGTGGCTGTTGGAAGGCGCCCCATGCACCGTACTCGGTCTCGTACAAGGGACAGGCTCCGGCCGCGGTGTGACCGAAGAGACGTTGGTGGAGGCTACGAATCTCCGGGATCGAATCTGATTCCGGAAAAAAGTCTAGCAGTTGCTCGATCGCGGTGACCAGCCCTGAGTCCCTCGGATCGCACAATGCCTCAGAGAACCCGGCGGTCACGAGATCGCGGCCGGCGTCGATGAAGTTTTCGAGCCATCCGTCGTCCGGTTCGCGAAAACCCTGTGCCAGTAACCGGTAGACCGCTCCACGCACCACCGCCTCATGGGCCGATCCGGCCGGCCCTCCGGTGGCGGCCATGGGGTGGGCCTCAGATGGAGTTTGCATGCTTTGCGGGTCGCTCATAAACCGGCTCCTCCACCTTGGTTCGAAACAGCTCGAGCCCGTCGCTGTTGTAGGCGATCACCGTGTCGTCGAAGACCGCGTGGGCCTTGCCGTTGACGACGCTTTCATAGACCTTTTCTCCAGGAACGTGCTCGTAGCGGTGAATCAACCGGTTGTCCCGCCGGAACAGCTGCAGGACCGCAAGCAGCTCTCGATCGGGGGCCGAGTAGCGCTCGATGGCTTGGTCCACGCCAGGACCGAACATCTGCCGCAGATACTCGCGCGGCGCCCAGCGTGGCGGAATGTAGTAACCGTTGGGCTCGGTCCCGAACTGGGGGTAGAGCGGCAATGCCACCCTGGCGACATGAACCAGGTAGTAGAGCGGGTTCTGCCGATCCTCCACCCACTCCGAGCTCTTGCCCGTCTTGACGAGTCCCTGCATCCTCACCTGGCCGATACAGGCTGCCATGCAGCGGGTCTCCATCGGGTGGCCGTTGGTTTCCTGGTCCTTGCCTTCGAGCCGCGGGTAGCAGGCGATGCACTTCTCGCTGACGCGTGTTGTCGCCCGGTACATCGGTTTCTTGTAGGGGCACGCCTCGACGCACTTTCTGTAGCCCCTGCATCTCTTCTGGTCGATCAGGACCACACCGTCTTCGTCGCGCTTGTAGATCGCCTTGCGCGGACAGGCCGCCAGACAGGCGGGGTACGAGCAGTGATTGCACAGCCGCGCCAGGTAGAAGAACCAAGACTTGTGAACCGGAAGCGTCGTGCCTTCCTTGTGCCCGCTGTCGCGACGGCCTTTCGGACCGACAGCGGCGTCCTCTCCGATGTTCGGGAAACGCCACTCTTCGTCCGGCGGAAGGTAGCCCAGCACACGCTGGCTGCTCGTCGGCTCCGGGTTCGACTGGACTGCCTCGAAAATCGTCTTCCCGTCGTAGCGTCCATAGGGCGTGTCCGCCGATCCCCAGCTCTGTCCTCCGGGGTTTGCGCGCTCGAGCATGTCAAGCAGCTTGACGTCCCAGAACTGGGGGTAGCCTCCATACGGTTTGGTCTCGACATTCGTCCACCACATGGCCTCCTGTCCCTTCGAAAAGGTCCAGGTGGACTTACACGCCATGGTGCATGTTTGGCAGGCCAGACAGCGGTTGATGTTGATCACGAACGCGAACTGCAACCGATCCGTGTCTGTCCCCTCGTAGGGGTAGTCCATGTCGCGTCCAAGCTGCCAGTTGTAGACCTTGCTCATGGCGCAACATCTCGTTCTGCACCGGGTGCGCCGGGGCGGTTCGCAAGCTCTGCCGGTGGTTCCGATCGGGCGAGATCGTCGATGATCTCGCGCACGAACCGCTCACCGCGCGCCACGTAGACCTGATTGGGAGCGCGGTAGAACGGATCTTTGAACAGCCCGAACACCTGGTCGGGCGAGTAACCGATCCGCAGGAACTCATCCGCGAAGACCCGTGCCATCTCGTCCAGCGCGTCGGGCGATGCCGGGATCGCCACGCCTACGAGCTCCATCGGGTCGTCGGGATCGTACTTACCTTTCGGCATCGTTCCTCCCATCTCGACGGCTGTCTCTGCCGCCGAGCCTGCTCAGGTCCTGATAAAGCCGCCGCTCAGGTAGCGGCGCATCGTCTTGCTCTCGTTGCCCGGCGTAAAACCTGTGGTGGCCGGCTGCCAGATCCCCTTTGCTCCGAGGCCGCCGTCCTCGGCCTTGACGATCCGAACCAAGGTCTCCTTGGGCACGGTGTTGATCGCATGGTTGTCCGCCTCGCCACCAAAGAGGAAGCCCATGTACACCTTCTTCTTGTGGAAGAGCGTGTCGGTCTGGTGCATCGGCATGTGCCAGTTCCGCGTCAGGCTCTGCTGCGATCCGTAGCGAAGGTTGGCCTGGTAGCCGTCATCGGACCGGGCGAGCCCGTCCCTGCGCGTCTCGTGCGCCTTCACGCTCTTCTCGGTGGCGATGTAGGGCGCGTGCTTCATCATGACCGTGTTGTAGGGATAGGCCGGGTTGTAGATTACCCGCAGCATGAGTCGGGCCACCTTGTAGTAGGGGTCATCCGGCCTGGCGCCGCGGTAGGGCCGATCTGCCGGGTTGGCGTCGACGTATACGTAATCACCGTCGTTGATGCCGAGGTGCCTGGCGGCCTCAGGGTTGATGTGCATCTGGTGCTCGCCGACATAGGGGGAGCGCCGGTCCATTCTGTATGGATCACCGAAGCTGCTGTCGTAGATCATGTGCCAGTCGACGGTGCTCCACTGGGAGTGGACACGGTGACGCGTCTTCGGCGTCAGAAAGTAAAAGCGGTAGCCGCGCTCCCACAGAAAGTTCTTCGTCTCCTTGACCTCGGACCACGGCAACTTGATGTTTCGAACGGTCCTCTCGTCCCAGTTCTCCGCCTCGGGCGGAATACCGTAGTCGTCGGGGCGCACGTACGGGTTGCTGGAGACGATGACGTTCGGCAGGTAGGGCGTGGCCTCGGGGCCCTCGCGGTGGACGATGAAGTTTTCACCGTACTCGATGGCCTCGGGCAGGTCGCTGTAGGCATGCATCCGCCCGGTGTCGGTGTAGAAGGGATAGTCGTCCCGAACCTGTTCCCAAAACGGGATCCGTGGGTAGGTGCGGAACAGCATCAATGCGGCCCCCGGGGGGCCGTACTTGCCGGCCATGATGTCTTCAAGCTTGTAGCCGGCCGTCGTCGTGGAGGTGTCGAGGAGGCGCTGAATGTAGATGCCGCGCTTGCCCTCGTGCTCGAACTTGAAGAGGTCGTAGAAGCGGCGGTCTCCGGTCTCTTCGCCCAGGGCCTTGGCGATCAAGGCGAGGATGCGAAGATCGTCCTTGGTGTCGAACACCGGCCTGATGCCGCCCTTCCAGATCTGCAGGAACGGGTTCGAGCACGATGCGGTGATCTCCAGACCTTCGAACTCGAGCCAGCTGTTGGCCGGCAGCCCGATGTCCGCGTACTGGACCGATGCCGTCATCACGATGTCCTGGGCGATGATCATCTCGATGCCCGGGTTGACGTTCTTGAACATGTCGTACGCGTGCTTGGCATTGTTGAACAGGTTGACGTTGTTGAAATGCAGGGCCTTGGTGGGCGTCGGCATGTGGCTGTGGCCGGTGAAGCACTTGCGGCCGGCGTTTGGGGTATCGACGATGAGCGGACGGTCGCCGTGGTTCCAGTAGGCCGGCTCCTCTCCCTTGCAGTAGGGGCGGACCTTGACCTCCTTGCCATGCGCTTTCTCGTCGAGGTTCGGCGCGAACGGATCCTCCGCCACCCAGCCCTTGAAGCCGGGGCCGGTGAGGGCACTGCCCTGAAACAGCGCGGCCTTGTAGTTCCCCGCCCAGGCGTGCACACCGGACCCCTTTTTGCCGACGTTGCCGGTCAGCATGACGGGGAGGTAGGCGGCGCGATTCGCCTCGGTGGCGTGGAACCAGTGGTTGATGCCCTCGCCCTGGTGAATGGCGACCGCGCCGCCGTTCTGGGTCGTTTCCCAGATGTCCCGTGCCAGCCGCTCGATCATCTCCTTCGGGGAGTGGGTCATCTCGACCACGGAGTCGAGGTCGTAGTCCTCCAAGTGGACCTTGTACATCGACCACAGTGTCTTGACCTCGACCTCGGATCCGTCGACCAGCGTGACCGTCCAGGTGCCGTCGAGCACCGGGTCGATGTCCTTTGCCCCCATCTGCTTGCCGAGGTCGTCTCGGGTCAATGGCACCGGAGAGTTGGTCGCGCTGTCCCACACCACCCGATCACCGATCAGATCCTGCTGCTCTGCGGTCAGCCCCTGCACCCGGTAGCTGGGGCCATCCCTCGACAGATCGCTCTCATAATCTGGAAAGACCTCGTCGGCCCGCAATCGCGTCAGGGTGTCGGTGCGCACCAGGAGCGGAAAGTCGGTGAACGACTTCACAAAGGGCTCGTCGTACCAGTCGTTGTCGATCATCAGCCGGGTGACGCCGAGCCACAGAGCCGCGTCGGTCGCCTGGCGGATCGGGAGCCAGTAGTCCGCCTTGGTCCCTGGCGCACTGTACTCCGGGGCGATGACCACCACCTTGCCGCCGCGCTCCATGCATTCGATAAACCAGTGCGAGTCGGGAAGCTTGTTCTCGACCAGGTTCTTGCCGTTCAAGATGATCAGCTTGGAGAATCGCAGGTCGTTGAAATCGCAGTCCGAGGTCTGCAGCCCATGGACCCAAGGGTGGCCGGGAGCTTGGTCACCATGCCAGGTGTAGTTGCTCCAGTTTCGCCCGCCCCTGGCCTCGTCAGGGCCGACGCCGCGGATCTGGGCGTCGAGCAGAGCCATCGAGTTGTTGAGGCGGTACATACCGTACTTGCCGATGACGCCGAGCAGCCCCATGCCCCCCCGCATCTTGAAGGTCCGCGTCCCGGCGCCGCCCATCTCGTCGATCATCTCTTCTGGATAGCCCTGGTTGCGCAGGAGCTCAGCTCCTTCCTCACCGCTGTACCGCCCGGCGATCGCCACGTAGGCCTTGGCGATGTAGGTGAACACGTCGTCCCAGGCAATCGGGACCTGGGTATCGGTGCCGCGGCTGTCGAACTTGTACTTGCCTTTGTTCTCGGAGCTCAGCTCCGGGAAGCCGTCATCCGCCCACTGCTTCCAGCCCTTGCGGATAATGGGATGCTTGAGCCGATGCGGCCCGTAGACAATCCGGTGGAAGGTGTATCCCTTCGCGCACTGTCGTGGGTTCCAGTTCGGGGTTGCCTTGTTGCCGTAGATGTCTGAGTACTCCTGATAGTCGTACTGTGAACCGAGGCGGGTGACCACTCCATTGCGCACATAGGCCGTCGCCCGGCAGGCGTGGGTGTCGTTCGGCGAGCAAACCCAGCTGAACCAGCTGTCATAGCGGTACTGATCCCGATATATCTTCTCCCAGTCCCGAGTCGGATAGGCGACGAGCGGGTTCGGCACGTCTTTGGCCGGTTCGAATGCCCACAGTTTCAGTTCAGACGACGCGAGGACCGCTCCGGCCCCAGCGCCACCGGTGACCTTCAGAAACTCACGGCGACCGAGCTTCACGGCTTACCTCCTTCGTTGCTTCTTCTCGGCGGACCGAATAGCATCCCGACCCGACCGACCCGCGACGGATCCCCGCGGGGCTAAAACGCTAATCGGTCAACTCCAGCTCGTGCCAGATCGAGACCGCCTTCTGCCCGTCCCGATCACCGGCGGCTCCGTCCCAAACAGCGAAGGCGATCCGGACAGTCTCCTGAGGCGACAGCTTGACATCCCAGCCATCGTCCGTCTCCAGTGAACGGCGCAAGACCACGCGCCAGATTCCTTTCTTCCACAGCCCCTTGCCGAAAACGTTCTGTGAGCCCTTCGGCTGAGCGGATAAGGTGCCGAACGAGCGCGCGTTGAGATCTTCGATCCTTGAGGGATGGCTCGGCGCCGACAGTGCGTTCCCGGCGCCCTGGCCGGTGAGGAAGGTCGCGAGGTGGGCCGTGGTCGGCGGTATACCGCCGTCCTCTATGGCGATGCGAGAAACCTCAGCTTCCTGGTAGTGGTCCACCGCCATGTCCGGGTAGACCTGCTCCACGTCCCGCCGGTCGAGAGTGTCCTGTTCCCAGACCGCCTTCCAGTGCCAGATATTCACCGGCTTTTCAGCGCTGCCCATGCCGAAAAAGGGCGGATCGTCGTCGTGCGACAGCTGGACCGCCGCACCGTCGCCGAACTGGGTCGTCTTCAGTGCATCCATGTCCGCCGTCGGGTCCTCCCACGACAGCAGCAGGCCGATCTCCTCGGAGTTGTACAGGGCACGCACCATGACGCCGTCGATTCGCTGCTGGCGCCACCAGAGCGGCCGCAGCGCGATGTACTTCGGAGCGGCCTGGGCCCAAAGCGGGCTCAGCGGGTCGTCGCTGAGCGTGCCGGTCACCCGCGTGGCCCGAATCGTGGACCTACCCTGCAGCGCGTTCTGCTCGGCGCCAGGCTTGGCGAGAGAGCGGATGTAGTGGACCAGCTGCCAGATCTGCTCGGGCTCGAGCTCGCTCTCCGGCATCGGCGTCCCCGCCATCCCTTTGGCGATGCGGTAGTACAGTTGGGCACCCTCGCTTCCCCCTTTGAACAGCCCCTGAGTGTAGTCGGCAGGGGAGATCAGATAGCCTTCGAGAGTGCGCTGTACCTCCGTGCCGTCTCCGCGACCCTCCTGCCCGTGGCAGCTCTGGCACCTCTCCACATAGATTTCGCGTCCGCCGGCACGGCTCTCGGCACTTTCCTCCGGCGGCTCGGGCACGGTGATCGGTTGGCCCGGTGTGGTCAGGGCGACGATCAGCTCCTCGATTTCGTCGTCGTCAACATCTTCATCTTCTTCACGTAGAGCGGCAGTCAGTCCTTCCCGCCAGAGGTCGCGAATCAGGTAGGCGAGCCCCCAGCGCACATCTTCCGGCAGGTGCTGCCAACTTGCCATGGACGAGCCGGGTATGCCGCGGGTAATCGTGCGGTAGAGATCGGCGTCGGTGGGAACACGGTTCTCGGTCGTGGTGAGACGGAAAAACGCGGCCTGGAAGTTCCTCGGCTGCGGATAGAGCAGGTACGCAGCCTCTCCATCACCGCCCCCCTTCTCGCCGTGGCATGCCGCGCACTGGCGGGCAAAGACATCTCTTGCCTCGGCCATGAGTTCCGGGCTTCGCGCGGATGGCCGCGGCGATTTCTCCAGACCCTCCTCACCAGTGCTGCCGATCGGCCAGAACATGAGGAGAGCGCACGCCAGCGTCGCGAGGAGTGGCCCGCGAGGGAGTCCGTCCAGATCTCCTCTAGCCCGCATATCTCACCAACTTCCTGTTGCGACCGGAAATCTGCAGCAATCTGCGGCGCTTGCTCCCATCGGGCTGCTCGACGTACCGTCAAGTACACCTCCGCGACCCTCAGGTCGCAAACACCACATCTCACAACAGCTTTCCGGCCTCGCAACGAAAGCTGGTGAGATTTGCGGACTAAATGACGCATGGGCGCCGACGACTACCTCGGGCCGTGACCATTGCGGGCGTGTCATCTGGGACCTCCCCACGGTCGAAGAGCCTTCGAAGGATCGGGATTTCCCCGTCAAAGGACCGTATGTGGACCAGCGGAGCAAAAGGCATACCAACACTCTCCAGGGGATTTCCCGTCCAATGTTCTCGCCCGTAAATCGTTGGCCTGGAGTCTTTTGCGCCCGGGTTCTCGGACACAGAGAGCGGCTGCCTCGGCTGTCGGGGTGCATACACCCGGTAGCGGCACGCAACTGCCCCCGAGGCCAAGTCATTGATATTCAATGGGAAACCGCCGCATCATGGGATATGCACCGGGAAACGGTTCAGGATGCAGGGACGAGGCGGATCCACCGGACTACCGGGGTCGCGGTTCTGAGAGGTTCCGCCCAGGAGCGTGTAGGGGCTAGATGGCGGATGGATTTCGGAGGGCCGTGAAGTGCCTTTTGAGGCGGATTCGAGGAGCAGTACTTCGAGTACGGGCCGAGAATCCAACAAAGAAGGGCCTTCACGGCTCCCGAAAGGCGCCGCTGATTCTATTCCCTACACGCTCCTAGCCCTGCACGAACGAGTCGCGGTCGAGATTCAGGGATCGCATGATCCGCTGGAAGGCAGCTCTAGTGAGCCCCACGGCCTCGGCGGCACGCGTGATGTTCCCCCCGGCGCGGATAAGTGCGCGCTCGATGAAGAGCCGCTGAAAACGCTCCACCGCCCTCCGCTTTCCCTCCTCGTAGGAGAGAGCCTCGTCGCCGGTCGGTGACCAGGGCGGTTCTTCGTCTGTCAGACCGAGGTGAAAGGCGCGGATCTCTTGTCCTCGAGATAGGACGAGAGCCCGTTGGACGCTATTCTCGAGCTCTCGAACGTTGCCGGGCCACCGGTGCCGCTTGAACTCTTCGATGACGCTCGCCGACAGCCGGGGGGTGACCGGATGGATCGGCTCGACCTGCGGCGCGTACTTGGCCAGGAAATGTGCGGCAAGGGCAGGGATGTCGTCCGGTCGCTCACGGAGCGGTGGAACGGCCACGGTGACTACGCGGAGGCGGTAGTAAAGGTCCTCGCGAAACGCCCCCTTGTCGATCTGCTCCAGGAGGCTGCAGCTGGTGGCAGTTATCAGCCGAAACTCAACCGGGCGCGGCTCGGAGGTACCGAGCGGGACGACCGTCTTCTCCTCGATCACCCGCAGCAGCTTGCCCTGAAATGCTAGAGACATGAGGCCGATCTCGTCGAGAAAGACCGTGCCACCATCGGTCTGCTGGAAGATGCCCCTGCGGTCCCGGTCGGCGCCAGTGAAGGCCCCTTTCGTGTGACCAAACAGCTCGGCTTCCAGCAGGGAATCGGGGAGAGCGGCGGTATTCACCGCCATAAAGGGCCGGTCGCGGTGCCGGCTCCGGTGGTGGATGGCCCGGGCGATCAACTCCTTGCCCGTCCCGCTCTCTCCCTGGATCAGCACCGTTATCGACGTTGCGGCGACCTCGTCGACGAGGTCAAGCACCGCTTGCATGCGCGAATCCTCGGCGATGATAACGGGCTCTCCCTGCAAGGGTGAATCTCTTGCCATGCGCCGAACCTGTTCTTCCAAAAGGGCTTCCTGACCGAATTGACGAATCACGGACAGGATCTCCTCGTTGTCGAACGGTTTGGTGATGAAGTGCGCCGCTCCCCGCTGCAACGACGAAACGGCCAGGTCAATCGTTCCAAACGCCGTGATGAGGAGAACCTTGATCGTAGGTTGATGCTCCTGAAGGTTGTCGAGCAGCTCGAGCCCTGTCATCCCCTTCATCATGAGGTCCGACAGGATCAGATGGGGGAACCAGGAGCCGATCACATGCAGCGCCTCTTCTCCACCACCGGCGGTCCTGACGTCCACGCCCATGGACTCCACAAGCATCTGCAAGCCGAGAAGCACGTCCGGCTCATCGTCAACGACGAGCACCCGCAGCTCGCCTGGAGCCCAAGGCACGGAAGCATCCCGATTGCTAGCCACGGTTCCCTCCTCGCATGAAGCCTAATCCCTCAGCCCCTCCCGATACGGCCGCCACACCCGTTGTCGGCTCCTGGAATCTCGGACGCCCCTTGCGAGGCAGGAGAACCTGGAATACGGTGCGTCCCGGTTCTGAGGCGACCAGCTTGAGCGTACCCCCGTGGGTTTCGACGATCCGCACCGACGTCGAAAGGCCCAAGCCCGTGCCCGCGCCTCGTGGTTTGGTGGTGAAGAAGGGCTCGAAGATGCGGTCACGTTCCTCGTCAGGGATGCCTGGGCCGGTGTCGGACACGAGGATCTCGATGCTGTCGCCACTGTCCTCGGTCATGACCGACACATTCACGGCGCGGCCGTCGGAGGCCTGAATCGCGTTCATTACCAGGTTGACAACGACCTGCCGCAGCTGGAGCTCGTCTCCCACAACGGTAGAGTTCTTCGCGCCGGCCTTGAGCCCAAACTCTACCGATGCGCGCTCATAAAGCGGACGCAGGAAACGTCTCACATCGTGGAGTAGGTCGTGGATGTCGAAGGCAGCAACCTCGGCCCTCCTGGCGGTCGCCAGGTCGAGGAGCCCGCGGATGGTCCTCTTGCAGCTTTCCACATTGCGGCGGATGACCTCCACGTGCTCGCGGAAGGAGGATTCCGGCTCCAGCTCGGTCTCGAGCATCTGGCTGAACATGGCAATCGCGGCCAGGGGGTTGTTGACCTCATGCGCCACGCCGGCAGCGATCTCGCCGAGAACCGACATCCGCTCCTGGTGGGCCTGCTGCTCGGCCCTGGCGATCCGCTCGCTAATGTCCCGACTGACGCAGACGCGGCCCGCCACCTGCCCACCGGCAGTGGCAAGGGTTGTCGCGTGAATCTCATACGCACGGGCGCCCAGGTTGACTAAGCAGGATTGGGGCGGCTTGTCGAGGTTTGCCAAGAAACCCAGGCAGCTTCCCTCTTCCCCCGCCCCGAAGCGACAAACGAGGCGCTCGCCGTCCCGTTTCAGTGCCGACACGAGGGGTTCGGCGGCGGCGTTGGAGAGGGTGATTTGCCCCTTCAAGTCGAGGATGAACAGACCGTCGTGCATGGAACCGATGACGGCGTTCAGGCGGTCCCGTTCAAAGCGGATGTCCCTTTCCCTCCGTTTGAGCACGCCTGCCGCCTCCTCCAGCTTGGCCGTCCGTTCCTCCACGGCTTGAGCCATGATGCTGAAGCTCCGGGATAGGTCGCCTATCTCGTCATGCGAGTCGATCAACACTCGGACGGAGAAGTCTCCCTCTGCGATGCGCCGGGCGGCGTCCTGGAGTACAGCCAAGGGTTTCAAGAGGAAGCGCGAGGGGAAAAACCAGATGGCCGGAATCAGAAGGAGCAGTACGCCGCCGACGAGAAGAAAACGGCTGAGCAGGTTCCTCATCGGCTCCATGACCACGTCACGATCCACCTTCAGCTGGAGCCTCCATCCGCTGTGAGCAATGGTGGTAACGTAGTCGATCGTTCGTGATCCCTGAGGAGCGACATTGACCTCCGCCCCGGAGGCCTTCGACAAGAGCAGCGAGGTGCTTCCCGTCGCATCCTCGAGCCAAATCCGGGAAGACGATCGGGAAGGGAGCCCGCCCCGCCGCAGGCTCGATGCCCACACGTCCGCCCGCACCAGAATCTGCAGAAAACCGATCTGCCGATCACCTTCCAGGCTCTTCACAGGCGTAGAGAGAAGGAAGGTAGGGTAGGGGTGGTCGCCCGACGGCGCCTGCAGAGGCCCAAACCAGAGGGCGGCCGTTTCACAGGATGCAGGCGGCGGGGGCTCGTGTGAGTACACCTGGAGCAGTGGTTCACCCTGCCGATCAAGCAGCGAGGCGTCTACGAAAACGTCGACCAGAGGCAGCTTGTTGGCCACCAGATGCCGTACGAGTACGGCACGCGTCGATGCCGTCGCCTTAGGCAAATCCGCTGCCCGGTTCGCCACCAGGCGCGCCAGCTCGGCCCGGATGAGCCCATCTGAGGCGAAGTCCTCCACCCGCCTCCCGAGGAGCTCGAGGTGCCTATCCACCACTACCGTGGTTATCGCTGAGAGATCGTCAAGTCTTGCCAGGATTTGGTCCTCAAGCGCTTGTTCCGCAGTGACGGCCACCAAATACCCACTTGCGCCCAGAGCGATCAGGCACAGCGACGCAAAAGTCAGGGGCAACTTGTACTTGACCCTTAGCCAAAACAGCGGATCACGCACGGGAACGATTCCTCGCGTCTGCTCGCACCGCGGCCGAGCGAGTACGTATTCCGTTTCCCACAAATCGAATGACGTGACATACTCTATGCGGCAAACAGGAACTCCTCATGGATTCCAAAGGCTGCAGAGTTGGACGCGCGGGCCGCCATCTCTGGCGCAGCCGTAGTCGATCTGCGGTTCGTCGCCCGCGCTTCATACCTTCCTGCCAATACACAGATTAATGATGGATTCCTTCTGCCTTCACGTCAACGATATCGTGCCCCTGAATCGGTGCCAGTGGCCCGGAGTGCGCTGCACAGTTGACACGCGCCTTCTAAGGGATGGCACCCTTGCGCCGCGTCTCTGTCCCTGACCGATTACCGTGTCTGCCTCTCTCCCGCGAGGATATCCCTCTTGTGGTAGTGCCAGATGATCAGCACCATGATCCCCATAACCAGGATCAGCGGGAAAGGTACCAACGCCAGGAAAGCGAAGGTGAGAAGCACGCCGTGCACATCGTAACGTAACATATCGATGATTGCCCTGACCATGAGCACGAGGTAGGCAACCAAGGCTACGATCAGCGCAAGCAGGATCGGTATCACGACGGCTAGATTGCTAAACACAATGGAAGGCATGTCCTGCATAGTCACCTCCTGGTTGCCAGGTTTGCCGTAGACTCAGCTCCCGACCACTCCCTCGAGCGCCTCTCAAGATTCGCTCCGCCACCTCTTAGAGCGTCCCTGACTGTCCCACCGAACATCGATGACATCCGGCCCAGGTTCATTCGAGGGACGTATACCTTCGTTTGACCTCAGCCTAACACGGGTGCGTGACGTGTGCTCGCGGCCCACGGCCGGGAGCAAAGTGTGTAATCAGAATCCCCAGCTCGTCCAGATCCAGAGCCTGGTCGCGTCGGTGGCCCAGTCCTTGGCGTCGTAAGCGGCGAGCTTGAGCGCCACCTGCTGTTTCCACGGGGTGTTGAAGATCACGACGGCATCGATCTCGGTTCCCCACTTGGCTCCGCCCGTGTCGGCCGAGAAGTCGTGGTAGATCGCCATGAGCTTCCACGTGCCGAGGCCGGCCGTAACCGAGAGGAAAAGGTCCTGGAGGCCGTCGGTCGGGGTGTTGGTGAACTTGTCCGCCCAGCCGTTAAACTTGTGCAGCGTGGCGAGGGGCGTGCGGAACTGGCCGTCCTCGGGCGAACCGCCGAGCATCTCGTACCCGGCCGCAATGGTCACCTTGGAGATGGAAAGACCGATGTCGGCGCGGCCGTAGTCGGTGCTGATGTGGTCCGGATTGTCGCCGGCGTTCTGCTGCCGTGCGTACTCGAGGCGGTAGGCAAGGCTCAGGCTTTCTGACAACTTGGCATTGCCGTCGAAAAAGCCGCCAAAGGTGGTGGTGGAGAGGTCCCACTGCGCCTCGCGTTCGTAATCAAGGAACAACCCGTAGCCGCCGAGGGTGCCGACGGCGTCAAAGGTGTAGGCGGCTCCGAGGTGCCTGGTGGACATGGGCAGCGAGGCTCCGTTGACGGTGTGCTGCCGGCCGATGTAGGAGTAGCGGACCGCAAGATTCTCGACACCCTCGAAGGCGACGCGCGCCGCCTCGAAGCTCTGATGGTTTTGGCGCCAGGCGACGTTGCCCACGAAACGTGAGTTGTCGATCACGATCTCCTGGAGTCCGAATCGAAAGGGGAGGCTCTTCAGGGGGCGCCAGCCGAGATAGGCCTGATTGAACTCGGTGAGGCCCGGATCCGGAATGACGGGTCGGTCGGTGATGCCGTTCCACAACGAGCCGGCGCCGGCGTTGTTGTGGTCGGTCGAGAAGCCGAGGTTGTGAACGTCCTCGAACTCGAAGTAGACCTCGAGGCCCTTCCACCACCTGGTCCGGTAGCCGGCCATGGTCCGCAGGGTCGAGGCCCTGCCGCGGTCCTCGAATCCGGTCTGGTCGACGTCCTCGTAGCGGTAGCGGAGGTTGAGCGAGAACGTGCCCTTGGTGATGGCGTCGAGCACCCTGTCGGCGGTCTCACCCGCAGCCGTGGGAAGGGCCGCCGATCCCACCGCGATCATCGTCGCGAGGATGAAAAGATTCCGGGTCTCAGCAATCAGTCGCATCTGAAGCCTCCTGTGGCTTGGATGGTCTGAACCAACGCTCTCGGTCTTCGATCGAGGTGAGGAACTCCTCAGGGAGGAACCCACAAAGCGGAGCCTGACGCGGTTCCGGTTACAACACCTCTTCGGCCTCGCGACGAAAACCGCTGAGATATGCGGGCTAGCCCTTGGGGGGTACGGGACCGGCAAGCAGTTCATACTCATCCAGCGGTGCCATGTCGCCGCTGGCGACCAGCTCGCAGTTCATCCGCAGGCGCGGCATCTCGAGGTCGATAAACCGCCGGGCGACGCGCCGCTTGCGCTCGTTGCCGGCGGCCTGCCTCAGCAGCAGATGGCCGACCAGAACGGCGATGGCCGAGTCAACGATCTTGCGGCCGGCCAGGTCCATGTATTTGGCGCCGCGCTCCTTGACGAACGCGATCGCGGGCAGGACGGTCTCCTTGCCCGCGACGAGCTTGGCCTTCAGCTCGGTCAGCAGGTTGTCCTCGTACTGCGATTCCTCGAACTCGGCGGCGCGGCGTTGGAAAAGGCCGGAGCAGACGCCGCGGACCGCTGCCACGATCTGCAACTGGCTGGTGCCTTCGTAGATGGTGGTGATGCGCGCGTCGCGCAGGTAGCGTTCGGCGGGGTAGTCCCGCATGTAGCCCGAACCGCCCAGCACCTGGACGGCCGTGTCGGCCACGCGGCAGCACATTTCGGAGGCGTAGTACTTGCTCATCGGGGTAAGCATGCCGTTGAGCCGCTTGAGCGAGCTGGCCAGCCTCTTGCGCCGCTTGAGCTCGGCCTTGTCAGTGCAGAGACCGGTTTCCATGACGCGGAGGTTGTTGCTCTCGAGATCGCAGATGCGGCACGTGTCGTAGATCAGCGCCCGGGTCGCCTCTATGGCCACCTTCATATCCGTGACCATCTCTGCGACCGCCGGCAGGCGCTCGATCGGGCCGCCGAACTGTTTTCGCGAGTTGGCATAGGTGCGGGCGAGGCGATAGGCGGCCTCGGCAATGCCGAGCGACTGTGAGGCGATGCCGACGCGGGCGCCGTTCATCAGTGCCATGACGTATGTGACCAGGCCGCGCTGGCGCACGCCGATGAGCCTGGCTGGGGCGTCGTCGAAGACCAGCTCACAGGTGGGCGAGCCGTGGATACCCAGCTTGTGCTCCAGGTGCCGCACCTTGATGCGCTCGCTGCGGTCGGTCACGAACAGGCTCAAGCCGCGGCCGTCGGTGAGCCCGGGCTCGCTGCGGGCCAGCACCAGCAACACCTCGCCGCAGCCGTTGGTGATAAAGCGTTTGACGCCGCGGAGGATCCAGGTGCCGTCGTCGTTCTGGATGGCCTTGAGGCTGACGGCCTGGAGATCGCTGCCGGCGTCGGGTTCGGTGAGAACCATGGCGCCGGTCACGTCTCCGCGGGCGAAGCGCGGCAGGTACTCGTCCTTGATCTCGTCGTCGGCGAAGGCGTGGATGGTCCCGGCGATGCCCTGAAGGCCGAAGAGGTTCATCAGCGAGGCGTCGGCCCGGCTGACGATCTCGTTGGCCATCGAGTAAACCAGGATGGGGCAGTTGAGGCCGCCGAACTTGCGCGGCAGCGTAAAGCCCATCAGGTCGGCCTGACTCAGGCTGTGGAGGTTCTCCTGAACCAGCGGATGGAGGGTCACGGTACCGTCTTTGTTGAGCGTGTTGCCCTCCGCGTCGATCTGCTCGGCTCGTGAGGCGATGGTGTTGCCGGCGATGTCGCCGACGATTTCGAGAATGCGGCGGTAGTTGTCGACCGCGTCGGCTTCGTCGACCGGAGCGTAATCGACGTTGTGCTCGCGAGCGTCGGCGAAGTCGTCCTCCTGGACGCGAGCCAACTCACCGAGGTCGATGTGGTCGAAGAGAAACTGTATGTCTTCGTTATCGAGGAAGAAGTTTGCCATAGTCCACTCTTAACTCCCTCCCTGAGAGGGGGGGGTGTCATCGGCGGGCCGCTCCCTGATGGCCTTGATCATCCTGGGGATGACGTCGTTCAGGTCCGCCACGATGCCGTAGTGGGCCACCGAGAAGATGGGGGCCTCCTTGTCTATGTTGATAGCGATGATCTTGGCTGATTCTTCCATGCCGGAGAGGTGCTGAACGGCGCCGCTGATGCCGCAGGCGATGTACAGCGCCGGACGGACGGTGGTGCCGGTCTGGCCGACCTGATGCTCGTTGCCGATCAGGCCGCTGTCGACCGCGGCCCGCGAGGCGGCGACCGTGCCGCCGATGGCGCCGGCCAGTTCGTGAATCAGGCGGAATTCCTCCTTGCTGCCGACGCCGCCCCCGCCGGCGACGATAGTGCGTGCCGCCTTCAGGTTGATCTTTCTCTCCTCACGATGGCGTTCGAGCACTTGCAGCGGGAAATCCCCAGCATCGAAAGAGACCTTTTCCTCCACGATTCGGCCGCTGCGCTGCCTATCTGGTTCGAGCAACGGCATGACACCCTCACGAACGGTGGCCATCTGCGGCCAGCGATCATAGTTGACGATCGTGGCGATGATGTTCCCGCCGAACGCCGGTCGGATTTGCAGCAGCAGGTTCTTGTGTACCTGTTTTGTCTTCCGCTCGGTGACGTCGGAGATTTGCAGATCGGTGCAGTCGGCCGTCAGACCGGCTTTCATCTGCGAGGCGATCCGCGGGGCGAGATCGCGCCCGAGGGGGGTGGCGCCGTAGGTCACGATCTGCGGCTCGTGCTTCTCGATCAGCGAGCAGACGATGCGGGCGTAGGGCTGCGTCTGGTAGTGCTCGAGCCGGTTATCCTCGACCAGATAGACGTTATCGGCTCCGTGAGCAATAAGGCAGTCGGCCAGCGCGCGAACCTCGCTGCCGGCCAGGACGGCGCCCACCTTGACGCCGAGCTGCGCAGCCAATTGACGGGCTCGCCCACACAGCTCGAGCGCCACGTCGTGCAGCACGCCGTCTTCCTGTTCGGCGAAGACCCAGACCTCGCCATTTCGATTGACTTCGATCATGCTCTATTTCCATTCCTCGCGATAGGACGGAGAGCCCATGTTCAGCCCAGCGTATGATCCGCCACCAACTCATGGATCAGTCGGCGGATGCCGTCGTCTGTGGGCTCGATTTCGGTGTAGCCCTCTTTGGTCAGCACGATGGACTGTATGCGGTGGACCTTGGTCGGCGAGCCGGACAGGCCACACCAGTCCAAGTCAGCCGCCACGTCGTCCAGGTTCCATTCTTCCAGCATCAGGCCCCGCGCCCGCAGCCGCTCCGTTCGGCGGAGAACCTCGGTTTCCTTTTCGTCGTCGGTCGCGTCGGGCTGCTCGCGGGAGACCTCGCTCTTCAACTCCACCGGCGTCCGAGCTCGCTTGAACTTCATGACTCGCTTGGCCGCCAGCGGCCGAACCCGCCCGGCCGTGTCAAGCACAGTCACCAGAACCGGCAGCCGGACTTCGACGACTTCCCAGCCGTTGCCGATGTTTCGTCGCAGCCGGGCCACCTTGTCGCGCAGCTCGACCACTTGTTCGAGATAGGTAACCTGCGGGAGGCCGAGCTTCTCCGCGCACTGCGGGCCAACCTGACCGGTGTCACCGTCGATAGCCTGTCGGCCGCAGAACACGAAGTCATAGCGGCCGACTTTCTGGACTGCTCGGCTGAGGATGTAACTGGTGGCCAGCGTGTCGCTGGCGGCGGCTCGGCGGTCAGTCAGCAGGACCACGCGGTCGGCCCCGCGATAGAGGCACTCACGCAGGACGCTGCTGGCCTTCGGCGGCCCCATGCTGATCACCGTGACGGTGCCGCCGTGCCGGTCCCGGATTTGAAGGGCGATTTCGAGTGCGTGCAGATCGTCCGGGTTGAAGATGGCCGGCAGCGCGGCCCGGTTGACGGTTCCATCGGGCTTCATGGCTTCGCCGGTGATGTTGGCCGTATCGGGCACCTGCTTGACGCACACAATGCTGTCGTATGGCACGTTGTGAACTCCAACTCTCGCCTGGTGGAAAGATCTATGACGATAACCTCGGGGCGCCCCATGGTCAAGGCCGAACGCCGCAATGGGTGCAAGAAGGTGTCTCGCGCTACTCCGCTGTCAACCTCCCATGACCTGACTTGATCTGCCTGGACTCAGGTTTTCTGGAACCTCGATCTGTGCCTGGCGCCAATGTGGGGCAGGGTGGGGATGCACTTGGTAATGACACCTCCTTGGTACTGAACTGGTCCTCACCGCACAACCGCTGAACCGACCGTTCAGCCGCCCCAGGCCCCGCTTGACCGCTGAAACGACCGGAAGGCGTACACTGGCTTCATAATTGTCGTCGAAGACCGCATCTTGCTCCACCTGCAGGACGGGCGGCGCATTCCCCTTGACCCGCAGGAGATCTACCTTCTCGAGGCCGAAGGCGGCGAGACCATAGCCCGCTTATCTCACCGGGTTTCGTAACGAGGGCGGCGAAGCGCAAGTATCCGCTGGGTTTGTCGTGAATCGGGCGACGACGTCGTAGTCGCTCTACGTCGAGGAGCACGATTTGCGACAAGCACAGCGGGACGCCGCGATTCGCCGTC
>SDBS01000960.1_pt1 | contig 28984 bp, 46 predicted proteins | sample 2277091 | NCBI WGS metagenome assembly SDBS01 (sample SAMN10404972, study PRJNA504765) | marine sediment metagenome | isolation source: marine sediment core GS10_PC15, 163 cmbsf | place: Arctic Ocean: Southern Knipovich Ridge | collected 2010
ATCTCGACTGTGAATCCTCGGGCGAAATGAGGCCCCTCCCCGAAAGAGTAGACGGCCTTGCCCGCCATCGCGGCTTCGAATAGGACATTGCTGTTGATCGCTGCCACCGCCGTTACTATCGCCAGTAGATCATGCAGGCTTTCATTCGCGTCCAGCCACATCCCGCCCTTCGCCTCAACCTCCATCTTACAAAGTCGTCGCTGCTCCGCAAACGGGGGCTCCCATTCGATGCCTGGAGCGTTGGGGTGTGCTTTCACCAACACCGGCCCGGGCCAGGTCAAGCACTTCCGAAGGAAGTCGCGCTGGCAGTCGAACTGCATTTCGTTATAGACGGCAGCCCCGTCGGCCTCCAGTTGCATCGCCACCAAGAGCGCCGGACCCTTGGCGCTAAACTCCTGCACTCGCTCCGAATGCCTGTTACCCTGCGGGTGTTTGCTCTGCCGCGCCCTCCGCCAAAGCCGGATGATCGCCGCGCCCACCAATGCCGCGGCCGGTGGACACGTCTGGACATCCCACCCGGATCGGCCCGTCACGTACCCGCCGAGCGGGTCGAAGATCCGGGTCTGAGGGAGCCAGCCGTGCTCACAGTGCATGACCGGGATATGGCGCTCGCCCGCCAGCATCACCCACAGATTCTGATCGGCGTTCCCGCAGTTCCAAAGAAGCATGGCCGCCGGCCGCTCGCGGTCGAGATATGTTTCGATGGCCATCCAGAAGCGGGCGACGCTCTCCAGCATCTGATCCTCGGCGGCGCCGGAGAACTGGATTCGCCGCATTTCCTTCGGGGCCATCTGGCGCAGAGCATCATTGCCGACATCCTTGCGCGGTCCCTCACGCCAACCTTCGAGCAATACCAGCTTTGGTGGATGCTCCTCCGCGATCTCGCGCGGTATCTGAGCCAACCATGAAGCGTCCAGAGGCGACGGAGGCAGCTCGTCAGTATGATAGTCTATCGGGAGAATGATGCTCACGCGCTCCGTCCCCTTTGGAACCCAGACAGTTCATAGATCATGGCCTCAATCTCATCTCGCCCGAGCCATGGTAAGCGTGACCATCCCCGCAATAGGGGCCCGCGAATGTGGGCCCGGGGGATTATGGTGAAGATTGCTACAGCTAGTTCCAGGAACTCGTCGCGTTCCAGGACACCCCTTCTCGTCAGCCAGTCCAACAGCTTCACGAGGAGTATAGCTACCCGAAGTCGCTGAATCCTGATCCCAAATGTGATCATGCCTGCTTGCTTTCTCACACTCCTGGCCCCAACCGATAATGTGCGATCAAGGAGAAGTCTCGGTCGCCCCACTTCGTTGTTCCGAAGCCGGAGACGCCCGTGCTTTCCAGCCCTTCGACCCGCCTCTCATGCCCGCGGGCGACGCGTTGCTTGACCCACTCGGCGATCAGACCGGGGATCGCCTTCTCGGTCCTGACATACTCGACCAAGATGGAAGCGTATGAGCTCCCGGCCACGATCTTCTTGACTCTGCCGGATCGCTTCGTCAGCGTGATCACCGCTCCGACGTTTGTGGCGGTGACGCCGGCAACCCCGTATGCCCCATCGTCCCCGCCCATCACGGGGCTGTTGATGCAGGCACACAGCTCGACGGCGGTCAGCGTGTCGGTCAGTCCAACCCCGAACTCTCTCTCCGAGATGTCGGTCGCGGCCGCCGCCGTGAAGGTCAGGCCGTCGATCACCAGCGTCTCGCCGACCACGACGCCCGAGAGCGTAATCCGTGGGTTGTCATCCTCAAACGCGTTGTTCAGATAGAGGTCGGCCGCCTGCTTTGCCGCGAGCAGCAAGCTCGCGAGGGTCGTATCATCGGCGCCCACCGGGTCGGCGCCATAGGAGTAGCTGCCGGTCACCGGCGCGTTGAGAATCGGGATGCTGCCGGCGTTGAACGTGATAGTCCCGGTAGCCAGGACGATCGTGTAGTCGTCAGTCGCCCCCTCGGTCTGGAGCGCGCCGTCGACCCGGAGCCGCAGCGTGCCGGTGAGCACAGGCGTGTTGTCGAGCACGAAGACATCAGTGACGCCATCGCCCATCCCGATATACTCGGACTCGGCCGCCGTGCCCTCATCCGAGCGCACCAAGCGCAGATACTCTCGGACGACATCCAGCTCCGACTTGTCCGCGGTTGATAGGTCCAGCCTGTCCTCGACCGCACTCATCTCTCGCACTCCCACTCAGGCATGGGTATGAAGCACCATCTCATCCAGCAGAGCGTCATGCGTCGGGTTCGTCAGCGCTGCTGGATGCCTCACGAGCTTATTGAGAAGGGGATCGAACACTGCATCATCGCTGCCCCGGTGCTCATGCTGGACAAGCCGCTCCAGCATGGGATCCCACGTCGGCGGTGACACGGAAGTTCCCTCGCCGAAGCAGGCCCAGTAATAGTTCACTAGATTGCTGTTTACATCTGCCCCTTCGTCGATGTCGAAGCCGTCCGCCAGAAGCCCCTCGATAGCATTGGCGGTAGCTCCTATAGCCCCGAAGTGGAGAGACACCACCCCCGCCAGGTTGCTGGGCTTGTGCCTGCCCCAGGTAGCTCCCTCGCCCTTCACCCAAACGCTGTCAGGCGGGAACCCCGCGCCCGTAATGAATCTGTCGGCCGTGAAGTTGCCGACGTAGGTGCCGACGTTCATCATGCCGGGTGCCGCACCGAAAGCGAACCAGTAGCAGTTATCGCCAGCAGCGTTGACTTCGAGATCGGCTCCGACCTGAAAGCCATCGGCGCTCAGCGCCTGAATCCGGTCGGCCGCTGTCGCCAGGCTGGTGAAGTACAGAGTCTCATCCCCGGCCGCGCTCGACGGCTTCCATACCCCGACGCTCGGCCCATCGCGCTTGATCGCCACGAGGGCGGGCGCGAAGGGCAGTCCTGCGACCACGTCGCGGTCATCGACGCCGTTCCCCACGTAGACTCCATAGGCAAAATCACGCCGGCCCGCATCACGCCACGCTTGCCAGTAGTACGGCTGGTCGGCCTGGTTCACTTGGGCGGCGTCCCCAACCGTGAAGCCGTCCGCGTCTAGGCCCTCAATCCAGTTGGCTGCCAGACCAGCTGCGTTCCCCAACTCTATCGAGGCGTCACCTATCATGCTCACGGTCCTGAAGATGGCGAACCGAGCCAGCCCCTGCGCCTTCACGATCACCAGATCGGGAGGAAAGCCGACCCCTGTGATGGCCGTACCGTTAATGCCGTTCCCAGTATATGAACCGACCGCGCACTCCATATCAGACTCGCTTCCTCACGTTACGAGTAGGCCAGCAGGGAGAGATCAGTCGCCACGTTGTCGAAGTCGGCGTTGCCATCCGCCCACTCGACAGTCGTATCACCACCGGCAACCGTGATGCGTTTGACCTGCCAGAGCGCACTGGCCTGTAGGGTCCCAATAAGTGCCCGCGCGACGTAAGTGACAGCGCCCGCGATCGTGACCTTCACGGCATGGTTCGTGGTCCAGAGATTCTGTTGGCCCGGATCAACCGTAATTGGAGCACTCATATTCTATCTCCTCAGTCTCGGCTTCACGTTTCCCGTCCGAATCCAATTCAACAGATTCCTGCTCCTTCACAGCGAAAGGCCTGGGCGGCCCACAGGCGGCCGAGGCCGCCCAGGTACTTATTCAGATCAGTCTCGGAATGGCCGCCAATCCGCCGGCTTCGATGCTTCGCCAGCAGATTCGTCCGCCGACTCAGACTCCTTTTGCGCCGGCGTCTCCTCTTCGTCTGGCTCGGCCCGATTCTCCGGTGGCGCCGCCACGCGGGTCTCGATCGGCGCTACGACGCGCTCGGCAGACTTGCGGTCCACGAGCTGTCGCGCCATGCTGCCAGGCACGTCAACCACATCGCCTGCAACATAGGACTGTCCGTTCCACGCCATGGGCGTGAGCATTCGTACCTTCATGGCTCAGCCCTAACTGTCCGTGTCGTTGGCCGCTGTCGCCAGATAGACCGGCTCGTATCGGCTTCGGCCCCGCATGAGCGACACGGAGGCGTGTGCCGTCGCCGGACCCACCAGGTTGATAGCGACCCAGCTGTCCTGGGGTGACAAGGCGGAGTCCTCGACTTCCAGCAATGCGATAGCCTGGACAGTCGCGATCGCGAGTCGCCCCGCGTTGTTTGAGGTGACCGTGATCGTGCCTTCGCCCGCCTCAGTGACTGTCAGATGCACGACAGCTCCGGCGCGCACTGTCGCAGTGATCAGCCCGTTGCCCATGTAGGCAGCGGCTCCAGCGGCGAGCAAGGCGGCCTGGCCGGCAGCGGCGTTGATGCAGCCCGCCAGGTCGGCAGCGTCCTGAGCGTCGGCGTTGCTCTGGTCGAAGACCAAGTTCGGGAAGTCATTGGCGGCCGCCGCCGTGAACGTCACACCGTTGATAACGACGGCGTCGCCGACGTTTACGGTCGCCAATGTGACCGTGACGACCGTCGCCAGCGTGTTGGCCGTGATCGTAGCGGTCGCCGTGGGAGCGGCTCCACCGATGGCCGCGCCTGTGGCGCCGGTGTTGATCAGGTCTTCCCAGACCTCAATCACCACTGTCTCGGCCAGCGCCAGCGTGTCCACGACCACCAGGAACATCGCCAGGCACCACCGATCCAGTCTGAAGTAACGGCTCGTGATACCGGGCGCCGGTGTGGCCAGCGCCTGATACTCGATCGCCGCGTCCGTCTTAATCGCTTCCTGTAGGATCCTCACGTCTCTAACCTCCGTGGTTATTTCCGTCTATCAGGGGAGGGCCCGGGCTCCAACCGAGCCCTCCCGATCGCATCAACTATCAGTTGTCTCCGGTCAGCGACCGGCCTACTGCAGCACCACGAACGGGGACTGCTGCGTCACGCCGTCCTCGAGAAGGAGCGGACCGTTCATCGTCGGCTGTCCGTCGACGTTCCACACCGCGCGGATGACGGACTGGTTCTTCAGGAAGTGGACGTGCGGGCTGACGTCGATCGTCATCGCGGCACCGTCCTTGATCACGTAGAACACCAGGTTGACGAGCATCAGGTCGCCGGCCGTACCCAGCACCGGCTGCCGCTCATTGCGCAGGAAGGGATACCCGAGCAGGTCACCCGGTGAGCCTTCCCGGGCATTTGGCTGCCAGACCAGTTGCCCGAGCGCCGAAGCCATCGTCATCAACTGCGGAAGCGTCGTCGGGCTGCCGATCCAGACGGGCGAACCCTGCCGCACGAGACAACTCGCCAGCATGTTCACGCAGTCCGCATAGGCGATCAAGTTTGCGCCTGCCCTGGCGACGTTGATCGCCGAGGCATGAGCCAGGAAGCCGAGGGGCTGATTGACTCCGGTGCCGGAGATGAACGCCTGATCCTCCGAGGCCAGGATAGCGGCCCGCAGCTTGCTCTCGACGTACGGCGCGGCGGCCGCCGAGTTCCTGAGCAGCTTGTCGCTCAAGATCGTGTAGGCGCTCACCTCGTGAGGATTCAGCTCGATCTGCCGAAGAGCCGGCTCAGTCTCACTCTTCAGCCCACCTTCGCCGGTCCACACGACTGTCACGCCAGAGTAGACGCCCTTGGCGCCGCTCTGATCGTCCGCCGGGATTGTCACGGTCGCGTCGGGATGCTCACCAGCGGGGATTACCGTCGCGCGTGGCCGCACGATGGCGTCCTGGGCCTGAATGGCGGTGAGCATCTCGACGAACTCCGGCGGCACAAGGAAGCCGCCGGCGGCCCCCACGCCCATCGACATCGCGCGCTCGTGCAATACTTCGAGCCGGGGATCGTTGGGACGGAACCGGATCGCCTCAACGAGCTCACCGATATTCCGGAATCCGCCGGTCCGCTCCATCTGCTCCTCGGGCGTCCGGACGACGGCCGGATCGCCACTCACGAGCACCGGCCGCTTGGCCTCGATCTTCTGTTCCTCGGCCCGCTTCTCCAGCTTCGCTATGTGCTCACGAAGCGGCTTCACCTCGGCTTCGATCTCGGCTGCGACATCCTGATCCTCGGTCTGCTTCTGGATCTCGCTGAGGTGCTTCTCCGTCTCGCTCAGCTTCTCCCGAAGCTCCGTGACCTCTGTGTCCACCGCGGCCTTGACCTCATCCCCGATGGCTTTCTTGCGCTCTTCCAGCTGAGTCGCGAGTGCTCGCAACTCCACTAGGAGTTTCTCAACTTCGGGGTCCATAAAGGACCTCCTTATTCGTAGGGATTCACAGCGCCTCGCGCATACCTTTCGCGAGGTCTCTGAGTCCATCTACCAACGAGTGGTCGCCCGGCTCGCCAGCGTTCGTCTGCGGCTCACCATCGGCCGAAGTGTCCATGGACGGCTCCGGCGTAATGGTGAGTGCGGGGCCGAGGTCTCTTAGCGCGCCGGAAATGGCGTGCACGACCTCGATCTGCGAGGACCGCTTCCAAGGCGGAATGATGTCGTCGTCATCGAACTCTTTACGCATCTTCGCGTAGTAGCGCTCGACGCGGCGCTTCACGCCTTCCTTGTCCGCGGCCGGTATGTCTACGCCTCCCCGGGCACCCATCAGCACGGCTGCGACGGCGAAGATTGCCCGGGGAATAGCTTTGAGTTCGCCGTCGATCACATCCGCAAAGAGCAGCTTGTACGATCCGAACTCCTCTGGCTCCTCGCTGTCGAACCAGAACCATGCCCGCCGATACTTCGCGTTCGGCTCGTCGTCGGCACCAGTCAGCTTGCGCACCCGCTTCTCCGCCTTCGCTTTGTCCCACGGGCGGTCAAGCGGGGCCAGCGGCAGGTTGGCCGCGCCGTTCACGCCCCGATCGAACGTCTCGTCAAGCAGAACGCGCAGATCCGCAACAGCAGCGCCGAGTTCCGCCGCCGCCGCGCCCTGCCCGATCGCGTTGATCCGAGCAACCAGGTCGGGCAGCGCCCGAACATAGTCCACGTCGGCGCCCGGGGTCGCGGCGAAGTTCCGAGTCAGGAGGCTGCTCTCCCAGAGCCCGACCTCCTTGAAGTGCAGCTCCTCGTCCTCGGTCACATCTTTAACTACTCGGAACCCGATGCTCATGCAGTCGATGTAACCGGCCACCATGCCGCTCCGGATTCGTCGCCCCAAGTCGATGCTGAGGTCGAGATGCCCCTCGACACGCAGCCCCTTATCATCCTCGGTGTGTGCGGCGAGACAAAGCGGCTCGCGGGGGTCGTGGAACCAGAGGACTGGAAACTCGCCATCGTGTTCTTTGATCGTCTTCGTAAAGCAGCCCTTGTCGAACACAGTGCCATAGGAGTCTACAACTCCAAAGACATTGGAGTGCCCCACGAAGTGACCATCATCGCTCACTTCCCTCATGCCCTTCATGGTCAAGGCTCGAAATAGCAGCTCAGTCATCGTCCTTACTCTCCTATGCTCTGCCGTCGTCGCTATGAGTGCAGCCCAAAAGAACAAGCCCCGACTCCCCCTACCGGTAGGAATCAGGGCCTGTGTTCCCAGTGGAAACCGGCTGGCCAGCCGGCTCTTTTGGGCGCTTATGAACTTGTCAGGTCGCTATACGGCTACTGGGATCGCCTCGCCTTTCGGAAGGTCGATCACTGATATGAACACTATGCAGTCTTCCCCGTCTGGTGCCCGAAACTTGATGGCGTTCTGGCCATCGCTGAATGCGGCAAGCACCCGATTCAGCCCGGCTGGCCAGACGAGCAACACGAAGTCCGGTGTCACTGTCATCCTGCGCGTCTGGCTGTCAACCAGGAAAACACACGGACGCCTAGATTGTATCTGCACGGCCAGGTTGTGTACTAGCGCGGCAGCCCGAAGGAGACGCTCAGCCACTTTCGCTTTCTCTGCGGCAGTCATCCTGCTGTCTCCGCTCCGATCCTGATAGTGTGCTGCGCCTCATCGAGAACGAGGGTGCTCCCATCCATCCACTTGATCTCGGTGGCCCCTACCGCGAACGCGGCGAGAATAGCGTGCAACTGCTCTCTCGATACAAGACGTATGTACTCGGGCGACATACCTAACTCACGCCGCTGCTCATCGACAAAGCGCACCTGCGATCCGGGCACCTTCGGGTCGGCCGGGTACACCGTGAGATGCAGGCCCACAACCGCCGCCCGCACGTGCTTCTTCATATCAAGGCTCTCTCGGGCTCGCTCGACAACGCTGCCAAGGTAGCAAGTCATCAGCTCGTGGCCTCTTCCTTGGCTCTGACGTCGAAGTCCACTGTCTCGTCACCCAACACCATTGCAGTCGCGCCGACCGCGAAGGCGGCCAGTATGGCGTGGATCTTCCCTTGCTCACAACTGCGCACTAGGGCTGGCGAAAGCTGCATCTCCCGAGCCAGCCCGTCGACGGCAACGAAGACTGGAAAACCCTGTGGGCTGCGTTCCGTTCGTATGGCGACATTCAAGCCTACTGCCGCGTCCCCAATGCTCCGCTCGGCCTCAGCCTGCTGCTTTCTTTCGGCTGTTCGCAGTTGGGCGTTAAGCGCAAGTGCGGACATATCAGAATACCTCCGTTGGTACACCGTCGATGTAGAATTGGATGCCCGCCAGGAACCAGGCCCCGGCCACCCGCCACAAGAGCCGTCGCCTAGTCGGCAGCTCAAATAGAGCAGGGAAGAACCGGCAGGCCCGAAGAGCCGGTAGGGCTTTTCGATCACGCTCTAGCACTGAGCTACACTCCCCATCATCTATCTCTCAGTCTCCAGTCCCGAAAACTTCAACGCACCTGCAGTTCACCACATCAGCCGCCGCCCCCGCCGGATCGCTCGGGAACAGCAGCCCGTTGCTGTATCGCTCTTTGAGCGGCACCGTCTCCCCGTCGATGGCTGCGTGGCTGTCCCGCACCCTGTCGTCCCGACTCGATACCCAGGTGTGCGTCTCCACGACGCCGCTCTGCTCTGCCGCCTGGTGGGTCCCGTAGTTGGCCGCGCCCCCGACCTCCGTCCGCGCTATCACGTAACTGCGATTGCGCCCGAACCCCTCATACAACCCCTGCAGCCGCTTTGCGATCTTGGGCGTGTCCTCCAATGCCGCAAGACCCTCGGCTATCTCCTTGCGCACCGCCAGCTTCGTCGTCTCGCTGATCTCGGTGATGTGTTCGCCCACGGACTGCGCCACGAAATTCTGCGCCTCCTCCGGCCACGGATCCCAGACCGTCCGGAGCGAGGATGGGGGCGCGCCCCGCTTCACTTCCATCCCCAGCGCCTCCGCCGTCTCCGCCCCGAACTGCTCGAAGACCCCCTGCCAGACAGCACTCAGCAGCTGGTCCCAGGCCGGTAGCTGGTCCTCGATTGCCATGCTCAGATCATGCACGCCCGCCTCGAGCTGCTCGAGCAACACCTTAAGCTCGGCGGCGAACCGCTCCTTGATCTTCAACCGCGCACCGCGCTCCCACCTCAGCCGCTGCCGCTCGAACGCCCGCCAGTATCGCTCCTTCCGCTCCTCGGTATCGAGATTCAACACGCGCGAGCCAGCCGGGACTCTCGGTCTCGGAAACGCCCGCGGCGCCGTGCCTGCAGCAAGCGCAGGCCGGGGCTTGGCAGCGGGAAGTGCCGCGACCGCCTGTTGGCTTTCCTCACCGTCAGTTCCCTCGATCGGCAGCAGCATGGCCGGCAGGTAACCCATGTCGCCCCCGGGCACCGGCTCGAACCCGAGCCCGAGCTGCTCGTTCACCTGGTTGAACGGCACGCCCATACCCCATAGCACCTTCGCCTGCTTTACCAGCTCGCCGCGCGCCTCGAGCACCGCCGGGGTCCTGGATAGGTCATAGTCGAAGAGCAGGTTCTCTCCAAGGATCGGGGCGAGCTGAAGGTTCATCGTGCCCTTGATATCGACGAGGTACGGGATGATCGTGTCTTCCCACGTTATGCGCCGGGCCTGCCGGACGTTCTCGAACTTCCCGGGTATACGTCCGAGCCACTCCGGCCGCACCCCGAAGGCCTCGCAGATCTCGATTGCGTTCACCTCTCGGCCCTTGAGGAAGTCCATCTCGGTCGGGTTGAAGCCGTGCTGCTGCCACTCCAACCCGCCCTCCAGCAGCAACGGTATACGCGCGTTCTTTGGCCCGGACATCTGCTCGGCGATCTGCTCCTTGAGCCGAGCATACTGCGCATCATCAAGCGTGTCCGGGGCGCTGAGTGCTCCTGGCGGTCGCGCCTGGTTCTGGAGTGCAGCATAGTTCCAGTCGATCGCAGCATTGTCCGTGTCCACGACTCTCGATACGGCCTGGAGCGGCGACAGCCCGAGAACGTCGGAACCCGGGTCGATGAAGCGGAAGTGGATTACCGCCATGCCGCGCGCTTCGTCGCGTGCCGGCAACACCACTTTCTTTTGACCAACCGTCCACTGATACCCTGAGACGAAGAGCTTCTCGTCCAAGATCGGGGTCACCCAGTCGGGGCGCAGCCGCCAGAGCTCGTGGGTGTCGCCCTCCCACAACAGGAGCCAATAGCCATTGCCGCCCAGGTTCAGATCGATGCACAGCACCTGCATCAGGTCCTGCCAGCTCCATCGCGGGTTCGGCCTCGCCATGAGTGCGTTCACAGGCTGTTCAGTTACCAGTTCTTCCCCGTCATCCGTGCGTTCCTTCGCCACCCACGGAACTGAGGCCGAGGCGTCGGAAAGCCGCCGCACGCACGAATAGATGACCCCGTGAGCGCGGTAGCCTTCGGTGATCGCTTTCGCGATAGACCAGGAAGTCCAGGCCGGCCGCCCGTGCTGCCACGATGTCACCCAGGATATGGGCATCCCGATTGCCCGCTGCAGCCATCCCTTTATGCGCTCTCGTAGCCTCATGCGAGCGACCTTATCCGGGGCCCGACCCGCACCGGCTCCTGCCAGAACGCCATCACCACCGCGTCGCCGTCGTCTGTGCTGCGCCCCAGCCGCTTCTTGATATCGTCCTTGGACTCGATCTGAACACCTGCCGACGTATCACGCCAGTGCGGCGCGGTGAGATCGCCAGTCAGAGTGTCGTCAGGCGGCAAGGCGACGTTCTGTGCATTCGCCGGGTCGAGCAATTCGCGCATGTGCCACCAGGCCGCTGCCCGCTTGTTGCGGAACTTGATCTCCCCGGACAGGTCGCGCTTATCCGTACGCTCCGACGCGCTGAACGCCACGACAGACAAGCCGAGCTCGCGCAGCCTCGCGGTCACTCCAGCGCCGATACCTATGGCATCTACGACGGCTTCAACCTCATGGTGCTCCTGGATGCCAGCAATGCGGCCCGCCATCCCCATCGTGTCCCGCTCATTCGGCCTCTCCAATATGCGAATCGCCATCCCGTGCCGCCGCGCGATGCTGTTGAGATCCACGCCCCCATCGGCTATGTCGCAGCCAAGCCGAGTCAATGGACCCCACTCGCCAGAGTCGTTCAGTGCCCTCCACCGCCCGTTCGCCGCCTCCACCCAGGCCAGCGGAATGATACCGTCCTCTTCGGAGCTGGCGAACTCGCCCAGGACCCGGTTCTGGTAGACCGCAGACTTCTCGCCCCACTGCTTGCGCCGTTGCTCCGCCCACGCCGGCGATACGCGACCGGCCGCAATGCACTCCTCCAGCGTGACGTGCCGCACCCACCAATCCTCGTACCCCGGCTTGCGCGAGTGGATATCGTAGAAGCGCCCCTGTGGTTCACCCGGCGTGCTGATTGCCAGCGCCATGCAGTCGCCTGAGGCCAGCGCGCCCTCGGCCGCGTCCCATGTCGCCGGCGGGATCGCCTTCGCCTCGTCAAACACGTACAGCAGGCGGTCCGCGTGGGCGCCCTCGATCAAGTCGGGCTTGTCGGAAGCGACAGCGAAAGCCTCGCCCCGGGAGAGCTTGAGCATCTGCGTCAGGAGCTCGGTGCGTCCATCGAAGCGGCCCCGACCGATCCGGTCCCACCTCAGCTGCCGCGCCCACTTGTGAATCTCAGGCCAGAGATAGTGCGTCAGTTGCCGCCAGGCGGAAGCCGTCGTGACGACCTTCCAGTCGCCGTCCGGCATGGCATCGCGGGTCAGCGCAAACCAGAGCACCACCCAAGCAGCCTCCGCCGTCTTCCCCAGGCCGTGCGGACCGCGCAAGGCTACGCGCCGACGACGCGGCAATTCCTGCAGCTGCTCCAATTGGTATGCCGTCGGCCCCTCGCCGGACTTCCACGTGAAGCACTCCAGCACGAAGCGCTCGGGGTCGTCTCCGTACACCTCGGCGAACCGCGGGGCCAGCAGCGCGTCGATACCGGACAGCACGGAGTCGCGCAGTTCGGGGTGCTCGCGGACCGTATCCAGGATGTTGAGGGTTGCGCTCACTTGGCATCCGCCTTCGCCCGCCATTTTCGTTTGCGCCCCCGTTCCCATGCCCGAGTATTGGCCGCCCTCTTGTGGCGATCGCCTACTCGTGGGATTCTATCGGCCTCGCTGGCGCTTATTTGGGCCTGCTGTACCGCGGCCGTAAGCATCTCTGGATAGACATCCCCACCGCAATGAGGGCAACTACTCATGCCCATCGCCCTCCACCTTCCCATTCGTTCCGATCAGCGCATCCCTCAGCGCCAGCAAACCGCCCACGTCCCGCTTGAGCAGGTCGTCGGTCAGGATCTTCGCCACCTCCTCGGCCCGCCGCTCCGCCGTCTTCGGCTTGCCGTCCTCGTCGGGTTGGTCGAGCTGCGCCAGCCGGTAGAGGCGACTCCCTACCTCCATGCCGTCGCCGGCGAGCTTGATCAGGTCGAGGATGCTGGGGGTGACTGTCTCGGTGCGGTTGAACTTGTCGCCTGCCACGACCTTGACGCGATGGAGCTCCAGCTTCCGCAGTTTCTCCTTGTCGCTCAGCGCCTCCAGGATGCGCGCCGCCAGCAGCCGGGCGACGGTGCAGAGAGCGACGCCGTCCTGGGCAAGTAGCGCCTGCTGCTTGACGTGCTCGGCCGCTTGCTCTTCGCGGCCCCTCGCCTCGGCCACCCGCTCCGCCTTGACGCGTTCATACTCCTGGTACTCATCCCATTCGCGCGCCCTATCGTTCCAGTGGTGTCGGTACGCGATCTGCTGCCAGTATCGCCAGGCCCCGTATTGACCCTTTTTCTTGAGTTTGTTGACTCCAGCAGCCTTGCGGACGGACCGCTCTGGACCCATGTTTCGGTAGATAAGAAACCGCCCGTAGTCGCGCGGAGTCTCCCCCTCCCGCCTCTCCCACGGCTGCTTTGTGGGGGCGTCCGTCATGGACTCGCCTCTCTCCAGTGTTCAGCCGCCAGACTCAGTTCCGCAGCGGCGGAGGTGCTTACACGGCGCAACAAGCGAACCGCGACCCGAATCTCTCCCGCCAAGCGTCGCTCCGCATAGTCAGGGCATGGCCCGAAGAGCCGTTCATGACGCTTCCGCCTATCCTGTAGGCGCTCAGACATGGACTCGCTCCGCCTGCTGGTCGGTGAGTGATTCTAATGTCCCGCCCTTCGGGTTTGCCCAGTCTTCCCTGCGATGACAGGATGCACAAAGCCATCTCACGTCCTCGGGCCGGGCATAGTCCTCATGGGCCATCTCGACCCGCCCTTCGTGACCACACTTCTCGCAGGCATTGGGCTTGATTATGATGCCGGTCTGCACGAGCCATCTAGCGCGCCGTTGCGCCCGGCGCGCCTCGCCCGTGGCAGTAGGTCGCTTACGGGAGACCACTCTCGCGGCCGCGTATTTGCACGATGGTCCGCAGAACCGTTGCGACAACCTATCAAGCGGGCCAAAGACCCTCCCGCAGTGAGCACATGGCCTGAATGTCTGCGGCTTCCTGTTGCCAGCCATTAAGCAACCCTCTCCGCAGTCTCTCCTGTCAGCTTCTCATATCTAGCGAGCACCACATCGCAGTACCTCGGCAGGATCTCCATCCCGTAGCACACCCGCCCCGTCTGCTCCGCGGCGATCATCGTCGTGCCGGAGCCGAGGAAGGGGTCGAGGACGGTGTCGCCAGGGTCGGCATATTCTTGCAGCAGGTCGGCCCACATCCTCACCGGCTTGGGGCAGGGATGCCCTCCGGTGTCTTTGTGCGTGCCGGCCGGGAAGTCGAAGACGTCATTGGGCCGTGTTCGTGGCCACTTCTCTCCGAAGAACAGGACAGGCTCCCAACACCAGAAACGGGACACCTTGCCATTTGTCATCGAGTTGGTCTTCGTCCATGGAGCGACATGATAGGGAATGAAAAGCCGGAGCCACATCGAGAGATTGACGCACCCCGGAGTGACTATCTGCCTTTCGCTGAAGGCGCACCCCGTGCCGAACCACTCTCGCGTGAACTCCTCATATGCCTCGCTGTTCTTGCTATCGTCCACCCCCCCTAGGTAGTCCAATCCGACGTTATACGGCGGGTCGGTAGCCAGTAGCACCGCCCTCTCCTCGTACATAACCACCGCCACCGACTCCCCATCTATGCTATCCCCGCACATCACCCGATGCTTCCCCAGCGCCCACACCTCCCCCGGCTGGACCCGCGTCGGTCCCTCCTGCGGCTCGGGGATCGCCCCCTCTTCCTTCGGCTCCTGCCCCGCCTGCAGCCCCGCTATCAGCTCCCCCAGGTCCTCCGCCCCATACCCCGTCATGTCCAACTGCCCCACGTCCTGGAGCGAGGAGAGGATTGTTGCCAGCGCCGGCTCGTCCCATTCCGCGATCTCGCCCGTCCTGTTGTCGGCTATCCCGTAGGCGGCAGCCGTCACATCGTCGTCCTCGACGAACACGACCGGGATCTCCTCCATGCCCAGCTTCTTAGCGGCCTTCCACCTCGTGTTGCCGGCTTCGATGATATTTGTGCGGCGATTGACCACGATGGGCACCCGGAAGCCGAAGCGGCGAATCGAGTCCGCTACCGGCATCACAGCCGCCTCGTTCAGTCTCGGGTTGCTCGGATTCAGTTGTACTGTGCCTATCCCGACCATCTCAACCTGCAGCCTCATATCTCAGACATGCCCCCGAACTACGGAATGACCACTCTAGCGGGCAACGCCCGCCGGTCACTCCCCTGTTTGGTCAGGGGGATGTCCGGGGAGGCCGTGTGGTAAGCACGGCCTCCCGCTCCCTACATCACGCGCCCCTCCCCGTCAAGGTCCGCCCCAGGTCCCGCACAAACGCCCAGGTGCCCGCCACGACGACCAGTGCGAAGAGCGCTCCCAGGACCTTGAGCGCCAGCAGAAGGTTGGATAGCGCCGTCTCCACGTTCACGCACCTACCCTCAGTCCGACCTGCATCTCGCTCCCTTGCCGGCCAAACGAAAAGCGCCCGAGGACGTTCGTGTCCCCGGACGCGCTTGGGTTTTTCCCTTTACCCGTCTGGTATATCGGCCGGCTTCCCGGCTCAGCCTCGGCCCTGGGTTCTTCCCTTCAGCCTCGACTTCCTCGCCGATTCACCGTGCAGGTTGTCGAAATCACTATACCACGTCAGCCCGGCACTTTGTCAATAGGGGTATCGCGCAGAAAGGTGACGACACCAGTATCCGGGTCCACCTCATAATCCTTCCCGCGCACCAGTGCGACTTTCCTCCCCCCACGCTTTACCCGTATGATTATGCTGGGGGACGGCACGTTGTTCTGTCCCAGCCCCGCTCTCCACCCCTTTGGTATGACGATCATCTGAGATCTCTGGTATTGTCTTTGTCATCCTCGGGCTCTGCCCCTTTTCTCAACGGAGGGCTGTAGACGATCACGCCGGGCGGTTCTTCTTCGGTGGCTTCATCCGACGCAAACGATGGCGGCCCCTCTCCCTCCCTCAGCCGTCGATCTGCCTCCAGCGCGCTAGCGAGAAACGCCGTCGGGTTCGGTTCCACCGGAGGCATCCTGAGTATATTGTCAGCGAATCCGAGGCACCCCATACCCACCTCGTCGGAAACGACACTACCGCCAGGTCCCATCAACCAATCCGCAATACACCCCGCAGTTACGCGGGCGAACTGCTCCGGCGGTAGATCGCCGTGACGCTGTTGGCAATCGCGAATGACCGCAGTCAGTGTTGCAAGGTTATAAGCCATGATTCCTTCCTATCTCCTCTCCTCCGCCAGCAGAAATGCCTCTCGCACCCCGCCCTCCCACTCCTTCGACGCCATGTGCGGTTCCCCCGCCCTCACCTCCAGGCTGATCTGACAGAACGGGTGCCGCGCGCAGAAGTCCAGCAGCGCGGCCTGCGCCGGACTCACGACCCGGAGCTCGCCGGCTGGCAGTCGAATGCCCAGCGCGCCCATCAACTCCCTCAGCTTCTTCTCGGCTTCGGCGATTGCTATGTCTGTGTCTGGCATGGCGTCCTTTCGGACTGCTACATGAGATTCATGGCTCGCATGGCCTTAATGGGTCTCACTTGTCTGTTGGCTCGCACGCAGGCCCTGGGTCTCAGTGAGACGTTGGCTCGCACAGATCCCATGGTTCTCACCCGAAGCTTGGCTCGCAGGTCATCAGTGGGTCTCACGCCAAACATGGCTCGCAATGGTGGCATGGGTCGCAACTCCGCAATGGCTCGCAGACAAGGCCTGAGGCCTCACGCAGGGCGTGGCTCGCAGAATTCACGTGGGTCTCACAGTGCCTTTGGCTCATCTCTCCACCACTGCAATCGGCGTCGTATGTCCGAGCTTCTCGACCACGTACAGCTCCCGCGTCGGCAGCCCCGCCTGTTCCCGCGCCCGCTGCCAGTAGTGCGCCAAGAACATCTTAGCCGTGTGCCTCCTAGCCATCGCGTCGATGTGTCCATCCGTATATTTGAGAAGCGGCGACCCGTCTTTCTTCTTCCGCGGCGGATCGAATGCCACAGCCTCGGGATGGAGGCCGCGCAGCCGCACCTTCTCCTGCAGGTAGAGATCCCGATATCCCTGCCCGACGCGCACGAATGACTGCCCCGCCTTCCAGCAGAGCGTCCGCAACGTCCCGTTCCAGTTGGCCTTCTCGCCCCGTTTCCTCCGCGGCGCTTCCCCGTCCACGACGTGCATTCCGCAGTAGGCCCAGAGCTTGCTCACCGTGTCGAACCGGGAGCAGTCGCCTATCCACGCCATGAGCCCGCCGGCGATACAGGGGCCAACGCCCTTCACGCCCTCAAGCCACTGCTTCCAGAGCGGCTCCTCCTTGATCCGCTTGAGTACCATCGCCTTGAGTTCGGTTTCCTGCTTGCCCATGCGCTCGTTCACCCAGTCCATGAGCACCTCGACCGACGCCTCGCTCAGCCCGTGCTCACCCGCCTTGCGGATACGGTGCTCGGCGGCAATCCTAGTCTTCTGTACGTCATAGTACACTTCGACCAGCGCGCGTACGGCTTCCGATTCCATGATCTCTCCTGTCGCAGTTCGTTTCTGGATCTAGCGCCTTGCATGGCTCGCAAGGCCTCACTGGGTCTCACTATCTCCTTGGCTCGCAATACTCACTTGGGTCTCACGGGGCCAATGGCTCGCACTCATCGCGTGGGTCTCACTCGGACCATGGCTCGCATTTGTCGTCGCCTGCACATCAAGGCTGCTGCGCCTCCTCGCTCTCCTCGCACCCGATCCGCTCCAGGAACCGGCGCCGGCGCTTCGCCGTACTCGATCCCTGCCGGCCCAGCTTCGCCACATGAACGCGGGTGCCGTCGTTCTGCACCGGCCCGAATCGCACCCGTCCCATGAATGCCGGCATCTCCTCGGCCCGCATCCTCGCAGTCAGTAGCACCGCTTCCTCATCGGTCAAGGCGACTGCCTCGCACCAGTCGGGGTCCTCGATCTTCAGCGCCAGCTTCTCGTCCATCGTCAGCGTGTACATGGAGCCTTCTTCCGCCCTAGGCTGGGCAGGGGCCGCCGGCACTCGCCTTCGCCTCCCCTCACGACAATCGCAAGCGTGCCGCCGTCCTCTCTCTCCATCACCTGGACCCTGTGGGCATAGACTGTGCAGACCACAGGAGTGCGCGTTCCCACACGCATACCGAGCAGGGACAGGCTTGGCGCGCCTAGATCGGGTGCGTCCGGGTCTAGGAGGCACGTGAACAGCGTGAAATCGGGGTCTTCATCATTGACCACAACGCGGGTCTGCGGCGACGGCCCGAAACACTTGGTCGCGAAGCGCCGGGGAGTTACATCCATGAGCGCGCACTCCAGCCGTACTGGCAGGGGCAGGGCGGGGCATTCGCGATCCTCCGGGCCTGCAGTGTGCGGCCAACCCTTGATCATGAACCGGCTCTCCCCCTGCGTTGCCCCGATGAGCCTACCCCGTTGCCGGCCGCGGCTGGTTATCAAATTCGCGTAGAGCGCGCCGCCCTTGATCAGCAGGCCCTGGGACAGGTCCTCTTTCCACTTCCGCTGTAGTCGCTCTCTTCTGCTCATATTATCGCCACTTAGTGGCATCCTTTCCCGTCCTCATCAGCCTTCCGCCTTGCCGCCACGGTCGTTTTCCACGGCCTTGCCTCGGCGTCGGCCCACTCGACCAAACCGTTCATCACCTCGGGTATAGCGGCTCCGGCGTTCAGGTATCGCTCCACTTCCTCCCACTCCGTTTCGGTCAAGCCGGCGAGCGTCCGGAAGATATCGTGCATTTGCCGCGCCACGGCGGCTGGCTCTTCGGTCGGAGGCGAACACCAGAGCGACGCGGTGTTCCTCATGCATGCCCGATCCGCATAAGCGGGCCTGAGTTCCACACCGCAGTCCTGGCAACAGGGCACCGGTAGATCAATGCCATCGAGCCATTTCAGCAGCCGCCAAAGCAGATCGATGAGGCATTCCGCTCCCCAGATCAAGAGCATTCGGAGTCTAGCCATCGTTCATTGCACTCGCTTTCAGCCGCCCCCATACTCATCAAGCCGCTGGTATACCTACCGTCTAGCGCGACGCGCCCGCATTGTTCAGGCCTCCCCGTACGCGCATTCGACATCATCAGGAACGTCTATCACTATCACCGCGGCATCCGGCTCCCCCGCGACGGGATATCTCTGTAGCTCAATGACCTTCGAGCCAGGCATCCCTCCGACCTCAGTACCGATGATTGACTCGCCGACAATCACATCGTAGGGCATCGCCAGTCGGGCACTTATTCGCATGGCGCTCATCTCTCCCCCTCCTGGTGTTTGCGGTGGCGCGCCCGCTTCCGTCTCGCCGCGGCGACGCGACGGATGACTCGCTCCGCTTCCACCGACCGACGGGCCGTTCTGTCTGGTGGGCCCAGCGCGGCCCAGAACCATGTGTCGGCCAGCGTGACGGGGTCGACGATCTCTTCTGGCCGCTCGACCACGCCGCCCAGGCATTCCTCCAGCGGCCGCACTACTCCGTCTGTTCGCTCGGCGAAGGCGTCCGTCGCCAGGCCCGCCCCATCGTCTTTAGTCCCATACAGAGGAGAGCAGGCGGCCCCCGCAATCACCCATTGCGTCGACGACCACCCAGCGACGCGCCGGCATAGCTCCTTGACGCGCTTGATGGTCTCGCTCGTCAGCGGTTCGGAGAACTGCAGCATGTCCGTTCCGTCGAAGTTCTCGATCTCAAGCCGGATTGTCGGTTTGGCGGGGTCTGGAGATTCGTGTAGCGCCACGCTCAGGTCCTCATCGCCGCCCGGTTCAATGCCACAGCCCTCCAGCGTGACGCCGGGAGACAGGGTCAGATCAACGCTCAGGCGATGATAGATCGGCCGCTCCGCCCCCGACTGCGCCTCGTTCGGGTCCTTCGCTGGTGTGCCCCGGTGGCTTCTCTGCCATACCGCCCTTGCGGATCACGTCGGGGTTCGCAGTCGGCTGCGCGGGCACGACGCGGTCGGAAGGTATCGGGGGGCCCGGCGGCTTCGCCTTCTCCTCCGGTTCGCCCTGGGCCTGTTTGAGCAGGGGGCATATCTCCCAGACGCGCTCAAGGTCGTCCGCTCTAACATCCCGCTGAAAGTCCGCCTCACAGCAGGGCGCGCAGGCGGAGCCATCCTGTCCCAGATCGACACCTTCATCCAGTCGCTCAGCCTTCCCGGCGGGCCCGTCTCTCTTTTTGCGGGCCAGGTGCTTGCAGACCTTATCGAGGGCCTTACTGCACCGTAGTTGGTTGGAGGCGAGATTCATCTCGTACCCGGAGCGCCCAGGTCCCAGGTCAAATGCAGTAGGCAGGATGAGTCCGACCATTTCCACCAGGTTCCGCAGGTCGCGCTCAGGGAGACTTATGATCGGCAGGGGATGGTTCTCCACTCGCACGTCATTGACCAACAGCACCCCGCGGTCGAGTAGCGGGGGCGCTGGCACCGGCCCCGGCGTCACGCGATTCGTACTCACGCCAGAGACTGGTCGCTCTGGAGGCTCTTGTGGTGGCGGGTTGTATCGCACCCTGTCTGCGCTCCGTCGCTCGTCGCACCGCCGACGCCGACAACGTCCGTCCGCTCCGAAATCGTGAAACCCGAAGAAGCATCGTGTGCTCATAGCTAGTTGCCCTCCTCTTTTGGAAAAACAGGTGTCGGATGTTCGCACTCGGCCCCCAGCTCATCGAGCCGATCAACCGCGCGCCTATGATCTTCGCTCGCCATCAGATACTCCCGGCTCACCTCTGCCCATTCAAGCCTCAGCTCCCACCGCGTATGTGCGGCGTGGCTCAGCCCCCCGATGACGAAGATAACAACCGCCATCGCCACCACCAGCGCTACTCTGACTACGCGATCCCGTCTCACAGCACCTCTCCTTTGCCTCCCGGCATTGTCTCATAGTCCTCCCACTCCAAGCGCCGCCACGAATGCCGCAATTCAATTCCGCCTGGGCCATCAGGCCATTGCAATCGACAGTCCGACGCCACCATCCGCAGGGGCTGCTCCATCCCCCTGGGGGGCGTGCACGGCCAGTCCATCTCGGCTTCCACCGAGGACCCCACCCATACCCACTCATCCTTCAAGTCGATGCTGTCGAACGGTATGCGAACGACAAGAATCGTCTCCACCTCTACCCAGGGTACGTCCCTCGCGATGCCATGCACGCGCTCTTCTTCCCGCACAGAGCACGGGTATCGGTGCCCGTCGATGATGACGCAGCTCATCTCGTAGCACTTCTTCCGAGCCATCCATCGCAGACACCGCGCCAGAACACTCCGACGAGGTAGTTGGCCAGTCGCCCGACCCCGGACTTCTTGATCTCGGCTCTGAGGTCGTCCAAGGCCTGTCCCAGATCAGTGAAAGCGTTCGGCGTTGGCCGCCGCCGGTATCCGATCACGAGGGGTCCGATCCACAGCTCCTTGACCTCGTCGCTCATGTGATCTCCAGTCTCGCCATCTTTGTTCTCACCGACGCTTCCCGCTGGTTCTGCTGGTCACACCATCGCTGGCAGCGCGCCTTCGCCCTTGCCAACCTCTTCTCAAACGTCGCCCGGAAGAGCGCGCGCCAAAGCCAGCACGGTTCCCCAACCGTTGCCGCAGTCGGAAGCGTCCCCTCGCCTATTTGGGAGCACCCAACTGCTTTCGGATTCACATTCACGGAGTGTGGATGCACGAAAACCACATTCACCCCGACCTCGACCCCAACGCGCCATTCGTACTGAGGCTCCTCGATACACGGGAAGCTCATATCATCCCGTTCCTTTCTCGCCAAGCCGTGAAGACCGGTCACCCGGTCCCTTTCGGCATTACGAAGTTCCTTTGCTAATGAGCACGCGCGCACCGCCAACGTCCTCAGCTTTTCAGAGAGCGCCGCAGCCTCCTGGGATTCGTGAACGAGTCCCTGCCATAGCTTCCGCCAGTCATTTGCGAACTTGGGCAGTCGAGACCTGGCCCTGGCGAAGTCACAACTCTTCGTCGCCGAGACCCAATCCGCGGCTATCTGCTCGAAGCTATCCCTCATCCATCGCTCCCTTCGTTTTTCTTTCCTCTACGCGTATCCGCACATCAAGCAAGCACCCCTCGCCATAGACGCCGAGCCAGTCCGGTCGTATCTCGCCATGAACCGACACGCCCTTCCAGGTGTAGCCTCCGACATAACCACAGCGGTCCCCAAGCCCGAAGCCGTCTTCCCGCACGCCGAAGTAGCAGTAACCGCCAAGGGGATGCCCGGCAAGATCCCCCTCGATGATCTGATTGTCCCTGCCAGGCCCAGTGTTCCATCCATACTCGTATCGCAGCGAACTCGACCGCCGCACATAGAACACCGGATGTTGCCTGCCCGGCGCCGCTCCGAACTGCACCCAGAGATTCCGCCAACCCTCGCCTTCCCTGTCGGGGTAATAGTCCTCCAGCCGCGTCCACGCAATATGCACCGTGATCGGCAGCGCGGGGAGCTTGATCAGCGCCAGCGCCGCGCCCACGCCGTACTTAGCCGGTGCCTCCCGGATCGCCTCAAGCTGAAAGCGCACCGACGACTCGTCCTGCTCGGCAATCCTCAGCCCATTGCATTCGCCTTCGCCGTACATCGGGTGGATGATCATCTCGCCGCCCTCCTATCCGCCCACCACTTCCGCTTCGTCTCCGCCAGCTTCGCCCGCTGCTCCGGGCTCCACGTCCATCTGCCCCTACCCTTGCCCTTCTTCCTCCCCCGGTTCCGTGGCACGCATACCCTCGGCTTCCCCATCGGCACCACCCGTATCTCCGGTTCCAGGCCCCCGAGTTGAATCAGCACCGACCGCACAGCGCCATTCATCGGGCTGGGGATCTCGTCGAGGGCAAGCCGCCCCTCCCGCACGTCCAGGGCCAGCATCGGAGCGCACCGTTCCCGCAGCGCCCCGCAGTCGGCGGAGACGCTCGCGCCGGTAACCGTGCAGCTAGTCCCGCTGAGGTTGTCGAACCGGATGTGTAGGCATCGCATGTACGGCTCCTGGTGTCGCGTGGTCTGCTATCGCTGCTGCAACAAGCCCCTCTACGTCTTCCGGCAACTCCCACAGCCCCTGTCGGCCTCGGCAAGGGATGATCTCGGGGAAGCGGATCGGACCCTCGAAACGGAAGCCGACCTTATTCTTCGACCACGAGTCGAGGCGGTTCAGGTGCTGGTCGGCGAGTCTCTCCCACCGCGCCCGGCCCTCGATCTCTCCGAGGTAGCCGCAGAACTCGACTCGCTCTACGAACTGCGCCACGCCGACGATCCCGCCGAGGCGCTTGAGCGTTTGCCAGTCCGACTCCGCCCCAGCATCCCCCCACAGGCCGAGGTCCGCGGCGGCGTCCACCGTCTTCCCCGCGTGAATCGCAACCAGCAGGGGCAACTGCACCCGCGGCCACCATGTCCGTACCTCGAGGGCCTTCCTCTCGCAAACGATCAGCTCCGCGTATGGCTGGTGAATAGTCAGTGCGCATGTTACCTCCAGTCCCATGTCGTCCCCTCCGGCTTCTCTGTGGGCCACGCGCTCAGCTTCGGCGGTCCCTCACTCCCCGCGTCGAAGATCAGCAGCAGGGAAGGGAACGTGCTTCGCTGAGTGCCAGACGCCGTTCTGCCGGAACCACGGCCGCCCGCGCATCACACGGATCGCTCGCGCCTTCATCCCCCACTCGTGGAACCAACCCGTATCCGTCCGCGCGTGCACCAGACAGACGACGACGGTCCCCGGCTTGCGACTCTCCTGGAACGCCTTCTCCATCCATGCGCCGATCTGTCGGCCGTAAGGCGGATTCATCCAGCAGGCTCCGCTCCACTCCTGCGCCAACCCGTCATCCTCGGGGGAGTAGAATCGATCGCACTTCGCATTCTCGGGCCGCGCACACACGTCGAGCTCGAATCCGAACTCAGCATCGAGCGCCGCGAACAGCGCCGGCGGCGTCTCCCACTCCATCGACTCCGAGGAGAAGAGCACACCCCAGTTGGCGCCTCCGAGACGCTGCATCAGTCGCTACCCCCGATCCGCTGCTCTGCCAGGCTCGCGTAGGTCGGACTCTTCTCGACGCCCACGAACTCCCTCCCGAGCTCGCGGCAGGCAATGAGGGTCGTGCCCGCCCCGGCGAAGAAATCGACAACGAGATCCCCCGGTTGCGTGAAGTGCTCGACCACCCGCTTCGTCAACTCCAGGGATGTCGGCGCCGGATGGTCGGGCCGCTCCTCGCGGTAGAAGTAGCCCTCCCCAGGCAGGCGAATGTCGGCCCACAGATCAGGCAACGGCGTGTGTGGCGCGCAGGTCGCTATGATGGGCACCCACTGGTTGAACATGCCATTGATCTTCACGCCCTTCGCCCGCTTCACCACCGAGATAACGTGCAGTGCCTTCGGGGCCTGCTCCTGGATCGCCAATAGCCAGAGGGGCAGGATCTTGACCGACGTGAGCACGGCCATGCGGCCGCCGGTGACCTCCATGCCGAGGAGGGCTGCCCGTTGAACGAGCCGCCAGTACGAGCTGGCCGATAGGTTGTCCGAGACACCATCGGCGTAGGGCTTGCGCTGATTGTAGGGCGGGTCAATGAAGCAGAACGCGGCGCGTCGCCCCCGCAGATGCTCGCGGATAGTGTCGCAATCCCCGACGTGGATCTCTGCCGCCAACTGCCCTACAGCGCTTTTCACTCGTCGCCCCCGAACTCAAAACACTCTTGCGCCAACCGCGCCCGACTGATTGCGACGAACTCCTCGCTGAGGTCACAGCCGATAGCCGATCTGCCAAGGCCCTTCGCCGCCACCAACGTCGTTCCAGACCCGCAGAATGGATCGAAGACCAGATCGCCGGGGAAGGAGTAGAGCTTGATGAGCCGGCGCGGTATCTCCAGAGGGAACGGTGCTGGGTGCTTCCGGGCGTACCCCTTGAGGGTCGTCTCTGGGCGGATGCCCCAGACTGAGCGCGTCCACACCACGAATTCCTCCGGGGTCAGATCGCTCCCCCCGCATGGCCGCCCATACTCCCCGACGGAGAAAACCAGAATCGCCTCATGCTGGTCACGAAGCGACGGGTTCGAGGCGGAACACCAGGACCCCCATGCTGTGCTACTATCCCCGAGCTTGTCCCATATAATCTTGCCCCGCGGCAGCAACCCCAGGCCGATAGCCTCCTGCATGTACTGGCCAGCGAGGGGCCGCCAGGGCTTGCGACCAATCCCGTCGGCGACGACGATGCAGAGCCGCGCCCCTGGCTGGCACATGTCGCGGCAGGCCGCCATCCACTCCCTCGCCCATGCCCAATACTCATCCCAGGGCCGAGCATCGTCTATGCCTGCCCCGTACTCAATGCCCGCGTTGTAGGGCGGGCTAGTCACAATCAGCGCTGGCCGGACGCCCTCTGCGGCCATGCGCGGGGCCAGCTCCCGGCAATCCCCGACGTGGATTCTGTCGAGTGCGAGCGCCATTAGGCACCCCCTCCTCGCATCGTCCGCACCAACTCCCGGGCCTCCACCCGGCGCGCCCCCGCCTTCAGCGCCCGCGTGAACATCCGCTCAGTCGTCAGATCGTAGTGGGGGAATCTCCCGCCGACCTGAAACCAGGCCAGCCTCAGCCCGATACCCCGAGCGAACCGATGCAGAGCATCCTCGTCAACGCAGACCAGGTGGATGCCGTCGGTGAGAATGTCAGCCACCCGCCTTCTCCTTCAGCGCGTCATGGGCGCGGAGGGCTTTGCACGACGTACACCGGCACCCGCGCTGTGGAATCCTCTCCTCGTGTCCGTAGTCACCGATATCCGCTACCAAAAGCGCCCCCGCCAGCCGCTCCGCGTCCTTCTTCGCGCCGGCGAGTTGCTTCGTCAATACCTCGACGCGGAGATGCTGGTAGACGAGACACCCCTCGTTGCTAATCTCCCCCATAGGAGCGCCACTGGGATAAGTCCGTGCCTCACCGCAGGCACCACCAACCTTCCCATCGGGGAACACATACCCGCACTCGCCCCACCGCTTCTCTCCTGCCCCTTGCCAGCCGCCGAAATGCTCACACTCACCCATCACTCATCCCTCCTCCCGGAAGTGGTCGCACGCCGGGTTTGCCGCCAGCATACATCCCTCCGTGCCCGGCGGCCACCGGCGGCAACCGCCAGTGATCTTCATCTGGCTCGGAACGAAGTCGGCGCACTCATGGCACTTCCGCTCTGTGCGCTTCTCCCTCTCTGGGCATTCCCACGAGTACGCACCTGGGAGCGCGCACCACCCCGACCGCTCGGCGAGATCGCGCGGCACTTCGCCCGTTATAGTCCCCTCAGCGAACGCCCCCTCGATAGGACATAGAGGGGGGCCGTACTCGCCTGTGTCCGCGTTGTAGCGCCGGTCCCTGTGGCAGTTCTCGCAGTTCCTCAATCGCCAGTCGAGATACTGGGTTCCCGACCCGAACGGCTTGACCGTATCCAGCACCTTACTTGGCATCGCTCTCCCTCCCTCGGAAGTGATTGCAGGTTGGCGTGCATCGGTCGGTGTGAGAAGCGGCGCAGGTTAGCTTGCCGCTCCTGATGTGCGGGCAAGGTGGTGGCATGGGGCGCTGTCCTCGCCAGAACCAGGATTGCCGTAGCGGGTCACTCATCGGCGATACCCTCCCGCCTCTCATATGCCGCCACCAGCTTCGCCGACGGCTGCACTCCCGTCAGTCCCTGGCGCGCCCTCCGTAGACAGACCTTGCAGACGCCCTTCTTCCCCTGATTGCCGCGCCAGATGCTGTACTCGTTCCCGCGGTTCCAGCCCCTAGCACACATCGGCAGGCCGGGATCTTGGAAGTCGCCGCGGTACAGGTGCGCCAGCGGCGGGTGCGGATAGTCTCGACCAAGGCCAGTGATGTAGCCGGCGGGTATCGGCGCCTCAATCATGGTTGGCCTCCAGGTCGCGGGGTTCGCCGAACTCGACGCCGCACATACCACATCGCGATGCTCCGTCTACGTGCGCCCGACCACAAAGGCATAGCACGGCGCGATCTCCAGCGGGGAGCCTGATGCTGTACGGCCGCACCACCTTCGCCTTCGGCTCCTCGACGCGGCGGAATGCGTAGGGACCCTCAGACACGCCAAGGCGCTCGAAGTCCACTTGCCCCGCGAGCAATCCATCTTCATCAATTATGTCACCATCTGAATCAACGACGAAGACCCGCTCCCCCGCCCGCTCCTTGGCGAGCCTCCGGCGCATATTTGCAACCCCCAGTCGCAGGGTATAGGATCGCACGGAATGCTCTTTCTGCTCTTCCGCCGCCCAACGCTCTACGTCTCGGAGGAAGGGCTCGTCACTATCCACCTCGTCACCATCGGGCTTGACGGGCGTTGACTCCCGCTCCTCGGCGAGTTGGGCACGGACGGCATCAGCGGCATCCCTTAATGCCTGCGCCTTCACCTGGAAGCCTCTGTGGTGCAGATCGTCCACCACCTCGCGTATCTCGGTCCACAGCCTCTCCTCCACCGCGTCGCCCTCGGGCTTGGACTTGGGGTCGGAGTTCGTCGGGCAGTTCGCGTGACCACAACCAGGACACGCCCCTTCAACATCCTGGTCGTCCTCATATCGGATTACAGCTACGCCCGTCCCGCCACAGTCACCAGCATCCGTCTCCGGCTCGGGCTTGTCGGGGACCCAATACACTTCATGGTGTCCGCCTCGTGGCTTGAGCATCTTTCCTCTCCTGGTGGGCGGCGAGGGCTTGGCGGGCTTGGCTCGCGCCTCGTCGGCGCGTTGGGCGCGGGCCGCGGCGATACTCTTGAGTCGCGCTTCCTCCATCTTCGCTGTGATCCGCTCATCCTGTCGATCTATTTTGGTCCATGTCTGCATGTCGACAAGCGCATCCTCCACCGCGTCACCCTCGGACTCTGGCTCGGGGTCGAGGTCGAAGTGGAGGGTGCCATTCATCTTCGACGGGTCGCTATTGCCGGTCAATGCCTCCGCGACACCCCGGCTGAAAGACACTAGGTTTGGAACGCCACCACGCTCGATTTTAAGGCTTCTCATCGTCACTCCTCCTCCGCGGCCGCAGCCGCTATCTCGATGTAGCACCCCGGCCTCGCATCCGGCAGAGCGTATTGCTTGTGCGCCACCAGATGCACGACCTGGGTATCATCTCGAATCAATATGCCGGTCACCGCGTCCAGGACGCACTTCACGAGGTTGTCCACGTCAGGCTTGACGATGTGTGGCTTCTCGTAGGTCTTGGGCATTTTCTTCAATCGCTTCATATGGAAGCCGAGCCGGACGCGCACCGGGCCCTCCAGCGGCGGACCACTGAAGCCCTGTGCCGCCTCGTAGGCAACCACCGCATACCAAGGAGCCTTCTCCTGGTAGACTCTCGCGTGCTCGCCCGCACGCACCGCTCGCGGTCTCGCCAATGCCTTCGGTTCCCCAGCCACAAAGAATCTCATCGCTCACTCTCCTTTCCTCCACGCCGACCGCTCATTCTCCAGCCTCCAGCGCTTCCTTGATAACTTCCGCGTGACACAGCCCCGGCGCGTCCCCCGCGCCGTCCCAATCCTCGCACCAGCACACCAGCACGAGCGTGCCGTGCTTCTCGTGGAGGGCGCGCAGTCGGGCGAGTTCGGCTATGATCTTTTCACTGAGCGAGGGGGGAGCGCCACGCTTCCGCAGTAGCATTCCCTGGCGCTCCAACCATGCTCCCAGCCATCTGCGATACTCCTTAACGCAGTCCCCTTGAGTCAGTTTTCGCAGATTGGAACGCGCACCGAAGGTGTCCCCAATCACGAACGGATTCGCCAGCGGACTCGCCTGAAGCCCCTTCCGGTTGTCGCGCCGACCGACGTACACCATCCACGGCCGCCACTCGGCGACAGGCGGGAGGTTCTTCACGTTGGCGATGGCGATGGTCATTTCGCCTCCCGAATCGCCTTCGCCGCTGCATCGGCCCGCCTCTTCGTCTCCGCGGCGTCGTCGGCCTCCACAGTGGCGCGCGCCACAAGGTAATTCGTTATCCAATCGCGGGCATCCCACACTTCTCTCTCCAGCTTCACATCAGCACCGCAGGGACAGCCAAGGACTAGTGCCTTTCCCTCCCATATGGACCAGTATGCCGACCCGTCATGGCCGCAGAACTCATCCGGCTTCTCCTCGGCGCTCGCGCGTAGCGCCTCCAGTTCGCCCTCCTCAAAGTCGCCCGCGCTGGGGTCGTCTGCGAAGTGAACGCGCTGGCAGAACTCGCACTCGACCCAAATACTACCGGCACTTATGAAGGCCAGAGCAAACTCTTCGCTAGACTCTTTCACCGTCAACCTCCTCGCCCGCGCCCTTGAGGGCGGCTTTGTTTGCGTTCGCTAGTCCAAAGGCATCCAGTCGAAGACTCTGCCTCACACGCCTTGCACAATTCTCACTCACCATCATCGCCCTCCTTGCCA
>SDBS01000961.1_pt1 | contig 28951 bp, 27 predicted proteins | sample 2277091 | NCBI WGS metagenome assembly SDBS01 (sample SAMN10404972, study PRJNA504765) | marine sediment metagenome | isolation source: marine sediment core GS10_PC15, 163 cmbsf | place: Arctic Ocean: Southern Knipovich Ridge | collected 2010
TCCTTTTCCAATTATCAAACAATGAGCATCCAAATTTTTCATTGCTTTGATTAGACATTCATGATTCTTTTCTTGGATTAAATTTCCAACAGAAATGATAAGAGGCTTTGGAAGAGACTCTATTGGAATGGCAGTAGAAAAACGTTCATAATCAATTCTATTGTATAATAACTCAGGTTTAATTCCTCCTAACCTAATAACATATGGTTCTATAATTTTAAAAACAATTATAATTTTTGAAGCTTTTTTTATCACAAAAGGTTCAAGGAATTTTTCAGTGTATTTCAATGCAAAAAATTTTTTTAGGTTTGATTTTTTAGCTATTTTCCTTTTGTGATCGTATTGAGTATGTAGTGATAGTAAAAATGGTACACCTAACTTATCTGCACAAGTAGCAGCAAACCACCCTTCTAGACGAGAATTGTAGGCTCGTATAACATCAGGATTAATTTTTTGAACTAAGGATATTATTTTTTCAACATGTTTCTTTTTTTCTTTCAAATCAATTTTTCCAATACTATGAATTTGCAATTTGGCATTACCTGCAATAGTCTTCACCTTTGATTCTTCAATGTCATTTTCAACAAAAGATATTACATGAATTTCACCAAAAAAATTATTTGGATTAAAATATCTATCTTTAATTTCCCCTTTTTTATAATAAGAAACTAAAGGGTCATTTGGAAAAACACATAAAATTTTTGCCATATTAGTAAAATTTCACCTCTGAGAATAAAACAGTTGTTTAGAAAACATGCATTTTAATTTAAATATTTTAAACTCCGACAAAATCAAGACTAGTTTTTAATAAAAATCGGTTTTTTCTTTCTAAATGACTCGTATAATGCTAAAACAACCCTTATCGCTTTGATTCCATGTTTGTAATCTATTATGGGCTTTCTATCTCTTTTTACACACTCGATAAATTCTGAAATCTCAGAAGCAAAACCAGCATTAGAATGTTTGAGATAATTTCCTTTATGTGAATAATTAATTGATGAAATTTTATCTTTAACAAGTTCTAATTTTCCAGCAAACTCCATATTTATTTCTCCTTTTGCACCAATTATCTTCGTTGACATATCCCAAGCTCCCGCAGATGGACAACCTTGTACACAAGTAGCCAATGAACCATTTTTTAACCATAACACTGCTACGCCAACATCTTCTAATCCTCTCTTAGTAATGAAATCAGACAAGAATGGTGATAGTGCCTTTGTTATAGGGCTTTCCATAAACCACGATATTCTATCTATTGTGTGAACTAAATCTGTCATAAACACTCCCCCTCCACTCACTTCTTTTGATTTAATCCATTGTGGCATTTTTTGTCCTTTAATCCGTCCAGGTATGAAATCAAACGTGTTAATCAGCTTTGGTTTGCCTATTTTTCCAGAATCTAGCAATGATTTTAGAGCCAAGTTACAAGGAAAAAATCTGTGTGTATGTCCAACCATGATTTTAGAAGAAGATTTTTCCATTAATTTTTCGATTAACGAACATTCTTTTTCTGTAGTTACGATTGGTTTTTCTACTAAAACATACTTTTCATTTTCTATTGCTAATTGTAATGGTTCAAAGTGAAATGAATTTGGTGTGCAAATGTTAACTGCATCAATACTGTCATCTTCAATCAAAGAGTCTAAAGTTGAATAAACATTTCCTTTGAATGCGGAAGAAAGTTTCTTTGCTAATGGTTTTTTAGTATCAAAAAATCCTCTAATATTGACTTTATTGCTAATTTTATATGCATATGCATGCCTTTCTCCCATTCTTCCACAACCAATAATTGCTACATTGATTTTTTTCATTTTCTAAATACTATGAATCATCTACAAATTCTTTTTTGTTTGAAATAATCTTGTTAATTGCACTAATAATATCATCTACATCATTTTCTGTTGCTGGTGGCCGTAATATCAATGTCAAGACCAATTCCTTTTCATGTAATTTTTCAGTTACAGGACAAATTCCTTTTTCATACGATACACTTCCTTTATAATATTTGAATGGAAATGGCTTTCCTTCATGATATATGGGACTCAGATAGAGAGGCTTCACATACCCTTGACCAAATGGTATTCCTTCCGCATTTAATGCTTGAACAAATTGATCTCTAGTTATTCCTATTTTCAATTCATCAAATCTAAATGCATAAAACCAATATGCATGTTTTACATAATCTCGTTTTGTAAAGGAAAGACCATCAATTTTATCAATTTCTTTAGTTAATCTCTCAACAAGATTATTTCTAATTTTATTACAGTCATCTAATTTTTTTAATTGTTCTATCCCTATTGCAGCTTCTAATTCAGTCATTCGGTAACCCCAACCTAAGAATTCAGTTTTGTATGTCCTTTCTTTTTGATCCTCTAAAATAGCTTCACCATGATTGCGAACCATTCTTGCAATTTCTACAATTTTTTCATCATTTGTAACTAGCATACCGCCTTCACCAGTAGAAACTGATTTAGTTTCCTGAAAAGAAAATATTCCACAATCTCCAATAGACCCAACTGTTTTACCTTTATACTTTGCACCAACAGCTTGTGCACAATCTTCTATAACTCGTAAATTATGGTTTTTAGCAATAGAAATTATTTTATCCATTTCAGCTGGATGACCAAACAAATGAACAGGTATTATTGCACGAGTTAAAGAACTAATATTTTTTTCAATACTTTTTGGATCTAAACAAAAAATATCAGATTCAACGTCTGCAAACACTGGTATTGAGTTATTCATCAACACTGAAGTTGCAGTAGATGTAAAAGTGTATGGAGGAACAATCACTTCTTCACCAGGTTTTACCCCAACTCCAACAACTGCAGCATGAAGTGCTGATGTAGCAGAATTAAATGCTATAGCATATTTAGTTCCTATATATTTAGCAAAATTATCTTCAAACTCTCTTATTTTTTTGCCACCAAGAAAATTTTTCCCAGCCTCTGCTCTAAAGGTTGAAAGATTTCCACTTTCTAAAACTTCTAAAACAGCTTTTTTCTCCTCCTCACCCATCATAGGATGAGGAGGAAATGGATCTCTTCGTATTTTTGGACCACCAAAAAGTGCTAGATTACTCAATCATTTCACCTTGATTTTATTTTGAAATTATATTTTTTTAAAGGCAAATGAATTTTTTGTTTTTTATAAGATGATAGTAATGCAGCAATAATAATTTCTAATGATCCATATCCATCGATTCCTGTACACATAGGTTTCGCTTTCTTTTCAACACAATTAACTAAATTTTCAACTCCTAACTGCATTGAAGAAAGTTTTGATTTTTTTAACTTAATTTTTGAATTGATCAAATTCTTATAGACCAGACGTGCTCCTGACGCTACTTTAAAGTATTCATAAGAATTTGATTCAAGATTAAATCTAAATCTACTTTTGGTTCCAAAAATATCCATCTCCAACATTCCATAATTTTTTACATCAAGTGCTCTTAAAATACAAGATTTACCATTTTTAAATTCTAGATCTACATCTAGATTAGGATCATTTGGATTTCCTGAATTATTTTTACTAATTTTTGCATCAACGTTTTTTACTTCACCAAAAAACATACGTAAAACATCAAAAACATGGGAACAGGTATTGGTGATTCCTGCACCATAGTATACAGTAATTAATTGTAAATCTCCTAATTTTCCTTCATGAATGATTTTTCTGATAGAATCAAAAAATGGATCAAATCTACGTCTATGATTTATTAGTAAAAGTGTATTCGTTTTCTTGCAAATCTCAACTATTTTTTTCGAATCTACTAATGAGTCACTAATTGGTTTTTCAAGAAAAATAGCTTTAACCTTATTCTTAGTAGCTTGTTTTACTAAATCTAAGTGACTATTAGCCAGAGTACATATGGAAACACAATCTAAATTTTCATTCAAAAACATTTCTGAACTTTTTGTGTATAATCCATTTACTTTGTATTTTATTCCATATTTTGACAATTTTTTTTTATCAATATCGCAAAGTGCTACTAATTTGGTTTTAGGATTTTGAAAGTATGATCCAGCGTGAGTTCTAACATATTTTCCTTTTAAATTATCATCAAATCCACAACCTATTCTTCCACATCCTATTATTGCTACATTCATAATCATAAGTATTCTAAAATGATCTTAATAATTGCAACTATAATTTAATTAAACTTTTAATGAATAATCTAATCTAATTTTACTCTAAAATTTCTTCAATATAAGAAGCAACAGAATTTGTATCATACTTTTCTCTCTTGGGTTTTTTTTGTGATAAAATAAAATCTTTTGTAAAATTTATTTTATCAAGGCATGATTCAGTAATTTTATTTTCCAATCCTTTTTGTTTGAGATCATAAATTATAGCCTTTTGTTCTAGATGATTTTCATCTGAAAGATATTGAAATCGTGTCCCATTAGTAAGACATTCAGAAATCATACCATATCCACATTTACAAATTACAAGATCTGATGCAATAACTAAGTTCTGTCCTTCTATCCATGGTTCAATATTGATAACATTTTTTGAATTAATTTTTGCACCAGATGAAATGACTTTAACATCATCATCAATTTTACAATCTAAATTAAAGAATTTCCCTAAATTCAAAAATACACAATATTCTGAGTCAGTTATTCCTATTTTTTTCCTAACTTCATCTCTAGTTAAAGTAGGTTTTTTACAAACAAAACCAACATTTTTTTTATTTTTGAATTGATTCATTTCTGTTGATAACGGTAGTTTAATTGCATAGTTTGCTTTTTCATATGCTAAATTTAGAATATCTATTTCATTCGAAAAAATATTATCTAAAACATCTGGCCATACAAAATTAGAAATGACCATTGAACACACATCAGCTTTATGAGCAGCTAAAATAGGCATAGCAGAAACATCACTAATTACTAAATCAGGCTGCATTTTTTTCATTGTTTCATATTCTTCTTCTGCATACGATTCAATTTTCTCTAACCATTGTCCTACAACATCTTTTGTCTTGTTAATATCAATAGAAATTCCATTGTCTTGAATAATTGGTCCTGTGTCTGTTTTTCCAGTTATAACTTTTATCCCTACTAGGGACTTGTTAAAAAAATCAATTAATGTTGAATTCCTAATAATTATTTCAATATCATATTTTTGGAGCTCTCTAATTATTGCGATGGAACGGGTAGCATGACCTTTTCCATGATCTGTTACGTAATAGATAATTTTTTTCATTTCTAATTATCATCTAATTCAGTCTATTTTTAATTCTCTCTATTCACCAAGTTTATCAATACAATGCTAGACAATATAGAAATTGATAGAAAATGTTTTAGTGATTGGCGCGGGATTCTTGGGCTCTAATATAGTTAAAGAATTAAAAAAATATGAAAAAACAGTTACAAGTACACATTATCAGAAAAATTCTTCTATCCTAAAATTAGATATTTCTCGTAAAAATGATGTAGAATCTTTTTGTGCCAAAGTAGAACCTGATTTAGTAATAAATTGTGCTGCAAATAATAAAGTAGAATTTTTAGAAAAAAATCTAAGTGTCGCATATGAAACTAATACATTAGGTGCAGAAAACGTCGCAATTGCTGCAAACAAAATTGGTTCTAAATTATATCAAATTTCTACTGATAGTGTTTTTGATGGAAAATTAGGTATGTACAAAGAGGATGATGTCCCTAATCCATTAAATAATTATGCTAATTCAAAGTTTTTAGGAGAAAAGGCAGTTATAGATAATTGTAAAAATCATATAATAATTCGTACAAATTTTTATGGTCATTCAAATGAATCAAAATATCTATTTGATTCCATTTTAAATAAATTAATCAATAATGAAAAATTCATAGGATTTAATGATGTAATATTCAATCCTTTGGAAGTAGGTAATTTGTCTGAATTGATTGTCGATTTAATTAATTCTGATTTTAATGGAATTTTACATCTTTCTTCCAATGAGATTTTTTCAAAATACCAATTTTGTCATAAAATAGCAGAAATTTTTGGGTTCAATACACAACTAATTCAAGAAGGATCAATTGAACAAATGAATTTTTTAGCAAAAAGGCCTAAAAATACATCTTTGGATAATTCAAGATCAAAATCTTTGATTAAAACTCCAATTACATCATTAATTGATTGGTTATTAACAATGAAGGAAAAATATCATTTTTCAAAATAATCATAAATAAAATATAATTGTGGTTAGTAAATCTACGAATGATGTAAACATGAAAATTGCTCCAGTTAAAATCGGCAGAAAAAATATTGGTACTGACTATCCCTGTTATGTTATCGCAGAAATTGGCTCAAATTTTGACGGTAGTTTGTCAAAAGCAAAGAAACTTGTTAAATTAGCAAAAAATTCTGGAGCTAATGCCGCAAAATTTCAAAGCTTTCAAACTGAAAAAATTATTTCTCCAACAGGATTCAAAAAAAAATCAACCTTTCAAGGCAGATGGAAAAAATCAGTTTGGGACGTTTATAAAAATGAGGAGTTTCCTTTATCATGGCATAAAGAATTAAATGAATATTGTAAAAAAATTGGAATTGATTTTTTATCTGCACCATACTTTCACGAAGCTGTAGATTTATTAGAAAATCTAAATGTACCTGCCATAAAAATTGGTTCTGGCGAAATTACTGATGTTGAATTTTTAAAATATGTTGGAAAAACGAATAAACCTGTTTTTTTAGCTACAGGTGCTAGTGATATGAAAGAAGTAACCAAAGCGGTTAATGCAATAAAAATAACCGGTAATAATAAAATTATACTTATGCAAGCAATCACCCAATATCCTTCCCCAATCGAGAATTCAAACTTGAAAGTAATAGAATCATTTAGGCAGAAATTCAGACTTAATGTTGGTTATTCGGATCATTCTCCAGGTTCTTTAGTAATACTTGGAAGTATTGCATTAGGATCATGTGTAATTGAAAAACATTTTACCGATGATCCCTCACTTTCAGGACCTGATCATCCTCATTCTATGTCCCCAAAAAATTTCAGAGAAATGGTTAAACAAATAAGATTACTTGAGAGTGCAATGGGAAATGGAATTAAAAAAGTTGAAAAATGTGAGAAGGATACAAGAATAATTCAACGCCGTGGAATTTGGACTACTAAAAAAATTCAAAAAGGTGAAAAATTTACCAATTACAATATTCAAACATTGCGACCTGTATCTGGTATGGATGCATCACAATACAGATTTTTACTAGGTAAAAAATCAAAAAAATCTCTTGAACCTTATTCCGCTGTCAAATCAATTTATTTCTGATAACAAATATAATTACTAAACAATTAAACCCTGCTTGAACCAATTTCAATATATGAATTAATTTTTTTTATTTCTGGATGTTTATCTAAAAAATTAATAATTTTATGTAGATGTATTGGTCTGTCTTTATTCCCAACTGCATTATGTATGAGCCGGGCTACTATTAAATCCTGTGGTGTATCTACCGTTAATCTTAATTTTGTTCTTCGTAGTTTTTTATCTGGAAGAAATCTAAATATTTTCAAATTTTTATCGTTTCTTATATCCATAGGCCAAGTTTCATTTTGTTTCTTTTTTGATCCTTTTTTATAATATTTTTCTAGAATTTTTAAATTGATTATTTCATAACAACTTCCTAATGGTACATCATCAAGATATGTAACATCATAGTTTTCCTTAACATGTTTTTTTAACAATTCGTCAATAACCTCCCAATAAATAAATGGGTCTTCTGACGTTTTTCGAAAAACTATTTCAGACTTCACATGTTTAGCTCCAATAACAAGTCTTTCTAATTCATGTTCTTCCTTTCCAACTATGAATTTTATTTTATTTTTTTTTGCAAAATCTTTGAAAATCTCATTACCTGGTTTTTCACTAATTGCCAAAACGATTTCTTTTATAAGTGATGATTTCTGGAGTTGATTAACAAGCAAATGTAAAATTGGATAATTTCCTACTAGTTGTAATGGTTTTCCAAAAAGACGAGTAGAATCTACTCTACAAGCAATTACAGCTGCAATTTTTGGAAATTCCTTTCTTTTAATTACTTTTTTTTTGGTTTTAATCATTGATATTGGAAAATCTAGGCTCCTATTTATTATCAATATGATCTTAATTTAGGCACAAAAAGAATTTTTATTTAATAACGAATACAAATATTTAAAACAGAAAAAACTTAATCTTCAGTAATTATCTCATTACACGTCATGACTTTATCTGATTATATTAAAGCAGCCAAATTGATTGATCCTTCAAAATTGCAAAAAAAAATCCGTATTGCATTTCTTTCAAGTTTCACAATTAAAGGTCTTCCTGAAACAATAAGAGTAATGTGCTCAGAATCAAAAATTGATTGTATTACCTATATGGCAAGTTACAATCAATATTCTCAAGAAATTCTGAACGAATCTAGTGATTTGTATAAATTCAGGCCGGATGTCTCATTTTTAATTATAGATATAAGAAAAATTCTGGGAGAATTTTATTTTTCACCTTATTCATATTCTATTACCGAACGTAAAGATTTTATTAACAAATCTGTAGAAGAAATTTTTTCATTAATACAAAATTTTATACAAAAATCTCAATCAAAATTAGTAGTGACAAATTTTGGTGTGCCCATTTATTCACCTTATGGAATTTTTGAAACTAAAACTGATTATGGCCTTCACGAAATGATTTTAGACTTTAATCAAAAATTAAGAAATAATATTAAAACAGAAGCTTTAGCATATATTTTCGATTTCAGTTCTTTTGTTTCGAAACACGGAGAAAAAAACGTTTTTGATTATCGTCAATATTATTTTGGAGACATTCACATTTCTTTGAATATGATTGAACATTTTGCTGATGAGTTAATGGGTTACATTAAACCTATTGTAGGAATTAATCGTAAATGTATTGTTGTAGATCTTGATAATACATTATGGGGTGGAGTAGTTGGAGAAGAAGGATTTGAAGGAATTACCTTAGGACCTAATGGTCCTGGTGCTGCTTTCATGGACTTTCAACGTAGATTACTTTCTCTTCAACAAAGAGGAATCATACTTGCAATTAATAGTAAAAATAATCCCGAAGATGCATTAAAGGTAATCAAAGATCATCCACATATGATTCTTCGAGAAAAGCATTTTGCGTGTATGAAAATAAATTGGAATGATAAAGTTTCTAATATGCAGGAAATTGCAAACGAAATAAACATAGGACTTGATAGTATAGTCTTCTTTGATGATGATCCTATTAATCGTGAATTTGTAAAAATGAGTTTACCAGAGGTTCTTACTGTAGATTTACCAAAAGATCCTTCTATTTATGGAAATACCTTAACAAATCTTAATGATTTTAACATATTAAAAATCACTGATGAAGATAAACGTCGTGGAGATATGTATATACAACAAAGAAAAAGAAATGATTTCAAAAAAACAACAATCAATTTAGATGATTTTCTTAATAGCCTTGAAACAACAATAAGAATTAAAACAGCAGATAAATTTTCTATTCCACGAATTTCTCAATTAACGTTAAAAACAAATCAGTTTAATCTTACTACAAAAAGATATCAAGAAGAATCAATTTCAAATTTTGTTAAAGATAAAAACATGTTAGTTGGATGTGCACAAGTTGAAGACAAATTTGGAGATAATGGCATTACTGGTGTTTTCATTATTGATAAAGCAAATTCAATAGAATGGAATGTTGATACATTTCTTCTTAGTTGTCGGGTAATGGGTAGAAAAGTTGAAGATGCCATAATGAGCTATATAATTAATCTAGCAAAAAATGAAGGCATTGAAAAAATTAAAGCGAATTATTTTCCTACTCAGAAAAACAAACCATGCGAATCTTTTCTTTTTAATCTAGGATTCAAACAAGAAGATGATTATTGGATATATAATACAAATAATACTATCAAAATTCCAAGTTGCATTGATATTGTGAGGGAATAATGACAATAAAGCTATATACTATTATTTCAAATGTAATGTCAATTCCTATTTCTAAAATAAATGATAATTCAGGCCCAGAAAATATTGAAACATGGGATTCTTTTAATGGACTTGTATTAGTTGATGAACTTGAATCTCAATTTAAAATTAAATTTACCTTAGATGAAGTATTAGATGTTAAAACAGTAACTGATATCAAAAGACACTTGAAGAATCACGGAGTTGTATTAGATGATTAAGCCATCAGAGTATTTCTTTGAAGATATTACCACTGGTCAAAAAAACAATTCAAAATAGTTGTTACAGAATCCATGGTATATGAATTTGCAAAACTTTCAGGTGATTATAATCCTCTTCATATGGATGAGAACTATTCAAAATCTACCAAATTTAACAAACGAGTTTGTCATGGATTACTTTTAACTTCATTTTTCTCTCAATTAGTAGGAATGCATTTACCAGGTAAAAATGCTTTATACTTATCTCAAACAGTAAAATTCATGTCACCTTGTTTTATCGACGAAGAAATTTGCATAGAAGGTGAGATAATCGACAAAAGTCCATCAACAAAAATTATTACTATAAAAACTATAATTACAAATTCATCTGTAAATTGTATTTCTCCTTCTATGATTGATACTCCTCTAATAGAAAAGCTGCCCCAAAAATTTAAAGAAATCCATAGTTCTCAAACTCCATTGGGTAGATTAGGAGAACCACAAGATGTATCTTCCATGGCCTTATTCTTGTGTTCTAGTTATTCTGATTATATTTCAGGAGAAAATTTTCTCATTACTGGTGCAGGTACAATGCATTGATCAAAATTTTATAGCGAAAAGATTTATTCCTTAATTATCTATCCCTTATTGAAATGAAATACGCATTTCTTATAGGTAATACAGTATATCTTCGAGCTATAGAAAAAGAGGATCTACAACTTCTAAAAAAATGGATATGTGATGAAAAAGTTACTCATTATCTAGAAACTGGTGCACGACCTCCATCAACTGAACTTCTAAATGAAGAATATGAGCAAGGGTTAAAAACTCAAAAAGATGTTTCTTTTCTTCTTATCTCAAAGAAAAAAGATATTCCTATTGGATGGGGCGGACTTTACAATATTGACTGGATAAAACGATCTTCTGAATTAAGATTTTTCATTGGAGAAACAAAATTTTGGAAAATGACAGCTGCGCTTGAATCTGAAAAACTGTTACTTCAATATGCCTTTGAGAAATTAAATCTCCATAAAGTGATCGGTGGCGCAAATGTAGAAAACAAAGGTTCATGGAAAGTTATGGAAAGAGTAGGTTTTGTAAAAGAAGGAGTTTTTAGAGATGCAGTATACAGAAATGGAAAATATTATGATGCATATATGTATTCCATTCTAAGAAGTGAATATGACAAAATTTATGGTTCAAAATCTAAAAGAAGTTAAATCAATGAATGTTGACGCCGAAATTGGTACTGACATAATTGAAATTTCTCGGCTTCGAAAAAAACCATTGGAATCAAATAGGAGTTTTTATGAATCGATTTTTTCCCATTTGGAGATAGAACACTGCAAAAAATTTTCTGATCCATATACTCATTTAGCTGGTTTGTTTGCTGCTAAAGAAGCCATCATTAAATCATTCAATAAACCTATCACAATGAAGCAAATTGAAATATCCTGGAATGCTTCTGGAAAACCAATTGTAAATATAAGCAATAGACAAATTAATAATATAAAAATTTCAATTTCACATTCAAATCTTTTTGCGATTGCTGTGGCCTGTGGTTTTTTTTGATTCTATTAAGGAATAACATTATATACAAAAATTAAGATAAAATATCAACTTGGATGAAATTACAAAATTCTCTACAATGGCTGATCCTAATGTGTCTAATCCCACGGAATTAGATTTTTACAAAAGATTAGAAGATTATTTCAAAAATAGTGAGGGAACTTATGTTAAAAAACTGAAAAACTTTCCTAAATATGTACCAAGACAGGATTTGACTAGATTCTTGGTAAGATATGAATTATTTAAAAAAATTCACCATCTAGCTGGTTCAATAATTGAGTGTGGAGTCCTTCATGGTGCTGGTTTGATGACTTTTGCTCATCTAAGTTCAATTTTTGAACATTTGAATTACCAGAGAAAAATTATTGGTTTTGATACCTTTGAAGGATTTCCATCTAATCCATCCGAATTTGATGACAAAGAATATGGAAAGAAAGGATACCTAAACGCAAACTCATATGATGATATAAAAAAATCTATTGAGCTTTATGATCTAAACCGATTCCTAAATCATGAACCAAAAGTTGAATTAGTTAAAGGTGACATTACCAAAACTGTACCAAAATTTATTAAAGAAAATCCACAAACTGTTATTAGTTTACTATATGTAGATGTTGATCTCTATGAACCAACCAAGACAATCTTGGAAAACTTTCTCCCTCGTATGCCAAAAGGATCAATTATCGCCTTTGATGACGTTAATGATAAAAATTGGCCTGGGGAAACTAAGGCATTATTAGATACAATTGGAATTCGAAATATTAAATTAGAACGATTTTCTTTTGATACTAGAGTTGCCTATGCAATTATGGATAATATTTAATTTTTTTTAGCATCTAATTATATATGAGAAATTTCTTTTTATAGACTATGAATTCATTTGGGACACCTCCATTTCCTCAATTACAATATTGTAAAAGGTGTTGTATGCCAGAAACCAATGAAGGAATAAAGTTCGATGAAAAAGGTATTTGCCAATCATGTCAATCTATGGAACAGAAAATGCATATTGATTGGGATGAACGTGAGAAAATCCTCAGAAAATTTTTTGAAGAAGCAAAATCCAAAACAAAAGGACCATATGATTGTGTTGTTGGAATTTGTGAAATTATTAAGACAGAAAAAAATTATTCAGGATGTCCCATATCCTAAACATCAATATGCATGATAATTATTCTAATTTAATATAATTCTCTTTAGAGGTTTTCTCTGCTTCATACATAATTTTCAATATTTTCAACTCATTATGAAAATCTGTAGGGAATTTCTCTTCATTTTTCAGTGCCCTCAAAAATTGATAAATTTCTTTTTCGTACATTTCCTCAACAGGAAAAGCATCATAACCTTCTTTTTCGTGAATTTCTGACCATTTTTTATCGTTTGAGTCATAAACTTTCACCAAGTGGTCCATCCAATCCCATTGAATTACTCCATTCTCACAAACTAGTTTAAGAATTCTATTTGGAGGTCTTTGAATTACATCTACAAGAATATTAGAAATTGAACCATTTTCGAACTCAAGAATCAAATCATAGACATCAAAAATATCTGCCTTCATATCTGATAGTTTTGTTGTTAAGGCTCTTACAGTTTTTACTTTTCCCATAAGCCATACAATCCATTCTAATTCAAACATTATTTGATCTCTGCCCCCACCAGTTTCCTTTTTACCTACATAATAATCGGTAATATTTTCCCATGGATGCCAATCTTCAAGATTTGAACCAGAATGATATGTTAATATTAAAGGATTCCCTATAATTTTTTTTTCTATTGCTTCTTTGATAATTTTTACACATGGATGAAAACGCATTGTACAACTTGGAGCAGCAACAATTTTTTTATTTTCAATTTTTTGTATTAATTCACCCATTTGTTTTGTATTTGAAGTATTCACTTCTGAAAAAAAATGAATATCATGATCTGCTGCATAATTTGCATATTCTAGATGTTTATCAGGTGGACATGAAATTATAAAAACATCAGGATTTTGTTTTAACGATTCTTCAAAATTCGTAAAAGTTTTGATTTTGTATAATTGGGAAGCTTCGGTACTTCTATCATCCCTAATGTCAAATCCAATAATATCATTTTCCTTATTCTTTTGTAGATTTCTAATTCTACGCTTACCCATTGACCCTAATCCTATCACCAGAAATTTCATTCCTATATTCTCACTATATCCTTCTAATAATCTCTTGAGCTACTATTCCTCGAATTTGATTTTTTACATTATTATTTTCAATTGCTTTTTTTAGAACTGATAACGCACTGTCCATAATTTCAATAGTATATTCAATCTCTTCATTTAAATGAGAAAAACAAAAGAGGATTGTATTAGGATGCATAAAAATTCCTTTTTCAATGAGTTCTTGAAGAAATAGACTTTTGTATAGCAACGAATCATTATTGTTTTTATCATTAATTTTTAATTGTAGTCTAGGTGATAATCCTATACATTCCGCATTTAATTCTTTTTCTATTGTTAGTTTGTTAAATCCATCTTTAATTTTTCCTCCCATCTTCCACATATGGCCACATACATCATTACTTTCAAATTCATTAACAGTAGCCACACATGCTGCCAGAGATAAAGATTCGCCACCAAAAGTGGTTGAGACAAATATTTCATCAAAAATTTTCATATATTCTTCCTTTCCAACAATTGCTCCAAGAGGCATTCCATTTGCAATGCCTTTTGCAAAAGTTGCTATATCTGGAATTACATTGAAATACTCTTGTCCTCCACCATTAGATATTCTAAAACCGGTAAGGATTTCATCAAAAATTAACAAGGCATCATTTTCATGAGTTATTTTTTTTACATTCTGTAAGAAATTATTTTTAGGAAGTTCATGTACTGCAGGCTCCATTATCACTGCCGCAACCTTTCCTTTATTTTCTTCAAAAAGATCTTCCAATTGATGAATATTGTTATAATCAAATGTTTTGATTAGATCTTTATTAAATTTAGGAATTCCTTGATTTCTACTTGTAATAATACCAAACCAATCATCCCAAACTCCACCGCTCCCACAATAAAGAATTATATTTTTTTTGGTTATTGCTCTAGCAGCTCTAACTGCCCCGGTCACAGCATCTGAACCAGTTTTAGTAAATCTTGTCATTTTTGCACATGGAATTATTTGTTTTAATGCTTCTGCAGCTTCTATTTCTTTTGTATGAGGAAGAGAAAAACTAACGCCATTATTTAGCTGTTTTAAAATTGCATCATTTACCGATTTATGATTGTATCCTAAAACTATAGGTCCTAAAGCCATTAGGAAATCAATGAATTTATTGTTGTCAACATCAACAATATGACTGCCATAAGCCTTTTCTACATACACTGGGTATATTCCTTCAACAAAACTAGATGGTGATTTACTAAAAGTTTGAGATAATGCAGGAAGAACCAGTTTTCCTCTTTTCTTAAATTCGTTTGATTTTGATATGTCCATGTATCTCACATATCTGGTAAAACAATCTTTGAAATAATTTCTTTTAACTCGTCCTTGGAAATTTTTTCAGCACGATCTGACGTGTAAGGTTCACTTTTTTCCATCTTTTTTATATTTGGATAGGATTTTTGTATTTCTTCAAAAGAGTGGAGAGGATTAAAGATTACAAATTTATCGTTTATTTCCCAAGTATATCGTACTTCATCCCGATTAATAAGAGTCTCAAACATCTTTTCCCCAGGCCTTATCCCAATATGTTCTTCTCCTGGATCACCAAGTAATTCTATAAGTGCTTTTTTTAATTCATTAATTGTATACGCTCTTAATTTTGGAACAAAAATTTCTCCTCCTTTACCAATTTGGACTGAATCCAGAATAAAATCTAAGGCCTCATCCATTGAAATGCTAAATCTTGTCATACTGAGATCTGTTATAGTAATTTTTTTGCCTTCTTTAATTTGACTAATAAATTTTGGAATTACTGAACCACTACTTGCTAATACATTACCATATCTTAATGCGATAAATTTTGTTCTAACTTTAGTATAGTTTTTTGCAGTAACAAATAATTTCTCCATTAATAATTTTGTTGCTCCATAAGTATTAAGAGGTGACACTGATTTGTCAGTACCAATACAAACCGATAATTCTACATTTTGATTAACACATGCATCAATTACATTTTGAGATCCTATCACATTTGTTTTAATTGCTTCAAAGGGATTATACTCTATAACTGGAACATGTTTTAGTGCTGCTGCATGAAAAACAATATCTATATCTTCCATAGCTCTATTCAGACGAGGTAAATCTCTAATGTCTCCAATAAGAAAACGAAGCCGTTCATCATTAAATTCAGATTCCATACTAATTTGCTTATTCTCATTTCTGCTAAAAATTCTAATTGTTTCCACGTCTAACTTTAGTAGTCTTTTAGTTAGTGCCTGTCCAAGAGATCCAGTACCTCCAGTTATGAGTATATTTTTTCCTTCAAACAACGTAATTTAGGTTTTAAATTGTAATAAAAAACGTTACTAACACTAAAAATGACCTGTTTCTTAAACAATATTGCTAAAATCAAAAAATAATTATTATTACAATTTTGCCTCTACAAAAAATGAAACACTATAATTATCTGTACTTTCACTCTTTAATAGATTATTTAATATTTTATCAGGATTAATAAATATTGAAATAATTTTTGGAAAAACATTTGCCATATTCATTTTTCTATTTTTACCTAATTTAGAATATGTATTGTAAAAAAAAATTTTTGAGTTAACAAATCTCTTATATAAAGAATCATTAAGTTCTTCATACGTAAGTTTAATTTTATTATAATAAGCATTATTTGGTGTAGTTAGATACAATACTCCGTTAGAATCTATAACTTTTGAAATTTCACTTAAAATTTTATCTACTGTTGGATACCTATTTTTTTTATCCAGTTCTATTACATTATCATTTTGTATATCCACATATTTTCCAACTTCTAACAAATTTGCACATATTGCGACATCAAATGATTTTTCTCTAAAAGGGAGATTAGTCATTGATGCACAAATATTTTGTATATTGCTATCAAATCTATCTTTACAGATGATTAAATCATCAAAAGATGTATCTAAATTTATTCTTAAATTTGTTTTATATATCTCCGAGCAAATAATCCCAATTCCTCCTCCAACATCCAAAATTTTTTTATTTTTTAAATTTTTAAGCTTTGAAATAAGAAAGAATCTAACATCAAACTCATCTCCCCACCCTTTTTGAGGGCTTATAGATTGAATTTTTGCTTTTATTTTATCTCTATCTGACAATTTTTATTCTATTCTATACTGTAATCTTCTTAAATAAATTTTAATTCACTAGCTGATTGAAAATATTTTCAGCTGCATTGCAAGAATTATCTAAACCATAACCTTCAGAAAATTTTTTTCTACCATTTTTTAATTCTTCCAAATACTTTTTATGCTCAAAAATATCAAGTATTGTTTTCTCTAGTTTTAAATAATTATTTACATAAATTGAGGCACCATATTTATGAAATTCCACAAACTGACTATTATCCTCATTTAAAAAATTGACTGTAATCATTGGTTTTTTTAATTTTATTGCATCAAGTCCTACAAGTGAATATTCAGTAATTACTAAATCAGAACCTGAAAGTAATGTATAAAGTTCAATTTCATCATAAGTAATGAAAAATTTTAGATTTTTACATTTATTTTTTATTAGTTCAATCATCTTGGTACTTCTTGAATCTTCTTCTAATTTGTATGCAGGATGAAATTTTATTACAATTTCAAAATCATTTTTGTTACAAAACTTAACTAAATCGGACATCCATATACCATCATTATCATGAATTCTAGACATTGCTACTACAACAAGTTTCTTATTTTTTTTAATACTATGTTTTTTTTCAAGGATTCTTTTTGACTCACTAGTTTCCATATTTTTTAAATAATCATTTACTGGGTTGCCAGTAATGATCATTTTATTTTTATTATATCCTAGATTCATTAAACCCTCAACAAGTTTTGTTCCTTCTACAAAAATTTTATCTGCATGAAACCAGTGTGAAAGCAAGGGTTGTTCCTCTAAATTACCCCATATTATAGCATAACTAGGAATTCCATTTTTTTTACAAATTTGGTTTGATATATTTTCTAGCATTTCCCCATCTGCTGCAAGAATAATTGATTTTAATTTCATTTTTTCAATCAAATGTTTACAAATTATTATTACTGCAACTGAACGAAATGCTTGTTTTATTATATAACTCTGCAATTCTTTTAATCCTGGTAAAGAATTTTCGTTAGTAATCTGAATAATTTTTTCCTTAATTTCTAGTCCTTCTCTGTTTTTACTTACTTCTTCTGCTATAATATTTACTTCTTCGAAGAAATTAACAATTGAAAACCCACTATTAGAAAGTGCCATTCCACTAATCAAATCGCTTGTAATAATTTGAAAGGGAATGTCTTCTTGATTAAATTTTTTTAGCACTGGCAACCATGGTCTTAGGTAAATATCATCTCTACTGGCAGTAATAAAAACTGCATATTGAGCATCAAATTTACTATCTGTCTTTTCAATTTTTTTATCAATTTTATTAAGTATAATCTTCGTGTAATCATCCTCAAACTTGGATGTTAATTGGAAATTATAATGTTTTATTCTAAAAGAAATTACTTTAATCAAAAAGGACTTCATTTTTTTAACCCGTTCAAATTTAGAAGTTGTACTTTGATTAGATTTTAGATAATGGAATACCCTCAATCTAGAAAATTTATCTTTATGACTTAGAATATCTTCATCTTTTTCTGTTATATTTTCAATTTTATTCTTATTAATAAAATTAATTTTAGATTCTACTTCATAATCTAATTCTCTTGCATCTTGAATAATTTTAAAATAAATTGGATAATAACGCTTGAAAATAAAAATAGTATTTTGTTTATTTCCTAAGATTTTTTTAATTTTTGCAAGAAAATAAAGCTGTCGTAGAAGTGGGAATTCAAAACCGTGAAATATTTCTATATCATTAAATTTTATATTTCTAAATTTATTTTCATATTCTTTGTGGATTTCTTCTGCATTTCTAAAAACTTCCCATGCAATTTCTCCAACATCTGGTATAATCTTATTAATTTTATGGACATTTTTTTTCTTGGAATTAAAGTGTTCATATAATGCAGCACTATTTGTTACAATTCTATATGGTTCATTAATTTCATCAATTTTTTTTTCTAAAATTTTTGAATCTTTTTCATAATCATAAAAAAAGAATAATTTACAAAACATTTAGATTTAATGTTAATTTACACTATTAAATATTTTGATTTTTCATTGAAAAATTAAATCACTTTTCTTTCAAAATAATCTTTTTGATTATTTTGCTTGTTGTCAAAAATTTGTCTACAAATTTCCTTTTAACGAATAAGAATCAGCTATACAGTATTGAGCAGTATTAGAGTTACTTATTCTGGAATGATTTCTTTTCTTGTCTCATTAATAGGTTTAATCACAGGAACCTTATTTGTAATAATAGTTACTAGAAAATTAAGTCCAGAAGATCTCGGGTTATGGACATTAATTGGAAGCATGGTTGTTTATGTGAGTATAATTCAACCTATTGTAAATTATTGGTCTACAAGACAGTTAGCAAGAGGAGAAAATGTTGGCAAAACCGCTCTTGTTACGGGTAGTTTATTTTCAACAATTAGTTTCACTATTTATTCTATAATTGCAATTACTGTGTCTGCTCAATTGGGTGCAGACTCTGCCATACTTTTATTATCCGCAGCAATGGTCCCTCTTGCTTTTTTATCTAATATTTTAAATGGAATATCGTTAAGTTTTAAACCACAATTAATATCATATGGTTTATTAATTTTTGAAATAACAAAAGTTCCTTTAGGATTTCTTTTTGTTGTCTTATTTGATTTAGGAATAACAGGGGCAATAATTACAACCATTATTGCAAGTTCATCCAGATTGACATTTTTACTATATTCAGCAAGAGAAAAAATCAAAGGCCATATTAAAAAACAAGCAATAAAATTCTGGCTTAAAATGTCCTGGCTTTCAATATTTGCAACACTTCCTGGAATGCTTAGCTCGTTAGATGTTCTACTCTTTTCTTTTATTCATAATTCTTTTGCTGGATTAGCATATTGGGGTGTGGCACAAACAATTAGTAATAAAATAGGTACGGTTGAAGGTTTATCTCAAGGTCTTTACCCAAAACTTCTTGCAACTTCAAAGCAGGATATTGCAATAACAAATTTACAAAGAACGATGTATTTTGCCCTTCCATTTTTAGGAGCAACTATAGTATTAGCAAAACCAATGTTGTTTATCTTAAATCCAATTTATGCAGACGGTTTTTTGATAGTAGTAATGTTATCATTCAGATCCTTTTTTGGAATGTTACTAAGCATCTCTTTTACTATTTTAAGAGGATATGAAAAAGTAGATATGGACAAAACTGCCACTATAAAAAAATATGTTAAGAGTAAATTATTTCTTTTACCAACAATTACATTTGCAATTACTGGTATCTATCTAGCCTTTCTTACTTCCTTTTTGTTATTAAAACCGGTTCAAATGATTGATATTGATGTAGTAACATATTGGTCAATAATATATTTAGTAGTATACATCCCATTTACTATTTTTAGCTTCATAATAGTTAAGAAAAACCATAATATCTCATTTCCTATTTTGGCATTAATTAAATATTCATCTATAACGGGAATTGCATCAATAATTGTTTATTTTCTTGCAGAAAATTATCTTACATTTGATCCAAGTATTTGGAAATTCGTACCTCAATTCATTCCAATACTTATAATTGGAGGAGTAATTTATTTTGGTTTAACATATTTAATTGATTCTTCAACAAGAAAATTATTCAAATCAATTCTAAAGGAAATCAAAAGAACGTGAATTAATATGAACAAATCAATATCTTTAATAATTTCTGTTAAGCCAGATTCAAACTGGAATAAAAGATTAGAGGATTCTAATCTAGGAACAATTTATCAATCTGCAGAAGTATCTCAACACTTTAGAAATGTAAAACAAAAACCTCTATTTTTAAAATTTATTGATACAAAAGGATCAATAGTTGCCCAGATTTTAATTAGAGAATCTTCTTATTCAAACAAAGGAAGCATTAAACAAAAATTTGTAAGAAAACTTCGTTCTCAACAATTGTATCAATGGTCATATGGACCTGTAATTTTTGACGAAAATCTAAAATTCGAAATTTATGAACAATTAGGGAATTTTTTAGTTGAAAAAAACTATCGAGTTTCAGGATCTGAACATCCATTATGTAGTAGTGGTGTAGAAAAATTACAGAAAAAATTTTCTCTTATTGAATGGGCTACCTTCCTAATAGATTTAGAAAAACCATTAGAGGAATTATATCAAAATATATCAAAGCATAATGGACGGAAAAACATAGAGCGTTCCGAAAAAAGAGGCGTAATTATTGAAGAAATTAATGAAAAATCTCTGAGAAATTATTATGAAATGAAAAATCAAACGAAAATTGATTCAGACGAGGACAAAGCTAGTTATCAAAATTTCGTATCTTGGTGGAAATTGCTTAAACCTCTGGGTTATACAGGATTTATCGCTAAAAAAAATGAAAATTATGTTGGTGGTATGATGTTTTCTTCGTTTTGTGGTCATATTATTGAAGGAGGAGTAGCTCGTTCACCTATGGACTTTGAAAATCATCTATATTCTCAAGATTTGATCAAATGGAAAATCATTGAATGGGGAGTAAAAAATAAAATGAAATATTATAATCTCGCAGGTTTTAATCCTCAACCAAAATCTACGAAAGAAGAAGGTATTTTTAAATATAAACAAAAATGGGGCGGAGAACAATTTAGCTATAATCTAATTAGGAAATGATTTGATCTTGAAATATTTAATAAAAATTATTATTGGTGAAAAAATTGAAAGATAGAATTTTATTTTATATTGATGGATGGTTCTTTCATTATGGAATTGCAAGAGAACTTCAAAAAAAATATGACTGTGAAATTTCTGCAATAATTGATGTAGAAGATAAAACAAAACAATTCTTTCAAAACCAGAATATGGTATCTTTTAAACATATTTGGTACTATCTTGAAAACGTTTCTTTAAACAAGGAATTCAATTACGATTATCTAAAATCTATAGAAAAAAAATATAATATTGATCTATGGAAAATTGTTTATGCTGATAGAGCATTTCGACACTTTAATAAATTTCATAAGTTTACTGATAATGAAATCCTTTCAATATTAGAACAGGAATGCAGATTTTTTTCCAAAATTTTAGATGAAATTAAACCAAACTATCTAGCTACTTTTATTCCAATAACCCACCATAATTTTCTTTTACATCAAATGTGTAAAAATTCTGGAGTAATACCTCTTACATTGGGCACTGTTAAACTATGGAAACGAATGATGATATCAAAAACTCCTTTAGTATTTGATTCGATTGATACATCATATCTAAAAACTTCAAACTATGATAATAAAGATCTTCAACAGTATTATCATGATAATGATCCATTCAAACAAATAAGCATCAAGAAAAAAACAAATTTTGAGGATAATAAAATCTATCGATATAATTCAATACTCAAATTTTTCATCACTTCACGTACGGAAGGTTTTCAACGAAGATATTCTAATGTAGGGAGAACAAAATCAGCAGTTTTTAAGAATAAAATCAATAATTATTTTGAAAAAAGAAAGAGACAATCATTCATAGATAAAAATCTAGATAGAAATATAGATTCTAAAACATCATTTGTCTATTATCCACTCCATTATGAGCCCGAAAGAATTCTTTTAATTGATGCACCATATTTCGATAATCAGATTTCTGTTATTAGTAATATTTCAAAATCACTACCAATAGAATACAAATTATTTGTAAAAGAACACCCATTTATGCAAACTGTAGGGTGGAGAGATACCAACTTCTATAAAGAGATCATGAATCTACCTAACGTAAAACTAATTCACCCATCTGTATCCCAAAAAGATATGTTATCTAACTGCTCTTTAGTGATTACAATTGCAGGAACTACATGCATTGAAGCAGCTTTTTATAAAAAACCCTCAATAGTTTTTACTGAGCAATTTTATTCCTTTTTGCCAACAGTAATGATATTAAATAACGTTAAAGATTTACCAAAAGCTATATCTGAAAGTTTGGGTAAAGACACTAGTAATCTTTCAATTAGCAATTTTATTAACTTATTAGAAGAAAATTCTTTTGAGTTTGATTTCCTTGGACTTAGTGCAGAGTTTGCATATAAATTCGGTTTCAAAGGACCTGTTATGGATTCCTATTTAGATGAAAAAGAAGTAAAATCATTTCTTGAAAAACATAGTTCATCATTTGAAATGTTAGCTGATCAACATATTAAAAAAATTAATTTTCATAAAAATAAAATGACATCAATATCAAATCATGTGGAATAGATGAAAGAATTCTTTGAAACAAAATATGGTCAGAAAATTAAATTACTATGCTAGTGAAATTTTAATATTAAAATGAATAATACAACTTTCCATGAAAATCCTGTTTTCCTTTGCGGTCATCGGAAAAGTGGTACTACTCTATTACTAAATCTATTAGATGGCCATCCAAATCTTTCCGTTTATCCTGCAGATAGTGGCTTTTTCTTTAAATACTATCCACTTTGTGAAACTGAGAATTATTCTGATAAAGAGAAAATTGACGAAATGATAAAAACTGTAATAGGAAGTTTAGAGATTGAATTTTTAAAATTATCTACTTCAGAAATCAAAGCAATTGGATTTAACATGGATGAATTTAAAAATAATTTTAAGGAAATAGCAAAAAAAACCGATCTTACTCCAAAAAATATGTTAATATCTTTACAATTAGCATTCCAAAATAACTTTAAAAATTCGTCAAACCAAATTATGTGGGTAGAAAAAACTACCTCTACTGAAATTTATGCATTAGATATTATTGATTGGTTCCCTAACGCAAAATTCATTCATATGATAAGAGATCCTCGTGATAATTGGGGTTCTTTAAAATCAGGTTGGGAAAAACGATATAAAAATTTCAATGATTCTAAAGAAAGATTACTACAAAGTATGATAGAACGTGGTAAATTAGGATTGGAATTTGCAAAACATAATCAAGAATTTTTTGGAAAAGATAAATATTTAATCATAAAATTCGAAGACCTTACATCAAACCCACATCAAATATTTGAAAAAATTTGTAATTTTCTCAGAATTCCATATGATGATATTTTATTAACTCCTACAATATGTGGAATTTTATGGGAAGGAAACAACTTTGAAGGCAAAAAATTTACTTCTATTTCAGATACAAATGTTGATCGTTGGAAAAAAAGGATCACGGAACACGAAGCAAAACTAATAGAATATCATTTTTCAGCAATAATGAAATTTTTTGATTATAAATTTGCTCATGATTCCAAAGAGCAAGCAAAAGCAGCTATGGAACATTACAAATGGTATAACTATGCCCAACCGTATTCATACACTTCGACTAGAAATAATAGATAATCTTTTTTTATAATAATATGATTAATCTATTTTTTTTATTAGATTTGATTTTATTAATAATTCTACACTTTTTTTAATATCACTATAATTTATTCCAGAAAGCTCAGCAATTTTCTTTAAAGAATTTCTACCATCAGAAAAATTTAGAATCCAAAAAATAGCATTTTTTACTATAGAATTTTGTTGCCATCCACCTACCATATTATACAATTCTCTTCTTCCTAATTGTGGTTCACAATTTGGATTGAGATTTAGATAAATTTCACCTTTCTCTAGACTTGTAGTTATGTCATTCTCAATATTTTCAATAGATTCTTGATTTTCTATTTGTTCTATTATATCTAAATAGCATTTAATTGAATCACCAAGTGACTCTGGAGATACAAATTCAAGATTATCCGCTGATGTATGATATTCAGGAAATTGTGAATACATAGTCCTCATAAGACTTCCCATTGGAATATTTATTCCTGGAGATGAAAATTGTCTTTCATCACTACCCCATGGAAAAAAATCAATCATTTTAAACGGTTTATTGGAATTAGTTAATACTTTCTCAACAATTTTATCTATTAAGGAATTTCCTTGTCTAGTTTTTTTGTATGTTATGTTTCCTTTATCCCCAACACAAGTTACAACAATACCAAATTTAATATTTGAAAGATGATTTTGATTTTTACTTAACCAAACAATTGCACCAATAGTTTCAGGAATAAAGAGAAATCTATATGAATATTTTAATTTCTTTTTTGAAATAATATTAGCTAAAAATGTTAATAGACATATTCCACTCAAATTATCATTACACATTGAAGGATGACAAACATAACAAGTGAATAAAACTTCATCACATTTCTCCCCATGTAAAAACAATTCACCATATGTTAGTGAACCATTTTCTAAAGATGAATCAATTACTACTTCATATGTATCATCTTCTAAACCTTCAAATTGTTTATGACTCATACAAAAACCCCAATTCTCTTTATAATATGAAGTTCTGTAGGGTACCAAATCTGGATGCTCTGGACTTGTAAAAATATGTTCTTGAAGCTCTGTTAATGATAGTTTGCCATTAGTAGGAATACTATAATTTAATACATGCAAATTTAATTTTTTAAAATCTACAATTTTTTCATTTTTAGAATTTTTAATATAAGCATCATTTATGTTCCATTCTTTGGGAACAATCCAATCAAACGCCTTTGTACCACTTTCCACTTCAAAAATTTTTAATTCAGGTATAATTTGCTTAATAGTTGAAAGAGTTTCTCTGACCCCATTTCCTGTAATGCTTCTACAGATTGGAAATAATTCTTTAATTAGTTGGAAAATTTCTTTACCAGTTTCTGAACTGTTAAATTCTGAAATATCCATTAACTATGAACTAAAATCATTATTTAATACTGTTGGCTTTGGCATTCATTAAATCATTAATTTCATAATAATTCTATTTTTAAGAATCAACATTTAGTATTTTTAAATTAATATACTGCAAAAGTATTTTGAATTTATATTTTGAAAAAAAATGTCAATAATTTAAACATAGTTGCAATTGTTCAAGCTCGAATCAACTCTACTCGATTTCCAGGTAAAGTAATGAAATTGTTGAATAAAAAACCAATAATTGAAATAATCACATTAATTTTACAAGAATCCAAATTTATTAATCGTATAGTTATTGCTACATCTGCTAGAAAAGAAAATATTGAACTAGTAAACTTTTTAGAAAAAAAACATATAGAGTATTTTTGTGGTTCTGAAAAAAATGTTTTAGATAGATATTACAAAATTGCCAAAAAATTACAAGCAGATATTATTGTAAGAGTTACTGGTGACGATCCTTTAGTGGATGTCTCATTTATAGACAAAGCAATTACAAAGCTCATAAATGGAAAATTTGATTTTGTTTCTAATAATTATCCTAGAACCTTCCCTTTAGGTTATGATTTTGAAGTTTTTACATCAAGTACTTTACAACGTATTAAAAAATCAACAAGGAATTATGATGATCTAGAGCATGTTTCATTGTATGTTAAAAAACATAGGAATCAATTTAAAATAGCTAATATTCCTGCGCTCAAAACAAAAACTTTTCCTAATTGGAGATTAACTGTAGATACACCTGAAGATTATAAACTAATAAAAAAAATCTTCAAATTTTATAAAAATAAAAAAATAATCAAATACGACGCTGTTATTTTTATATTAAATAAAAATCCTCAATGGCTAGATATTAATAAAAACATTGTAATATCTCATCATTCTCAAATAATATAAAGTGGTTATAAATGGTATCAAAAAGTAAAAAATCAGCATTAAATTCTTCTCTTAAAAAAGAGCTCAAAAATAAGACTATTCTCATTACTGGAGGTGCAGGAAGTATTGGTTCTGCATTAACAAAAAAAATATTGAATTATCCAGTAAAAAATATAAGAATTTTTGATATTAACGAACATGCTCTTTTTAGCTTGGGACGATCGATTAAAGATGCACGTCTACGATTATTGCTAGGAAACATTCTTGATAAAGATAGAATTGAACTTGCGTGTAAAAATGTTGATTACATCTTTCATGCTGCAGCAATAAAAAATATTGAAATTTCAGAATATAATCCTATAGAAACAATTGATGTTAACATTAATGGAACTGTCAATCTTATCAAATCTATATTAAACAATAACCCAAAAAAGTTTGTAAATATTAGTACCGATAAGGCTGCAAACCCCTCTACATTGTATGGAGTTTCAAAAAAAATGGGTGAGCATTTAACAACTTGGGCTGGAAAACATACAAATTCTAAAACTAAATTCAGTTCAGTCAGGTTTGGTAATATTTTTGAAACCAAAGGCAATGTTTTTGAAGTTTGGAATAAAGAATTAGAAAATAATAATCCACTATCAATTACAGATCCAAAAATGACACGATATTTTTTCCATGTAGATGAAGCAACAAATTTTATTTTAGAATGTATGTTATTAACTAACAAAGGAGAAATATTTGTTCCCAAAATGAAATCATATAATATCAAAGCACTTGCAAATAAAATTTCTAAACGTCAAAAAGTGATTGGACTGAGAAAAGGTGAAAAACTTGAAGAAGAACTACTTACTGATGAGGAATTAAAAAATTCTATAGAAAGACGTAATATGTGGATAATAAAATAATTTTTTTAAGACTATTATTTCATATTGTATATTAATATGCAAATTACAGTTTTGGTATGAACATTCCATATTTTGTACCATGGATTACTAAAAACGATAAAGAATCAGTTCAAAAGGCATTATCACAAAGATGGTTAACATCAGGGCCCTTCCTTCAAAAATTTGAAAAGAAGTTTAGTGAAATTATTGGAACAAAATTTTCATGTGGAGTAGGTAGCGCAACTCATGCTTTACATTTGTCTACTAGAGTATTAGGAATTAAACCTGGAGATGAAGTAATTGTTCCAACTTTTACCTTTGCTGCAACTGCCAATGCAGTAATTTATTGTGGTGCAAAACCAATTTTTGCAGATGTAGATCCTGAAACATTTAACATATTGCCTAAAGATATAGAGAAAAAAATTACAAAAAAAACCCGAGCAATCATACCGGTTCATTATGGAGGTCAATCATGTGATATGAATGAGATTTTGAGAATTACAAAAAAATACAATATTAAAATAATTGAAGACTGTGCTCACGCTTTAGGTTCCATTTATTTTAAGAAAAAATGTGGTAACATTGGAGATTTTGGATGTTTTAGTTTCTATCCTACAAAAATTATTACTACAGGTGAGGGAGGAATGGTCACATGTAGTGATTTAAAATTATTTAAAAAAATAAATTTACTAAGATCTCAAGCACTTAGTATATCTCCTAAACAACGGGAAAAAATAGCTGAATGGAAATATGATATTTTAGATCTTGGATATAATTATAGATTAGATGAGATTAGATCATCTTTAGGACTATCTCAAATTTCCCGACTAGGCATAATTAATAAAAAACGCATTAAAATTGCATCACAATACACAAAATTAATCAAAAAAATAAAAGGAATTACTGTTCCACAAATTAAATCAAATAGAAATCATATTTTTCATCTATATACAATAAAAATCGAAAAAAATTTCCATCTTAGTAGGGATGAACTTTTTGAAAAATTACAATCAAAAGGTATAGGTACTAGTGTTCAATTTTATCCACTACACTTAATGTCTTATTATAAGAAAAACTTCCCCTCAAAAAAACCTCTACCAAATGCTAATGCTTTAAAAGATGTTGTCCTATCATTACCCATCTATCCAAAAATGTCATTAAAACATGTAGAACACGTAGTATCTCAATTAAATTAAAAATCTTATTAGTTCACCTCATACAGTAAATTGGATTCATGGTACCAAACAATTATGAACTATATGTCCAGTTTTTGATACGAATTAAGAATTTTCAAGACTGTTATTCATAGATCCTTTCTTTATTACTTTAATGAATCTGTTACATCATTAAAAACAAAAGGTCTGTTGTACGTACTAAAATATTGATTATCTTCAACATAAGAATACGTGCCGTTAAGATAAGCATTAAAAACTACTCTAAATGTATTTACTGGAGTTATTGAATCATAAAGAAATTGTTCACCTTCACGCGGTAAATGATATGCATTTAAAATTGA
>SDBS01000963.1_pt1 | contig 28925 bp, 10 predicted proteins | sample 2277091 | NCBI WGS metagenome assembly SDBS01 (sample SAMN10404972, study PRJNA504765) | marine sediment metagenome | isolation source: marine sediment core GS10_PC15, 163 cmbsf | place: Arctic Ocean: Southern Knipovich Ridge | collected 2010
TTTGGATAAAATCCAAACTATTGCTCCGCTTTTCTTGATAAACTTCTATCAATTTTTAGCTTTGATTTGAAAATTTGGCAGAATTCCCCTTTTCTTCAATAAATATGCAAAAAAAATAGAAATGTGTCGTTAAAAAAAAGATAATAATTTAAGTTAGATCAGACCCTTTCTTTCTTTTTTTTCTTTTTCTTAGTTTAAGAAGTGGTATTGTTATTATCAATAGATTGTAGATTCTCTTTTTCTTTTGTTTTAGTTTCCTTATTAGAATCTTCAGGAGAAGGGTCGTCTTTTATATGTTCTATTATTATTGGTTTGGGTAGATCCTTCTTTTTGGAAACGATTACTTTAGCAGGTTTAAGAATGTTATCGCCTAAAAACCATCCCTTTTGTACAATTTGCATGACTGTATCATCTGGTCTATTATTATCTTCAAATTTCATCATAACTTCATGGATTTTATAATTAAAAGGAACATCTATCTCTTCAATCGGTTTTACACCGTTGTTTTCAAGAATTTGAAGGAATTGTTTTTGAACCCGTTTAAAACCATCAAGATAGGGTTTGCATTCATCTTTTGATATGGAAACGGGATTTTTTACAAGTTTAACTATTGCCGCTTCAAAAGAATCAATTACAGGCAAAAAAATCTTAATTGTATCCACTTTAGAGGAATATTTTACTAAATCAATTCTTTTAAGCATTATTTTTTGAGAATTCTCCATTTCAGCCTGCAAATACATAAATTTATTCTGCCATGTTTTAGTTTCTTCTTGTGCTTCCAAATATTTCTCCTCAATAGTCTTTGATTTCTTTTTTTTTTTCTTTTTCTCCTTTGGTTCTTCTTCTTCCTTTTTTTCTTTTTTATCTTTTTTTTTATTTTTTTTTCTTATCACTTTGAATTCGTCATCTTCCTCAAGAATATTCATTTCTTCGGTTTTAATGCCTTTACTTTCTTTTTTTGTTGATGCAATATTATTCGTTGAGAGTGCTGGTTTATTTTCAATTCCTTCATTAGTAGAATCGCTGTTTTCCGACATGTGATCCTGATTTTCGTCTTTTTCTTTTTCATTTATATTCAAATTAATTCTCCTTTTTTGCAGTTCTATCTATCTTTTTCTTTTTTTTACGTTCCTTTTCTTCGAATTTGATGAGTCAACTTCATTTACAGGGGGGATAAGTGTATTTAATTCATCAATAATTTCTTTTGCCCTTGTAGACAATCCATCATATTTTGGATTTTCCACCTCAACCGTTAGATAATGAATTCCGCGGAATTTTGGCCTGTTTAATCTTGGTAGACCTTTCTCCCTGAGTTTAACTACAGCTCCACTTTGAGTTCCAGGAGGGATCTTCATTTTTACGTTACCATCAATAGTTTTTACATTCACTTTGCTTCCTTTAATTGCTTGAAGAAAACTTATTGAAATTGTGCTTAATATGGATGTACCGTCCCTTTCAAAATTTTTATTAGGTTTAACAATAATAACTATAAGTAAATCGCCTGGAACTGCATTCTTTGAGGGTATATGACCCATTCCTTGGAGTTTAAGCATCTGACCTGTTTCAACACCAGCTGGAATATTGGGGGATATTGTTTTTGTCTCAGGTACAACTTTTTTTCCGCTGCATTCAGTGCATTTATTTGTTATCATCTTCCCTTCACCACGGCATTTCGGGCATGTCGTCACTTGCATTACCCGTCCGAACAATGATTGGGTAACTTGCTCGACTTGTCCATTACCGTGGCATTTATCGCAAGTAATGCTAGTCCCTCCAGTTCCATCACAAGATGAACACGGAATATATCGTTCAAATTGGATTTCCTTTTTTATTCCTTTCAAAACATCCTTTAAAGAAATATTAACTCGTTTTTCAATATCTTCTCCATACTGTTGTCTCCTACGCACTGTTCTACGACCGCGCCCTCGACCACCGGAGCCTCCAAAAAACATATCAAAAATATCACCAAATCCTGAAAAACCACCGCCTTGAAAACCCTCAAACATGGGGCTTTCGAATCCATATTGATCATAAGTAGCACGTTTATCATTATCACCAAGGATCGAATAGGCTTCTTGTATTTCTTTGAATTTGGCTTCGGCATCAGGAGCATGATTTCGATCAGGGTGATATTTCATAGCAAGGGTTCTGTAGGCTTTTTTAATTTCAGCGGAACTCTGATTTTTGTTAACACCGAGAACATCGTAATAGTCCTTCTTATTTCGTTTACTGCGCATATAGACTAATCAACTCGAAAAAAAAATAGAAAAATCAATTGATATCAGTACGGAAATACTTAGAAGTTTAATTCTCTTCCCAATCTACGTCGACTGCTTTTTTCTTCTTATCAGATTTTGCTTTATCTTTTGCATCGACAGGACCATTAGGACCGCCAGTTTGTTTTGCTGCTTCTTGTGCTGCTTTAGCAAAATCTTCTTGACTCATTCCAGCCATTCCACCCATTCCAGGCATTCCACCCATTCCAGGCATTCCACCCATTCCAGCTGCTCCAGGTCCACCTTGACCATAGATTTTCTGGGAAAGTTTATGAACGGATGCTTCCAAAGTTTCTGTAGAGGATTTTATTCTACTGGTTTCATCGGATTTTAAAGCATCTTTAACATCCTCGATATTTTTTATTAATTCACTTTTTAAATCATCCTCGAGTTTATCTGCATGCTCCTTCATCAGATTTTCAGTCTGGTAAACCATGGATTCAGCACTGTTCTTTGCTTCAATCTTTTCCCGGATTATTTTATCCTCTTCTTCGAATTTTTTGGCATTATCAACCATGTTTTGGATTTCTTCTTCACTTAAGCCTTTATTACCCTCGATTGTTATTTTTTGTTCTTTTCCGGTTCCAAGGTCTTTTGCCGCTACACTTACAATACCATTCGCATCAATTGAGAATTTTACATCAATCTGTGGGATTCCACGCATTGCAGGTGGGATACCCTCAAGTCTGAATCTTCCAAGAGATAGATTTTGGTCTGCCATAGGTCTTTCACCCTGAAGCACATTTATCTCAACAGCCGGTTGATTATCCGCTGCAGTGGAAAATATCTTTGATCTTTCACAAGGAATTGTAGTATTACGTTCTATCAATGGTGTAGAAACACCCCCCAAAGTTTCAATCCCGAGTGTTAAAGGAGTAACATCTAATAGCAATAAATCATCTACTTCTCCTGCTAAAACTCCACCTTGTATTGCTGCCCCTTGACACACACATTCCATTGGATCTACTGTTCTTTCTGGTTCCTTACCGAAGAATTTTTTGAAAGTTTCACGAACGGAAGGCATACGTGTTGGTCCCCCAACCAAAATTACCTTGTTTATATGATTATTGCTCAATTTACTATCTTCCAATGCTTTATGCATTGGCGGAACTAAGCGTTTAAGAATTGGATCAATTAATTCTTCCAATTTTGCTCTTGTAAATTCTAAATCAAGATGTTTGGGTCCATCTGCGTCTTGAGTTATAAAAGGCAAATTAATATTTGTACTATAAACTGTTGTTAGTTCGATTTTAGCTTTTTCTCCGGCTTCAATTATTCTGGCCATTGCTGTGCTATCTGAACTTAGGTCGATGTTGGTTTTCTTTTTAAAATCTGCAACCACCCAATCCACTATGATTTTATCCATATCTGTTCCACCGAGGGCAGTATCCCCGCTAGTGGAAACTACCTCAAAGACACCTTCACCCATGTCCATTATAGTAACATCAAAGGTTCCACCGCCAAGATCCAGAACACAAATTTTCATTGATTTCTGATCAATCTTATCCAAACCGTAGGCGAGGCATGCTGCTGTCGGTTCGTTAATAATTCTGACAACATCCAAGCCAGCAATTTTACCTGCATCCTTGGTTGCAGTTCTTTGAGCATCATTGAAATAAGCGGGAACTGTAATAACCGCTTTTGTGATCTTTTCACCGATAAAAGCTTCCGTATCGTCGTGAATTTTTTTAAGAATCATTGCAGAGATTTCCTGAGGTGTATAATCCTTATCATCGATTTTCACCTTATAATTAGTGCCCATCTTACGTTTTATTGCGCGAATGGTTCGATCCGGATTGGAAATCGCCTGTCTTCTAGCAGGTTCACCTACAAGTCTGTGACCGTCTTTTGTAAAGGCAACATAACTTGGAAAAGCTTTTCCTCCTAAGCTTACTCCTTCAGCTGATGGAATAACTTCGGGCTTACCCCCGATGAGTACAGCAGCGGCGGAATTGCTTGTTCCAAGGTCAATGCCGATAATCTTCTCTTTTTTTTCCTTTTTGGTTTCTTTATTATTTTCTTTTGTTTGTTCTGATGACATATTTCATCCACTCATTTATTTAAGGATATATTTATTATAAATTAAATTTCATCGTAATTTTAATATGAATTTCTTCTACGAAAAAATTTAAGTGTAATAATCTAATATTTATGAAGTAACCGTTCCTTAAAAATTTTTGGAAACTTAAAGTTAACTTAAATTCAAGTCAATATAAACAACCAAAAGAGAAAATAATTGGATCAGATCTTGATTAAATTATTTGTCTAATTGTTAATCCATGATCTAAAAACTTGAAACTTAAAAGGAAATATCGGTTACGAAAAGAAGTTATAATTCCCAATAATAATAATGACCTGCTTGATATCTATCCCTCAAATATGAACAATTCATTTCCTTTATATTGAATTTAGAGAAATCAAATTTGTATTCGTAGTTAAGAACCAGATATTTTTCACTTTCCCACTCCAAAATCAATCCATCTTTTTGATATACACTTAGATTTTTTAAATCTTCGAGATATAAGGAATATTTGAAGTTCTCAATGAATATTATAATTGTATATACATTTTCCCCGCTCATTTCTACACCGAATTTTTTTCCTAAATCAACCATTTTTTGTTCATCTGATGCTTCGATGAATATATGACGAAATTTATCTACTTGGTTCAGTATTGATCTAATAGTGGTCGATTGCAGAATTTCGTCAAGTGTATTAACAATATATATCGCTTATTCTTTATTGAAATAGTATTTTAAATTATACTCGTCATTATCGCAAAGAATTTTCATTTCAGAAAGAATTTCATCCCAAAATTTCTTCAATTGCTCCAATTTTTTCTTTACTCTACATATTTTATTTTACCATAATTTTTTCATTGCTTTAACATATTCTATCTTTGTTAAAACCGCCAAGATTCGAATATTTATTACGAATAGGTTTATATTTAGCTTAATCTCCCCTTAGCTTGAATTATTAAATTAATGGTGAAAAAACAATGTTTTGTCCAAGTTGTGGAAATGAAATAGAAATTAATCAGCAGTTTTGTCCAAATTGTGGAGTGGAAATGATTAATACTCCTCAAAAATTGGAACAAAGTAAAGGATTGCCTAGTACTTATCCTACCACTTCATATAAATCCCCTATATTAAAAAAAAAAGCCAGAGCTGTAATTGCTATTATTATTTTTTTGGGTGTGGGGATTTTTATAGTTGCAATGATGTCAATAATGCCAATGATGTGGGGATTTTTTTAATTACAATGACGTCAAGTCCTTGATTGTGTAAATATTAAAATTAAATAATAAATCTCTTTTTTATATAACATTCATAATTTTTTCAGCCTTTTTTGAACTCCAGTTAAAACTGAGCATTATGGTAACACAAAATTTCTTGTTACCTTCATGTAGTAACGAGAAATCACCTTATCATTGGGAAGAGAAAGTTGGAAAATGAACTAAAAAACACGTTAAGATCCCCGATTAAGGTACGGATTGGCATTATAAAAACAATTTTTTATGCGGAAATATAAAAAACAAAAAACAAAAATATAATAAAAAAAGTTGTAATATTTAGTAGGAGAAACAAAAAAGGAGGAGATTATTCTATTACACCCGAAGAAAATAACTGGAGAAAGGAATATAGAGCCAAAGAAATTAGTCTTGATAATCTTCCACAATATCTACAAGAAATTATAAAGCCGGGCTCCTATATCTGCATTGGAAGTGGTTGTTCAGAACCTGTGGCTTTAACAAATAATTTGGTTACAGATAAGCACAGATGGAGTGATTCAAAGGTTTTGCACTTTTTTACTTTATCAAATCAAAAATTCTTTAGTGAACAGTTTCCTTCTCGCTTCCGTCACAATACCATTTCTATTATTGGAACTGGTAAAATGAGGGACGCGATTAACCGTGGGAAAGCAGATTTCACCCCCCTGAATGCATCTGAAATTCCCGCTAAGTTAAAAAAAATGCCAATAGATGTGGCATTTATCCAGACTTCTCCGCCGGATAAGAACGGATTTCTATCTTTAGGGATAAATGTCGACACAAATCGTGCGATTGTCGAAGTAGCAAAGACTGTGATAGTCCAAATTAACCCAAATATGCCTAGAACCATGGGAGATTCGTTTATAAAATTCAAAGATATAAATTATTTTATTTATAAAGAAGAGCCATTACTTGAATATTCACCCCCAAATGTAGATGAAACGTCGAGGAAAATAGCAAAATATGTTTCTAAACTTGTCGAAAATGGTTCGACTCTCAATTTAGGGATTGGGAAAATTCCTTATGCTTTACCGCAATATTTGGAGAATAAAAAAAATTTAGCGATTTACAGTGAAGTTCTTCTTGAATCTATTATTCCATTGATTGAAAAAGAAGTTATCACTTGCTCTAAAAATTACTTTCCGCACGCAATGGTTTCGTTTATAATTGGAACCAAGAAATTTTATGATTTTGTAGATGATAATGTTTTTATCGAATTCCACCCAACTGATTTTTTAAACAAAATTGAAAATTTGGCTAAAAACCACAAATTATGTTCAGTATATTCGGCCATGTCGTGTGATCTTCTTGGTCAGGCTACGAACCATATTGGAGGTTCTATTTACGGAGGAGTAGGAGGAGAAGGCGATTTTATGTATGGCTCTTCGATTTCGAAAGGAGGTAAATGCATTATTGCACTTCCAAGTATTACTAAAAAAGGGAAAACACGAATTCATCCTTTATTACCGCCCGGCCCTATAACATTGAGAGCCATTGATGTTCACTACGTTGTCACCGAATGGGGAATTGCATATTTGCATGGGAAAAGCATTCGAGAACGGGTGCTTCAAATGATTGCAATTGCACATCCATCACATAGAAAGCATCTTTTAGAAAAAGCGAAAAAATTGAACTATATTTACCCTGATCAATTAATCCCCGCAACTCAAAATGGCATTGCAGTCATTAGACCTGACGTCGAATGGTATTTCAAAACCAATACTAAAGGAAAAATCTTCTTCTCTCCGATAAAACCCACTGATGAGCGGATGCTTCAGGATCTGTATTATAGTCTCTCTGAACGCGATAGAGTTTTGAGATTTTTAAGCCCGCAGCAGTTTTTCAGTCATAAGGAAACTCAATCCCGTATAATTTGTGATTACCAAACGAGTTTTTTAATTGTCGGAATTGTAGGTAAAGAAGAAGGTCAACGTATTATTGCAGTAGGAGGGTACTATTTGGCAGCGGATACCGATCTTGTGGAATTTGGGGTTACTGTGCATGAAGATTACAGAAGAGAAGGATTGGGTACGAAAATTCTTGACAAAATCATAGATCTCTCATTAGCAAAAGGTTATTCAGGTATTTGTGGAGATATTTTAAACACAAATATAGCGATGATCCATATCTTAGATGCCTTAAAATACAATGTGGTTTTCAGTCATGAATCGTCGGAAACTTTGCATTTCCAGTTCTACTTCTCGGATAAAAAATGACATGCTTATAATATTTCATTTATACCTTTAATCAGGATAGATTTTCTTTTCTTTTTTTACATATTTGAAATTTAGTTTAATAGAAACCACGGTAGAATCGTTCCACTCAGATTTATACCATTCTTTTCCTGATTTAATTACGATAATTTCAGTATGGATATATGTATACAATAACGCTTAACATTCCGAATGGAGCACAGACGCTTATTCTACCTGAGGATAGTCGTATACATATATTTGCTATGACATCTTCCCAGCAATTCATAAAAATAAGCAATTCTCAGCATCTGCATGATAAATTTGACTACTAACATTAAGGATTAAGTTTGGAATACTAAACAATAATGATGATGGACGTTCGAAAATGATAATGGGCTGATACTAAGACAAGTATTTTATTAAATTAATTTATTATGTGTTTTTTCGTTTTCTTCGGGTACCATGATAGATTTAGCATATCTTGGTTCTGCTAACTTCAACAGAATTAGGAAATTAGCATCGGTTTTAAATATTTTACCGGAATTATCCAATGCTAATAGAGTTTTTACAGTCTCGATATCTTCAGATTCGATCATTTTATTTTTCAAATAATTTGCCCAGACCATTTCTAAAATCGGGATAGCATTAGCAATAAAACTCGATTCATGTCTTATTCCTTCAAACATGCATTCCCTCTCAATTTTCGCTATGAATTCTGGTAAAAAATCACGATCAGCTTTCACCATGAATCTCATTAGAAAATGCATAATTGGATATAATAAATTTAAATTCTTGTCAATTTCATCTTGGATAAGAAAAGCGTTCATTCCAGCTTCTGCTATTCCTGCTGCCCATGATTTTAAAGCGTTGAATTTTTCTTCGGGAGTCAAATTTATTTCCTTTAATTCCTCACTCGAACGGATCTCAAGGATTTTTCTTTTCAAATATTCTTGAGTGTCGGTGGTATTCTGATAATCTACAAATTCTTCTGTTGAAATATTGGTTACGGCCGTATGGATGCAGTCAATAGAATCCTCGAATTCGATTTCATTAGTGTCCAAATTTACCTTTTGTAAGGTTAAATTCTGTTCTCCTGTTACTAGATCAACTCGAGGACACAAGAAAACGTCATCTCTTAAAAATTTGAATTTATCTTTGAGAATTGTTTTCTCAAATGATTCTTTTGCTTTTTCAAGATTCCCAAGTTTTTCATAAGCATAAGCTATAGTCTGCCAGGTTTCAATTTGCTTAGGATCAATCTTCACAAGTTCTTTATACGATTCTATTGCTTTTTCAAAATTTCCGATTTTAAAATAGGCAATTCCCAAACCATTCCAAGCTTTTTTATTTTTTTTGTTAATCTTGACGGCTTCTCTAAATGGTTCTATAGCTTTTTTATTATCTACAAATCTTCCGAAGATATTTCCCATATTATACCATGCTAATTCTGCTAATTCGTTATTAGGTTCAATTTCCACAACTTTCTTATATGATTCTATTGACTTTTTGTGATTTTCAGATCTTCCATAGGCAATACCCATATTATACCATGTTGATTCATTATTAGGATCAATCTTAACGGCTTTTTCATATGACTCTATCTCTTTTTCATAATTTCCAATTTTATTATAGGAACACCCCATATTATACCATGTTAGTGTTTTCAACTGTTTGGGCTCAATCTCCGCAACTTTCTTATATGATTCTATTGCTTTTTTATGATTTCCGATTTTATGATAAGATAAACCAAGTTTAAACCAAGCTAGTGAATTCTCTGAGTCGATCTTAATGATTTTTTCGTAAGATTCTATTTTTTTTTTGAGATTTTTGGCGGTGTCCATTTTTATCATATAATTTTCATATTTTTCAAATTATAATGCTTGGGGGGAGTGTAGTTAATTTTAAATTAATTACTTCTTAATCGATTCTACAAGAGAGGGAATTTCGCGTATTTTATAATATTTTTTAACTCCTCTGAATTTTTTTTTCTTCTTCTTCTCTTCTTAATTTCTTATTCGATAGCAATAATTTCAGCATATTCTCCGATTTTCATCCATCTTTCAATTCATCTCTCTATGTTCCAAATTCTATACTAATTATGTGATCCAAAGCCACCATTGGTCAATATACTGCCCACTATAACCATCATCGATAATAACCTCAAGGTAATACTCCCCTTTGGGTTTACCTATCCACTCCGATTCTCCATGAATATCGACTGTGAATTGTTCGCCAGGATTCCAAGTTCCCGAACTGATAAATTGAGTCTCTCCGCTTGGAATATATCCGTCCCTGTATTGAAGTGTCCAAGTTCGAGTATCCGAATATATATCTGCAACCGTATAATATAGATCGGTGAATTGGTTGTAAGAAAGAAACCAATAATTTTCAGCTGAAGGAAGGTCATTTAGTAAGATCTTAACTTGATCAGAGACAGATTCATATCCAAAACCGTCATTGACAACAATCTCCGCGTAATTCCAACCGAAAGTAAGATATCTCCAAATATTTGATCGTTTATAAAATCCTGGTGCTGACCAAGAATAGTCAGTAACACCAGTTGGGGGCCAGGTTATTTGATTACCAAAGGAATCTGTGAATATTAAGTATTCATAGGAGTCACTATCAACAGTAGTGTCTGAAATTGTCCATTCAACAAAGGTGTCGGGATCCGGTGCACCTACGAAGATAATGTCTGAGGGTTGAGAAATTACAGGCGCAATATTTAAATAAAAACTTCCTACAGGAGACCAAGTAGGACATGGATTACCATCTTCATCAATCCATCGAATTTGATAATAGTGTGTACCGCCGTTTAATGATTGAATAGTAAATTCTGAAGAAATTGATGTCCCTGAATCACTGTATGGGCTATCAATCGGATTTGTTTTACCTATTTTGGTTTCATACATTCCCACCCCAGAGAGATCTTTCCAATTTATAACCACAATCTGATAACTTGTGAAAAATGTAACTGAAATTTCAGTAGGGATTGTGGATTGATCGAAAGTAAATTGCTTTGTGGTGGAATACCCGCTAGGATTCCCTGCATCATCTACTGCTCGAACTTTCCAAGTCCAAATACCTTCAGTTGTCATTGATAATGAAGGTGTCCAAGATGTTTTCGTTCCCACATTTTTATTTGTGTAAAGATTTCCTTCGGGTCCGGTGATTGTAATTTCATAATGGTCAAGATCGTTATTCGGATCACTAACATCATTCCAATGGTAAGTAGGTGTGGAATCTGCAATTCTTGCATTATTTGATGGATCATTTTTTAAAACCGGGATGGTATGAGGGGTGAGATCGATCTCAAATTTGAAGTACTGTGCATAATCACTTGAGACACTACCATAATCTACTGAACTAACTGACCAATAATATATTCCCTCAGATAAATCGCTGGTAAATTCAAATTGTGCATCAAAAACATCTAATTCCATTGAAACTGAAGGAAAGCCTGAACTTGTAGTAAAACCTAAATTATCATCTGTGATTTGGATGTGATATTTCATTGCATAGTCAACAGTATTCCAAGTTAAAGTAGGTCGTTGATTATTGGTTCGACTATCATTTTGGATTCCCGTTAATTGAGGAATGTTCAATGTCGGGAATTCTGTGTCATCTCTTGGATCTGTATTTTTGCAAGCTTCATAATAATCATCATATCCATCACCATCAGTATCCCACAGTAGCGGATTAGAATAATAATTTCCAACACCAGTTCCATAAATTTCTTCATAATCTGTTAATAAATCAAAATCTCCGTCTATTTTACTGGGATCTGATAAATAGAAATTAGGGGCAATATTTCCAAAAATTTCATCAAAATCAGATATTGAATCACCATCACTATCAACCCGATTCGGATCGGTAATATATCCGTCGACTCCAATTCTTACTTCCTCTCTGTCAGGAATTGAATCACCGTCCATATCCCCATTTTTAATTTTATAACCGAAAGCATCAAAATATACATTATAATCACTTTCAACACTGTCTGTCGCAAATGATACTTTATTGATTGATGCAGCAGGTTCATAAAAATCAAATATATCGATTAAAATATTTCCTGCAAATATAAGAAATATTGAACTCTCGCAATCAAAATAGACTCTAAATGAATACATAAAATCGTTTTCTATTTGATATTCATATCCAATTGTGCCTGAAACCGGATTCCAGCCAACAGAATCATACGTAACATAAAAATTGGTACCGCCTTTTGGTTTATCTCCTCCGACATCCCAGTTAATTGTATTAGACGTTACACTAAAGTCTATGTTTTCTGTAAATTTAATTTCTAAGTGGGAAGTGGCAGAAATTCCGGTAATAACAATAGAATCGGGAATAATTGTAGATCCTTCAACAGAATAAATACCCGAATCTACTTTTTTATAGATTTTTTCATAGTAAGTGGTGAATTTATTGTTAACTGATAAAACACCGTCATCAATTTTCAATTGGATTGGATTTTCTGATAATGAACTGAGAGTTATATACGCCAGTTTTGTGGTATCATCAGATCCAACTTTAAATTCAACCGATCCCTCTATAGCAGAGGGAATATTTTTCCATATTGATTCTGAGCCACTAGAAGATGAGTCGTAAAGTTGGACTACATTATTTCTATTGTAAACACTTGAATTAATAGACACTCCTGATGTCGGATTCCAAGAAGATAATTCTCCAGATTGAAATCCGTCTACATTGTAGCTATAGTGGATAGGTCCGAATGTGCTGAATGGATCATAATCCCTAAAACTTAGTCCGATTCCGTCAACGATGGTATTGTAATTAGAATCTGCAACATCGGTTTCAATTTTTATTTTATTTATGTTATCAAATGAACATGTTTGATAAGAATCAATATACAATCCATTAATCCAAAGGTCGGCTTTTTCATCAATAGGATCAAATCCAATCCTGATATGATAATTTACATTATCAAAAACTCCGATATTAGTGCTATAACTATTTGAACCTGATTGTAGCCAGAACTCGTTATTATTTATTGAAAAGTCTATGAAACTCACTTGTAAATCATCCAACAATTGAAATGAAGATTTTTTACTTGTTGAACTACTCATTATCCAAAATTCCAGCGCTTGATAACCAGTGATATCTAATTCTTCAGATATTTCCATACTACTTTTAACTGAACTTGAGCTGTCATATAATTGAACGGCCTGAAATGTTCGAGTTACAGGGAAATCTGAATACCAATCCGATATTTCTGAGAGTTGCACTATTTCAACAGTGTTTGTTATATCAAGTAGAAATTCTGAATTCTCTTTTGTAGCGCTGAAAATGAATTTTTCTATAGCTGAAGGAGTTCCTTTTAACGGAAGATCATCCGAGATTAATAAAGAATCAATATATAATGAAAAAATGTCATTTATACAGTCAAAATCTATTCGGTAATCGTGCCATTCACCATCGAGCATATTTCCGTAAATTAAAAGATTGTAATCATCGAGATCGTCATGATAATAATGAAGTCCTGTAGAATCCCAGTAAATGTCAATACCATTTGTCATTGTTAAATCTGATTTCAAACGAATTTCATTTCCTAGCATACGAATTTTGAACTCAAATGAATCAACTGCAACGCTAAATGATTTTTGTGATTGAATAAAAAAATCACCTGATGCACCAGCAGTGTGTTTAATATGCACAACACCATAGTCATTGATCTCATGTTCACCGTATCCAGTTCCTCTGAAACTCCAAGAGTTCGGAAACTCTCCATGATAGTTATTTGATGTAACAGTCCATTGAGCAGGACGCTCTCCAATGATATCAGATTCAAAATCATAGGTTGCTGAATTCGATTTTATTTCATGAACAATAAGTTCACTGGGTGAAGACCAGCCTTCATCAAAAATTTGAACGGTTCTGAAATAGTACGTCCCATCAGCCAATCCATCCATGGTAAAATAACCTCCCGATAACGGACCAATAAATTCGGGCATCCAAGAGTAGTGGATATTGTCAATTTGAACTCTTTGAGTTCCAGTGTCTTCAGTTGAAAATGATAACAAATTTATAGTATCCCTTGTGAAATCTTCGTCAAATTTGAACGGTCCATATTTAATTCCATTTACCCAAACCGCATAAGTTTTTGGTAATAAATCTAAATATTTACCATCCCCACATTCAAAATCAATACGGTAGTGATGCATCTCATTTAAATCTAGACCCCAAGTTAATGTATTGGTTATTTCACTGAAACTTTTGAAAAAATCATGCGCTCTAACTAGATAAAAGGCACTCATTGCATCTTTTTGAAACTTAATAAAAGTCTGGGCAGTATTAGGATAATCGTATTCACCGATTGCTAAATCAAACTCTATTGTACCACTTTCTCTATCCCATTTTTGATTTTGAGTGAGTGCATAAGCTGAATTATCTTCATCGATAATTTCAAAAACTGAGTATTGACCATTAAATTCACTAACAATATCGTAATTATCCGCAGGAGGGAGTGACCAATCCTCTAATTCCTTTGCCGAATCAAAAGAAACATAGGAATTTGAAACCACATTAAGTTCGAAAGGTTCATTACTATAATAAATTCCGAGTTCACTATCATAACCACTCTGCCAGGCAAATACTAATTCATTTGTTGAAGAACCGATATATGAATACACGGCAGGTATGCTTAAAGGATCATATAAATCTCCTTCTAAATACGAATTGAAATTGTTTGAAGTTATGTCAAATGAAATTGAATCCAAGCTCATTATACCGGCCTCACCATCAGATATACTATCAAATTCCATTGAAGTAAGATATTCATAAAACCAGTTTCCATCTACATCAATATAAAAAGGTCCGATTTCAAATGATTCATCTTTGTTCGTGTCAATAGAAACTACAAATCTTGTGTTTAATGCATCCCATTTTACCTGCCATACCATCCATTTACTAGCTGATGAAAAATAATATCCTCTGTATATGGCTTGCCAACCAGAATCCCATTGATATTGCCATTGTTCATCGGAAATAGAATATGCAATTTTCAATGTTTTATCATTTGAAAACTCAAAATTAATTGAATATCGCCCAGATCTATTACCATCATCATTTAATTGTTCGCAATTTACCCAAGATTCAAAAACCCAATCTTGACTTGTAGAATGATAAAGATCTTGACCTCGCTTTGCAGAATTGATAGAATAAACTTTCTTATGTATAGTTGTAGAATCGCTTAAAATATCTATTACGGATGCTTCTCCAATTTCAACACTATTTTCATCTCCTATATCTATGGTTTTATATATTTTCACATTATCAAGTAAAACAACTGAAGAATTGGAATCAATAGTGAATTTTAAGTTATCCAAACCGAGTATAGGAATATAATTTTCTCCTATTGGAATTAAATCAATCCATAATCTCCATTTTCTGCTACCATCCTTAGTTTCTCCGAATTTTATAACAATATCATGTAATTCATCCGGATTGAATGAAATTCCAGAATCGATCCAAGAACCTGCTTCTGTCCATTTTACCCATGCTGTAGAATCGGTTATTTTAATGCCCCCGAATGGATCTAGTATGCAAGTTGATTCTTTTCCAAATTCGGTTCCCAATTGAAATTCAATAATACCGCTTTTAATTGCTTCAAAATTTAATAATTCCACAAATCCAGCAGAACTATCATACGAAAATTTGGCAATGTATGGGTGACTTTCAATTGAAGATGGCTCCGCTTCGGATGAAATAATACTCCATTTTTGAGTTGTTAAAGGATCAAAATCGGTAAAACTGTCCGAAAATACCAATTCCGGAGTATATATAGACCATGGGTCTTCCCCTTCTTTGAATTCGTTCCAAGTGTACTGTCCTTTGTAATGACCAGTAACGTCGTAATCGATTTCTGAACCCGGTATTGCAGTATAAATCATCGGAAGATGGTTGCTTATTACAACATCATCTATGAATGTACGGAGGATACTATGCCCATAAATTCCGGTTGTGTCTGTAATGACATTAAAATCAATAAAATTTACGCCATCGGGAATTAGGGCACTTCCAACATAATATAATGTATTAGTAGAGGTGTCAGTTATCCATAATCTCCAAGTTCTATCGTTAGGACCGAATTCAATTTTGATTTTGTAAAATTTATTATATGTAATAGGAATTTTCGTATCAATAATTTCTTCTGTGTTTGACCATTTAACCCGCAATGTATCTCCCATGATAATTACTCCTATCGGTTCAATTGCGACAGCACCCCAAACAACAATACTTTTTCCCATGTAAAATTCGATTGAACCGCTTTCAATGTCCAAATTATTTACGAGGTTAAATGAACCATCTGCAGTGCCGTAAGCAATGTTAGCTGATTCCAAATGACCGCCAAAATTATCGTTATAGACATATGTTTTTGCAGGATCATATTCCCAACCATCAGTAGTAGAAGAGGGATCAAAACCTGTAAAATCGTCTGAGAATTGAACGGAACTGGAAGGATAATCTGGAGACCATGAATAAGACAATGAATCAATCCACATTCTTCCTGCCTGGTCATCGATATTATTATAGAATTCTATGCCCGTTAATTCTTCAAATCCGAAATTCATATATTGGTATGTATCAATTAAAACGTCATTTATATAAAATTCGAATGTCGATGCATTTTTATCTGGACTCGGATTAATGCCCGTCCATATTATTTTCCAAATCATCCATTTATTAGGACTTGGATATAAGATTCTGTCTTCTTCAATAGGGTATGATGGATCTCGATAAACTGCCCAATTAGGTGTGTTCTTTCCTATATATTTAGAACTTGAAAGTGTATGACGTTCCCATCTACTATCTTCTGAGTTAAAATCATAAGATATCCAATGGTTAGCATCCGATGTGGTTAATTTCCAGCTGTATGAACCTACGGTGTTATACTCATAAGAAACATAAAATTGAGATCCGACTTTTGGTTTTGCACTTGATAACCAAGATACTGAGTCATCTTTTCCGTTGCTATCTGTGTCGATAATTGAGAAATCTGTTCCTTGTACGAATTTAAAGTAAGATTCTGAATCTGTTTCTCCTGTAATAATGACAGGTGCAGATGAAATATCATCAGTAGAAAGTTTATACGAAGTAGATCCTGTATATTTAACCGGTTCATCATAAATATTACTGAAAAAATCTTCAAGTCCGACATAAGATTCAACAAACCAGTCATCGTCCATATTAGGTCTATTACTTGGACCGAATTCTAATCTTCTTTGAGCATCATCAAATTCATATACTTTTCGGTGGGTTCCGACACTATCGATAATTCCCGCCGAACCACTTGAGAACGAATCATACCAAGGATCGTAATCGTTTGGCAAATCTGAATATGTCCATGTGCCATCATATTCGAAATAGTTATTATACGGATCATTGATATCTGTTGGGTTATATCCTAGTTGTACCTCCGCAAAATCAGAAAGTCCATCAAAATCACTATCTCTTAAATTTGGATAAGTCCCGAATGTTACAATCTCAATTAAATCATCTATATTGTCACCATCAGTGTCTTGTAAAAGAGGATTGGTATTATAGTAATTTACTTCGTATCCATCCCAGATAAAATCGCTATCCATGTCGGGATTTAACGGATTTGTTAGATAATGGGTGTAATGGGAATATGAGATCGAAAATTCAGTTCCATCTTCAGGATTGTTTCCCGTAGAAATCCACTCTAAAGTATCTAATTTTCCATCACTGTTATCGTCTATTAGTTGAAAATCGTTCGATTTTGAGATATCTTCAAGGAAGAATTTTGTTCCGACTGATGACCAAGATTGTCCTACATAAAACCAGTTCGTTCCTTCAACACTTGCACCGTGAATTGATCCGTCAGGATATAATATGTTTAAATCATCGATAGATCCATAATAATAATAATTGGGAAAACCAGGAATAGATTGAGCTAATTCAACTACTGTTCTGTCGTTGCTATTATCTGGATGATATTGAATATCGGTGATTTGATATGATACGGAAGGAGGAGGAGAAGGAATAGATTTCCAAGGACTTCCTATGAGAATATCGCTTTCAAAAACATGGTTTTCTGATCCGTCGAATGACCCTGTAACTTCTAATATAGATTCTACATCATCACTGAAAAGAAGAGGATATATTGCTTGAGAGGAATCGAAAACGAATGTTTCTTCGGGCGATACACCGATTCCGAATTTTTCTTGGTAATCGCTCAATTGATCAAAATCTCCATCGATACTAAGCGGATCTGAGATGTATTTGACATTGTATCCAGCGAAAGTGGCTCTTAATAAATCGATATTTAATGTATGAGGGAGCGGACTATCGCTACTAATTCGGATTTTCTCAACAGGCTTTCCACCACAATCTATATTAATATACTGGAAACTTGAAGTTCCGCCGGGCCACTCAAAGGAGTCGGTTGTACCATCTCTATAATAAGTTTTCACATAGTAATATGCACCAACAAAGTTATCAATAACAATTGAAATTGTATAGATTGATACTTCTCGGTTGAAATAAAAATCCGCGGAAGCTCCATAATCAAGGAAACCGCGGTTGAAAGTATATAGTCCGTAATAATCGTCCTCTTTATCAGGATCATCTTCTTCCAAATCATCATTTTGCATTAAATCAATGTTTGCGTTTCCGTTTCCGTGCGTTCCGCCCCACTCAATTATTTCGACTCTATCAATAAGTGCAACACTGCTGAAAGGTTCAATTTCAATCGATTCGATTTCTTCACCGTCAGAAATACCGTCTCCGTCTGTATCGCTTTCACTTGGATTCGTACCCAACGCATATTCCTCGAGCAAGGTAAGACCATCACCATCTCTATCTGAATCGAATTTTTGTGACGGGATTGTATTTGCCCAAAATTCTGAAATGGTGTTCTCAACAATAGATCCAACGCTATAATCGAATCCGAATCCGGAATATTCGGGATTTAAATCGTATCCGTTTGGGGCCATTAAAGGATATGTCGTCTGTGGTAAGGTATATCGATAATGCGATTGGAAATTGATAAGCACCTCGTAATCTGCCGATAAAGTGGCAAGAGGTATAATGACTTCAAGATTAACATCAGTTGGTTCATTATATGGAGATATTTGATTAATCGACCAGATAAATTTAGCTGAGTCATAAACAAGAGGGATACCGCCCCCACCAGAATAAGGGTAATAATATGTATCATCATCATGCCATTGTCCATCTCCGCTTTTATCAAGTACTCTTAGCCATGCATAATGCGCACTGAGGGTTTCGTAAGGGGCTTCATTTTGGTAATACATCTTTACTTCTAAAGAATCACCTTTTTTGTAACCTCCATATTTTCGAAGAATACCTCTAGAATCAACACCGACTCCTGCTTTAAAGGGCGATTTTATTTCATTTGGAGGACTAGTTTGGGGTAAATTATTAATCGTATACCAATATTGAAAAACGTTAAGAGCCATACCCAAAATAGGGTGTATGGAGAATGCTATGATTCCTCCAATTAAAAACGCTATATTTACAATGGTCACATCTCGTATATTGGTGATTATTTTGTTAAGTTGTACAGTTGTTATTTTGCCTTCCGCATGCATAGTATGGGCATTCTGAATGCTCATAACAATCATAATTACAGAGTATGCTATCGCGAGTATTGATATGGCCCTTTGTCCGATTTTTTCAAGTCTCGACCATCTGTAATCCCAATCTATTGTGTCCCCAAAGGGATATTCTCCTAATTTTTTAAAAACTTCATCTGGAATTTTATGATAATCAGGATAATCAGGATCTATTTCTCTTTTATAGAGTCCAGATAAATAAGATCGGGTTGCGAGCCAAATACTTTGTTCCTTTGTCAGTACTTGAAATTTTACTTTTCCTTGAATCGTTGTTATAAAGACCGTTTTACCATTTATTTCTAAAAATGTATAACTTCGTTTAAGTCCGTTAGGACCTAGTAAAATAAGTTCTGCACTTTTCCAAATACTAAATTGTGCTTGAAGCTGAGAGACACTGGTCGATAAACCAGTAAATATTGCCGATAATCCGGTTACCGCTGCAGATGCTAAATAGGCGTTCATCCCTATATATTCTTGTTGTTCAATGAACATCATGCTTAATCTGTGATTCGATTGATCCGGATTTTTACTTTTTTTATTTCCTTGTGGCAATAGTTTTTGCTTGTCATCTGGAGGGGGTTTATCATGATCCTCATAGTCTCCACCAAGCGTAATTGGTTCTTTATTGTCGTAAGCGATTCTCGAAGAAGTACCGTCTTTATAATTAGTTTTTTTTCCTTTGGGATGCCATCCAAACAAATTATTTAGCCAAGATGTGAAAAATATTGGATTGTCAAGTGCGTCAGATGTTGTTTTTCCCGACAGAAAAATTTGGGATTGGGTTTCATCATGCAGAGCATATGGATCAGAATGTATTTTTTGTTCATCCATTTCTGAGGCAAATGGGCTCAACCAATAATCGTCATACTTCCTACCCCCTGAAGGATTAATGTCGTTGAAGTAAGATTTCAAAAATTCTCTCTCTTTTATAGATGTTGTCGGTGAATTAATACTTTCATCCCCTACTGGACTAGCAATTCTTAAAGAATGAAGTAAATCGTCTGAAAGTTTCAAAGCTTTTCCGGAACTTTTTCTTACGAGTTTAATGGTTTGTTCGATTAAACTATATAGGTAATGATTATCAGCATCGATGTTTACGGATTTAAAAATTGCGATTTGTTCTTCCCTATAAACTCTAATATCATCGATTGTTGGAGATTCTTTTCTGAGGAAATCTTCAGTGTTTTGATATACGTCTTGCATAGCTTTTCTTATATTCCGTTCTCTCTCTGCTTCAATGGGATTCGAGGCATAAATACTATCTATTTTATCAATGATGTTTTTTCCATCCTTTTTCACTTGTTTTGCAAAATCTTCTGTCAAGTCATATTCTTTTATGAGAAAATGATTATTTTCTGCTTTCGTCCTCGCACTTTGAAGATTTTTTCTTCTTTTAGCATCTCCCCCGACAGCCATAAGGGTAAATTTTTTAGTAAGGAGTAATTGATAATTATCTTCTGATTTTTTTGCTAAACCCATAAATCTAAGATATTCATCAGCAGAATCTATTGCTTCATTTAAATCTATTTTAATTTGCCTAGCCCAGCGTAAAACTATATTAGATTTCATTTCCCCTAATGTTTTTATCCTTGATAGGAGATCTTTTGCTACGTCAAGTGGGGGTAAAATTTGATTGAAGAAAAAATCTTCTAATAATGGCATTGCTTCGTCAATATTAACTATGTTGTTCTGCATCAGAATATGGCCTTGTGAATCTGTTTGACCGTTGGTAAGCCAAGCCTCTTTTGATGCATATTCAGCAAGATTTTCTTTGAAAGTTCCGAAAATTTCTTCGATGCGGTTATCGTCTCCCCCTAGTCTTTTTATTTCATTAGTGAGGAATTGTTTCATATATTCAACAGCATCTAATCCGTTATAATCATCTCCAAGATATATTGGGTGATAAACTTGGGATCCAGTAATTAATTCATTTCCTATCATATTATCTCCATAAATATCTTTCATAAGTCGAGACATGATGGTGAAAACAGGACTGTGATCAGAATCGCATAATAATGAAATGATTTCAAAGATATGCCTCACTTCTGGACCTCCATCCCCTACTGTTCTTTGTATCCAAGTTTGTGAAACAAGATGATGTACTTCTATATCTGATATTATGGCTCCTTTATATGCACTAGTTTTATATTTTGGTCCTGTAATATCGAATTTGCGACCACAATAAAAGCATTCAGGAATTTCTCCAGAAGAAATGGAACCGTCTTTAATAGAAATCGCTTGTAATATGGTGAATTGTGTATCTTTAAATGTTAATTTATTTGTCAAGCGGAGCGCGTTATTAATTTCTTTAGTATAATAAGCGGCCCAAGTTACAACAGATTTTTTTTTTTCGAGTATTCTTGCACCATTTAAATCTGAAAGTAAATTATTTGTATCAGGTTTCGGAGTTTGTTTATAAATTTTTAGAATTTTCTTATATAATTCATCAAAATCGAAATCCCATTTTTTTTCATTAATTAAAGAGTCAGGAATATGATCTACATATATATCCGATTGTGGGAAGACATTATTTTCAGTTCTATAAGATATTTCACCATTAGTTTTCAAAATTATTGCCAATTGTCCGTCTGGATCTTGATAATAAAAGACCTTTCCATTATCGTCCGTAGTGGATGTAGCATAACATACAATCAAATCTAATTCATCAGATTCAAGTCGTGGTAGAAGTGAGAATCCTCCTTGACCATCTTGAAGGTAATTAGAATCTTGGTATATAGATCTCGAATCTCCATTACGGAGCCCTGTCGCATCTAAAAGACCGAATCTGCTTGCTTCAAACCGAATTTTCCTCTTCGTCATAGTAGTAAATTTTCCGGTTTTTATTTCACTAAGAATATCATGAAGATCACTTACCCATTGTAAACGATTTTTCGTTTGAGGAGTCCATGGTAAATCGCCAAATGCGAAACTGTTGTAGTTATCCGATAGATCATAGAATCGATTATCGACTTCCCACCAAATAAAATCAGTTGAATAGTTATAACTCAAACTTTTTTCTTCAGGAATTGAATAGATGATGTTTTTTGATAGAAATTGGACAAACCGAGATAACTCTACATGACTCGGGGTAATAAAATCGTAATTAAAATACATGAATTCGTTATTTATGTCAATTTGTGTGTGTAGATGGTCAAGAGTTGTAGAATATTGAATTTTTAATAACTCAAAATTTTCATTAGGTCCAAAGCTTTGAATATTGATACTTGTAGGAATTTTTGAAATTCTCACTAATTCTATTGGAGTTCCGTCAACATTTTCCTCTGTAAACGATTCAAAAATTATTCCTTTATCATTGTTTTCAATTGAATACGAAATACTATTAGAATCAGAATCAAAAGATACATCAATTTCCGTTGAATAATATTGTTCGATTTCGCTCGAAGATGAGTGTCTGGTTGTGAAACTTAATTCTTCGGGTGTGGCTTTAAATGCGTCATATATATAAGATAAGAAATTGTTTGCGAATTCATTTCCATGAACTTTAAATTTAAGTATACTGTTTACTGGAAGATGGACGGGATCTAAATCAATGGCTTTGTCTTGAGGTACACCATCTATTTTGTAGTTGGTTTCAGAAATTTCTGATATAATTGAGCCGTCTGGAAGTATTATTGACAATCCCCAATATTCAATGATTTCGGCAAATGCCTCATCAAAAATTTCTTTATTTTGGCCTTGAGCAGTATAATCATCATACCCGCCAGTTCCTGCAAACTGCTCTTCTTCAAAGTAGTCTACATTTGATGTATATGAGTTTATGGTTATGTTTTCTTCGTTTACATCTGTTATTGTTGCTCCTTCTAAATAATCGAATTGGTTCAATGTGTATGTCATAAAATAAGAATTCGAATCGACGCTGAATGGTGAGGAATAACCAGGTAGATATACCTTGAACACTTCTTCGGTTCCAACATATTCTCCGTTCACGTCCCAATATATTTCTTCTTCATCACCAAGAAAATCCCCATCCCTATTAAATAATCCCATAAAAGTTCCATCGTCGTTACAATAGGTTCCTGCCCAATAAGAATCGTAATTAAAGTTAGTAGGAGTTCCTCCGATATTATAGATGAAATCGGTACCAAAAATCGAATTTCGGCTTATTCCTCCGAAATCGAAGTTAAAATCAGAATCCGAAGCTAAAATATTAGGGAGTGGATAAGATGCAACATTGTCCACATAAAGAGTCGATGAACTTGGTGCCGAAAATTCAATAGAGCTAATTGAATTTAATGTACCGAGTATTCGATATTCGTCTATATGTTCTCCATCTATCCAGAGATTAAATGAATCCTCGGGAGAACAATCAAATGCTATCGTGAAAGAGTGTAAGTAATCAAACCACACAACTATACCTGTATTAATCCAACTGATGGCACTTGTTTTAACCCACCAATAATAATACCCATCATCATACGAGATGTCGCTTTTTATTTTGATACCGCCATCTAAATTAATCGTAGGTTGATATAAATTAGCTTGATTAGCAACTGCTACATCAAATGTTATAATACCTTCTGATAAATCATTACCAGTTCCGAAATTTTTTGTTGCGGATGAACTTTGACCTAATGAGAGGAATCTGAAATCAATTGAATAGTCGCTTTCAATTTCTACTGTCCCTGTTTGGGAATCCCATTTATCAAATGTTCCTATATTTTCACTATTAAAATTTTCATCTAAATAATCTTTAGTTTCGTCGAATTGACCGTAATAAAGTTGTCTGTCATAAATATCATTTCGATAATAATCATAGAAAAACATGGTATCTTCGTGCAGAAAAAATTCTCCGAACCAAGGGTGGTAGTTTGCACCATCCCAGCCGTTTTCTTCATCCCATAATTTCAAGTAGAGTTCCTTTGTTATATCGGTCGTTTCGAAGTTTTTATTCACATAAAGTACTTTATTTTCAGTGTCCGTTTGCAGAGGTCCAGGTGCATTAACAGAATTTAAATATATTATGTTGTCTGGATCATTGGTTCTGAACATAATTTTAGTAACGAAATCATAAGGTATTCCATATTCAACTTCTGTAATTAATACATAACCGGCCCCATGGTCTTTATACACTTTAATTTTAGGGAAAAGAACGAAATTATAATTCGAAAAATCAATTTTATATCGAGTCCAATCTGGTTCATCGATACCCATAGCAAAAGAGAGTTCTTCCCAATGACCTCCTTTCCCTTACTCGAAATAAAATCTGTCTCCCTGCCCGACTGTTTTTATGGAAAATTCTATAATTCCCTCTTCTAAAATAGGTGGGAACCATCCTTCCAAAGAAAATTCTGAATCTTCAGAAATTTTAACTACGCTGGACTTTTTGTTTTCGAAGGTTTCTAATTTTTCAACCGTTCCTGTAGATGTCCAAGCTGTTTCCCAATCATCATACATAAACGAGTAGGTGTGAAATGTTTGTTGATATTCTCCGTTGATTTCAACCCATCCGCCGTCTAGAATGCCTATTTGGGTTTCTTGTTCAAAATCTTTCATCATATTTTGCATAAGGTAAAAAGAATCAACAGATTTTATTCCTTCAGTCTTTCTGGTAGCAGAACCGTAAATGTCATCGTCTACGTCTATTCCCAAATCTCCGAACGTATAAAGTGGAATGGTTGGGCCGTGTTGCATTACAAGGTTCGGTCGCTTTATTAAATTCTGCATAATTTCGTGTTCGCTTGCGGAATCTGGGCTTCCGAGAAAATATTCCGTGTCGTCGGATTCTATTTGGGTTATTGCTTGGACTATAATTTCGCTTTCATCTTCCCAAGGATAATATTGCATTAAATAGGGTGTTCCTTGATGACCGTAATTTGTTCCTGAAGGTAGAATTTGATATTCTAATGCGGTGGTTACTTTTTCTTCCCCGAATTCATCACCATACATTTTACCCAAAAATTGGGGATCGTAAGAAAGGGATTTGCCCGATAACCAAGTTTCCCAAATGAAATCGACGGATTTCGGAAAAATAACAGAGAATTGGTCTTTATAAAATACTTCTGATTCTTCCCCTTGTTGTGTATCAGTTTTAACATCGTAAAACACCGATCTAACAATTATGATGTTATTATCGATTTCTGCGATTTTTGTATAGTAATTACATAATATTGGATCTGCTCCTCCTTCTCCGTCAGGATCAAAGTATTTTTGGGAAGTTGCAGAATTATCAGTAATATTTAGATTTGTGACTTCCCATAAAAATTGAAAGACGTAATTTAATTCATTATCTAGCTTAGATTCATGATTTTTTGGAACACTGATCGAATATTGGTATGAAAAATCGGTGGGAGTTCCTCGTATCAATGTAGATTCGCGCAAGCTCATTTGTTCAATAAAATCTGAATACCAATGCTCCGAGTAAGTTGTTATTACTGGATCCGACGTGGGTGATTTATATTCATCTTGAAAAACGAAATGCCATGCCTCCGGGGTGATTATCCCACTCCAACCTGGTATTTCTGCTCCCGGATCTGAAACTCCCCAAGATGCCATTATGTCATCCCAACTTCCGTCCCAAAGTGAAGCGTCAGGAATCCCATCGTAATTCCAATCAAAGGGAATCACATCAACAGGATCACTGCCTTGAGGTTCCGTTACACCTAAAGAGAAAACTTCTATATCTGATGAATCGTATCCCCAATATGTGCACAAATCATCCCTAGTTGTAATATTTTCGACATAAAGATAAGGTGCATTTAAATTCCACATCATTTCACCTTCACCGGGTATGTAATAATCTTGAGGGATAAAACTAGTTTCTATTTTTATATCCCCAAGCAATCTCATAACAGGGTTAATTTCTACAATTTCACTTAAACTACCTTCCCCCTGCCACTTGTGGTAAATACCGGGTTGGTGAGAAACTCCATAATAATCTAGAGTAGGAGTGGCGATCTGCAGTTCTATTTGGGTATTTCGATTGGGATCTGTTGGTAGCACTAGTTGCTGCAACTTATTCGGATTAAATGAGAGGCTTATTCCTGGACTCCCATCGAAAATATTAGCGATTCCGTCATAGTCAGAATCAATGAGTGGGGTAGAGAGTAATTCTGCACCTGAATTGCCTCTATTTTTAATAATATTATTATTTAGGACAAAATAGATATCACTTTCCGAATCTATGTAATACGTATCATACATAAACGAGATTCTATGCAATCCAGGTCCCAGATAAATTTCTGAATTAATAGAAGTAAAATTAGAAATGTCGCCAGTTTCTTCACCGTTTAAAACTGGAATTCCGTCAACTGAAATGTTTTTATAATTTCCGTTTAGAATGTTAATATATAATAAATGCGGTATTTCATACATTGATTTAAATTCATATTCTGCATAGCTCCAATCTTCCAAAATTCCATCCATTCCAGTTTCTGGAAGAACTGTATAATACCCGGTTGTGTCAGGAATTTGAGGGTATGTGCCGTATTTATTCACCTCGTCCACATTGGAAATTTCGTCATAATCAAAATCCCCCCGAGTTATTATTTGGTATTCTACAATAGCTTTATCCATGAGTTTACTGTATGCGTAATCGACATAGAAAGTCGTACCTTTTTTTGGATAATTTGGGCCGCCAATCCATTCAATTGCATCGATAGTTCCTTCATCATCTAAATCGGCATCGATAAGTTGATAATCAGTACTTCGTATAAAAGTAGTTTGTTGGTCATTTTGATTAATTCCTGTAATTGTTTCAGTACCGGGAACAATATTCATAATTGAAGTATAATAATGTTCAATATTACTCCAGTAAATATGTTCTTCATCATTAATTTGATGATCTTCTACAAATTGATATGCGTCTGCTGCAAAACCAATTTTATGTTTTCCTGTTTCATCAGAACCGTAAAAATCATATTCGTTTAGATCAATCTCATAAACGATTCCATCACCGCCCTCTATAAACTCGGTATAAGTTTGTGGATTAACGAAAGGTGTGACTACATTATCATAATAACCCGCTTCTCCGTAATCTATTTCCGAATTATACCATTCGGAATCTGCCATATATTCATTTCCATCACCGTCATACCTATGGGTGGTCAAAATTTCTCTTCCATTTACACCTTCATCTAAAATAATATATAAACCGTTTAAACCGAAATGAGGGCGAACAAGGAGTGATACCGGTCCTGCTCCATAAAATTCAATCCATTCAATATCACCGGGTTCAATTCCATTTCCGTTTGTTCCCACATTTTCAGAAAAAGGAAAGATCGCATCACCCCATGCTACGGCAATTGATTGAACGCAAAAAGATGTGAAATAATCTGCAAAAATATAATCTATTATAACTGCGTAATTTCCCTCTGAACAGTCATCTGTAAAAGTTCGGGGTATTTTATTAGGACCATTCAATACGCTAATTTCAATCTCATTTCCGTCCGAGTCAACAATGGTAAAATAAGCATCAGGAATTTCTAACCCTTGTGCATCTATTCCGTCAAGGTCAGTTATAATATAAGACTCGTTTTCAGCTGAAAATTCCTTTTTCCATAACCAAGTGCTTTCATCGTCAGGATACGGTTTTAGAAGTTCCCATCCGTTTGGTTCTTGAGATCCTACCTCGACTATTCCATCAGGATCTGCCCAAAATAACCAATTTGGAGTGCCATCTCTATTTATTGCCATTCCAACAGGGGCAATTAATCGTTCTCTGAATGAATTTTCATCATAAGTTTCACTAAGAAAATTACCGGTTACAGGTGATTGAGTAATAACAGGGAATAAACATGCCACGACAATTACGGTCATTGACATATATACTTTTTTTGTCCTTTGGTTCCAGAGATGTTTGCTTTCTTGATTGGAATTTGGTAAAAATCTCGCCCAAGACGAATAGTAATATCTCAATCTCACAATTTTTGAATGAATAAATTTACCACATATAACTCCGAGAGTTAAATAAAACGGTATATCAAAATAAAGATAATTTGGACTGCTGAACGAAATGGAGTTGCGGTATACCCAAAGGAGGAATACAACATTAAGAATCAAGAATACAAAGATCCCTTTATTATTTTTCAAGAATTTTTTGAAATTATCTTGTTTTACGGAAAAATGGCTTATATCGAAGGACTTCTCAATTTTTTTCCTCTTCAGATTTTTTTTAATTCGTGATATAATTGAGTGTCCTGAATTCCTCTTTTTTTTGATTGTGAAAAAATCCGAATTCTCCTCTAAAGTAAAATCTGCACTAATACCTTCATAATATTTAAGTTTTATAACATCTATTTCATCACTCTTCTTATTTTCAAACTGCATTTTCTTTTCACGCCTGTTTTATTATATTTCAATATTTGATTGATTTTGAAATCATTTTTGTAGGTGTAAGAAAAACTCACTATTTCTTTATAAAAGAAAAAATTGAAAATGTGATGGTTTTATTAAAACTAACATAATCAGTTCAGATAAAGTGGTGTGAGATTTCAAAATGATTGGTAAATTCTTTTTAAAAGAAATCAAATATAATTGAAATTTTTCAAAATGTTAGGAATATTTTCACAATGAATGGAAAATACTTTATAAAGAGCAAGGAAGTT
>SDBS01000964.1_pt1 | contig 28924 bp, 25 predicted proteins | sample 2277091 | NCBI WGS metagenome assembly SDBS01 (sample SAMN10404972, study PRJNA504765) | marine sediment metagenome | isolation source: marine sediment core GS10_PC15, 163 cmbsf | place: Arctic Ocean: Southern Knipovich Ridge | collected 2010
CGGATCCTGAAGGAAGTTCCTCTTATTGCTGCCGAAGATACCCGGACCTCCAAAACCTTGCTGAAAGCGTATCAGATAAACACCAAGTTGACCTCCTACCACGATCATAACAAAGAAAGTAAGACCCCAAAACTTTTGGATCATCTAAAAGGACAGTCCCTGGCCTTGATTTCGGATGCTGGCACCCCTGCTATTAGCGATCCTGGATTTTACCTGGTTAAGGCGGCGTTGGAGGCAGGCTATCAGGTGGTCCCTGTACCTGGTCCCAGCGCGCCGGTTGCTGCCCTCTCCGCTTCCGGTTTTCCCACCGATAGCTTCCTTTACCTGGGTTATCTGCCGAGGAAAATCAAAGGACGGCGGGATTTACTGGAGGATGTAAAAAAGCTACCCTGGACCCTGGTCTTCCTGGAGACACCGCACAGGCTGATCCCATCTTTGGAAGATATATTGGTTGTGTTGGGTGATCGGGAGATTGCTGTAGCCCGGGAGTTGACCAAACTCCACGAGGAAATATATAGGGGAACCATCAGCGAAACCCGGGATCATTACATCCAGAACAAACCTAAAGGAGAAATCACTTTGATCATCTCCGGCAGGAGAAACCAAGATGTCTGGTCAGAGGAAAAACTCCTCAAGACCATCCAGGAAGAGCTCAAATCGGGAGGGCTCAGCCCTACCCAGCTCGCCAAATCCCTGGCGGATAAATCAGGCTGGTCACGGCGGGATATCTATGATTTAATGCAGGGGTTAGGTAATTAACAGGAAGGAATAAGCTTCTATAGATTATGCAAGATTTAGTTTTTCCTAAACAGGAACCCGGTTCCTATGGAATAAGGAACCGGGTTCCAATAAACAAAATAAGGTGCACTTAATGGATTTAAATCAATATCAGGACTTTCCTAAATTAGACAGTCAAAATATGCTGGCGGAAATTAACGGCCTGCCCGAACAGCTGGAAACCGCCTGGAGTGAAGCGGAAGCCCTTCCACTTTCGAACTTTGATGGTGTTAAACAAGTAATAATCGCCGGCATGGGCGGTTCCGCCATCGGTGCCTCCCTGCTGAAAGCTTACGCCGCTCCGCTGTCTTCAGTTTCAATTGAGGTTCACCGGGATTACGGACTTCCTGCCTGGGCAAACGGACCAGACACGCTGGTGATCGTTTCCTCTCATTCAGGAAACACAGAAGAAACTCTCTCGGCAATGGAAACTGCTCTCACTCGCGGATGCAGCCTGCTGGCTATATCCACTGGCGGGAAAATAGCCGAAATTGCAAAGAAGAATGGCACCGACCTGTGGATCTTTAATCACAAAGGGCAACCACGGGCAGCTGTGGGATACTCCTTCTGCCTGCTGCTGAACGTTTTTTACCGGTTGGGTTTCCTTCCTGATCCTATTAAGGAAATAAATGACGCTGTCAGTGAGCTGCAAAAAGGCAGAGATCTGCTGGCTCCCGAACTGCCGGATCATCAGAACCCCGCGAAACGGTTGGCGGGGCAGCTGATCGATCGCTGGGTAAGCGTATTCGCCGCCGATCTACTCGCTCCTGTCGCTAGACGCTGGAAAGGTCAAATCAGTGAGATCGCCAAAGCCTGGGGGCAATTTGAAGCTCTGCCGGAAGCGGATCACAATACCCTGGCCGGGGTAGTAAACCCGGAGGAAGTCCTGACAAAGACCATGACTTTATTCCTGCAGGCAAATTCCAACCATCCCCGCAACCAGCGAAGAATCGAGTTAACTAAAAAGGGTTTTATGGTTGAAGGATTAAATACAGATTTGGTCCAAGCCAAAGGAAAAACCCGCCTAGCCCAGATGTGGAATTTGATTCAATTTGGTGATTTTACAGCTTATTACCTGGCGATGGCCTATAATGTCGATCCCACACCAGTGGCTGCGATTGAGAATCTAAAACGGGAACTGTAAATTAGAAGAAGAGAATTAGTCCAGGGTGTATCCTTCCAAGGTTTTCCATCCTGGACAAGATGGCGTTTTCCATAATTGCAAAATCGATGAAAAAAAACAAAATCCAGATATTCCTGATTGGATTTACCCTCCTATTTACCCTCTCCTCTGTTGGCATCATTCAAGCCCAGGGTGATTCCACAACTAAAATGATCAATACTATCAATCAGCTGCGCTCCCAAAGAGGGCTGGCACCGCTTCTGACTGATCCTGCCTTAATGCAGATCGCCCAACAGCACAGCCAGTACCAGGCATCCATAGGGACCTGGACACATATCAGCGCGGACGGCTCCCGCCCCAAAGACAGGGCATATGCAGCAGGTTTTGGCAATGGGGCGACAATCTATATCTCGGAAAATGTCGCCTACGGGACCAATATGTCGATCATGGAAACAATCAACGGTCCCTGGAACGATCCTGATCATCACCACACCATGTTCAACCCCAGCGCCAAATATATCGGAGCCGGGGTAGCTTATTCCGGTAATTTTGTGTTTTACACGGTTGATACCGGATATTATGTTGGAGACCCTGCGTCCACCCCCGAATCCCCCGCTGTTTCCGACACCCCTTCCGCCTCAGTTTTCCCTACGGTAGTTCCAGTTATCGTTTCCACCCCTCTAAGTGACGGAACAGTTAAACATATCGTCCAGGGCGGACAGACATTGTGGACAATCGCCGCGGTTTATAACATCCCGCTTGAGGTGTTGAATCAGATTAACGAGTTTGAACCGGACAAAATACTTCTGCTCGGAGATGAGGTCATCATCCAGCCTTCCTATACCCCAACCAACACACCGATTGGAAAGCCCAGCGCTACCTTGCCGCCCAAGTTTTCCCATACTCCCTCCTTAACTGCGCCCGAAGGGACCCCGGTTCTGTTTAATCCTTCAACGGCAACAACCACAGAAGAACTTGCCATCGAACCCCGCTTTCAAAGCAGCGGCAAAAATCCGATCGTAATTATCCTGGCCGTGATAATTTCCGGCGGAACATTGCTGGCTGCGTCATTGTTCAGTCTCAGGAAAAAAGACTAATACAGATTCGGTTACTCATCCCGGAGATTTCCCCCATCCCAAACTAACTTATTCACCTCAGCCTGAATAATAATCAGATCCTCAATTAATTTTTCCATTTTCCCCGGATCCCCTGTGGTCAGGAAATGATATTCTCCTTCTCGGTCCCTTTCCGTTTTGAGATTAAAGGTTTCTAATAACCGTCCCGCCTGACGGGCTACAGCCGGTGCGGGATCAATCACCCGGACATTCTCGCCTACAATCTCCCTGATGATAGGAATCACAAAGGGATAATGAGTACAGCCCATCACTACTTCATCTACTCCCTCTTCCAACATCGGTGCTAAAGCCTTTTCTAGGATATTCCTTGTCAGAGGATCATCGATTTTTCCACCCTCAATTTGATCCACCAGTCCTGGACAGTTATCCTGCAGGATTTCCACTCCCCGGGCAAATTTCTCTACCGTTGATGAATACAAGTCTCCTTGAAAAGTTGCCGGGGTTGCCAACACACCTACCACACCGCTGCTGGTTCCTTCCGCCGCTGGTTTCACAGCCGGTTCCATACCCACAAATGGCACATCTGGATATTTCTTCCTCAAATCTATCAGGGCGACCGCAGAGGCAGTGTTGCAAGCCACAATGACCAATTTTGCACCCTTGCCTAGGAGATAACGGACGATCCCATCTGAATACCCCAACACTTCTTCCCGGGAACGGGTTCCGTAGGGAACATGGACTTGATCTGCAATATAGGTGCAATTCTCGAAGGGATATTGCCGGTGAACTTCCTGTAAAACGGATAAACCGCCTATACCGGAATCAAATATCCCTATCGGTCTGTGGTGTTTATTGATCTTCATAACATCATTATACTCAGGTTTATTCCTCTCTCAGACAAGTTATCTTTAAACCAAAAAGGGTACAGTGGGAATCACTGTACCCTGATGGATTTTTATAATAGAAAAATCAGGAGGTAAATTTTTGCCGCAGCTTGGCCTTTTTGCCGCTGCGATCTCGGAGGAAATACAACCGGGCCCGTCGGGTAAATCCACTGCTCTGCACGGTTACTTTCTCAACAATGGGAGATCGGGTGAGGAAAGTTCTTTCCACACCGATACTATTGCTGGCAATTCGCCTGACAGTAAAACTTTCGCTGTTTCCGCTGCCGTGGGTCCGGATTATAATACCTTTAAACTGCTGGACCCGTTCATTGTCGCCTTCTTTAATCCGAACAAACACGGTCACTGTATCCCCGGAGCGGATCTCAGGAATATTGGGGTTTTTTGGTGTTTCCAACACCTTAATCAGGTCATCCATCTTAAGTATCCTTCTCAGTAAAACTCATTATTTTTCGTAAATCACACATCAACTTCAAACACGGCTGGTGATTATAACACGGGGGGTTTGATTTGAGAAGGAAGGTCGCTGAATTCCCGTAGACATCTATCTGCAGAGAGGAATTTGAAGATTTAATCCTTTAGAATCGGGATTACGGAATCCATCTCAGGGACCCTGGATAGCTCTCACCAGGTCAGCAAGTGCGATAGTCGGTTCAGTCTGATCCTTCAGTACAGCTACAACCGCGTCCCGAATTTCCGGTCCCAGCTCATTCAGCAGATCGATATCTGGAATCAGGACAGCCGAGGGCAGCAGTTGCTGCAGAGTGGAGTAAAAGGATATTTCTGACCAGGCGTCCATCCCAGATGTTCTGGTGGGAAGATACCCTCCCTCAAAAGACCAGGTGGATAAATAAGTTTCAGCAGTGATAAATCCTGCTAATTCTAATGCTACCTGTTCTGTCTCGGTATCAGATGGAATCACACACCAAACCCAGCCATCGGCATAAGTAAACGGTTTGCTGTCTTTTGTCGGCAGGGCAACCAGAGCAGTATTGGGAGAGTCTGAACCCAGGGAGGTTGAACTCCAGGTGACAGCCATGGTTGATTGACGCTCCTGGTAAGACTGCCAGACCTGCTGATCGGATTCAAATTGGGTCAGCCAATAGGGCATTACATTGGCAGCCTGTGCCTGTTGATAATAGGTCAGCACTTCTAAAAATAGTTCTTCATCAATGATAATTTCCCCATTTGAATTTACTATCTCACCACCCAAACTTTGATACAAAGCCAATGTAACCAGACCTTGAGGATCAGAAGCCGGAAAAGCAAGCGCTTTTTGCGCAACAAGAACAGCATCCCAATCGGGCGGGGGGGATTCATCTGTGTCATCTTTATAAACCAGGATCATCACATCCCCGGCAAAGGGAATACCGGCGATCTGTTCTCCCACCCGGGCTAATTCCTGGGCGTAGCTGAACCAATCATCTTCATTCATCACCTCAGCGATTTCAGCCAAGGGCAAAACTAATCCTTCCTTAAACGCCTGTTCCATTAATGAACGCGGTAAAGCAACCAGATCCGGCATGATAATGGGCGCTGCTAACCGGGTCGCTCTGAGCATCTCCAGCAAGCCAAACTCACCAGAAAGATCCTTCACACGTACCTGGATGTCAGTTTGCGGTCTGCGTGAAGTAAAATCATCCAGTCGGGATAAGAACAAATTGCTCGCAGTCGATTCATCTTCAGGATCAAATTGCGGTGGAACCCAGAGGATCAAGGTCTTGGATTGCAGAACTGGGACAATGGCAGTAGCCGAGGGCTTTGGGGTAGGTGAAACCAGGGAAGCGCTGGTAATTTCCGTAGGGGAATTCGGAGAGATTAACCCCTGAATATTCGGGAAATTGCAGGAGGTTATCCCAATCAAAAGCAGAACCAGGATACCTAATCCCAAGATGAGTTTCATAAAAGTCGAGCGCTGACTGTATTTTCCAATTTTTTTCATTATATTTTCCTTCTCTTTCAAAGAAACCCCATTAAACCACATTTTTTCTCAGGGGGAACTCATCTAATACAGATTTAATAAAGCTGATCAAGGGAACCGTTTCAAGTCACAACAACCTGACAATATTGCCTTTTGATCAATAAAATCCAAAATATCGCCTTAGATTAATAAGAAAAAAACTTTTTGAATAAAATTATTCCGCTAGTGAGGTGGGTGGTGGTTCAGGGGTATTTGTTGGAAGCTCGGTCACTGCAATGGTTACCGTAAGGGTATTTGTCCCGGTAGGCTCTGGTGTCCAGCTCGGTGTGGGGGTGTCTGATGGGATAGGAGACGGCGTTCTTGTAGGGGTGATAGTCGCTGTCAATGTTGGTGTAAAAGTGGGATATCTCGTTGGGATAATCTTTCCAGGTGTAGAAGTAACAAACGGGGTTGACGTATATGTAGCAGTCCGGGTGGACTGCATGGTACGCTGGGGTTCATTCCTCTGTTTGATTTTAACAAAGGCATACCCTAATCCATAACAGGGAAGAGTTGCTCCGATCAATAATAAAAGAATTATTTGCAAACGCTTTTGTTTATAATTTGGATAGCTCATGGATAGAATTTTCAGGACATCCGGGTCTTAGTCTTTTTCTTAAAAAGATAAAATCTGAATTGATTTGATTTGTCAATGGTATTGTATAATCGTATATATTATATTGTAATTCTACCTAATCGCACGGTCGATAACCTCTGGTCGGAATACTAGCTGAATCTACTGATAAAAAAATGACCATCCCCCTCCACATTACTACCCTCCTATTTGACCTGGATGGGACATTAACCCTCCAACACCCGACTTCTCTAGATTTTTTGTTCACTGTCCTGGACGAACATAAAATTCCTTTACTGGCAACCGCTCACAGAGATACGTTGCAATTCGTTTACCAATACTGGGGAAATTCAGACGAGGTCGCTCAAGATCTGGAGATGTATGGTGAGTATACCGATGATTTTTGGTTCCACTATCTTAAGCGAAAATTATGGGCTGCTGGCCTGACCGAGCTTCAGGCTGCTGATATTGCTCCTATTATCCAGCCTGAGCTGGAGGAAAGGTACCAACCGGAAAAGCTGGTGCCTGATGATGTTAGACTCACTTTAAAGACTCTCCGCGGAAAGGGTTACGTTATGGGATTAGTGTCCAACCGGTCCAGCTCGATTGAGGAAGAAATCAACGAATTAGGATTTCTTCCTTATTTTGATTTTTTCTTCACAGCAGGCGAAGTCAATTCCTGGAAGCCCGATCCGGGCATATTTGAACACGCACTTTATCTTGCGGAGAGCAGTCCCGAGACAACTGCCTATATCGGGGATAATTATTATACGGATGTCCTGGGTGCCCAGGCAATCGGGATCTATCCCATTCTATTTGACCCCAGGAATACCTTCCCGGATGCAGACTGTCAGGTGATCATTAATATAGGGAACCTGATCGCCGAGATGTAATCATCCAATCAATTTTCCACCAGGGGGATGAGACAAGGATCATTCCGAAACCCCTCATTGCTCTATGATCACCGTTTGTGTGGGGTAGGCAAACTCGATGCCTTCCTGGTCAAAACGCTGGTACAGTTCCAGATTAATGATTTGCTGGACGTCTAAATAGGACGCGTAGGCCGGGTCGAGAACATGATATACAATCGCAAAATTCAGGGAATAATCTCCCATGGACTTAAAATGAGCTCGATCAAATTTAACGTTTTCTAAGGGAGTAATGATTTCTTCCACAATCCCCGGTATTTTTTTCAGATTCTCCGCCGATGTGCCGTAGGTGACACCAATTGAAAACGAGATCCGGCGTTTTTCCAATCTTTTGTAGTTCCTAATCCGGCTGTTCAATAAATCGGTATTGGAAAAGATCAATTCCTCTCCAGACAAACTGCGGATCCGGGTGCTCTTTAATCCAATATCTTCTATATCACCTGAAAAATCATCTACCTCAACAAAATCACCAATCACAAAAGGTTTGTCCAGCGTGATGGAGAGAGAAGCGAATAAATCACCCAAAATATTCTGAAGCGCCAACGCAACCGCGATCCCGCCAATACCCAGGCTGGCAACCAGGCTGCTAATTTCTATATTTAAGTTATCCAAAATGACCAGAGATAAGATTACCCATAAGAGAATTTTTCCGATTAATCCCAGGGCATCCAGAGTGGTCGCATCCTCGCCATGATCCTCTTTGACCTTATTTGCAACACTCCGGTTGACATAGTACGAGATTAACCCTGTACCCCAGAAACCCAGCTGCAGGGTAAAGATCACTTGATTTCCCAATACCAACCATTTCCGAACCTCGGTAGGTATATTCAATACAAGTATGCCAAGATATAGACCCAGGGCAAGGAAAGAAAACCAACGGGTTTGTTCCAGTACCGGAATGACGAAATTATCAATTTCGGTTTCTGACTTTTTAACCCTGTTTATCAATCGGTTTTTAATGATCCGTTTGACGAGGGTCAATATCAAAAATATCCCCACCAGGATCCCCAAGGCGATCAACCAATTTCGGATTGAATTATTAAATATGACATAGTTCAAAAAACCCATGTTTCTCCTTCCTTTTATCTTATGTGTATCCAGCAGTCACACTGAATTATTTCATGAGTGCCGAATTCCCAACCCGGGAAGATTCCAATTAGGTTACAAGCCAGGTTATAGTAAGCTTACTTACGGTTTTCATTCATCCACTCCACCGCAAAATCAACCAACTTCCGCTGAGGAATCAACTCCCCGCGGGCATTTCCAACCTGCCCTGCTAGAACCTTGCCACCTGATTTTTGGTAGGCTTTGCCTATTTCGTCAAATTCCTCGCTGTTTTCTTCCAGTTCATTCAACTTCATCCAGCGTCGGACCCCATTCTGAATGATTGGCGCTCCCTGCTGTATTTCTTTTTTACCTGGATAATCAGCCCGGTATTCAGCCAGGTGCAGGCTGGTATTGTTTTCATGACCCACACCCAGGAACAAAATCCAGCCCTCCAGTTCATAGACTCTGGCTAAAGGGGAATCCTCACCCAACCCAAAATGGAGACCATGATTCTCAGTAATGAACTCCGCTCGTTTGCCCCTAGCTGTGAAAGAGACATGAGGATGGTTACTCCGCCGCACACCAGCTTGTTTCCGGAAAGCTTCCGGTATTCTTCCCATCCCGCGGGTAGGTGTAAAGTCAGGGTCAAAGGCCGGCATGGTTTGCCGGATAATTTCCTTCCATCTCTCAGGTACAGGCGGATTTTCCCATTTCTCAGGATCGGTTAAATCCCCCGAATGGGTGGGCATTACCAATGTGCCTTCCGGACCGAGCACTTCCTCAAGAGCAAGGATAACCCCCACCGGTCCGCCGCTTACCCAACCCAGGGAACTTAGTGAGGAATGAACCAGCAGCACCATACCTTCCAAGACACCAAGGTCCAGCAAATCTTTTTTGATCGAATCAACCGTTACCGGTCCATCTTTGGTGTTTTTTATGACATCCAATTCACTCATCAGGTTCCTCTGTAATAATTTCTCATCCATCATACCAGATTTCTTTTACCGGTAGGTTTTACGGCATAACTTCCCTTGATTAATTCGGTGAATACTTAATGATAACCGAATCTGTTTTGCCCGGAACATGCTGATCCATCCACGCTCACCAAGACGAACATACCTGGATAGCTAAAACTAGAGAGTTTACTACCGCTCCAGAATAGTTAAACAAATCTGGTTCAACCCAATATCCAGCAGGCGAATGGGTTCTATTCACAGGAAACCAGGGAAAGTTAATCTCAAGGAGAGTTAATGGATTTTGTAAAAATGAGGAGTATCGAAATCTGCGGATAAAACCTCAGGTCCCCCAGGTCAGGATAAAGAGAATAGTAAACAAACTACTGATGATCAATTGCCTGATTCCGATTCTCGTAGGTTTAACCCCTATAGCTGGAGAATAAATTCCCCGGAATGTCTCACTCCACTGGAGAAGATAAGGAGCAAATATCCAGGTCGGAACAATGCCTGCACCAGATAAGAGGATTGCTGCCAGGAGGTTAAAACTAGTGTAAAGTGCAGCCCGCCAACCCAACCGGAAGCGGTCTTTGAGTGAAGGGATCTGTTTTTGCTCACGTTGCGCCAACTGTAAATATACATAAACAATTGATGCGGCTGATTGGAACCAGGTTAATCCCCACAACCACCAGCCTAGCCCAGAAAACCCACCAACACCGATCCAGTACCCTGCTGGAGCAGTGAGTGCCAGGACACCGCTGGCTACAATTTCAATACCCATCTTTCCACGTTCAGCCCGATTGTATACCAGATATAAGTGCCAGATAAACACCAAGATACCAGGTACAACAAGAATCAATAAATAGCTTAATCCACGTAGAACCAAGCCTCCAACCATTAAAACCCCCACAAGGCTGTAAATGAGTATCGCCCAGCCCGCTGGGCGTAGATCTGCTTTCGATCTTCGGCCACTCAAGACTTTCACTGCTATAGTAACCGGATGACGGATTAAAAACCCAACCAGCACACCCAAAACAAGAATTGCCGCGTCTAAAGACCAACTTTTCCCGGCAAAGAGCCCGATTAATAACGGACTGAGTAGGAAAACCCAGGATCCGTGTTCATTGGTGATAAAGATTTGGCGCTGAAATATTTTCTGATATTGAGTCATGCGGTTTAACACCATAATTATGTTGGAATTGGTCAAGAAAGTATACTATAGTCATACTCTGAAATCATGAGGAAATATTAAGGAAGGAAACCAGGTAGCCAGGATCTTTCTGCCGCTGGTAAATATCTTTTCCATTTGAAGGGAAAAAGACGCTGAAACGTCATCTACTCGGCAAGCTCGGAAGAAATTGATTATATTAGTGAAAAATATTTCAGCCAGAATAAACTAGCTTTGCCTGACTTTCCCAAACAATGTAACGCTTTCAGAGGGGGACACTTGTGGTAGGATTAACAAACTTATTAAAACTAGATAATTCTCCTTTCCCTGAGACATGGAACTTTCTTCAACAATTTTTCTAGTACTGTCAATTCTTTTCCTTTCCACTTTTATTCGGTCAGCCTTAGGGTTTGGCGACGCATTGATTGCAATGCCCCTCCTGGCAATGGTAGTTGGCTTGCAAGTAGCAACCCCTCTGGTAGCGATGGGTGCATCAACAATCGCCTTCACTATCCTCCTGAAATCATGGCGAAAAGTAGAAATCAAAGCAGCTTGGCGTCTGGTCCTTTCAACCTGGATCGGAATCCCTATCGGAATCTATTTCCTGAAAGCAGCTCCGGAACTACTCGTAAAATCCCTTTTGGGAATCCTCTTGATAGGATTTGGATCGTACAACTTGTTTGTTCCTACTCTCCCCAGATTACTCAATGAAAAATGGGCTTATTTAACCGGTCTTATTGCAGGAATTTTAGGTGGTGCCTATAACACAAACGGACCACCGGTAGTTGTCTATGGCATCTTGCGCCGCTGGGATCAAGAAAAATTCCGGGCTACCCTGCAGGGATATTTCCTTCCTACTGGCTTTGCCATTTTAATCACCCATGGTTTAGCGGGAATGTGGACTTCACAAGTGGTTCGCCTCTACGGATATAGTTTGCCCATCATCATCGGAGCGGTTTTGTTGGGTGAAAAAGCAAACCAGATCATACCCCAGGGAAAATTCGATAAAATTATCTATGGGTTTTTGGTTGTAATTGGATTTTTTCTAATCATTCGCTAAGCGAATCCCTTCCCTTTCAACACATTTGATACCCAAACCAAACCCTCCTTCTCAAACAAAACAGAAGGAGGGCTGAATGGATTTCTATTGAAACTAATTTAATGCTGTATGATTTGAGACAAGAACAACTTTGTACGTTCTTGTTGAGGATTATTGTAGATTTCCTCTGGCGTACCACTTTCTACAATTAGCCCTTCATCAAAAAAGTACATTCGATCTGCTACTGATCGGGCAAAACCCATTTCGTGAGTAACTACAATCATGGTCATACCGGATTCAGCAAGATCAGTCATGGTGTCAAGAACTTCCTTGATCATTTCTGGATCGAGAGCTGATGTCGGTTCATCAAAGAGCATGATTTTAGGCTGCATAGCTAATGCTCGCGCAATGGCCACCCGCTGCTGTTGTCCACCGGAAAGATTGCCAGGGAATTTAAGCGCCTGCTCAGGGATTCCTACAAGTTCCAAGAGCTCCATGGCTACTTTGTCTGCTTTCTCTTTGGGCCATTTCCGGACCCAAATCGGTGCCAAGGTGACATTTTGCAACACACTCAGGTGGGGAAATAAGTTGAATTGCTGAAATACCATCCCAGTTTCCATTCGGATACGCTCAATATTCCGCACATCATGCGTAAGTTCAATACCATCTACGACAATTTGACCTTCCTGATGTTCTTCCAGGCGATTGATGGTACGAATAAAGGTTGATTTCCCAGAACCAGATGGCCCAAAGATTACAATCACTTCTCCCAGGAATACTTCCATATCAATGCCGCGCAAAGCATGAAAGTCATCATACCATTTGTGGACATTCTTACAATAAATGATCGGTTCTTCTGTCATATTGTGGTCTCCTACAAATTATTACTCATTCCCATTGCAGCTTCCATACGCCGGCTGGCAAGCGACATCAGATAACTAAAAATCCAATAGACAACGGCCATAAAAATGTAAACCTCAGTCCGCATCTGAACAAACTCAGGATCAGAATTAATAATCGAGCGACCGATTCCCAGAAAATCATTAATGCCAATGATAACCACTAGAGTAGTATCCTTAAACAGGGAAATGAACTGCCCTACAATGGCTGGAAGCACCGCTTTTAATGCCTGAGGTAATACAATAAATATCGTCGTTTTGAAGTTACCCATTCCAAGTGCTTTGGCTGCTTCGATTTGCCCCAGGGGAACAGCTTGCAGACCTCCACGGACATTTTCCGCAGAATAAGCTGCACTAAATACTGTCACTGCCATCAGAGCCCTTACCAGGCGGTCAATCCTGGATTCCACCGGCAAGAATAAAGCCAGGATGATAGAAAACATAAAAAGGATCGTCACCAGCGGGACACCCCGGATAACTTCGATAAAAAGAGTTGAGAAGGCACTGACAACTGGGAGAGAAGAACGACGTCCAAAGGCTAAGGCGATTCCCAGGGGAAAAGAGAGAAATATTCCTCCCGCCGCAAGTAGAATGGTCACTAACAATCCACCCCAGAGGGTAGTGGAGACATTCGGGATTAACTCACTGGCCTCGAACCCTACTAAAAGAACAATCCCGCAAACAGGAACAAGTAACCAGCCAACAAAAATATAAATATTCTTAATAGCGGTTTTGCTCCCAATGAGATAACCCACCAGAATGATCAGGAGATTCGATCCAAGGAAGAGGCGCATACTCAAATCAAGTGCTGGATGTTGAACGGGCAAAAGAGCCGTGACAAGCATAATGAATCCAGCGGCAAAAGAAATGGATTTTAGTAATCCTCCCCATCTACCCCAACTAATACCGAGGAAAAGGAATAATCCAGAGAGGATGATTCCTACCCGCCAAATTTGATCTCTTGGATATTGACCCACTGCATACAAAAGTGGAAATTGGGTAACAGCACGCCACTCAGCAGCGAAAAATACCCATTTGTAAACCGCAAATAAGAAGTAAGAGATGAGGGGGATCAGCAGGATTGTCAAAACAGTATTAAAAATACTGCTGAAAAGATTTTCCTTCATCCACTTGAAAAATCCAGGAGGCTGAGGAGGTCGGATATGATCTTGTTCGATAGCTATATTAACCATGATTACCTCAACACAAATTGGATCCTTCGGTTATAGATATTAAGGACAAATGAGGTTAATAAACTTAGACTAAGGTATGTAAGCATAATCAGGGCAAAGATTGGTACAGCTCGTCCAGCCTGGTTAATCGCGATTTTCCCAACAGCAAATACCTCTTGAAAACCTATTGCCAGAGCCAGACTGGAGTTTTTAGTCAGGTTGAGATATTGACTGATCATCGGGGGGATGATAATTCGCAAAGCCTGCGGCATGATCACAAGGCTGAGAACTTGAAATTGAGAAAGCCCGACAGCCCGGGAAGCTTCAATTTGTCCCCGATCGACTGCCTGAATCCCTCCCCGTACAACTTCAGCGATAAAAGCAGCGGTATATAAACTCAAGCTGAGAAACATTCCAGCAAATTCAGGAGTAAGCCTCAATCCACCCTGATAATTAAATCCCTTTAAATATGGGATATCCAATTGGAAAGGGGTTCCCCCGGAGAGAAACCATCCACCCAGGGAGAATATCATCAAGAGAAAAAGGCTGATAGGGATATAATACGTTTCTTTACCGGTGATTTTCCGCCGCTCCCGGAGCATGGTAAAAGCGAGAATGGAAACCAGAAATCCAATGACAACCAATATGATAAAAATGCCCCCTGTCTCCGTCAAGCGCGGCCAGGCAAGATAGACTCCTCGCTTATTAACAAAAATCGGGCCCGGCCATTGGAGACTTTCTTTCACCGGTGGGACGAATCCGAAGACCACAAAATACCAGATAAATAACAATACCAGGAGAGGAATATTACGGTGAAATTCGATAAATACCAGCGCTATACGACTTAATAACCAGTTTGAAGAGAGTCGGGCTAACGCGGTCAAAGTACCAATAATCGTTGCAGCAATAATGCCAATACCAGATATGAGCAAAGTATTTATTAGGCCAGCCTGGAAGGCACGAATATAAGGCATTCCGGGTTCATAATCTATAGGGGGATTACTGATAGGGAATCCGGCGGCTTCTTTAAGAAAGCCAAATGTCAGTGTCATATTGCGTGCTTCAGCAGCCTTGAAGAAGTTAATAATCGCCCAGATGAGAATACCTATGATTATCACAGTAGAAAGGACTTGAGCAAAAATCATAATGATACGTTCATCACGATAAAAAGGGATCTTATCTTTACTAGAAATTGATGGTTGATTGTTAGTCATCTCATGCTTCCATTTATAAAAAGGATGCGGCTGGAGACGCCGCATCCTTTCGATTAAATATTGGTAGCTAGAACATTATTTAACTGGCGGGGCGTAAATCAAGCCGCCGTTAGACCATAATTTATTGGGACCACGTGGGAGTGTGAATGACATTCCTTCCGGACCCATGTAGCGGTCATAAATCTCTCCATAGTTTCCTACTGCAAGGATGGCATTTGCTAACGCATCAGCTGTCAGACCTAAATCAGTATAACCCCAGTCACCCTCTTCTCCCAAGAGACGCAGGACATTGATATTATTACTGCTCTTCATTTCCTCAACATTTGCCTGGGTAACTCCCAACTCCTCAGCATTGATCAGAGCAAATGACACCAATTTTACGATATCGAACCAGGTATCATCTCCTTGCGGTACGGCAGGAGTGAGCGGTTCTTTGGAAATAGTGATATCAAGGATGATGTGAGCCTCAGGATCAGCGAAACCGCTTCTGACAGAAGCTAATTGGGATTTATCACTTGTGGTAATATCGCAGCGTCCTTCTTCATATGCACCGTAGACTGCAGATGATTCTTCGAAAATAACAGCTTCATAATCCATTTCGTTCTGGCGGAAGAAATCTGACAAGTTCTGTTCCGTCGTGGTACCGCTGGTCACACATACTGTCGCGCCATCAAAATCATCTGTTGATGTAATACCACTATCCTTCCGGATCATAAAGCCCTGGCCGTCAAAGAACATGACAGTGGTAAAATTCCCCCACTGAGCATCACGGCTTGAGGTCCAGGTTACGTTGCGGGATAAAATATCTACTTCAGCAGTCTGGAGAGCGGGTCCCCGATCTGCTGCTGTGAGAGGAACAACTTCAACTGCATCGGGATCACCAAATACTGCGGCAGCCACAGCCCGACAAAAATCAATATCAAACCCGATGTTTTTTCCATCTGCATCTAACATCCCAAACCCGGCTAAGTCTGTGCGACCTCCACAGACGATTTTGCCGCGTTCCAGGACACGGCTGAAGATATTTTCTTCTACTGGTGCAGCTTCAACCGGTTCAGCGGCAACTTCAACGGGAACTTCAACAGTCACAATGACTGTTTCAACTACTGTGATTGGTTCACCAACGGCGGGTTGTTCAGTAGTTCCACAAGCAGTAAGGACGAGCGCCAAGACAATGAATATAGCTAAAACGGGAAAATACTTTCGATACATGTTTATCTCCTTAGGCAATAGAAAGAATGAATGATCAGATAGAATCTTGTCTTATATAGCCTCCTTGATAGGATTAATTGAAAATACATATGATAAAAAAGAATTCCCCCCGATTAAATCAATTATATGTTAATAAAAAAAATTGTGCAAGGATTCATTTCTGATATTTTTCCTTAGAGGACTGCCTCATTCTTCCCGAAAATGTTTCATAGTGAGTTAAAAAATCCATTCGCCTTATTGAAAAATGTGTGGTCCTGGTTCCTAGTAATGTACACCCAAAACTATGTATCCGGGTCAAAAAATTCTTGCATGAATAGCCGTTTTACGGTATGGTATAACTATTAATCATGGAGGAGAGCAGAGTATTTTACCCCCCTAAACGAACTGGTACAATTGTCCACCTCCTGCTGATTTTGTTCTTTTCCAGTGGAGGAGCTTGGGGCATCTGGGGCACATCAAATGTCCAAGTTGCCCCTCAACTGCTGCCTTATCTGACTCTGATTCTGCTTTTCCTGATTACGGTTCCCTATCTGATTTATCGATTGTATGCACTACACCGCTCCGGATATTCCCTGGAGAGAGGGGGCATTCAACTGCAGTGGGGATGGAGATCAGAAAATATACCCATGGACCAAGTGAGATGGGTTCACAAAGCGGAAGATCTGGAAATTCCACCTCAACCCCCACTGATCCACTGGCCTGGTTCGGTAATTGGATTCAGACGTTTTCTGCGGGGACCTTCGGTAGAGTTCATGGCATCGAGAGTGAAAGGATTGGTGATTATCGCCGCCAGGGAAGGGTACTTCGCCATCTCACCCCTCCAGGGAGAAGACTTTATTCTCTCGTACAATTCCCTCACCGAGCTAGGATCAATTTCTCTACTGACAACCCAATCATCCCGACCTTCTCTTATCCTGACCGAAATCACCAGCAGAAAACCTTTACTCTGGATATTCCTGACCGGGGCAATTTTAAACATCACGCTGCTGATTTGGACGCTGCTGGTCATCCCATCCCGGGAGAAAGTATCGCTTGGGTTTACTCCAGGGGGGATACCACACGAACCTCTGGAGAGTGTGCGCCTGATCCTGTTCCCAATCATCAATACCACAGCGTATCTGGGTAATCTTGTTTTAGGTTTGTTCCTTTTCAGGAACGAAGAAAACCGGATCCTGGCTTATATTCTCTGGGTAGGAAGTCTGCTCATTGCCATCATTTTCCACATCGGGATGTTATTTATCCTCCAATAATCCCCAGTTTATCCCCAGATCAAGCCAGTTATCCACAACTATTCCTTGTTTATCCCCAAATTTATCCAGATCTTAAAGCCTGAACATTCTTTCTCTCCGGGAAAAGATTTGGTACACTAAAACGAGTTAGGAGCTGGATTCCCCTTAACGCAAGATTATGATGACTCTTGAGATGTGGATCACCATTGGTTTATTATCTGGAGCGATACTGCTGTTCATCACCGAATGGCTGCAGGTGGATCTGGTTGCTCTGGGAGTGGTGATCGGTTTAATGGTGAGTGGAATCCTCACCCCTGATGAGGCCCTGGCAGGTTTTTCCAGCCCGATCGTGATCACGGTAGCCGCCCTCTTTGTCGTCGGAGGTGCTGTGATGGAAACCGGCCTGGCGGATACCATCAGTCAAAAGATCGTTCATTTTGCGGGAGAGAGCAGATTCCGGCTGCTGGTTTTGATCATGGGGACTGTTGCTTTACTCTCCGGTTTTATCAGCGATACCGGGACAGTAGCGGTAATGGCGCCAGCAATCATCAGCATCAGCCGGAAAAAAGGCATAAATCCTTCAAAATTATTAATCCCGCTCTCCTTTGGATCGCTTCTTGGCGGTGCAATGACGTTAATCGGAACACCTCCCAATATTATCGTCAGCGATCTCCTGTTGGAAAATGGCTACACCCCTTTTCAATTTTTCGATTTTACACCTATTGGATTGACACTGCTTATTTCCGGGATCCTTTTCCTGGCTCTCACCAGCCGCTGGCTTCTTCCAGACCATAAACCAAAGACGGAACTGCAGCGGGTGGATTCCCCCGAAGAATTGGTCCAAGTCTATAAACTTCCAGAAGATCTTTATCGTCTGCGCGTACGAACCCAATCCCCCCTGGCGGGAAAAACTCTTTTACAAAGCGATCTGCGAAGCGCTTTTGAAGTGACCGTACTGGAAATCCTGCGTTCCGGATCAAGGGTTGGAGATAAACGTCTAAACTTACTTGAAAATGACTTTGTAAGTATCAAACTATCTCCCGATACAGTGGTTTATCCAAATGACATCTTGATCTGTCAAGGGAAAATCAATGACATCACCTACGCTGCTGCAACCCTCCAGCTTGGTGTGCAGCCTGCAGAAGCAAAAGACCAGAAATCTTTAGTCAATAATGAAGTGGGTGTAGCTGAAATTCTACTCCCTCCCCGCTCCCGGTTGATAGGAAAAACTCTCGTATCAGTGCGATTCGGCAGCCTCTACCAATTAACGGTATTAGCAATCAACCGCCCTGGGGCTGAGGGCAGTTTATCTCTCAAAGAAACAAAACTCCAGTTTGGCGACACCTTGTTTGTTCAGGGACCCTGGAAAAATATTCGTGCGCTTACTGATCAGCGCCGTGACTTTGTGGTTGTGGGTCAACCGGAAGCGTTGAAGGGTACCCCTCCCCGCTTAAAAATGATCCTGTCATCCTTGATTTTGGCAGGGATGTTAATTTTTCTGGTTACAAATTGGCTACCAGTTTCCACCACAGCGTTAATTGCCGCATTTTTAATGATCATCACTGGCTGTCTGGATATGAAGGACGCCTATAACAGTGTGGATTGGAAAAGCATTATTCTGATCGCCGGCATGCTGCCGATGACTACCGCCTTACAAAAAGTTGGCCTAGTAGAAGTTGGTTCAGATTGGATGGCATCCACACTGGGAGGTTTGGGGGAATTGCCAACCTTGGCAACCTTGTTCCTGATTACTGCTCTATTTACCCAGGTGATTTCCAACACAGCCACGACTGTTCTGATCGCCCCCATTGCGTTTTCTTTGGCTCTCCGCTTGGGATATCAACCCCAGGCATTCCTGATGCTGGTTGCCATTGCAGCCTCCACGGCATATGCTTCGCCGGTTGCATCCCCGGTCAACACACTGGTGATGGGATCAGGCAATTACAGCTTCAGAGACTACTTAAGGGTCGGTATTCCGCTGATTTTGATCTCAATGTTAATCACAATTCTGCTGCTCCCCCTGCTCTGGCCGTTATCCTGAAAAAAATTGGAGTATACTGGTCATTCCCCCATTATTGCATCACTCGGTTACGATAATCCTTTCAGGAACTTGATCCAGAATTATTTGCGTTTCGCTAAGGGTTAATTTCCTGCTGGTATTTTAGATTGCAGCAACAACCAGGCAACACCAACCCACAATAAAGTCATCCCGGGCATGATCATTCGGCTGAATCCTCCACCTAACCACCAATCCATACCATGTACTTGATCAAATGCAAATACATAATAAATAATAATGATGACCACAAGGCTGGAGACAGATGTCATCCATAAAATCCAAAGTTTACTGTCCGGTTTATGAGCAGACAGGAAAAATCCTATGATCGCAATTAAAGAGCCGAGGCCAACCGCTCCCCAAGTTTGAAAATCATATAGCAGTCTCAAGAAATATTTCAAGATCAGGATAAACTCCCCTTGGTGAAAATTACTTAATGAGAATTGATGGACGAGTTTTTCTATATTTCCTTCCACTGGATCAATGACAACATAAAACCTGCTGCTGGTCACTTTCCACCCCACCCATAATAGAAGTGGAATTATACCTACCAACCAAACTTTGTGGACATTTTTAAACTCTCCTGACAAGAATAGCCAGGTTAGACCAGCAATCATTATCCCGATCACCAACCACAAACCTTCTGGGCGCGTCCAAATCGCCAGCGCAAAGAAAGCACCCGACACCAACCATAACACACGCTGAGAATTTGAATGTGATTCAGATAGCGCCCGGACAAATAAAATCACCCCAACAACCAGGTAAAAAGTAAGGGGCAGATTTGCATATCCTACCCTGGCATGGCGAGCCAGGATGGGCATTGTTGCCAAGACAAGCGTGCTTAGACCAGCCAGCATAGAATCTGATCTTTCTTTCAAAAATCCATACACTACCAATAAAAGGCTCAAGTAGTAAATAGGGAAGATTAACTTTGAGGCTGGCAGTGTGTCTCCAAATGTATCCATTAACATCCCAATCAGCAGAGGAATATGTAAAGGATATGCCGTCGTATTCGTTCCTCGCGTGATCACTCCACTTAAGCCCTCGGAAGCGAGCCCTGCACCTTTTGCACCCCATAATACATAGGAATCGGTTGCATGAAATCCTGCACCAACAGCTAGAAAGATGTATAAACCACCCAAAACAACAATTAGGATTGTCCAAATTTCCAACGTTGAACCCCAAACGAATAAATCAGTAATAATGCCCAAGTGTACTTTCTTTGTTAACAAAGCAGCAACCAGGATTATCACAGATAAACCAAATAACAAGGAAAAGCAAAGGGTTAAGTTTTCAATCCAACCCAGGTAAAGAAATATGTACCCGGAAACTGAAAACACTCCCATTAAAACTCCAAAACCAATTCCCAATCTAGACCAGGGTGGTAATCCAGGAAGAATCATGGAAGCGGAATAATAACCAATAAATATCAATAAGATGAAGGAGAATAATGGAAGGAATATATCCGTTGCCAAGATTTCAAACCTGGTGAGATCAACAGGTGGTGACCCTTTCCCGAGACCATCTTCGGGACCATAGACACCCCAGGTATCATTGTGCATCCGGATGTTTACCGTCTGGTTTTGAATAATTTCGCCTGGAAATTGACTTAAGCCCATGATCAGGATATAGGTATTTTCTCCTCCTATATAATAAGCACCACAATCGATGGTCGTACAATTCTTAATTTCTCTCGGATCAAGGAAAAATTGCATGGCGTGCGTGTTGGAAAGCGTCCACATGCTAACTTCTGCGGGCGGTATGACTACAATTCCGGTATCAGGAATTTCTGCCCGGAGAAACATTATATAATCTGCAAAATTTTCACTTCGGGCAAATCGAGCCCCACGCCAGGTACCCGTACGGTCTAGGTTTGAGAGTATTCCCAAGCCAAAGGAACCCATATCGGGCACAATATATATCAGGTTGACAACAATCAATATACCAAATAGCCCAATCACGATGGATCTTTTTATCCGCTGGAACAGAGGCATCATATTTAATCAAACCCTGAATTATAAATATTGTCGAGTAATATCATGTTTTCTTTAATGGCTTGCTAAATCCCCTCTATTTGCTTTAGTAACCCTTGGCATTATATATTTCATAAATAGAAACCCCCGAAAAGTACAGATAAATATTCATTCGCCAGATATAAACTATACAAAATATCTAACTCTTAAAGTTCAGCAATTTGGATTTGTTTTTGATCAACATCTGACATTAGCTGAGGCAGCCAAAAAGCCCCAACAGAAGATATTATTACCATGAATAATCTTGTAATTAAGGCTAACAATGTTGCCTCTATAATCGTAGATCCCAGAGATACATATAATGTGGTCATAACAAGTTCTCGAATCCCAAATCCATTAAAGGAAATGGGAATTAAGGCGAAGATATATACTATTGATGCTATTTGAATAACTTCAAATATGCTTACCTTAATCCCTAAATTCACCGCCATTAGGTATGTTCCACTAAAGGAAAACAATAAAGCAATAACCGCAACAAATAAAGCCAAGAACAAGGATTTTGGATTTTTCCAATAAATTTCGATCAACGAAATTGTTTCTCGGATTTGATTTTTAATCTTGGGAATGAATACGCCCAGAATATTAACTTGAGAGAATTGGATTATTCGTGATCCAAATTCATTTTCATCATCGAATAGTTTTTGAAATAATTGCACAATTTCAGGCACAAAAGCAAAAAACGCAAACGGTAAGATAAGAAACATAACTAGAATATTCAGGAGTCTATCGATAATAATTGAAGCAAGGCATATTCTTTTCCTTGTATCGTACCTTAGTAAGCTAGCAAATCTAACCCCATCTCCCCCTATTGTTGATGGTAAAAAATTTGACACAAATGATCCCACGTAAGCAATTTTGAATACCTCGACAAGGGGTACTTCAATTTCTGCAATATTTAATAATATCATCCAGCGTAATCCTTTTAATAGAGTACCTCCGAAATGGAGAAGAAATACAGCTAACAGACTAATTATTGACAATTGTTTCAGCAAAGAAAATACGATTTCCCAATCTTGTTGTAACATCAGAGACACAATTAAGATCAGGGATACCAGAGATCCTATTATTTTTATTAGATTTCTATACTTAGAGAATTTCATTCTTGACAACTTCCATGAAGACAGTTTCATAAAAAGAGACTTATACAATTAATATCAAATGCCTTGGATTTAATGAGTGAATCTTGACGATATTTAGACAGTAGAATTTCATCTGAAAGTAACATCTTCAACTTTGCGAGATATGATTCCAAACTACCTGTATTACATAGGTACCCATTTTCTCCATGCTCAACAATATCCATAAAACCTCAAATATCACTGACTATTAAAGCCAAACCAGATGCCAGAGCTTGGACACCTACAACAGGTAAACCCTCTGATTTTGAGGGCAAAAATAATATATCACTTTGCTGAAATTCCTTCTTTACATCATCAGGGTGTACCCAACCAGAGAATTTTACTCGATCCTCTAATCCATGTTTTTTGGCTTCCTCTTTCGTCTCTTTAAACAGCGTACCATCTCCCAACATGACTAACTCCCACACATATTCATCTAGTTCAGCCAAAGTTTGAATAACTAAAATTGGATATTTTTGGGGTACAAAACGCCCCGCAAAAATAATCCTGGGAGGGTTGTGGACAGCCATTCTTTCAGGTTTAAATTTCCAAATATCCACTCCATTATGGATTACCTTGATTGGAACTTGATAGTGGTTTTGGGCTAACCTGCGAGTAAACTGACTTACAGCAATGACCTGCTTAGCATGCTTCCAGATGGGAAAGGTAAATGGCTGAATAAATCGAAACCACCGGTCAGTTTTATCTGGTGTCCCGCCAAGAATATCACCTAAATGCACGGTTAACACATAAGGAATTCCAGTCAATTTTGACAGCACCCAAGCTGTCGGACCAGCGGGAACCGCAAAATGAACATGGATCACTTCAGGTTCCGAACGCTTACAAAGAAAAAATCTCCTGAAAACCGAATTGATAATGTAAGAGACCATGGCCAATATGCTTGCCCTGGAAGGATCCCTTCTCAGAGTGGGCACCCTTATTATTTCATACGCTTTTTCAGAACTTCCAGTTCCCCCGTGGATACCACTCAGGATACCAGCAGAAAGAATCTTAATCTCATGACCTAATTCCGATAGACCTTGACAAAGATCTTTCGCGACATGACCTCCTCCTCCCACCGGGGGAAATTCACCCGTTAAAACCAATATTCGCATCAATTATCCTCGTTGATTATTTTGCGAATTGCATAGGTAGGTTTATTTTGAGCTTCATGATATGTGCGAACCAACAACTCAGCAATAAGCCCCATTAAGATTGATTGAAATCCCATTATTACAATCATAATTGAGGCAGGGAAGAGGGGAGACGAAAAGGGAGATATACCTAAACCTATGCGGCGGATCAATAGGAAAAACAAGATAGCAATACCACCTAGCAACAAGAATAATCCAAGTCCTCCAAATAGATACAGGGGGTTTTGAGAATAACTGATCAAAAACTTTACAGTGAAAAGATCCAAGACAACCTTTAAAGTCCGTTCCAAACCATACTTGGTTTTTCCAGACCTTCGTGGGTGATGCTTTACTTCAATTTCTGTTATCCTTGCTCCAACATGAGCTGCATAAGCTGGAATAAAGCGATGCATTTCACCATACAAGCGAAAACCAGTCAGAATGTCTTTTCGATATGCCTTTAGGGAACAACCATAATCATGTAAATGTACTCCCGTCACCCATGAAATAAGTTTATTAGCAATTTTTGATGGAATAATCCGGGTGAATATTTTATCTTTCCGGTTTACTCTCCAACCGCTAACTACATCGTACCCTTCATCAATCTTCTTCAATAAAAGAGGAATGTCGGTGGGATCGTTTTGCATATCTGCATCCATAAGGACAAGAATATCACCAGTAGCATAATCAATTCCAGCCGCGATAGCTGCAGTTTGGCCAAAGTTCCTTCGCAAGGAAATCACAATAATATGCTCAGGGTTTTCTTCTGCAATAGATTTCAATTGCTGAAAACTCCCATCGCTGCTCCCATCATCAATGAAAAGGATTTCCCAACTATACAGTTGGTCTCGTAGGGTATTAAACAGAGTTTCAACTAATTCTGATAATGTCTCGCGTTCATTATATACAGGAATAATCACTGAAACCTTCATCGTCTTCTCCAGGAGATAAAAAGCTCGAACTTAAGAAAATCGCAAACATTGGTTTAGTCTACGTTTAGATTCGATATTTGAATTAAATGCCACCATATACTCAGGTTTTTCAATTCTAGATAAATTATAAGCCATTCCTAATATGATTGACAGCATAAAAAAATACTCCGTCAGTAAACGCAAAAATTATCTTTGAAATGGATCTGTGTATCCATATCTCAAACTATTCAATATCTACAATAATTAATACACCTTCAGGTGTGCCACTCGTTTTATAAATGCATCAAAAAGGCAGTGACCAATCAGGGATATGAGGTACTATTGGGAAAAATCTCCACAACTGTATTCCTGCATTAGTTAATTGTAATAAGTGAAGGGATATCATATAATTTGTTTATTACTCACATCTATGATCGAAATTTTGATAACAAAAGATAATAAACATCATTAATTTATTCTTTCCGTAAGGACGATTCTGTGATGAAGAATATTATTTCAAAACACTTTCTCTTCATATTATTAATTACATTCAATATTCTATTTGCGGTTTTCTTCGGGGGTGATTTTGGAGACTCTACTGACGAGAATGTGAGATATGAATATGCTCTAGAATCAATTGTTAGGTATTCAAACCTAGAGCCCAATCCAAGGATTAAAGATAAAGGACCTATTTATTTTGTTTTGGCAAAATTCGGAGGAGATTTGATACGTTTGATAAATCCCAATTTATCAAATATTCAGGCATGGCATCATATCCATTTCCTATCATTTATCCTGGCAATAATCGCATTTTACTCTATCTGTTTACATTTTCTTTCACCGCAATTAGCCTTTATTACTTCTGCCTTGTTCAATACTCAACCCCTCCTCTTTGGCCATGCTTTTATTAATCCTAAAGACATACCTTTTATGTCATTATTTTTATTAACCGTGTCCTCTGGGTTAATAATGGTAAACAAACTGAAAGATACTAATAAAGACATCAACGAAAGTGAATTTCTACCGGTCATATCAAGATCCATTCGTCAAGATTGGTTTAAATTGAAAAAACATCAACAGATACTCTGCTTTCTTATGATCTTCTTTCATCTTACTGGTATCTTACTGCTTTTAACGTTTGCAGAACAAGTCCAGCTAAAAATTCAATCAATGATAAATAATCTCGATTACGGTTGGGCTTACAACTTCATAAATAGACTTGCCCAAACCCTTTTCAATGGAGATATCAGTAATGGTGTTTCCATCCAAAATGTTAAAACTGTTTATCCATATATATTGGTTTTTCTCATAATCGCTCTACTGCTTCTTATCCTCGTGTTATCTATCTTATATTTTCCAAAAAGCTTTGGATTGATATCGGGCTTTTCGTCAAGAAAGGAAATCTTTTCTGATTTTTCTATTGTCTTGAAAAACAAGTGGCTTTATCTTTCGGGATTAATCTTGGGTATATCGATCACAAATCGCTCACTAGGAATGACAGCAGGATTATTTATCCTATTCTATTTATGGGTAAAGGACCGGTCAAAATTTTTATCAACTTCGATAATATATCTGGGAATTACCCTAACAGTTGTCTATATAACTTGGCCGGGCTTATGGGGAAATCCAGTTCTCGGGATCTTTCAAAGTCTACTCAGCGTTTCTACTTTTTCATGGGGCGGCAAGGTTCTTTTCTTTGGTGAAACCATCTCTCCGAACAATTTGCCCGCAATATACATACCCACCTTGATATCCATTCAAATTACGATTCCAGCGCTGATCCTTTTCGTTGTGGGAGTAATTGTATTCCTGTTTAAAAGATATGAGAATGAGCTAGATAAAACTTTATTCTTCATAATTGCAACCTGGTTTATCTTACCATTATTGGCAATCTTGATAGTAAAACCAACAATCTATGATAATTTCCGCCACTTTTTATTTATTACCCCTCCTATTTTTCTATTTGCAGGTTTAGGTTTCGAGTTTATCTTATCCAATATTAACAAAAAAACATATTCAATTCTATTAACCTTAGCAATATTGCTCCCGGGAATTATCGCTATCGTTAATCTTCATCCATATCAATACATCTATTACAATAGTTTCATAGGGGGGACAGAGGGAGCTTTCCGGAAATTTGAAACCGATTATTGGTATACATCCTATTACGAAAGTACAAATTATATAAATCAGGTGTCATCAAAAAATGATACTATTTTAGTATATGGACCTTCACATATTGTTGAAAATTATGCTAGGGAAGACTTAACAATACTAAAATACAACAAGAAACATGCGGAAAGCCAATTTGAAGAATCTGATTATGCAATTATCTCTAGCAGAGGAAACAAAGATCTATACTTACTGTCGGATGAACAATTAATTTACACCATTGAAGAGTCAGGAGCAACCTTAGTGGTTGTGAGAAAATTAAAATAGCTTTATGGGACTATCTAGAATTTTGGAATGATAGATAAGAAATATCTGGGTCAATTCTGATCGATCAAATCAATGATAAATCTCAAATCTAATCTGGATAGCCTACTCTTCAGTAGAAGCCACTAGTTTTAAAAAAAGAACCGGGTTCATCGAGGAACCCGGTTCTTTTTCTTACTTCCCAATCTCCCTCAAATGCGGGAACAACAACACTTCCCTGATTGTTTGTTGATCCGTAAGCAACATTACCAGCCGATCCACTCCCATGCCGAAACCTCCACTGGGAGGCATTCCGTAGCGCATCGCCCGCAGATAATCTTCATCAAGCGGGTGGTGTTCGTCATCAGCTTCTGTATAGGAGCGGCTCATTTCCAGGAAACGCTCCTCCTGATCCAGAGGATCATTGATTTCTGTAAACGCATTGCAGAGCTCGAGTCCGCCCATAAATCCTTCAAACCGCTCTACTGTACCAGGGTCTCCTTCTTTGGTCTTTGCCAGCGGGGAGATTTCTCTCGGATAATCATATACAAAAGTGGGCTGGATGAAAGTAGGTTCCAGGAAATGACCCAGAAGGTCATCGATAAGCTTGCCGCGGGGAGCTTTAGGATTAAACTCCATATCCAGGGATTTCATTTTTTTGGACAGATCTGCAGCCGTTTCGTGTTGATGGATATCAATCCCGATCTGATCAATAATGCCTTCTCTGAGATCTACTCGCTGCCATGGTTGGTCCAATCGAATTTCCTGGCCCCTATAGGTAAAAGATTTCGCTCCTAAAACCTCTTCAACCACAAAGGAAAACATCTCTTCCGTAAGCGACATCACATCCTGGTAATCAGCATAAGCCCAGTAAAATTCCATCTGTGTAAACTCAGGATTGTGCTTAAAGGAAACACCTTCATTTCGGAAATCCCGACCGATTTCGTACACTTTCTCAAACCCGCCTACCAGCAATCGTTTTAAGTACAGCTCAAAGGAAATTCTCAGGTAGAGATCCTGTTTAAGTTGGTTGTGATGGGTGATAAACGGCTGCGCGGCTGCTCCGCCATAAATGGGCTGAAGGATCGGGGTTTCCACCTCCAAGAATCCCTTTGAGTCCATAAAATGCTGAATAGCCCGGATGGTTTTTGTTCGGATCCGAAATACTTCTCTCACCTCCCGATTCACGGCTAGATCTGCATAACGCTGCCGGTAGCGTGTTTCGGGATCTGTCAGGGTCGCATGCTGGACAACCTCGCCCTCCACAACCTCATCTTTGGCTGCAGGAAGCGGTGTAATTGCTTTTGCCAGCATGGCATATTCTGAGATCCAGAGTGATACTTCCCCCGATCGGGTGCGAAAAATTTTTCCGGCGGCCTGGATAAAATCCCCCAGATCAAAATAATCCTTAAAGAAATTTATCTGGTCCTCACCGATGTCATTGGCTCTGAAAAAGAGCTGAATTCTTGCGGTGCCATCTTCGATATGGGCAAAGATGATTTTTCCCATCGGACGGACGGAGCGGATCCTGCCAGTCAGGATTGCCCGGATTGGCTCATGATCCTGATCTTTTTCAACCGCAAGGAAGGCCTCAGTTGCTTCCTGAATTGTATGGGTCCGTTTTGTCCGCCTTGGATAGGGATCTACACCCAAGTCTTTTAATTGGTTAAGTTTTTCCAGACGAACTTTTTCCAGATTAGAATAATCTGCCATAAAAACTTCCTTGTGATTAAAAAAAAACCCGTGCGGTGTTTCAGCGCACGGGGGAGAATTCAAATCAAACGGTTCAGCCAATTTTCAGGATTTTCACCGTGAAGACCCCTCCCGGGGCAGGAACATCCACCTTATCCCCTTTAGCATGTCCCATTAACGCGTTTCCTAATGGTGATTCGTAGGAAATTTTCCCTTCCACAGGATCAGATTCTGCGCGACCGACAACGATGTACTTTTCCTTCTCTTTTTCGGTTGTTTCAATCGTTACTTT
>SDBS01000965.1_pt1 | contig 28911 bp, 23 predicted proteins | sample 2277091 | NCBI WGS metagenome assembly SDBS01 (sample SAMN10404972, study PRJNA504765) | marine sediment metagenome | isolation source: marine sediment core GS10_PC15, 163 cmbsf | place: Arctic Ocean: Southern Knipovich Ridge | collected 2010
CCACTCCAAGAGCTCCCCGGGCATCCAATAGGTTCAACGTATGGGAACATTTGAGAACGTAGTCATAGGCGGGCAGGTAAAGCCCCTTTTTCAGCAGTCTCTTTGCCTCATCTTCATAGATTGCGAAAAGGTCCAACTGGGTGTCGGTATCAATTTCCTCAAAATTGTACTTCGAAAACTGTACCTCGGCCTCATGCTGGACATCTTTGTATTTTACCGTGTCATTCCAGCGAAGATCAAACACGTTGTCTACTCCCTGAAGACACATTCCAATTCGCTCCAGCCCGTAGGTGAGCTCCACAGGGATAGGTCTCAGGTCAAGGCCCCCCATCTGCTGGAAGTAAGTGAATTGTGAGATTTCCATTCCGTCCAGTCTTACTTCCCATCCCACTCCCCACGCTCCCAGAGTGGGGGACTCCCAATCATCCTCAATGAATTTGATATCGTGGTGCAGTGGATCAATATCGAGTTTCTTTAGACTTTTGAGGTAGGTGGACTGGATATCGTCGGGAGAAGGTTTGATGATAACCTGGTACTGGTAATGAAGTCTTAGTCGGTTAGGATTGTCTCCGTATCTGCCATCCGTGGGACGACGTGAAGGTTCCACGTAGGCTACTCTCCAGGGTTTATTGTCCACAACCCTGAAAAAGGTAGCCGGATTAAAGGTACCGGCTCCTTTTTCCACATCGTAGGGCTGGAAGATAAGGCAGCCTTGCTTTCCCCAGAACTTTTCTAAACTGATAATAATATCCTGAAAATCCACGCTATATCTCGCTTAAATTAAAGGCCAAATTCCAACAAGGTACCCAAGAGTAGTGTCGTCAAATGTTTTTGTCTTGAAGAAGCAGTTCTGATTTGTTTCTTAGTTATGGTCTTTACCGGAATTCAGTTGCTTCTATCTATTCGTACCATAATTATCATTAAACCTAACTTTTGTCAATTTAAGCTTTCTTTTGGCGCGTAAGATCTGAGGGGGATGTAGGCGCGCTTTCCATCCTGCTAGATGAGTGGATAAAACTCAAGTTTTACTGGACTAAACATACTTTTTCGGTAAGATTGTGAAAAGGCAATACGGCCTACCAAGGGAGTTTCTACTCGAATGTAAGGAGGTACCCAATGTCTGAGGTAGAGTTTGAGCTTGAGGAGATCCAAGCCAGGATCAAACGTGGTAACAAAATAAGGACAACAGCTCTTCTAGTTTTTGTCGCCCTTATTGGTTTTGCCCGGTGGGGATGGAAGCTTCCTTTGCCTAACCGCATTATCATCCTAACCATCTTCTGGTTTGGCGTCAGCTCCGCCTACAGCCTCTTAGTGGATAGGCAAAGCAATACAAAGGTGATCAGGATGATTTATTCAAGGTACTTTCTCCTGGAGATGCTGATTTTGACCTTTCTTCTATATTTTCTGGGTTTGGGAGGCTGGATGGGCGCTATATTTTACATTTTTCCAATCATTTACGCTAACAGCATCCTGGGGAAAAAAGAGGGGCGTATTATTACTTTGGTGGCAATCCTTTACTATCTATTCCCGGTTCTTTTGGACTATTATCAGGTTTTATCGCATCGGCGCATATTCGCTACCTTTGACCTGGGTCCTTATCGGGACACTCCCTTTGTTCCGGTGAGCAGTCTGGTTGTCATCTGGGTGTTTGTTTTTGTAGGATATACCAGCTCTGTTTTTTCCGATATGCTGCGAAAGAGTACTCGAGAGTTGCTGGGGCGAACCAGGGAGCTGGAGAGGGTTCAAGGTGAGCTTCTGCGAAAGGAAAGGCTTGCCGCTATGGGAGAGATGGCGGCAGGATTTGCCCATGAGATTCGAAATCCACTCGCGGTTATGAAGAACTCTCTCCATTTTTTGGGGGAGACCATCTCCAACAAAGAAAAGGCCAGAAAGCACCTAGATCTTATGGACATCCAGCTAGACGAAGCTTCCTACATCGTTAGAGAACTCCTCGACTTTACCAGAGAAATAAAACCTGAGTCTTCCCCCACCAGTGTTAATGATCTGGTAAGGGCGAGCTTGAGGAGTCGCCGACCTCCTCGGCGGGTTAAGGTAGTCAGGGACCTCTCACGGAATCTTCCCGAAATAAAGGTGGATGCAACTCAAGTAAGGCAGGCTTTTCAGAATCTTGTTTCCAATGCTATCCAGGCTATACCTGGGGAAGGTAAAGTCAGCATAAGAACCTACCTAGAGCAAAAGCATCTGAATATCGCCGTTTCTGATACAGGAGAAGGGATTTCTAAGGGGAATCTGGACAAGGTATTTCAACCTCTTTTTACCACCAAATCGAGAGGGATAGGCCTGGGGCTGACGGTAACCAAAAGGCTGGTTGAGGCTAATGGAGGGATGATAGAGGTGAATAGCAAAGAGGGAGAAGGAACCACTTTCCACCTTAGATTTCCTGTAGCTTGAGAGAACGAGCAAGTCTTCCTATCATTTATTTCCCTCAAACTCCCCGGGCCACCGGACAAAGGGAATGAGAGGTGGTTTGTAAACGTCCCATTCTGTATCTTCCGTAGTTTGAGTGACTGACCAGAGAAGGCCTTTTTGGAAATTACTCCAGAACTTCTCCCAAAGATTTGATTCTATTTTGAGTTTCATCATAGCAGAAGGTAGGAATGGGCAAGGTAGTGAAATCATTTGCCTCTCTCTGGAAATCTTTAAGCTGAGCGGTTTCCATAGTGATGCTGTTGAGCAAGACCATGTCCCTAAATTTTCTGGGGAAATGATATTCTTCGATCTTTTCCAGGACATCTCGATAACTCTCGGGACCACCAGCCCTGATGGCAACATCGACATCTCCCAAGCCGGAATGGACCATCACTCTCAGGTTCATATTATGATAGGCCTTATCCACTCCTTCCAGAAGATTCTGAAAATAGTCCCGCCATCTCACTGCTTGTTGGGAATTCCACAAGGAGTCCCAGAAAATCCAAGTACAGGCAATGATAGCCATACCAGGAACCCCGCGGGAAACAAAAAGCCAGGGAAAACCGAGATGCACCAGTTTGTACCATAGATACATAGGGTCTCGCCACATCCACTTCCCATAAACAGACGGTAATTCTCTAAGATAGTAGCTTATGAGAGAATCTTGTTGTCGGAAAGTGTCTAAAAGAGCGTTTTGGATCCGCATCCCTGTTTCTTTCATTTTCTCGGATCCGAGCTTTTCTGTGTTTGCGGAATTGAAACCAAGCAAGGCTTCCTTTTCTTCATCTCGGCCCACGTAGAGTACTGCTTCGAGGGGAAGATTTCTTCTTTGAATATTCTCAAAGGTTTCCGCCTGAAAGACAAGGGAGAGAGCATTTTCTCCCGGACAGGGAATAACTATGCCCCCTCCAGCTTTAGTCCGAAGAAGAAACATCTCTAAGTTGTTACCATCCACTCTCCCCGTCCTTCCTGTCACTTTACTCTGAGAAATACTGCTGAGTAAAGATAAATTTTGATAGAGATTCCGTACGGCATAGAGATTGTCAGGATAAGGCAGCCGCAGTGTGATATGAAAAAAATTGATTATTCTTTCCCCTGTTCCTTTGGGAACAATTTTCAAAAGAAGACTATCACCGGTGAGCTGAGAGATGACATCCCGGTAGGCTTCCTCCACCAATTCGTACGCTTCTGTTTTCCTTCCTTTTCTCTCTTCCCGTCGTCTCTTTTTGAAATAATCTCTCAAATACTGGTACTTACGCAAAGGTTCAGTCCGCGAGGGATCACTATCTAACCTCCTGTAGATCTTTTTTGCCTCATTTAAGACTTTTGCTAATTCTGTTTCTTCTCCTCTTTGCCAGAAAGAGGCAATGGTCTTCGTTGTTCGTCCTACTACTCTTAAGTGAAGATAATTTATGAAATTAGCCACAAGGGTCTGGGGACGAAGGAGAATGATAATCCAAAAGAACTTAAGGGCCAGAACTAGCATTAAATAGAGAAAGAGTCCTCGAATACCCTCATTTCTTAAGTTCTTCCCTCTCCCACTGAGGGCCTCTTGAAAGTAAAGAGAACTAAGATACGCATGCTCCCTCGAAATGATCTCTTGAGTCAAGTGGTGCAGCTCTCCATCAGAAAGAGGAAATTCACTTTCTGGCTCGAAAATTTCATACTTCACTGTATACTATCCTCGAAAAAATCTTCTGAAGAAGTCCTCAGTCTTTGGGGTCCAGGCAAACCAGGCACCCCTTTTTCCTCGCCCCTGATTAAATCCTGGAATAACGAGTACTACTCTTCTCGTATGCTTACTTTTTGCAGACCAACCAGGCATCTTTATTCACCTCCTTCAGGTTTTTCTATATAACCTCCTGGGTTATCTCTGAGATAAAGCTCCGATAGCTCATAGAGTCCATGAAGAGCACCTTGGCTCTTACATCTCTTATTTCAATAAGAGAGGAAAAATAGGGATTTTCTTGAATTATTTCCTCCAACATCTGAAGGAGCTCTTGCCTCTTTTCTTGTCCTAATTCTCCCTTGATGATTCGCATTAATTTCTCAGTTGTATATTGGTGAAGCATTATCCTTTGAATGGCAGACCAGGCAGTTTCGAAACCTCTTAATTCAGAGATACTTTCAGGATCAGATAAGTACTTCCTAAACTTATCTGGATGCTTTCTCAAGGCATCGTATTCCTTCTTGATCATTTCCAGGGTCTCCTCTTTTGTCTCTTCAACCCAACCCTTAAACTCTTCAATTTCAGCCAGTCTTTCTTCTTTTTCTTCCTGTGTAAGATGGCTATCTTTAATCTTTGTCTCCTCTCTTTCAAGACTTCTTAGAATTAAATCTATGCCCGGACCTATCATTTCCGAATATGTCCCATACTGATAAGTCATTATCGGACTTCTAAAAATCTGAGACTTTATGATCTCCTCCATTCTTTTTTCATCCCAAAGCTTTTGAAAATAGGAACCGGAGAAAATGTCTTCCATTTCTTCCTCGTTTTCAAGATCTATGAAAGGACTTCTTCCAAAGTCAAAAAGCTCTCCTCTCCATTCCTGATCAACTATGGGAGTAATATCTCTTCTTAGCCTTTTTGTTCCTTTTCCGTCATAGTCGTACTTAATCCAGGCTTCTCTATCTTTGGGAACAAAATCGAAGCTAATCTCGATTACGTCGAAATATCCTCCATATGCTCCGGCCAAAAAGCCCAATCCTTTCTTATACAAAGTATCGGTCGGGGCTCTAAATATCATATAAGCCTCAATTTTTGGGGTTGAGTTACGTCTATTTTGTGGGTATAGACTAAAGGAGTGGCATTTGCCAAAAGATTTCTTTATCGGGGAAAATGGGTAAACCTCCGCCAAATTCATACACTTTGACTCCTCTTGAGAAAATAGGAGCCTTCTGGGTAATGGTCTCTTTCACTCCCCATCTTAAGTAAGTAGTGACAAGAACCTCATCTGGCCCCAATGATTTGAAGCTCAAGAGAGAAGCAAAGGCAAGTAGAATTATGCCGGAAAAAGCAAGGCTTCCTTTAAGGTCTGCCCCAAAAGAACTAAAGGAATGAGAAATTTTCTCATAAACTTTCTTTGTGCTTATTCCTTGACAGAGGAGACGCTCTATTTTTAACCTCAACTCCTGGATTCTTTTTCTCTGTTGGCGCTCGGTCCTTATCTTGAGACGCCTGAAAAGAACTCCTTTGACCGCTTTCTCCCCTTCAAGAATATCTAGTTTTGCCTTCCCAAAGAGACGATAGAGGTTGTCCTAAAAATCACTTAGATTTTCTCCTATTTCATGAGGAACATATGGATTGGCCCCGAAATGGAAGTTTCCCGTAATATTCCTTAACTGCTCAAATCCCTCCTCAATATTTTCTAAAAGTCTTAACCTTTCCTTTTGCTTTCTTTAAGGAATCGAATTTGAAATAGACTTGTTCGTGTATTCTCGACGTCTGACTCAAAAAATCTTTCAAATTTTTTGCCTTTTCTGTGAGACCTTCTGCTGAGATGCTTAAGGCCATATCAAAACTATGACCAAGAGTGGGGAAAAGCTCCTCCCTGGAAGAATTTGGTCTGGCTACTTTAAGGGGAACCATCTGAAAACCTTCCAGGTAGTGAAGAAGTAAATCATTTCTTAACTTGTCAAGCTTGATTATTACTCCTTCAAGAAAAACCTCCCTTTTAGCCCTTTGGCTAAGATCTTCAAGAATCTCTTCGAAGCGCCTCCACCAATCCTGGGCAAAATCAAGGCTTACTTGATGCTTGGTTAAGATTTCTTCTAAAATGTTTTGCATGGTACCAATTTTTGTAGGAATTTTTTCTTGCTCTGCCGCTGCCTCTATATTTCTTAGGCACTTTTTTGTTTCTTTTACAAAATACTCCCGAGAGCTTTTGCCAAACCGAGAATAGATCTTGGTGTATTGGGAACGGGAATTAGCTCGACCCCCATCTGTTGGCACCTATGAAATTCTTTATGAAAGAAAGGGCGGGAACCAAAGCAATGACAATTCCTTGAAAAATCTTACCCACTGTCTCTCCCAGAATGTTTTCCAATACAAGGCCTGCAGGAACCCAAAACCAGGGGAAATTAAAGATTGTCCAGTAAATGAAGTAACCTACTGCACAGGCAGCTGTAAATCTTAAGAAAATCCTGAGCTTGTAGATGCCCCAGAAATGAGAATCCTGAATTTCAGCATTGTGTTCAAATCTCTTAACTAGATCGACATCTTCTGGATCTGCTTCTTCTTCTGGGCTGACCAGAACCCTTGAAATTTGAGGAAGGTCGGCTGGACCGCTGGATTTTTTGTCATCTAGGAAGGCCTTAAAGCATTTTTCACTTAGTCTCCCTGGATCAGAAATAGCAATACTCCCTTTGTCTTTATCGAGGGGATGAGGAATTTTGAAATACTCGATTGTATGGTTAATCATCTCTTTTATTTCCCTTATACCCCACTCCAATCACTTGTAGTTGCGCCTCAAGACTGGCTAAGGTCTGCTTAGCTCGAACCACCAGATCCTGCTGAAAAGATTCCGTAGTCACTCCCTCAAAACCAAGTACGTCTGGTCCAAGCAAAATTTGAGGAATTCTAAACATCATCCCCCCAATGTAGATACTCTCATCAATCCTGATATCTCGTTCTACCCGAGGAAGAAAAAGGAAGGCTCGATCAAATTTTTCTTCCATAGTCCTTTGACCTAGTTCTCTTATTCTATCTCTGACTCTTACGATTTTCTGCATGAGGGGATCATACCAGAGTAGTTGTTCTCTATATATTGCCCCTTCTAAAGGATTGCGACTATTGATAAAACTCCTCAGTTTTCTCCACCAACCAACAGAACTCTCTAACTGGTTAAGATGGGCAAGTCTGCTATCCGTAATGTAGAGGTGGGCCATAAGGAGGACTCCTCCGTAGGTAAAGGCTAAATCTGGCCAGTGAGTGAACTCACAGGTTTCGTGTGCGTCATAAATCCAGGTTGCCTTTGTCCCTAGAGTTTTTCTGTAGTGAACCCCTGGTTAGAACGAGTCAGTACATCCTGCGCTTCAAGACTGTTTTTTCCCTGAGCGCTATTTCTGTCACCCAAACCCCAGGGATTGGGCAGACCCGGCTGAGCCCATCCTCCACCAAGAAGGGGAGCATTAACTCCCATTCCTTCTCGAGTTACCGCTCCACGAGTCTGGTTATTAAATCCGGCTGGATCAACTATGGGATCAAAAAGGATAGTCCCTTTCTCGAGAAGTCGGCAGCGGGTCTCACCAGGACGGGCTAACTGGATAATCCCTTCTAAAATGGCTCTGGCTAGCCGTGACTCTCCCCCGTGAGTGCTTCCCATAACTAAGATTCTAAACTGAGGATTCTCAGCGTTTCCTAACTGGAAAGTATACTTAGGAAGAATTTTCCCGGCCACGTCAAATCCATTTCCGCTATCAATATTTTCCACTTTATGAACTTTGATCTCACTATTTCCTTCTTTGGAACAAAGCTTATTGATAGCTTCAACCTCCCTTAATTCTATCTCTAAGAATTTCTCAAAAGAGGCAGACTTTGTCTCAGCAATCTTTGCCTCGGTGATAGCATCAATATCTATCAAATCCGATTTAATCGGTGGACGCCAGGAACCAAATCTACCTTTCCGAGTGAGATAACCATCGATAATTCTATCTGCTTTGCCATCAACTCTTTTTCTTCTTCGTTCCTTCAAGAATCTAATCTGCTTCACCTTATATCTCACATCATCAATGAGTCCTAACATCACTCTCACCTCTGCAAATCTTTTAACAGTGCCTTTTAGCTTCCGCTTTTTCCCTTGGATAGATATTTAGAATAATATAGGTCGTAGTATTCATCTTTCGCCTCTCCATCCTTCGTAAGCATGGAGTCCTTTTCTATGTGAAGTTTCATGTCTACAATTTTTGTACCGTATGTTTTTTCAATATGATCTATCCAGGGAGAAGCGGGGATGTATTCTTCTGTCACTTTGGGAGCAAATTCCTCGATCCAACGGTAAATGTACTTCCCTACAAGTCTTTCCCTTTTCTTTCGATATTCTTCCTGTTTTTCGAACCACTGAGGGGTAAAGTGTTCAGCCTTGTTAATCATAATACTCTCGCCCACTCTCAAGGGAATGTCTTTAGCAAATTCATATGCTGGCCTCCAATCTCCAGTCTCAATCCCTTGAACTGAGAGCCGATCAAATTTGGCCTTATCTTCGTCCGAAGCAAGACTTCGCGGTACTGCCTCTCGAGTATATACAGTAAAGACCAACTGCCAGTCGACGTCGTATTCTTCCGCCAATTTTGCCAGGGTGTCACCATCCTTAATTTTATGGATGAGGAAAAGTCTCAGTTCAGTAATATCTTCCCCACCCAGTGCTTCTTCAATAGCTGCCTCCCAAAGAGCCTCATTTTCCTCGGCCGTGACTCTCCTCAGGCCTCGGGCAAGCTCAGTATTTGATTCTGAATAATACTCAAAGAAAGGAATGAATTCTTCCTTTTTCACACCCTCCCAGTGAATTTTGTCTCGCCTTAATCTTTCTTCCCGCCAGAGAAGGGAAATCAATTCAGGAGAGTCCTGGAAAAGATATCGCTGGCCAGTCATATACTTCTTTACTGTCGGTAAAACTTGACTGAGGTTTATTTTGTGACCGTCTAGCTTGGCTTTGAGCTCAAGATAAAGCTCTTGGGCAATTTCGATGTTATCCAGGAACTTCAAAGCTTCTTCTACTTTGCTGGGTAAGGCTTCCGCATTCTGGATGCTTGCTGATAGTAAAGCGTACTCCATCAGTCTTGGAGAAAGAGTTTAAAGATTGTTCTTTGCCAGGTAGTTGTCAAACACTTGGGAAAGTTTTTGGCGAGAAAAATAGGGAAATTCTTCTGACATCTCTTTAGTCACCAAGTCCCATACACCTTTTTGGATATCCTCAGCTCTTTTCCTATCCAGTTCCTTCAGTGGATCCTCGGTGAATTTTTTTCTGACCTTACGAGTCTGCTTCTCCATAAATTCAACTTCGGCCTGCCAGAAAGCAAGGGTAACATTAGACTCCAGTTGAGCCAAAAACAAAGTGTAAAGACTCTGAAGGTGCCCGATGCTGGCGAGGAATCTAAGATCTTCTCCCTGGGACTTCAAAAATTTCTTAAAACCCTGGGCAACTTTTTGAACTTCTTCTCTGTCACTATAAATCTTCTGGCGATTCTCAGATTCTTCTAGATTTCTTGCTATTTCCATTAAGCGCCTTTCATATTGGTAGACCTGATAAGCTCTTCGGTAGATTTCAAGCCTATCTTCACCAAAGATAAGTCTCTGTTGAGATGCCTCCGGGCTGATATCTTCATTATAAGGAGACAAAGTTAATTCTTGAATATCCTTATATTGCTGGGCCAAAAACTCATACGTATCCGGCCCCCCAAACCAATACCACGGAATTTCCTCTTTTAGATACTTTTTTATCTCTTCAGCGGTTCCAAAATGATAGCGATCCAAAAGAGCAATAAGAAAGTTCCTTCGGTTCAACAATTGAGAGCGTGCATAGCTGATTTTCATAGCCAAATTCATTACTGGATAACCTTCCTCTGTCCGAAGGGGCTCTCCAAATCTATCTGTTATCTCTCCTCTTCTAATAATATTTTCTATGAAATAGGCCACTACTTCAAATCTATCTTTTGCTAAACGAACAAAAGGCCCAGCCTTTCTTCTCTCTTTGTTTATCTCGTCTAAATTGATCTCTCGGAAAAACTTGTCCCAGTCCTTAACTTCTATTTCTGTATCAATCACATAAGACTGAACATATTTTTCATCTTCTGCCTCCCCCGTAATCTCGTCCGTGGTATACATCGCAAATCTGCTGATGACAACTTTTGCCTCATCCTTAATTGGCTCTTCCCTCAGTCCTATCGAGGTTCCTAAGATTCTTGGCCATTTCCACATCCGAACAGTGTTATCAGTTTTATTAACCAGGGCTCTTACTCCACCCGGCCCGTAAACTGCCAGCACTGTTTGTGGCTCTATCTTGTTGATAAGCCATCCATCAGTGATTACGTAGACAAGCACTAATATCAAAACTGCTAAGGCTATCCATTTCCCGCGTTTGGGAACTTCTTTTTCTTCTTCTAACATATTCCTCACGTCATTTTTGTCGGAATTGTTAACCCAGATTCGGTAGAGTAAGACATCTTACATCAAAAAGCGTTAGATGTGGGTTAGAGGATCATTGTAAGAACAAAACTTGGAGAACTTGATGCAATACTGCTGCCCGAAAACTTCGTACCTGAGCGAAATATTTCGGAAAGTAGGATATAGCCGTCTTTTTGACTTATCTTGTATAGACCTATTTTGGCCATTGTCGTGTCTCTTCCGGAAGGTGACGGGATAAATCATAGTCCAGATCTCTAGAGGGAAGCAGAATTCGGCTACAGTATATCATGGGGCGGGAAGTCGAGGATGGTTTTCCTGTTATCCTGCACTTTTGAGACTTCATTCCTTAATTCATATAGAAAAGAACCTTCTTGGGATTTTTCTCCCACCTTTGTTGCTTGAGAAAACCAGGATTTTTCAAAGTTGGCTACGGAGGATTATCCGGTCTTTTTCAATAGCTTCAATCGCGTAGGCGTCAATCTTAGTTGCTTTTTTCACACTGACATGATAGTTTTTTTTAAATTGCCGGGCAAAACTAGCTGCTTCCTTCTTGTCTTCTGAAAAAACGTACTTCTTTCTCCAGGACCCCGCTAACCGAGAAGTAAAGAATGAGATTTCATAAAGATCTTTGTTTCCTGGATTCTCCGCCTCAAGGGTAATGTACTTTTTGGTAACCGCTTCGAGTTTGAAATCGTGCATAACTGTGGCTCTTTCTACCTCGGCTTTCTCTCCGTCGAGTAGGTAAAAGGTGGGTGGGACTTCTTTCCTGGAGGGGGCTATATCGAATCTTCTCCTGAGTCTACCAAAGGAAGATTCAAATACCAGCATGGGCTTTTGGACCGAAACTACGTAAAGCCTTTCGGTCTCTCCGGCTTTTTCCATAGTTATCTGCCACAGCTTTGCCCATTGGTTTTTCTTCATTGAGCTGTTTCGGCTAGCCAATCTCTGATCATTGGTTTCCTGGGCGCGGAAGGTCCTGATTGAGGACTATTGTACCCCATTTTCTTAATAAGAGCCAATTCTTTTTTGTTTTGGCTCCAATGATGCTGCACACTTCAAGTTTGTCTTTGTACCAAATCCAATCTTGATTACTCCTCCTCTTTCATCAGGGGGAATGCCAAGCCATACCTCTTTCCTTGAAGGCATCTCAGATACGCCTAGGGTCTTGGAAGTCAAACGCAGGAACCAGCTATTTGCTTCACCAAAACCGGGATAGAATCAAGACTCTTGTAGCAGTCGGGATGTACACCAAAAGGAGAATGGTTGATTTTTTGTCTGTATCCTATACAATAAATCGGAATTCTTACTATCGCGTAATGCGGAAGTAAAGACTGAGAGGGAAAGATGAGGAGAGAGGAGCGCCCTCCTCAGGGCAGGATCAAAAGATTCGCCAAAAGTCTAATAAAAATTAATGATTCTCCCAAGAAGATTGCCCTAGGTGTTGCTATTGGGGTTTTCTGGGGAATTCTTCCCACTTTTGGATTTGCCATTCTCTTCTCTGTACCCACGGCTTTTCTCTTGAAGGCAAATAGACTTTCTGCCATCGCGGGTACTTTTGTCTCCAATCCCCTGACCTGGCCCTTTATCTATCCCCTGGGTTGGAAAATAGGCCAGCGAATTCTTGGGCTTCCCCCTGCAGATTTCTCGGAGGGTTCCTTCGGAGTGCAGAACCTTCTGAGCTTAGGTAAATCTCTCTTAGTAAGGAGCTTAGTAGGCAACTCTCTTTTAGCCACATCTATTTCTCTTCTTTCCTATCTAGTCGTATTGATAGTGGTGACTCGATACAAAAGAAGGCACACCTCGGGATCTGCAGGCTCATAAAGGTAGCTCTGTCTGCTTATCTTGGGAAGCTTCCTTGCCCAGATAATCCCAGAGCATCTTAGTTGCTTTTCTTCCCTGAGGAGTCCGGTCAATAAACCCCTCCTGAACCAGATAGGGTTCGTAGACTTCCTCTACGGTGTCGGGTTCTTCGTTCGCGGCCATGGCCAGAGTTTTCAGGCCTACCGGCCCCCCGCCGAACTTATGGAGGAGTGTCTCGAGGATCTTTCTATCCATGCCGTCCAGGCCTTTCTCATCCACCTCCAGTATCTCTAGGGCTTCCCGGGCTATGGATTGGTTGATGGTCCCTTCTGCCTTGACCTGGGCATAATCTCTCACTCTACGCAGGAGTCGGTTGGCTATGCGTGGAGTTCCCCGGGATCTGTGGGCAATTTCCCAAGCGCCCTTATTATCAATTTTCACCTTGAGGATGCGGGCAGAGCGCAGAACGATCTGATAGAGATCATCATCTTCATAGAAATCCAGTCGGCCGATCACACCGAATCTATTGCGCAAGGGTGAGGTAAGAAGACCGGCTCTGGTGGTGGCTCCCACCAGCGTAAAATGAGGAAGGGAGATTTTAACAGAGCGAGTTCTCACCCCCTTTCCCATGATGATGTCCACCTGAAAATCTTCCATCGCGGAATACAGAATCTCCTCTACCTGAGCAGGCAGACGGTGAATTTCATCGATGAAGAGAACATCCGCATCCTCAATTTCTATATTTGTAAGGATCTTGGCCAAATCTCCCGGTTTGCTGATAGCTGAGCCACTGGTGCCTTGGATCTTCGTACCCATCTCTCGAGAGATGATATGAGCCAGGGTAGTCTTGCCCAAACCAGGGGGACCGTAAAGAAGAGTGTGATCCAGGGCATCGCCTCTTTGCCTGGCGGCCTGTATAAAGATCTCGAGTTTTCTCTTTATCTTGTTTTGCCCTACGAACTCCTTCATCTTCTGAGGTCGCAGGATGACCTCAAATCCGCTATCTTCCTGTTGTAGATCGGGGGTAGTAATCTTCTCGTCTATATACATCTTAAGGCTTTCTTGACAAGCTCCGGTAGTTCCACTTCCTCTTTGAGGGAGGAGGTGGCTGTTCGAACAGCCACCTCAGCCTCTTTCCTGGTATATCCCAGAGAAATTAAGGCGGAAATAGCATCCTTTGTCGGGGTATCCTCAGTAAATCCTTCCGTCTCCTTGGTTTCTATCTTGTCGTTCAGTTCTAGAACTATTCTTTGAGCGGTTTTTCGTCCTATACCCGGAACACGGATCAAAGTGTCAAGGTCCCCCCCTTTTACGGCCTTCTTAAATTCAGGGATACTCAGGCTCGAGAGCATACGCAGGGCCGATTTAGGGCCGATTTTGGAAAGGCTGGTCAGGAGAAGAAAGAAATCTCTCTCTTCTTCTTTTAGGAAGCCGTAGAGAGATATCCCGTCATCTGTCAGGTGCAGGTGAGTGTAGAGATTTACTGCACTTCCCTCCGGAGGCAGAGCTGCATAGGTGGAAAGGGGAGAGTTCACTCTGTATCCCAATCCTCCTACCTCAACAATGACGAAGGTCGGGTACTTTGCAGCGAGTTTTCCTTTGAGGTAATGAATCATTTTTGTTTTTTTCTTTGTACACCACTATACTCAGGTCGGGACAGACCAAACCACACAGGCCGCATCCGGTGCAATTCTCCTCGTGACCGAAAACAGCGGGATGGTATCCTTTCTCGTTAAAAACAGTGCCCAGATAGATTAGATTCTTGGGGCAGAACCTGACGCAGTAGCTGCATCCCTTGCATTTTTTAGCATCTATCTTAATGGTAGAAATGACGTCTCCTCCCCTTGGCGGTTGTCTCATGCTATCAAAAGCAAAGAGGTGAGTCAAGAATACGAATGGGGGGCCTTATCCTAAGGTTCCGATTTTCTCTCCTCTTACGTATTTTCTCATGGACTCACTTTTGCAGATTAAGGTTTCAAGGGTGTTCTCGTTGATGATGGTGAGCTCAGGAGGAGGCTTCAGGGATGAAAGTTCTTCCTGTACTTTGTCTCCCATGTTCCGGCGTCCCTGCCCGAGGATCTTTTCTAGCCCTTCCTTACCGTCCTTACGAAATGCCTCTCCCAGAATTTTGAGGGGCAAAAAGTTCGTAGATACACAGCCTATCTCAGCCGCTCTCAAAGCATAGCGATTTCCATTGAAAGAGACAGCTACCCCTCCTTCTTTCTTTACCAATTTCAGGGCCTGGACATCGGTTATGCTGTCTCCGATGTACATGACGTCAGAGGCTGTCGACCCGGTTTTTCTGAGTGAATCCAGGATGGCTCTTGCCTTTTCTTTCCCACCCAGCGGTCGAACTTCTTGCAGTATCTTGCCGCAGCTCATACCGGGAATCTCACGGAAGAATATCTGATCGAGTCTTTCTATGGTCTTTCTGGAAGGGCCAGAAAGCTTGTCCTCATTCTTGGCTCCACAGATTTCAATAGGTGGCAGCTGGAGTACCTCATCCAGAAGCCGATTTAGTTCGTCTGCCTCTTCGGGAGCAAGATGGTATTTATCCAGGTCCAGATCGGTGGAATATGTGTTTCTGAAAGGAAACTTTATCTTATCACAGAGGGCCTGTACGTATGGCCTGTAGCTGGTGCTAATGATGAATGTCGGTATTTTTTCAGCAAGGCGGGGGAGCATCTTTTCTGCTCCGGGAATGAGAAGAAGGCTCTGACGTGAAAAATCGATGATTTTCTTGTTGGTAACAGAGGCCGCTTTCAGAAAGGGAAGGATGAAACTCAGGGTATTACCCGCTCTGTATCCCTTCTTTCTGACAATATCAGCCTGAAAGTCATCGTATCGCGATATGAGGGAAAAAAAATCACCTCCTTGGGGGAGGAAATGCTGACAGAGCTCCAGAGCATTGTCGTTTTTGGTGATCGGTCCCTCACAATCTATGCAGATTTGTCTCATTCTTGGTTTCCATAGAAATCATTTTCGTACAGTTTGCAAATTTCCCTGTCCACACGAAGGCCAGGGATGACCTTTCCTTTTTGAAAGACTCTTCCTCCTATTAGCTTGAGTTTGCCCTCTGAGAGATTCTCGAGAGTATGAACCATGAGGGGAAGCTCTCTTTTGACTCCCTGCCTTCTAATTTCTTGAAAGAGAGGCTCCTTTTCCCCTTCCTCCTTCCGAATTTCCTGAAGGGTTCGTCTCCTTAACTTTTTTTCCATTTTTTCCCACAGGGGGTCAAATGCGCCTCTCCGGATGCAAAATTGGCACCAGGTCAAGGGTGGTCCGGCATCCAGCTCTGGAGTGACCAGATGCATCATTACCCCGCTATGGTCTGCTCTTTGGTCAATAAGTTTCCATATGACCTCCTGCCAGGTTCCTTTGGGTCCTCCCGGAGGGGCGGGATGGAGATTTATTATGGAGTATCTCTCGCACATCTCTCTCCCCACAGTCAGCATGTAGCCAGCCAGGACGATGACGACCGGCCTGAATCTCTCAATTTTCTTCATTATTTCCCTGTCGTATAGCCGGCGCCAGTCCTCGATCAAACGAGACTTTCCCGTTTCTTCCTCTTGGAGCCCCCTTTCTCTCAATTCCGGTGCAAAGCTCAAGGAAGAAAACGTGATCACCTGGACCCCCAAGTCCTTCGTCAGTTCAAAGAAGAGATCACTTTCCCTAGCCTCTCCCCTCTCGCGGTTGCTGAAGACAGAAGATATCTTTAGATTAGACAGTTTTCCCTCTTTGATGTTGCCGTAGACCACTCGTAGAAGATCCCTGGCCGCTTTGTCCCTACCTGTAGAAAACCAACCGATCTCATACACCTTTAGTTTCCCTTATTTTACATCCTGCCTTTCTAAGATTTGCCTGAGGAACCTGGCATCAGGGTATGATGAGCGCCCGTATCCGGCAACACTTAATCCGGCCAGCCTGCTTGCAAGTCTGGCACATTGAACTAGAGGCAAGCCTTTAAGTAATCCTGCCAGAAAACCCGCCGCATAGACATCCCCTGCTCCGGTACTGTCCACCACCCGGGTTTTGACTGCAGATATTTCAAGCTCCACGTCTCTCGATAGTATGTAGGATCCTTCCTCTCCTAAGGTGCAGGCGATAATCTTTATGCCGTATTCCAGCAGCTCTTTGGCCCCTTCCTTGTAGTTTTTGCCGGTGAGGGTTTCTATTTCTCTGTCTGAGGGAAAGAGGATGAAACAGCGCTCGAGGAGTGGAGAAAGCTCCTTTATGCCCCGAGTGGCATGAGGCTCTCCCGGGTCAAGGCTTATCTTAACCCTGGTTCTGGTAGCAATCTTTATCTGCGCGTCAAAAGGTATCTTGCCCAAAAAGGAGCTCATATGCAGGAATTTAGTCTTATTGACATAATTTACATCTATTTGAGAACAGGAGAGGCTGTCGTTGGCACCCGGAAGAATAAGAATGCTTCTATCTCTTTTCCTTCCTAAGAGAACAATACACAATCCACTTCTTGCATTGCGAGCTACTCTGCTAGTATCTACTCCCGCTTCTCGGAGGTTCTGGAGGAGGAAGTCCCCTTCTTCATCCTGGCCTACTTTTCCCACCAGTCCTGAGGAGACACCCATCTTGGCCAGAGCGTATACTGTGTTTGCTGCTGATCCTCCCCCGCTTCTTACTCTGAGCTTTCCCTTTCTCTCAAGATACCCCAAGAGATCTCTGAATTCTTCGAAGCTTCCCACCCTTTCTCTACCCGCTTCCAGTCCCAAAGAGGCAAGATTTGCCTCATAGATCAGGTCCACATTCAGAGCTCCCAGCCCTACCACATCCGTTGGCATTTTTTTTGGCCCCCGAAAGGGTTATGGTATCAATAGACTCTGGCCTGGTCAACCAAGAAACTTCTGGAGCTTCCCCGACATTTCTTGACATCGCCTATTGATGCTTATAACATACACTGACACGTGAGCTTTGGGGAACTGAAGAGGGAAGACATATGCCAGAGATAAAGTTTGGTACTGATGGATGGAGAGCGGTCATTGCTGCAGATTTCACCTTTGCCAACGTAGGCAGGGTAGCTCAGGCTGTAGCTGATTATCACAAAAAGAGGATGGGAGAAAAAGGGTTGGTGGTGGGGTACGATACCCGCTTCCTTTCCCGGGAATTTGCAGAGCTTGTAGCTGAGGTTCTGACTGCGAACGACCTTCCTGTTATTCTTTCTCGGCAAGACCTTCCCACCCAGTGTATTTCTTTTGCCATTCAGAGAGAGAAACTAGCAGGAGGAATTATGGTAAGCGCCTCTCATAACCCGCCTCAGTTCAACGGGATAAAGATCAGGGAGTCCTATGGGGGATCGGCTTCTCCCCAGGTGACCCGTGAGATAGAGGCCCTCTTAGATAAGAGTCGGGTTAAAAGAGTACCCCTGGAAGAGGCTGAGAAAAAGGGGCTGCTGAAGCGCGAAAATATTACCGAGCGGTATCTGGAGAAAGTTAAATCCTTCCTGGATTCGGATCTCATAGAAAGAGCTCATCTTAAGATTGTTCATGATCCTATGTTTGGAGTGGGTGACGGACTTATTGAAAAGATTCTCGAAACATCTGAGTGCAAAGTCCTCACTATTCACCACAAATATAACCCTGGATTTGGCGGACTGGCCCCGGAGCCCATAGAGGAGAACCTGGAAGCTCTCAAAATTAGGGTTAAGGAGGAAAAGGCGGATCTGGGATTGGCTACGGATGGGGATGCTGATCGGGCAGGAGTAGTGGATGATAAGGGAAGATATCTTACTCCTCATCAGGTATTCTCTCTTCTTCTTCTTTATCTAGTGGAGGGAAGGGGCCTGAGGGGGGGAGTGGTCAAGACCGTATCTCTAGGTTATCAACCCAAAAGAATTGCGGACAATTTTCGTCTTTCTTTGTATGAGGTTCCGGTAGGCTTCAAATTTGTATGTGATAAGATGCTGGAAAAGGATGTTCTCTTTGGGGGTGAAGAGAGTGGTGGGTATGGTTACCGAGGCCATCTCATGGAAAGGGACGGTATTCTTTCCTGCCTTCTTTTCGTAGAGATGCTCACCCGTCTCGAGAAGCCCCTTTCCCGAATCCTTGAGGAAATGGAGGCCAGGTTTGGAGCGTCTTTCTTCAGGAGAGTGGATCTCGAGAGGTCAGGAGTAGACAAGGAAAAAATGATACGGACTCTTTCTTTGTCTTATCCTTCTTCTCTGGGAGGGGTGCCGGTGGGGCAGGTGAAGACCCTGGATGGCATAAAATTCGTTATGGATGATGGAAGCTGGCTTCTCATACGTCCCTCGGGTACTGAACCCAAGGTAAGAGTTTATGCCGAGGCACCGGGTGAGGCTCAACTCAGACGAATCGTCGATGAGGGAGTTGAAATGGCTAAGGGGGCCGTTTGAAGCTCCGGCGTTTCTTTTCGCTTTCCTCGACACTCGGGAGGATTCATTATCTAGTCGCAAGGGGCAGGCAAGATTTTCCAAGATCATGTATGAAGATCTAATAATTGCTGGTTTTGGAGGACAGGGAATTATCTTTGCCGGAAAACTCTTATCCTATGCAGGATTAAGGGAGGGCAAGGAAGTCACCTGTTTTCCTGCCTATGGAGCGGAGATGCGTGGGGGCACCGCAAACTGCACTGTAGTCGTTTCTGACAGCCCCATTTCTTCTCCCATTGTCTCTCGTCCCAAGAGTGCTGTTATGATGAGCTATCCCTCCTACGCGAAGTTCCTCCCAAGAATTAGTCCGGAAGGAAGGGCGATCGTTAACTCATCTTTGGTGTCTGAGGACTCAGGCCGGGAGGATGTAGAGATTATCCGGGTCCCGGCCAATGAAATTGCTGAGGAGATAGGAAGCTCTCGCATAGCCAACATGGTTATCTTGGGAGCCTGGGTCAAGAAATCGGGAATATTATCTCTTGAAAGTCTTGTTCTATCTCTCGGACAGGTTATCTCCGCATCTAACAAGGACCTTCTATCTCTAAACGAAGAAGCCCTAGGGAGGGGATCTCATTTTGTCTCATCCTCTGGCTAGGTCCTTCCTGGATTACCTCCAGTTTGAAAGGGGACTTTCCCCTCATACCATATCAGCTTACAGGAGGGATCTTTTTCAGTTCATGACCTGGATCGGGAACGATGTTGCCAAGGTGGACTCGGCTCAAATTGGCAAATTCTTAGGAATCTTGCGGGAAAAGGGGTATCAGCCCTCGTCCATCAGTCGGAAACTCTCTACAGTAAGAATGTTCTACAAGTTCCTCCGTCTGGAAGGTAAGGTCAACAGGTCCCCCCTGGAGGGAATAACCGCTCCCCGCTTGGGACGTAAACTGCCCGTGTATCTTTCCGAGAAGGAAATAAGCGATCTTTTGAGTGTTCCCTCCACTAAAGGCTCTCTACTGGACTTGAGGGATAAGGCCATTCTGGAAGTTTTGTATGGAGGGGGGTTGAGGATTTCGGAGGCGGTCAATCTTGACATCAGCGACCTAAACCTCAAGGGGGGCTGGGTCCGGGTAATGGGTAAAGGGGCCAAGGAACGCATGGTTCCTTTGGGAAGAGTCGCGTGCCGGTGGGTCAAAACTTACCTCAAGGCAAGGGGTGAGGAGGCGGATGTTAGGGCAGCTTTGTTCTGCAATAGATATGGAATGAGACTTTCCCGGCAGACCTGCTGGAAGGTAATCAAGAAATGGGCTAAACGCGCTCGGATAAATAAAGTCGTCTTTCCCCATACTCTAAGGCACTCCTTCGCCACCCATCTTCTATCGAGAGATGCTGACCTTCGTTTCATTCAGGAGATGTTGGGTCATAGTAATGTTTCTACCACTCAGATCTATACTTTTGTAACGGAGGAGCGTTTGAAGAGGATCTATAAGAAATATCATCCGCGGGCCTGAGGGCCCGGGAAGGAGCACGAAGTTCTTGAAGGTTATTACCACTCATCCGGGCATGGATTTTGACGCTCTGGCGTCGCTGGTGGCGGCCAAGAGACTATTCCCTGAGGCCAGGATATGTTTTCCCAGCCCTGTTTCCAGTGAGGTCAAACAGTTTATGGCCGTCTACGGAGATATCGTACCCCATCTGTTGCCCGAGGAGATAGAACTTTCTAAGGTGAGTGAGCTCATTCTGGTGGATACACGGTGGAACACCCGCATAGGTCCTTTCGGGGACGTTGTGGGAAGGGAGGGTGTGAAGGTCTACATCTACGATCATCACCCCCCTCATCCTAATGATATCCATGGGAATGGGGGACTCTGCCGCGAAACGGGAGCAACGGTGAGTATTCTCACACGAATTCTCAGGGAGAGAAAAATCTCTATCACCCCTATTGAGGCAACTCTCTTCATTTTAGGTATTTATGAGGACACAGGTTCCTTGGGTTTTACCTCCACCACTACCTTGGATCTGGAGGCGGCGGGTTTTTTGCTTTCTCAAGGGGCGAACCTCGAGCTCATCTCCAGTTTCTTGAATAGGTCCCTGACAGAAAAGCAAACGGCTCTTTTGAACGACTTCATAGAGAAGGCCGAAGTGCGAATCATAAACGGAGTAGAGGTGGTTGTCGTTGTGGCTGAGGTGGACGAATTCGTGGGTGGCCTTTCCCTTCCTCTTCATAAGTTCATTGATCTTAAGAACCTCGAGGTTGTCTTTGCTCTAATTAAGGCGAGAGAGAGAATCTATGTCATTGCCCGCAGTCGAATTTCGTCCGTCAATGTCAATGAAATCCTTTCCTCTCTGGGAGGGGGTGGTCATAATTTTGCTGCTTCTGCTGTGATCAAAGAGCAAGACATTAAGGAGGTGGAAGAGAGGCTGCATCATCTTCTCAAAGAAAAAATAAGACCCCGGCATACTGTGAGAGATGTCATGAGCTCTCCGGTGAGATGTGCCTCTCCCTCAACTTCCCTCAAAGAAGCTAAAGGTTTGATGAGAAAACATGGAATACTCACTCTTCCCGTGCTGGAGAAAGGAAGTTTGGTGGGGATTATCTCCCGGGAGAAAGTAGATCATGTTATGGCTCACAATTCCGGCAGGGCCTCTCTGAAGGGTTACTTTTCTCCTAAGGTTTTCACTTCCCCTCCTCACCTTTCCATAAAGAAGGCTCAGGAGATCATGATGGAGGAGGAAACCAGGACTTTACTGGTTCTGGACAATGAAGAGCTGGTAGGAATCGTCAATGGACCAGATCTCCTACGTGCCTTTCATGAAGGTACTCAAGGTTCCGGGTGTTTGGAATCTCACCCTCATAAAGATGATCCTCCGGCGCCGAGAGAACCGGAGTTTTTTTTTGCTGGTCTCCCAAAAGGCAAAGTTTGCCCGAGAAGCATCTCGGGGAAAAAAGGACAGCTGGTGAAGGATCTTTTAGAAAAGAGGGTTCCCAGGAAGATCCAAAGAATTTCAGGGCAGGCAGGCAAGGTGGGGCAGAGAATGGGCTTCAGGGTTTTCATTGTTGGGGGATTTGTGCGAGATCTTTTGCTGGGAATAGAAAATCTGGATGTGGACCTAGTGGTTGAAGGGGACGGCATTAAGTTTGCGACAGAGCTAGCCAGGCAGCTGGAGGGTGAGCTCAAGAGGCATCGGGGATTTGGTACCGCCACCATAGTCCTTCCCGATGGTTTCAAGCTCGATGTGGCCACCTCCCGCAGCGAGTCCTATCCCTTTCCCGCAGCCTTGCCTCAGGTGAAACCTGCCCCTCTCTCAGAGGACCTGGCCCGTCGGGACTTCACTGTGAATACTATGGCTGTCGATATTAGCCCTTCCAGCTTTGGCCTCCTGATCGATTTTTTCGGAGGGCAGGAAGATATCAGGCGAAGACGGGTAAGGGTACTGCATGCACGCAGCTTCATTGAGGACCCTACCAGAATATTTCGGGCCATAAGATTTGAGCAAAGGTATGATTTCCAGATAGAAAAGGAGACCGAGAAGTTGATTCAAGATGTGCTGAAAGAGAAAATCTTCCATCGGCTGAGTCGAGATAGAATTCGCGAGGAGCTTATTCGAATCCTCAAAGAAGATGAACCGGAGAAAGTTATCAAGAGACTCCAGGACTTCGGTATCCTTAAGGCTATTTATTCTAAGATCGAATTCAGCCATGAAAAGGAGAAGGAATTTGACCACCTGGTGGATGTCTTTGCCCACTTTGAGGTTGTTTCTAAGGAGGAATCAAAGAGGTGGCTGATCCGACTGCTTCTTCTACTGGAGGATTTGGATGAGGAAGAGGTGAAGGATTTCTGTCGGCAATATGGATTCACCCGAGAGGATCAAAATGCTATAATTAGCGGAAGGACCTCATCTGAGAGACTAATAAGATCCCTGAGGAGCCGCAAAGCTCTTAAGTCCAGTTTCATCTGCTCCCTTCTCGAATCTGTCCCCCAGGAGGCTCTCTTATTCACTATGGCTAAGGCTACGGGAAAACTGGTGAAGAAGCGAATACTTCTCTATCTGACCCGCCTCAAGGATGTAGAGATAGAAGTGGGAGGAAATGACCTTAAGAGTATGGGATATAGGCCCTCTCCCCGATTTACCCAGATTCTGGGGGAAGTGAGAAGAGCAAGATTGGATGGACTGGTAAAGAATAAAAAGGAAGAAATTAAGTATATTGAGGAAAAGTTCCCTCTCGAGGTGAGAAAATGAGGATCGTAGTGCTACTATTTTCCCTTGTTGTGCTTATGTTTTCCATAATCATACACGAGTGTGCTCATGGGCTGGCGGCTGAGCGGCGTGGAGATCCCACGGCCAGAATGCAGGGGCGGATTACTCTCAATCCCATTCCCCATTTGGATCCCATTGGATCCATTCTTCTGCCGGGAATAATGATTCTTATGAGTCTTTTTGGGGGCTCTCTGTTTATGTTTGGGTGGGCGAAGCCAATCCCCATTAACCCCTATAACCTCAACAATCCCAAGAGGGACATGATGTGGATAGGCCTGTCCGGTTGTGCAGCTAATTTCGGGATTGCTCTGGTGCTCTCCCTTGTGGCCCGAATTCTCGTAACTACCCCCGTTTCTCTCGGGGCAATCATTCTTTTCTTTGGGGTGAGCATCAATTTGATACTGGCCTTTTTCAATCTTATTCCCATTCCACCCTTGGACGGTTCCAAAATTATCACCGGAATTCTGCCCGAGCGTTATGCCTATACCTTTAGCCGCATCGAGCCCTTCGGGTTCATAATTCTGTTTATTCTTCTTTTGGGAGGAGCGTTGAATTTTCTCTTCCTTGGCGTGGCGCGACTAGCGGCTATCTTAACGGGAATGCCATTCTATTTCTAGATCTAGTCCCCTCTCTCCTCCCACCATTTTCCCCACACCCGTAAGCCTTCTCTTCTTGGAAGCTGAGGGTTTTGAGGATGAAATTGTGGTCCTCGGGAGGGGGGAGTTCCAGGATAGGGAAAACTACTTTATACTTCAGCAGTCTTTTTGGCCTCAAACATATATCTGGTCTGGGGATGGACTTCTAGGGGGTAATTTCCGGAAAAGCAGGCCGTACAGTAGTCCTGGGGTTTTTTCACGCAACTCAAAAGGCCTTCTAAGCTAAGATATCCCAGGCTGTTTGCCCCAATGATTCTTCTTATTTGGTCCACGCTGTGAGAAGAAGCAATCAGCTCTTTCTGCACCGGAGTGTCGATGCCAAAAAAACAAGGATAGCGGATAGGGGGAGATGAGATACGAAAATGCACCTCTTTTGCTCCTCCCTGCCGAAGGATACGAATTATTTTTTTGCAGGTAGTGCCCCTGACAATAGAATCATCTACCAGAACCACTCGTTTTCCGTTAAGAACGTCTTTAATGGGATTGAGCTTGATTCTGACCTCCATATCACGAGCGAACTGGGCTGGCTGGATGAAAGTTCTGCCGATATAGTGATTTCGGGTGAGCCCTATCCCCCAGGGAATTTTGCTCTCCCGGGCATAACCCAACGAAGCCACCATTCCGGAGTCGGGAATGCACATGACGAGATCTGCCTCGGTGGGATGCTCCTGAGCCAGCTTTCTTCCCAGTCCTTCCCTTACCTGGTGAACCGCCTCCCCGAAAACAATACTGTCGGGCCTGGCAAAGTAGATATGTTCGAAGATGCACTGAGCTAATTTAGTGGAGGGAGCGATCCGGAAAGATTCAAGCCCCTTCTCATTAATAGCGAGCAGTTCTCCCGCTTCAACCTCCCTGACGTATTTAGCTCCCAGTAGATCCAGAGCGCAGGTTTCCGAGGCTAAAATATAGCTTTCCTTAAGCTTGCCTATCACCAGAGGTCGAAAGCCGTGGGGATCTCTTGCCCCAATGACCTCATGGTTGGCAAGGAGGAGTAAGGAATAAGCTCCCCTCAGCCGCCTCAGGGCCTGAAGAAGCGCCTGCTTTTTTCCCTGAGTCTGACTGAGCTTGGTTAGAAGATGGACGATAACCTCGGTATCCATGGTGGATTGGAAGATGGAGCCCTGAGATTCAAGCTCCTCTCTGAGCTGTCCCGCGTTGATGAGAGTACCGTTGTGGGAGAGGGCTATTCCTTCACCGAAGAAACTGATAAGCAAAGGCTGGATATTAGAGGAAGAAGGGGAACCTGTGGTGGAATAACGATTGTGACCAATGGCCAGTCGCCCAGGGAGGGACTTGAGAGTTTTTTCATTGAAAACTTTCTCTACCAGGCCCGCACCTCGATGGATAACTAAACTAAATCCATCCGAGGCCACGATACCTGCGCTCTCCTGCCCTCGGTGCTGGAGAGCAAAAAGCCCCAAGTAGGTGAGTTTTGCAGCCTGAGGGTGACCATAGATCCCGACAATTCCACATTCCTCATGCAAAGCAATAGCCTCCTTAGTCCCTAGTATTTTATTAACTTACCGTCTTATGTCAACTTCTTAACTCATCTTCCCTTGGCTCAGCGTAGCCTTGGGGCTAAATCGCATCCCTTTTCAAGGCTCACATCTTCGGCATGATTGACACAAACTACAAGATCTTCTATTTTGGAGCATCAGGAATCTGGAGAGATCCTCATGCGCGTCTCTTTTATACACCTGAAGAAGATGGTGGACTTCCCTTATTCTCCAAAGGAGCTGGGCGAGCAATTGACCAATCTTGGTCTGGAGGTAAGGAAGATAGAACCATTTGGACGACTGGACAGAGTGGTAGTGGGAAAAATCCTGACTATTGAGAGGCATCCTGAGGCTGATCTGGTCAGTATGGCTAGAGTAGATATTAGCGGAAGGATTCTTTCCGTAGTATGCGGGGCGCCAAACATAAGGGAAGGACTGCTGGTTCCTGTGGCTCTGGAGGGAGCTAGGCTTCCCGGGGGAGTGAAGGTAGAAAGGAGAAAGGTACGAGGGCTTGAATCAATGGGCATGCTTTGTTCAGAAGAGGAGCTGGGTCTGGGGAAGGATCGATCGGGAGTTATGATTCTTCCGCAGGAGTCTCTCCTGGGTCAGAACCTATCCCAGGCTCTTGAGCTGGAAGATGTGATCTTGGATCTTGAGATTACTCCTAACCGGGGAGACTGTCTGTCGGTCGTAGGAATATCCCGGGAAATAGCTGCTCTCACCGGATCCCTTCTCGCGGGTTCCTCCTCCCTTCTGAAGAAAGGAGAGAAAGGCTCACCTCATATTATGAATATTCAAATCCAGGATCCACGTCTTTGTCCTTATTACACCGCTCGCCTGATAAGAGATGTGAGAGTGGGGCCTTCTCCTCTGTGGCTTTGGCGATATATTCTCATCTCCGGAGGAAAACCGATCAACAGTGTGGTGGATATCACCAATTATGTCCTCTGGGAGATGGGTCAACCTCTCCATGCTTTCGATTATTCCATGCTCAAGGACAGAGAGATCATGGTTCGGCTGGCAAAGAAAAAGGAAACTCTCATTACCCTGGATGGCACAAAAAGAGAGCTGGATGAGGATATGCTGGTTATTGCCGATTCCAGGAGTCCAGTAGCCCTGGCTGGCATCATGGGAGGAGAAAGTACCCAGGTCCAGGGCCAGACGCAGGATGTTCTCCTTGAGGCAGCTTATTTTGATCCCGCCTCCATTCGACGGACCTCCCGCCGCCTGGGTTTAGCCACAGAAGCATCCTCGCGATTTGAGAAGGGAGTGGATCCTCTTGTGGTAAGAAAGGCTCTGGATCGAGCTTCTATTCTCATCCAGGAGGTTGCAGGAGGGGAGATAGAGGAAGCCCTGTGGGAGGAAGGCAGAGTTCCCTGGAGCAAGAAGAAGGTTTCCTTCCGTCCATCTCGGGCTCGGCGTGTTCTCGGCAGGAAGATAGCATCTGGTGAAATGAAGAGGATTCTCACAGGGTTGGATTTCGCCGTGGAAGGGGACAAAACCTGGAAAGTCTCGATTCCTTCTTTCCGCAATGACGTCAGCCGGGAGATCGACCTCATTGAAGAAGTTGCCAGAGTTTATGGATATGACCGAATAGGTAAAGGGCTTCCTTCTCTGGGAGATGGGGAGCCTCGTGAGGATAAGGAAGAGAGGATTAGGGAAAAGGTCCGCCAGACTCTGAAAGGACTGGGCTTTTTTGAAGTTGTGGGGGTGAGCCTGAGTGGGGAGGATGCCTTCAGAAAGGTTCATTTGCCCTTGAAGATGGGTATCAGGGTGGTAAATCCTCTTTCCAGTCAACAGGAAATACTCTCTACCCATCTTTTTCCGCATTTGCTGGAAATCGCCTCGTACAACCTCAAACAGGGAGAAAGCCAACTGAGGATTTTTGAGCTGGCCGATGTTTTTCAAAAAACTCGGCACCTGGAGAAAAATCCCATCTTAGCGGGCCTCATTCTGGAACTTGATTTCGATTTCCTTTCGTTGAAGGGGATAGCAGAGACTCTACTTGAGGGACTCAATATTGAAGGAGTAGAATTTGTCTCCGGCTCCTCTCACCATCTTTCTCCGAGGGAAAGATTGTTGATAAAAAAGGAGGGATTCACCCTGGGTGCGCTCGGTCAGCTCAAGCAGGACATAGCTGACAACTTTGAGGTTCCCTCACCCATCTATCTATTTGAATTTGAAGTGGATAGTCTGTGTTCTCACTCTCGTCCCATTCAAAGATTTGTGCCACTGCCTAGATTTCCTGCTGTGGAGCGAGACCTTTCCCTGGTGGCCAAGGAAGAAGTCCCGGCCGGGAAGGTCAAAAATTGCATTATTGAGAATGGAGGAGAATGGCTGAAAGAAGTGAAACTTTTTGATCTGTATCGAGGAGGCTCCATTCCTAGCGCTCACAAAGGTCTTACCTATTCTCTAACTTTTCGCTCATCGCGTCGAACTCTTACCGATCATGAAGTGAATAGAATCCAGAAAGAAATCCTGCATTCGTTAAAAGAGATGGGGATTTTCCTGCGACAGGAATGAGGGTCCCGCTTTGCTGGGATTCTTTTTCCCTTTCGCTTGATAATTCTCTTGGCGAGGCATAGTTTTGAGAAGACATCCTTCAGGGGGATGGGCAGCAAGAGATGGTTTTTGTCATAATATAACCGGAAATTCCTCTTGCATCAAGGCAGGACGGCAAAACATGACAAGGCCTTGACAGCGGGGGTGATTAGTATATAATAACTATTGTTCTTTGAAAATAAGGTAGAGTAGGCAGTTAAAATATGCGTCAATCAACTTCACTGAGAGTTTGATCTTGGCTCAGAATAAACGCTGGTGGCGTGTTTTATACATGCAAGTCGAGCGAAGATTAGCCAGCGGTTAGAGGAGATTTATCTGTAGTTTCTACGGATGATGATTCTTTAACTTAGGTTAATCTTAGCGGCGAACGGGTGAGTAACGCGTGGAGAATCTGCCCCTGAGTGGGGAATAACTTTCCGAAAGGGATGCTAATACCGCATAATGTTATCCTACCGAGGTAGGATAACCAAAGTTAGACTCTTTGAGTCTTTCGCTCAGGGATGAGTCCGCGTCCTATTAGCTAGTTGGTGGGGTAACGGCCCACCAAGGCCGCGATGGGTAGCCGGCCCGAGAGGGTGTTCGGCCACACTGGGACTGAGACACGGCCCAGACTCCTACGGGAGGCAGCAGTAGGGAATCTTCCGCAATGGGCGAAAGCCTGACGGAGCAACGCCACGTGGACGATGAAGGCCTTCGGGTCGTAAAGTCCTGTCAGAGGGGACGATGGTTGATTTTCGGATTGACTGACGGTACCCCCAAAGGAAGCTCCGGCTAACTACGTGCCAGCAGCCGCGGTAATACGTAGGGAGCAAGCGTTATTCGGATTTACTGGGCGTAAAGAGTGCGTAGGCGGTTGGGTAAGTCAAGGGTGAAATCTCTGCTCTCAAGGCAGAAACTGCCCTGGATACTGCCCGACTTGAGGACAGGAGAGGGAAGTGGAACTCTGGAAGTAGCGGTGAAATGCGTAGATATTCAGGGGAACGCCAGTGGCGAAGGCGGCTTCCTAGTCTGTCCCTGACGCTGAGGCACGAAAGCTAGGGGAGCGATCGGGATTAGAGACCCCGGTAGTCCTAGCCGTAAACGATGGGTACTAAGTGTGGGGGGAGCATTACTCTCCGTGCTGAAGCTAACGCGTTAAGTACCCCGCCTGGGGAGTACGGTCGCAAGGCTGAAACTCAAAAGAATTGACGGGGGGCTGAACAAGCAGTGGAGCACGTGGTTTAATTCGACGCAAAGCGAAGAACC
>SDBS01000966.1_pt1 | contig 28911 bp, 29 predicted proteins | sample 2277091 | NCBI WGS metagenome assembly SDBS01 (sample SAMN10404972, study PRJNA504765) | marine sediment metagenome | isolation source: marine sediment core GS10_PC15, 163 cmbsf | place: Arctic Ocean: Southern Knipovich Ridge | collected 2010
TTTATTATGCTAATGGGAACTTTCAAGAAGGAATGGGTAATTTTTACTGCAGATTTATTTCTTCGGGTTTAGCTACACCAATTTTCTTTTGAAGACGTTTTATCGATAAGGTGCGAATTTGACTGATTTTAACCCAGGAACGTTTAGGAAGATTTGATTCTTGTAGCTCAAGGGTAAGTGGGAACCCAGCTCTTTGGGGGTTGTTCAGCCATTTCTTGTTCAAATTTTGGATCTAATTTTGCACATTCCTGTGCTAATCGACTTCTTTCAATCCGGGCCAGTTTTTCTGCAACCGCTTCTTGAATAGCCCTGCTACGGTTTGCAAACCTTTGTGACTTGACCAAAGAATCTAAACGATGCAATAAATTTTGATCAATTGTGATCGCAATTTTTGATGTAGCCATAATTTCACCTCCAGTATGACATTGTATCATACCAAAGATAATTGCAAGAATAAAGTACATTTTTGGGTGGGGGTTAACATTAGATATTGGTTCGCTGCGGTTCCTTTAATTTTCACAAGGATTATTTCAAGGATAGTATTGTCCGTTGTCATATCCAATGCTTATGTATGATATCCGAGACAGTTTTTCCATGGGAATCTTGTATATTTTCCCCTTTTTATCAATAATCTGTTATAGGCATTGGTTATCTATATCCTTTAAGTTTTAATTAAAAAATTTCTGTACTGCCGGAACAGCCAGTAAAGTAAAGGAAATGGTAATCTAAAAATGATATCAATTTCACCAGATCATTTTGAGGTCTTGTTGCCGCTTGCTTGCGAATGGGCAGAGGCAAAAGAAAAAGTTGTATTAGAGCATGGTGTACCTCTTTCAGGCTCTCAAATTGAGGATGCTAAGCGGGTTAGGGTAGTCCATCCAGAAAGGGTAAAAATATATACAGTTCCGCAGATCCCTATCCCTAAACATCCTGTTTTAAAAGCTGCAACCGAAGCTACTCAGCTTATTATTCCAGACACCGCAGGGCTCACACTCAGATACGGAATTTTTATTCATTCCAATTTTTCAGACAATCGTCGTTTGATCGTTCATGAACTGGTCCATACCTCACAGTATGAAAAGCTTGGCGGATTCTTGCCATTTCTTCGGAAATATTTGATGGAGTGCATAAGTATTGGCTATCCAGAGGCACCTATGGAACAGGAAGCGATAAGAACGGCTGAGAAAATATGCAGAGAATAAAAACGTAAAAGATGATACCGTAGTCATCGCTTTTAATGGACCGATATGATTATCCATTTATTAGAAATAAAAGAAGGATCCTTTGTTATAAATACGGATATCAGGGTCAGGAATCAGACGCATGATCAAGATCAAAGAAGAAATTTTGATAGGACCAGAAAGCGCCGATTAAATGAAAAAAGGCGTCGAAGCAGACTTAAACAGGAATGTGCAAAACCTACTGTTTGGGACGAATAAATTTCAAGCGGTCATTCTGAATGTTTGGAGTGTACTGTCATCATTCCTATGAAAAAATGGTACTTATACATAGTAAGGTGCCGCAATGGCAGTTTATATACAGGTATTGCCACTGATGTTGAACGCAGATTTGCTGAACATCAAGAAAACAAGGGGGCAAAATACCTGCGTGGAAGGGGACCCTTGGAGCTTGTTTTCAAAAAACAGATAGGAAAAAGAGAATTGGCCTTGAAAATCGAGAGGCTGGTTAAGAAACTGTCCAGACTAAAAAAGGAAAAACTACTTAAAGCATAAAGCCGAGTTGCTGTATTTCGAAGAACATCCTGCCTTAAAACGCCATTTTTAGGGTCAAAATTACCTTTATAAGGAGCCTCAGGCTCCCGAAGTTCATAATTGCCATTTTCTCCAAGCACCTTGCGGCCTTCATCTGATTTCAGTTTTTCATCCATGCCAGCCTTCTAACCCGGACAAACCGGAAATTCGAAATATGAAGAACGAATTTCAGAATTAAGCGCTTATCCCAGGACCTCTTCCACCTTCTTTATTAATTCCAGCGGGCTGAAAGGTTTTGAAAAATAGTCGTCCACACCCGCCTTAAAGCCTTTTTCTTGATCATCCTGTTTCCCTTTTCCGGTCAACATTATGATTTGGCAGCCCTTTGTCTCCGGGTCATTTTTTAAAACTCGTGTTGCTTCCAAGCCGTCTATGCCCCCGGGCATCATGACATCCATGATGACCAGGTCCGGTTTTTCCGCCCTGGCGAGCTTAATCGCCTCATCTCCGTTTTTTGCCTGGAAGATCTTGTAATCCTCTAACCTGAGTGTTACCTCCACCAGCTCTCTGATCTCCTTCTGGTCATCTACGATAAGAATCTTTTTCATATTAACTCCCCATTTGGATTTTCGATTTTGGAATTTAGAATTTGGATTTTGGATCTCCATATTTTGGATTTTGGAATTTAGAATTTGGATTTCATCTATTCTTACGAGAAGTTTTGATTGATGCTGCTATTATTGCAATAATTTCATCATTTTCCCTCATAAGTGGATCAAGCAGTGAATTATCAAGAATTTTCATTGTCCCGGAATCTTTCAAAAGTCAAACGAGGACTCTTTTTCCAGGGTCCGTTCTTTGCGTCTGTTTATGATCAGCCGGCGTCCCTTATCACTATACAGTCCCTTTCTTATCTTGCGTTTGAGACGATACTTTTTTTCATCATTTTTCAGGAAAGTCAGTTGCTGCAAGTCCTGCCTTGTGTAGATTTTGAAGCCTGATTCAAAGATTTTCATATAAGCGGCCAGACTGTTGTTTGTGGGGCCAAAGCCTTCGCCATAGAGGCACTTTTTCTCAATGTCACTGCCGACACTCTCGATTGTCTGATAACGCGCACCAGTATCAAATTCCAGCATTTTCATGATGATTCCGGAATATTCCTCGGGTACATCAAGGCAGACTTCATGGGGCGGCGGTATCTCCTTTTTGAGTAATTTCTCATAGTAGGCAGCCTGTTCTTCAAAGGTTAATCCCATAGGGACTGCAAACAGGCTTACACCGGTCAACAAATAGTAAGCAACCAGTCCCAGAGAAAAGATGTCGCTGCGGTTATCCACCTGATCATATCGAACCTGCTCAGGGGGCATATACTGAATTTTCCCCGCAAGTCCGAATATCTCCTGGTCGGCTGCCACGGCAATTCCGAAATCCGTCAACTTGGTCACTCCCTGGTGACTGACCAAAATATTTTCGGGTGAGATATCCCGGTGGACTATATACTCGTGGGCATATTCCAATGCACGGCAGATGCGACTGATAATAAATGCATTAAGCTCGATGGGCAACAGCAGGCCCGCTTGAATATGATTACCATGTATTTCACGCAGATCCCAGCCTTCAATGTATTCCATCACTGCCAGATACAGACGTTTTCCCTGGTAGCCGGTTTCCCTGGCAAGAAAATGCTGCTCTTCCAGATCTGTCATTGCCCGGGATCTGCCCATGCGCATATCGGTCAGGAGTTCCATCCCCCTTGTTCCTGCCTCGGTTCTTTTCTTACTTCCTCGTTTGCCATACCCCTTCTTCAGAGTGCTGATCTCTTTTTGAAATTTTTCCGGCAGATTCTCAAAAGGAATGGCCTCCAGTCCATAAGTCCGAACAATATTCTCATGCCTGAGAGCAGCAGCGATATTGGCTTCAGCCTTGAGTGCTTCAATCTGCCTGTTGGTCATCGTGCGAATCGTTTTTAACACAACAAGGTCACTTACACCTTCACAATGTTTTTTAGCAAGATAGACAATACCCATACCACCGCTGCCTATTTCCTCGATAAAGGTAAAGGCTGAGCCTGATTGAAAAGAAAGATCTGCCAAAGAAGACATGGTATTCCCCTGACAAAAGGTAAATTAATAGGCTGTAAGCATTTTCAATTAAGCAAAGTTTATTAGATGGCGATAAAGAAGTCAAAGAACTTTTTGTCATTAGAAATCCGGGCTATCCCTTTGGATGTTCCCAGTTCCACTCTTAAACTTCAGACCCTAAAGATTTTAACATTTCAATGATGTCACGGCTGGTTCCATCAGGCACGATCAACCAAAGGCGTTTCAGGTGGTCGGTTGATGCTTGCTCCATGGTCTCCTGCAGGAGCACAACAAAACGTTCTTTCTCCAGAGAACCGTGTAAGGTGCCGAGCAGCGGGAGGGCAATTGATGGAAGATTTCGGCGTTCAGCCTCTCGAAAGATCCCTTCAAGTGCGCTTATTATCCATTCCTCGTTCCATGTCGGCTCCTGGTTGACGTCATGAACAATTGCGAGAAATTTTATAGGATTTTTGCCCCTCACCAGCACACTGCCGACGGGTTCCGGCTCTGTTTCAATCAATTTGGTCATCAATCGCACAATATGTTCATCAGTTTCACGTATTTTAGTATCAGCACTCATGATGAGAAAAGTGTCCTCCTCGGCAGCAATCGCATCTACTTCAAATGGTGGTAAATATTCCGGTGATGCAACAATACGGATAGATTTAAACGACATTTCGCATTTCAAACCTCCCTGGACCAGTTTTAGTTTTGGCCTGTTATCTTTTTTTCTGAATTCCACCGTGCTATCAGCTCATCCCTTGTGATAATTGCAGTTACATCTTTGACATGTTGACGGATATTTTCAAGTCCCCCTTCCTGGCGATCAACCAGGATCAACGCTTTGACCACGTCCAGCTCTTCCGAGCGGGCCCGCTCTATGGCCTTGATCGTAGAGCCTCCGGTTGTTGCGACATCATCGATGATGACAACCCGCTGCCCCGGAGTTATATCCCCTTCGACCCACCTGATGATACCATGGTCTTTACGGGTCTTACGTATGGAAAAGGCTTTGATGGGTTTTCCTTTTAATTCCGAAACAAACGCCGTAGCAACAGCCATGGGATCTGCACCGAATGTAAGCCCGCCGATTCCGTCAGGGTCCAGATCTTTTATGGCATCGAATACAAGATGGCCCACCAGAAAAATGCCCCTCGGGCTCAATGTTGTCGGCTTGCAATTTACATAGAAACGGCTCATTTTGCCTGAAACAAGTTTGAAACTCGGCTCTTGGCTGTATTTAAAAGATTTTCGATAAATGATTTCGATAAGCTCTTGTTTCATAGTTACTCCGCTTTATAATGAAAGTTGCATCTAACCGTAATAGTTCAGCCACAAAGACACTAAAATTATATTATAATTCTTTTAATGCCATTTATTAGAGGTGCGATAAAATTGACAAGAAAACCAAAATGATAATTAACAATTAACAATTAACAATTAATTATTAATTGTTAATTATCTCCCCCCATCTCTGTGCCTGGTGGTTGAACTGTTGCATTTAACCTTATTGTGTTTAACAATTTCGGAAGTACAAGAAACTGTTGATTTTAAGATGCTGTTTTGATATAAAAAGCCTCCACCGAAATGGAAGAAGCCTATTTAATGGGATTCAGTGGAGGCTTTGAGTAAGGAAAACTGGAACAGCACTCCTTCAACTCTAAAAATACATACCAGTAAAACCGATGAGGGTCAATTCAAAACTCACAGGGGATTATAATCCATTTTGCAGGTTTAGGAGCAACAGTATATGATAATAAATAAAAACTTTTTAAGTCTATTTTTCTCATTTATCATCGTTCTTTCGGTGGTCTTTCCCGCTTTTTCTGCAGCCGAAGAACCTGTTGAAATTTTTACACTCAAACAGACCATCGAAAATGCCATAAAAGCCAATCTCGGGCTTCAGTCATCCAAGGAAGGCACCAGGGCCGCACTTTTTGCCAAAAAAAATCAAAGAACCTATTTTCTACCTACTTTCAGCGCAACCTATCGATACAAGCATAATGATGATGATGATTATTTTGGAACAACCGTACTGGAAGATGAATACTCTTTTGTTGCATCATTTAACCAACCACTGTTTACGGGATTCGATCTTATTAACCTATATAAGATCGCAAGTCTCGGTCTGGATGTAGCCAAAATCAATGAGAAGCTTGCGCGGCAAGAAGTTATATTTGAAGCAAAAAACTTATACTTTTCGCTTTTAAAAGCTCAAAAGATTATGTCGGTCTCTCAGGAGGCGGTTACACAACTTTCAGCGCACAAAGAGGTGGCAGAAAATTTTTACCAGGTTGGCATGACCCCTTTAAATGATTTTTTGAAAGCACAGGTTGAACTGGCCAATACCAAACAGGATTTCATTGTTGCCCAAAATAATTTCGAAATAGCCAAATCGAATTTTAACATCTTTTTGCGCAGGCCGATTAATTTACCTGTACAGCTTAAGGACGTCCTCGATTATACGACTTTCGGATACAACATCGATTACTGTCTTGGCGAGGCTGAAAAAAACCGTCTGGAAATCACAACTTCCGACCTGAATGTTGAAATCGGAGAAAAGGAATTAAAGCTCTCTCGAAAGGATTACTATCCGTCCATCAGCCTTCAGGGCAACTATTACCGAATGGGAACCGAACCGGATTTAAGTGGCGAGGAAGGAATAAGTGATCCCAGCAGTTGGGATATTCAAGCTGTGGCAACATGGAATTTCTGGGAATGGGGTAGATCCCATTATGGCGTTAAGGAAAAAAAGAGCCGTCTTTTACAGGCCCGTCACCAAAAAGAAGAAATTCGAGACAGTATTCGCCTTGAGGTCAAACAGGCTTTTCTTAAAACCAGGGAATCTGAAAAAAATATCATTACGGTTAATAAGGCCATCGAGCAGGCAAAGGAAAACTTCAGGATCAGCGAAGAACGCTACAAAGAACAGATGGCGACCTCCACCGATGTCCTGGATGCCCAGACACTCCTTTCCAAAACCAAGACAAATTATTACAATGCATTATATGACTATAAAATTTCTAAGGCGGCTCTGTATCGGGCAATGGGCCAGGAAATTATTGAATGATCGAGAATCGGAATAAAAGCTCAATAATTCGGATGTTTCATGTTCACAAGGATTACGGTGCCAAAAAAGCTCTCATCGACATCACCCTTGATATTTCAAATAATGAATTCCTTTTTATCAGAGGTCCAAGCGGGGCCGGCAAAACGACTTTGCTGAGGCTTCTATACCTTGGAGAAACTGTATCAAAAGGACAGGTATTGATCGACGGAATGAATCTGTCGAGGATTCCACGCAAGCGGATACCGTTTCTGAGACGAAAGTACGGTATAATATTTCAGGATTACAAACTGATAGCCACAAAAACCGTATTTGATAATGTTGCCCTTGTCCTTGAAGCAATGGGTAAAAAACGGCGCTTTATCGAAAAGAAGGTAAGAAGTGTGCTGAGAACGGTTGGTATGGAGGAAAGGCTCCATTCTCTCCCCCCGATTCTCTCCGGGGGCGAGCAGCAAAGAATAGCGGTTGCCAGGGCTATTGTCGGAGATCCAAAGATAATACTCGCTGACGAACCCACCGGCAACCTGGACGAAGATTCCGCCGATATCATCCTTGATCTTCTTAAAAGGTTTCATACCCGAGGTGCAACGGTTGTTATTGCAACCCACGACAAGGAGCTTATCCGTAAAACACGCAAAACAGGCGGTCGGGTAATCCATCTTAAAGAGGGCTGTCTCCAAAAAACAACTACATCCGAAAGCGGTTTTGATGATTCTCTATTATAAACGGGCCATACAGGATATTCTGGACAACAGATTTCTGAATGCGGTCACCATCATTACAATTGCCATTTCCATCCTTATTGTCAGCGCGTTTGCTCTTTTTTTTGTAAATGTAAACAATATAATGGGCCACTGGAAAAAAGGCATTAGGATTATGGCGTATCTTAAACCGGGTATTCCTGAAGAAAAGATTTCGGATATAAAAGTAAAAATAGAGGGTATGAACGGCGTCCAGGATGCAGGGTTCATATCAAAAGATAAAGCCCTGATGCGCCTAAAAAAACAGATGAAACGGCAGTCCTCTTTGATTGAGGATCTGAAAGAAAATCCGCTTCCCGATGCTTTTGAAATCCGTGTGACAACATCTTCACAAAGCGAGGATATAATCGAGAGGCTGGCCACCCGACTTGAATCACTCCCTCAGATAGACGAGGTAGAGTATGGCCAGAAATGGCTTGGGCGATTTATGAATATATTCAACCTTTTAAAAATAACAGGGTATGCAATGGGAGGTCTTTTCTTTATGGCCGTCGTATTTATCGTGTCCAATACGATCCGTTTGGTACTCTATTCACGGCGCGAAGAGATTGCAATCATGCGTCTGGTGGGCGCTACCGACAGATTCATAAAGGCTCCTTTCTACATCGAGGGTATTATACAAGGAGCACTTGGCGGAATTATCGGTTTGATCGCACTATTTGTCGGTTTTATGTTTATATCATATAATATCGAACTTGATTTGTCTTTTGGTTTTTCTACTATCAGGTTTCTACCCCCAAAGGTTTTCTGTGGTATAATACTGTGCAGCATTTTTGTAGGATGGATGGGATGTTATCTTTCTCTCAAACAGTTTTTAAAATAAAAATATTTGTGTTGGCCGGTATCATTTTGATGTTGCCGCCTGCCGGGGTTTTCGGTGCACAATCTTACGAAATCGGGGTTGTCACAAAAAATAATCTTAATCTGCGGCCCGAACCGAAAATGATGAATACTCCTTTGAAGATGCTCAAAAAAGGAACAAAGGTTAGAATTATAGAGCACCTCGACGGATGGCTTAGAATTGAACATGAGGATCAGGTCGGTTATATTCAAGATAGAGAAGAGTATGTGCGCATCATATCTGTTGACGCCATAACGGAAAAGAAAATAACGGGGGACTTGAATAGGGACATTGAACAGTTCAAGAAAGAAGCAGAAAATATCGGCAAGAAAATAGAAAAGGGCAAAGCCGATGTGCTGACCTCTACCAGGGAGGAGGCCTCAATTGTCAGCAGTTTAAACGATATAGATCTGGCGCTTAACAAAATCAGAAAACGCAGCTCGGCCTTTAAATCCGAACTTATGGCTCTTGATAATAAAATAACCGAGACCACAAATGCATCCAAAGACCTAATGAGAAGGATTAAAGCCGGTGAAGACTATGCATCCAAACGCCTGGTCGCTCTTTATAAAATGAATTGGCTGGGCAGAATAAATATTCTGGCCTCGGCTCAATCAGTATACGAACTTATTCAAGACAAAAAGGCCATGGAACGGATTCTGGCTTATGACGAAAATGTCCGGCGAAACCTTTTGGAAGACAAGGCTAACCTTCAGCAACTGTTGGTCAGGCTGAATGACCAAAAAATGGAAAAGCTATCTATAGAAGCGAAATTACAAAAACAGATTGCAATAAATTCTCAAGAAAGAGCAAAACGCGCAGAACTTCTTGATGATATTCGTAACAAAAAATCTCTGGAAATGGCGGTTCTTGAATACTTAAAGCAGGCGGCAGATGATCTGGATCAGGCCATAAAATCTTTAAGCTCGGCATCTGATCCGGCCAAACAAATAAATATTTCACAAAAAAGTTTGTTTGCCTCCTTAAAAGGATTGCTTAATATGCCTGCTAAAGGTAAAATAGTAACCTTTTACGGCCCATATCAAAATACCAAGTTCAATGTGGTAAATTTCAGGAGCGGCATCGAGATAAAAGCCGACAGAGGCGAACCCATCCGCACTGTTTGTGATGGCCAGATACTTTATGCCAGCTGGTTTAAGGGCTACGGCAACATGATCATCATCGACCATGGGGATAATTACTACACCGTCTATGCCCATGCTGAAGAACTCTTTATGTCAAAAGGAGATACGGTTGAAATGGGTGAAGTTGTTGCCACAGTTGGAGATTCAGGTTCCATGATCGGTCCAAGCCTGCATTTTGAAGTGCGCCATCACGGGAAACCCGTTGATCCGATGCAATGGATTAAAAAGGGTTAGAAGGAGTATACATATGACCAATAATATAAAGCGACACATCAAACTGTTGATTGTGATGGCAATCGTTGTTGCCTTCTTGACCATAGGATTCGGTTTTTACCGTAATCTTTCAGCCGGTGGAGAAGAGACGTATAAAGGCCTTAAATTATTTACAGATGTGATTGAACTGGTTGAAAAAACCTATGTTGACCCGGTTGAAACTAAAGAATTGATCGAAAAGGCTATTCAGGGGATGGTCCACAGCCTCGACCCCCATTCCTCCTTACTGTCACCTGATGACTTTAAAGAGTTGCAGATCGATACACAAGGTGAGTTCACCGGAATCGGTATCAGTATAACCATGCGGAACGGTTTCGTTACCGTAGTTTCGCCGATTGAAGGTACACCGGCCTATAAAGCCGGAATAAAGGCCGGTGATATAATCGTCAAGGTCGATGGTGAACCTACCAAAGAATTACGGCAAGCGGTAAAAATGATAAGAGGTGCAAAAGGGACTAAAGTTTTAGTAACGATAAAACGGGAAGGAGTCAATGAACCTATAGATTTCAACTTGGTTCGGGATGTTATTCCAGTGGAAAGCGTGAGATCCTTTGCATTAAAACCAGGATACGGATACATTTGGATCACCAATTTCAGGGACAATACGACAGAAGATCTCGTATCAGAATTGGAAAAACTCGAATCAGGAAAAGTACCCTTAAATGGGCTTATCCTTGATCTTCGTGACAACCCGGGCGGGCTTCTTAACCAGTCCATCCAGATTTCCGATCTTTTTCTTGAAAAAGGTACAATTCTTTCTATCAAAGGACGTCAGAAAAATGATGAAAAAATTTATGAAGCAAAGCCCAGCGATACAAAGCGAAGTTATCCTATTGTTGTTTTGATAAACGGGGGAAGTGCCAGCGCATCGGAAATCGTTGCCGGAGCACTCCAGGACAATAAGCGTGCTCTTATACTGGGAACAACTTCATTCGGCAAAGGCTCTGTCCAGAACGTAGAAACCCTGAGGGATGGTTATGGCCTGAAATTGACCATCGCAAGATATTATACACCCAGCGGGCTGTCGATCCAGGCCAAAGGTATTGAACCTGATATCATTGTAAAAAAAAGGTTCATAGATAAGAATGATAAGGTTGACGTTGAAGTTGGCCTGACAAAGGAAAAGGATCTAAAAAATCATCTCGAAGCAGAACCCGATACAAGTCAAGACGACCAAAAAAAATCCGATGATAAGAAGGACAGTACCGGAAAACCGAAAATCGGCGACACAAAACCCAGGCACGGCCGTCTTATGCTCGAACATCTGCAGTCAGACAACCAGGTTATGCGTGCCCTTGATATCCTTATAAGTCATACAATATTCAAGGGAGCTAAAGGTTGACCGGTCTGCTCCCCGCCGCGAAGCACTGCCGTAAGGCAGAACCCCCGCCCTTTGGGGCGGGGAGATTCACATAAGAATAAACTGAATAAGTCTGAAACCTAATCCAAAAATATGGCTAAAAGAAAAAAGCGGCGGCAAAAGAAACCAAAAAGAAAATCACGCAAGGTCGGTACCTTAAAAACTCATCTTATAAGGGCTTTTGTCGGGCTTGGCGTTCTGGTAATTCTGGTCGTCATAGCCGGCGTTTTCGTACATCACATATTATTGAACAAGTACACCACAGAGCCTGTGGCAAAACCTCGGGTTACAAAGCCTTCCAGGTTTGAGGTCTATCCCAAAGAAAAAATACCTCCTCGCGAACCAATATCCAAACCAGGTTTACCCAAGAAGTTGCCCAAAATTGCCATTATTATCGATGACATCGGCTATGATAAAAAAGCAGCGGAAAAATTCCTTACCCTTGATGCGGTTCTTACGTTTTCCATGCTGCCTCACAACCCTTTACAAAAAAGCTTCGCCAGGGCAGCCCTTGCAAAAGGTTACGAAATCATGCTGCATCTGCCCATGGAGCCCAACGAATATCCCAAGATTAATCCTGGTCCGGGAGCGCTACTTACCTCAATGCCTCCTGATCAGCTCATCCGCCAGCTCAATAAAAACCTGGATGCTATCCCTTCGGTAAAAGGGGTAAACAACCACATGGGATCAAAAATGACCACGGTTTCCACCCAACTTTATCAAATCTTTTCTATCTTGAAAAAAAGGGGACTCTTTTTTATTGACAGCCGCACAACAGCCGATACGCTTTGCAAGCCTGCCGCTCGTCTATTGCAGGTTCCTTTTGCTCAACGGGATGTCTTTCTCGACCATATCCAGGAACCTGATTTTATACGCAAGCAAATAAACCGATTAGTGCAGATTGCAGACAGGAACGGTGAAGCTATTGGCATAGCACATCCGTCTGCCTTGACATATGATGTTCTTCGTGAAGTACTACCTGAATTGAAAAAAAAGGCGGTTCTGGTTCCTGCTTCTAAAATTGTGCATATCGTAAGTTAATTCAGGGGTAGGGGAGCATAAGCGCTAAGTCGTTTTTGCCCAGGAGGGACTGAAAAAAAAATGAACATCGAGCATCGAACGTCCAACATCGAACGTTGAATGGGAAAAGATGAAGAAACAGACATATGATCTGGAAGAAAGGCTGCTTAAGGAAAAAATGAACATCGAACATCGAACGTCCAACATCGAACGTTGAATGGGAAAAGATGAAGAAACCACGCCTTGGCGTGGTTGAATGTTCGGTATTGGGTGTTTGTTTTTTCATTCGATGTTAGAATAATTTGAGGAGCGGAGCGACATCATTATTCGATGTTCGACGTTCAATGTTCGATGTTGGACGTTCGTCTTTTAATATGTTCGACGTTCATCTTTCAAAACAACCCAGTATGGCATAAATGCAACCTGTGAAAGTTTACAAAATAACTTAGCGCTTATGGGGTCGGGGAGTTATAGTCTTTAAGACCGCTCCATGGGTAATCAGATTCCAAATCGTGTGCACTCGCGTATAGCTTAAGTTTTCGTGTTTTTGTTTGACAGTATATTTAGTCCATTGTATTCTATTAATGGTCAAAAGCCTCTTCAGCGTTAATCCAAAGCCGGGTCCTTTGGGCTCAGATCTTTACAATGTAGGTGGTTATGCCATGAAAAAAACTTATAATCTGTTTTTCATGATACTCCCGGTTTTCTGCCTGGTGTTCTTTCCGGTTGGAGCGGCTTATGCCGAGAATATCCGCAAACCGGTATATGCCGGCAGTTTTTATCCAGCCACACAATCAAAGCTGACATCACTGCTTGATCGTTTGACCAGGCAGGTGAAACCAGCCCAGGTTCAACACCCTGCTCAAACCACTCTCAAAGCCCTGATTCTGCCGCATGCGGGGTTTATCTATTCCGGCTTAACAGCGGCGCATGCCTCTCAGGTACTTAAGGAAAATCAATTCGAAAAGGTCATCTTGTTGGGGTCGGATCATCGCATCGGATTCAAGGGCGGCGCCATAAGTGATGTGGCGGCCTATATAACTCCCCTGGGCCTGATCAGGCTGCATGAAGATGCGTCAAGGCTGCGCATGCAATCAAGCCTGTTTCAAGCGATTCCGGCTTCCGATCGTCTTGAACATTCATTGGAAGTAGTTTTGCCCTTTCTCCAGTATTACCTCAAAAAATTCGAATTTATACCGATTGTTCTGGGCCCGGATCATATCGACAATTATGCGGAGGCCCTCGATCCTTTGCTTGATCAAAACACTCTGTTGGTGGTCAGTTCGGATTTGTCCCACTATCTCAGGTATTCGGAGGCTGTTGTCAGGGACCAGGAAACCATCCAAATGATTTTAGATCTGGATGCTGATAAACTGTTAAAGCGTAGTAATGCAGCGTGTGGTAAAATACCGATTCTTGTTGCAATAAACATGGCCCGCAAACACGGCTGGCACCCGGTTCTTCTTCATTTTTCAAACAGCGGCGATACCGCAGGGGATCACTCGAAGGTTGTCGGCTATGCGGCTATCGCTTTTTATGGAGGTTCATCTATGCAGAACAATACTGTTTCACCTCTGCATTTGAGTAAAAATCAGGGACAGGCACTGGTGAGGCTGGCCCGGCGGACCATTATGGAAAGACTGGGCCAAAAGACGCCCGGGGACGAATCTGACAACCTGACGGACAGCAGTTTTCAGGAGATGCGGGGCACCTTTGTAACCCTTACAATTAAAGGCCAATTGCGCGGCTGTATCGGCAGTTTGGACGCCACCGAATCGATTTTGGACGGGGTCAGGCGCAACGCGGTCAATGCCTCTTTCAATGACCCCCGATTCTCTCCTTTGAAAGCCGATGAACTCGACCAGGTGGACATTGAAATCAGTATCCTTACCGAACCGCAGCCCCTTGAATACCAGGATAGTGCGGATCTGCTCAGCAAACTGCGCGTCAATGTGGATGGGGTTATTCTCCGCAAAGGATCTGCCAGCGCCACTTTTTTACCCCAGGTCTGGGAGCAGCTGCCACAGCCGGATAAGTTTCTGTCCCATCTTTGCGAGAAGGCCCGTCTGTCTGATGATGCCTGGAAGAACGAAAAGGAAAAGCTGGAAGTTTTGACCTATCAGGTTCAGTACTTTGAAGAGGAAAAATGAGCGTGCCATAACGCGGGTGGTCATCGCCACGGGCATTTCCTCTGTGGTGACCCAGTTATTGATTATTCGCGAATTTTTAGCCCAATTCCAGGGTAACGAGTTCGTCATCGCCTTGATTTTCTTCAACTGGCTGATCCTGGGCGGAGTCGGTACCATCCTGGCCCGCTGGGTCACCCAGCGCTTATGGGAGGCCACGGTCAACCGGTTGGGCTGGCTTTCCCTTGTTCTGGCCGGCCTGTCCGCCGTGCAAATTCTGGCCATTCGCTATCTTCGAGATGTTTTCTTTATTTACGGAAGCTCGGTCGGTTTTTATTCCACCCTGGCCTATACTTTCTTAACCATTGCGCCTTACTGCCTTGTGCTCGGGTTCGTTCTTCCCTTCAGCCTGTTTGTGATCAGGGTCGAAAACCCGGATTATCCCGGCACGCTTATCTATATTACCGACAATCTGGGGGATGTGGCCGGCGGTGCTCTGTTTTCCTTTGCCCTGGTTTATCTGGTCACCCCCTTACAGGCCGCTTTTTTTGCTAATCTGCCGTTACTGCTGGCAACCTATCTTCTCTTCCAATCCTCTTCCCGGCGTCATCCCGTTGTTTTTTTGGGGACAGGACTGACCTTTGTCATTCTGGTGTCCGGCATTCTTATGGAACCATCATCTCTGGCTCCGCCCGAAGGAAAACTGGTCCATTACCGCGAATCCCGTTACGGCCGGATCGAGGTCCATCAAAACAAGGAACAGTTCACCCTGTTTGTGGGAGGCAATCCGCTATTTGGCAGCCAAAATCTGAACATGGCTGAAGAAACCGTCCATTACCCTCTGGCCCAGCTGACTCAGGTCCAACACATTCTGTTGATTTCCGCCGAAGGCGGTATGCTGACCGAATTACAGAAATACCATCCGGCTTCGGTGGATTATGTGGAACTCGATCCAGAAGTTGCCGCCGTCCAATTCAAGTTCGGCCTGATCAAAAAAATTCCTGGTCTTCAGGTCATTCATCAAGACGGCCGTGCCTATCTGGCGGACTCGGACAAAATCTACGACGCCATTATCGTCAATCTGACCGAACCTGACACCTTTCAAATCAACAGGTTCTTTACCGACCGTTTCTTTGCCATGGCAAAGGAGCATCTCGCCCGGCACGGAATATTGAGTTTTTCCATGCAGGGATTTGATAACTACCTGGCCGAACCTCAACGCCAGAAACTTTCATCCCTGTATAATACCGTGGCGGATCATTTCGAAAACGTCCTGTTGCTGCCTGGACAAAAGATATTTTTCCTGTGCAGTGCGCTTCCCATCGATACCGATATCCCGGCGCGCCTGGTTCAAAAAGGGATCAGCACCCGTTACATCAGCGGTTATTATTACGGCAACCTGACTTCTGAAAGAATCGAGCGTCTGAATGCGCTGGTGGATCTTGAGACCCCCAAAAACTATGATGAATTCCCCCAGTTGATGCGTATAATGTTTATACAATGGTTTGCCAAGTTTTCCACATCCCCGACCGGATTCATCGCTGTCCTGGCCGTGCTGTGCCTAATCTACCTGGTTCGTATTACAGCAGAGGAGTTTGTCCTTTTTTCCACGGGCTTTATAGTCATGGGCAGCGAAGTTCTGGTCATCTTTGCATTTCAGATCTTTTTCGGTTATATTTATCTTCAGATCGGCTTGATCGTCACCGTTTTCCTTGCAGGCCTTTTACCCGGCGCCTGGTTCGGCGACAGACTGCGCAGCCGGGGACAACGGGCACTGGCGCTTTCCGATGCCCTGCTGATTGCCCTGATGGTCATGTTAATCCTGATTTTGAGAGAGTTCGGGGATCGGCTGCCGGCGGCTTTTTTCCTTGTTTTTGGTTTTGCGGTTTCGCTGATCTGCGGCTTTCAGTTTCCGGTGGCGCTCTATTTGCGGGGAGGCGACGCTCCGGCAGTGACACAAACCTTTTCCGCCGATCTGATCGGGGCTGCCGGCGGCACTCTGGTTACCAATGTGGTATTGATACCCTATTTCGGAATAATATGGGCCGCGGCAGGATTGATCGGCCTTAAACTTTGCAGTATGATTGTAATGGCAATGATTCATGGAAAAAATAAGCAGACGTCATTTTCTATACTGTAGCGCGGGACTTCTTTGTACTGCCATACCGGCCCGGGCCTTCTGGCCTTTTTCAACAAAAACGGGCCAAGCAGGGGGACCCGTCGACATCCGGGGCAGGGTTTTCAGAGGAGATGCGCCGGAAAAACTGTGGGAATGGTCACACGAGGGGGTTTTTTATAAAAAGTCGAACAACAACAGGGTGGTATGCGGTATCTGTCCCAACCGGTGTGTGCTGGCGCCGGGCGATCGCAGTATCTGCCGTTCCAAGGTCAATATGGACGGTACCCTTTACAGCCTGACGTACGGCAACCCTTGCAGCGTGAATGTCGATCCCATTGAAAAAAAACCGCTTTATCATTTCAAACCGAGCTCAAAGGCCTTTTCCATCGCCACTACCGGTTGCAATTTTCGCTGTTTACATTGCCAGAACTGGGAAATCTCACAGGCCAAACCACATGAGGTCCGCCATTACGAGTTTTTTCCGGCCGATGTGGTCAAAGCGGCCCAGCGCGCCGGTTCTACGTCCATCGCCTACACCTATTCCGAAGCCACCACCTTTTTTGAATACATGATCGACGTCGCTCGTTTGGCAAGGGATAAAGGGATATATAATTTATGGATTTCGAACGGTTACATAAACAGGGAACCCCTGCTGGAACTGTGCCGGGTTCTGGACGGCGCCAATGTCAACCTAAAATCGTTCAGCGATGACATCTATAAAAAATTGAACGGCGGCCGGTTACAGCCGGTGTTGAACACCTTTAAAACCCTGCATGAAGAGGGAATCCATTTTGAAGTGACGAATCTGGTGGTTCCCGGATATACCGATGATGCGGACATGGCAAAAGAGATGTGCCAATGGATCCTTAAGAACCTGGGACCTGATTATCCCCTCCACTTTTTACGCTTTTTCCCCAGATACAAACTCGACCGCTTGCCGCCTACCCCGCTTTCGACCCTGCTCCAGTTCCGCAAACTGGCCATGGGCGAGGGGATCCGTTATGTCTACGTGGGCAACGTGGTCTATCCTGAAGTAAACAATACATATTGCCATTATTGTAAAAAGCTTCTGATTGAGCGGATCGGATATCAAATTCCCATCTATAACCTGGACGGAAATCAATGCAAATTTTGCAAGACCGTTATACCCGGGCGGTGGACTTAGTGCTCTAATTCGTAAATTCGATGACGTATTTTATGTCAGGACACCTATCATGGATCAACCGGTCCGGAGGACTCTAAAAGTGCATAAAATTTGAAGTGACCTGCCCGCCAATGCCTATCTGCTCTTAACTCTTTAGCTGTCTTAAGCAATGAGACGGAGGATCGAAGACAATGTTAATCATAAGTGGCTATGGCAGGCGGGGCTTAAGTGATCTAAAGCCCGCCCTGGTGCGACTCATTCATATATATTGATATCGGCTATGCATCTTTCCAAACCTGACTTTTTGAGAATAGGGTATTGGTGAACGGTCTGGGCCAGGGTTAAGGAATGCGCTTTCAGCGCGGTCAATATAAAAATGATAGAATACCACAACTTTAGCCACTTTAGGCTTTGGCCTTCCTTTTTTTATTTTTTTTAAGGCAGACTTTATCCTTCCTGATAATGGCACAGAGTTTGGGATTGTGAAGATCTTTACAATTATCGTGATTATACAGTGGACATTCAGGATATGTTTTTGACATAGATTTATATGACCCGATCGTTCCTTATGTAACGAGACTTTTGCGAAATTGAGCATTTTTCAAAGGTCTCGTCTTTTGAACCTCACTATATGTTGATTACCCGAAAGGTTGCAAAATCTATAAAACTCTTAATTATTTTTTGTTTATTCATACTCTCGAAGTGTTGTTTATGCAACGTTAGGGTTTATCTTCCGGCTTACCCGGCTCTTCAGCCAATCGATCCAGGGGTCAAAACCTTGTTCCGTCTTTGCGGATATTTCAAAGACCGTCATCCCTGGATTTACCTGAAGGATATTATTGACAGTCTCTTTTCTGTCATAATCGAGATGCGGCAGCAAATCTATTTTATTTAATAAGGCCGCATCACATACGCGAAACATAAGGGGATACTTTACCGGCTTATCCTCACCTTCCGTAACACTGAGGACAACCACACGTAAATCCTCGCCGATGTCAAACTCGGCCGGACATACCAGATTCCCAAGGTTCTCCACAATCAAAAGATCGATGTCATCCAGGTCAAAGTTGCCGGCCGCCGTTTTAATGACATGGGCTGCTAAGTGGCAGTCACCACCGAAGGCATCCGTATTGATCTGCACGACAGGTGCACCGGAGACGGCAAGCCGGTCAGCGTCATTTGAGGTGCAGATATCTCCCACAATCACAGCACTTTTGATTGCAGGCATGACAAGCGACAGCGTCTTTTCAAGGATAGCGGTCTTCCCCGATCCGGGCGAACTCATGACATTAAGTACAAAAACACTTTTTTCCGAAAACAGTTTGCGATTCTGCTGTGCAATCGTATCGTTAACGGCAAGAACTTTCCTGACAACCTTTATTTCCCGGGCGATGATTTTTTTGCCCCCACCGGCAACACCGCTCTTTGGACGAGAGTGGGGGGATTTGTGAAAATCTTTGTGGTGGTAATATTGTCGAGTTTTATACATGCTTATCAGCATCTTGTGTATCCTCATAGTAACTTCTCAATAAATACTTGAGCCCACTGGTGGGCGAGTCTCCTATCATTTTATTCTCCATTATTTATTAAGAAGTTACTCCTCATAAGCAATTTCGATGGAATTGATATCCAGCTCCCGGCCTGAGATAATCTCCACGGAACCGCTGTTGCATTCCCGGCATCTAAAGACTGGTTCGCTGATGGTCCACTCGATATTGCAATCGTTGCACTTTCCAGTAATTGGAATTTCTTCAATGTTGAGATCTGCATCGCAAAAGGGGGTATCCTGGGCGACAATTTGAAAACAAAAACGAAGGCTTTCGGGCACTACCGCAGTCAGCTTGCCTACTTTAAGATTGATCCTTTCAACCCGTACATCATCTATGTCAGCAGGTATTGAAGCGGATGCAATTTCAACGATCTGCATTGCAATGCCCATTTCATGCATAATAAATTTTTATAAACGTTCAGGTTTTTGTTCTTTGAAATAGCGGTCAATCGCTTCAATTAATTGATTAACTTAACCCGGATTTCTCATCCCGCTTCAAGTGGGATGAGAAGACCAGGTTAAGAAGTTATCACACACAATTTATGAATGTAAATACCTTATTGTATGTTGTCCGATTCAAAATAAATCACCATAGAATTAGGAATTTTTTGCCATCCCTCAGTTCCCCCTTTAACTTCTCCATATGCCGGAGCGCTGCAACCTCTCTTTCAAGATCTGCCGGTTTTATTTGAAGTCTATTTATTATCGCAGCCGGTTCTGCTCCGCCGGTTTCCTCTAATATACGAAGTATCTTCTTCTGGATCTCAGTGAGTTCAAGGGTGCCCTCTGACTTTGCTAAAGACCGGGCACTGTGGACGGCCCAGGGGTCACAAGTTCGGGCCGGTGAAAGCGCATCCATATAGCAGTCCTCACAAATATTCTGCCCATGGTGTTCCCGCTCTTCTCCGTGTTCGATGGTCTGTGAACATCGATCACATATCATCCTGATTGCCTCCTTTACTAAACCACACTTTTAAGGCCCGACATTTCCTTATCTGTCGAAAAAGATGTTTTTCCCAGACACGGAAAGGGGAATCCCCATTACAAAATCCCAATCCACGAGATTCATTTCACGAGCCACTACCCCCACCCGGTACATGATCCGGTTATCCACGTTAAGAATGCTGGCGGTCTTTACCGCAGAGCCAAGGGCGATCCCCATGTCGAGAAGTCTGAAGGCGCATACCGGCCCCTTAAACTCCGCCGACTTCTTTTCCCGGCTGGTCATGGTCTTACAGTCCGGGAACCCGCAAGCGCCACAGTCCAGGCCAAGTGTAGTGGCGTTCTTGATTCCCACCAGCACCACGGCCTCAGACCGTGCCACGTTTTTTGCGTCCCGGTCAAAGTCTTTTTTTTGGGTCTTTTCTCCGAACAAGACCATGGCATCTGCCAATTGCTTCAAAGTTTCTCCCTGAAGCACATGGGTTTCAACAAAATTTTCGCCTTTACTCTTCGGGGCGGTAATGGCAGAAATGGCCATAAGCTTCGCTACAACATCAATCCCATCCATCGTACACCTCTTTACAATAATTTTTTAACCAGATGATAATAGAAAAAAGGCAGTAAGGTGTCAATTATGAATTGCTTGGCAATGTTCAAAAGTTACAGAGCGAGCAAATGAACTTTTTACGAAGCCATCCGGTTTGATATTCAAACTTTACAGCGGCCAGACGTTATGTAATAATTCTTAATCAGGATCTCTCATCCTGCTTGAAGCGGGATTCAGAAATTTTTCAGGAGCAAATATTTTCAGTTTCATTTGCCGGTGGAGGAAATTTAATGGATGGTTTTTATGGCAGGTTCCTTAAAATCGACCTTGCCGAGAAAAGATGCGATATCGAAACAATAAATGACGAATTGCTTATAAAATACTTGGGTGGAAAGGGGCTTGCTTCTTATCTCCTTTACACCATCAACCCCAAAGACGTGGATCCGCTGTCCCCGGCCAACTGCCTGATTTTCGCAACAGGACCGATCACAAATAGCATAATATGGGGCTCAAGTCGGTACGGGGTCTTTACCAAGTCGCCCCAGACCGGTTTTTATTCTGAATCCTATGCCGGCGGCAAAGTGCCTGAAGCCGTTGATTCAACAGGATTCGATGCCGTTGTTATCATGGGTAAAAGCAAAAGCCCCTCTGTTATTGTAATCCATCCCGAAGGCGCCGATTTTCACGCGGCCGGTGATATTTGGGGGATGGATACTTATGAAACCGAAGATATTGTAAACAGAAAATTCGGCAGCACCGGCCTGGAAGGAATAAAATCCGGCGCCGTGGTCATCGGTCCGGCCGGAGAAAACCTTGTTCGATTTGCAGTTATCGAAAACGACTACTGGCGCTCTGCCGGAAGGACCGGCGTGGGAACGGTCATGGGCTCAAAAAATCTCAAGGCCATAGTGTTTAAGGGGGATAAAAAGCGCCCGCTTTTCGATAATGAGCGGGTTAGAACCTTTTCTAAAGAACTTGCGACAGAATCAAAAAACAATCCAGTTGTCCGGGCTTACAAAGACATGGGTACGCCCATGATGGTCAAATTCACCAATCAAGCCAAGGCGTTTCCGACCAGATACTGGTCTGAAGGTTTCTTTGATAAATGGGAAAATATCAGTGCTGAAGCGCTTCATAAGCAGTGCCGTGTAAAGCCGCGTGCCTGCGCAAAATGTTTTATCGCCTGCGGCAGAATGACTACGGTGTTAAACGGTCGCCACGCCGGTCTGAGGATCGAAGGGCCTGAATACGAGACAATCTTTGCCTTTGGTGGTCTCTGCCTGGTGGACAGCATCGAGGAGATTGCCTATTTAAACGACATCTGTGATCGGCTGGGTATGGATACAATATCAGCGGGAAATCTTTGCGGGTTTACAATTGAGGCTGCCAGAAAGAAAAAGATTGATTATCTGATAGACTATGGCGATGTGGATTCCATAGCCGGTTTGCTCAAAAAAATCGCAACAAGACAGGACATCGGCGACATCCTTGCCCGAGGGATTATATATGCGGCCCGGTCCTGGAACATGGAGGATACAGCCGTGCATGTTAAGGGCCTTGAACTGCCCGGTTATGATCCCAGAGTACTCAAAGGGTGCGGGCTTGCCTTTGCAACCGCCGACCGGGGTGCATGCCATTTAAGAGCAACTTTCCACAGCCCGGAGTTGAAAGGGATGATCGACCCTGAGACTGTCAAGGGAAAGGCCAAACTTCTGGTCGATTTCGAGGATCGGCTGACCCTCATGGATACACTTATTTTGTGCCGATTTTACAGAGATCTGTATCCCTGGGAGCGGCTGGCACAGATCATCGAGATGACCACCGGCTTAAAAGAGGACAAAGCGGCGCTGCAGAAAAGGGCTGCCGAAATATCTACCCTGGTCCGTTGTTTTAATATACGGGAAGGCCTGAAACCCGAAGACGATAATCTTCCAGGGCGCTTTTACAAAGAGATTCTTAAAACAGGGCACGCTATTAAAGAAGAGGAACTTGGAACCATGTTGCAGGATTATTACAATCTTCGCGGATGGAATAAGAAAGGGCTGCCTGAAGCAACTTTGTTAAAGGATCCGTCTTCCATTTCAAAGCCGATTAATTGACAAACAAAAAATGGGTTGTAATATATGAATCATCTCCCGATTAGTTGTAGTTAATTAAGGCAAGTCAAGTGAATAATCTTCAAGTGAGTCGGTGTGGTTCCAGAGGGTTCAAGGGGTCAAGGATTTAAGGGTTCGAGTGAAAAGCTAAAGAATGTTAAAAGCGCTGATAAAATCTTTAGAAAACAAACACTTGAATCCTTGGACCCTGGAATCCTTGGACCCTCTTCTCCAACTAAATTGGAGAAGAACTTAATATATGTTCGGAATTTATACCAATGGAGGATAGCTAATGGATTTTGAAACCAAAGAACAAGTTTTAGAAAAGATTCTTTCCCGGGAAAAACCCATGTGCCCTAACTGCAACACGGAAATGAGTTTATGGGAAGTTCCTCCTTTTTCATTCAGTGACGGCCTTGGATGGGGAACACCCTATCTGTTTGTATGTTTCAATGATGAATGTCCGATGTATGTTCAGGGATGGGATAATATACAAGAAAACTATGCTTTTAACGCTTCTTACAGGTGTATGTGCTATCCGGGCACAAAGCAGTTCGAATGCATTCCTGTATTCAGCCCCATGGGGGCCAAGGGACAAATAATTGATGATCAGGTTCTGGTCGAACAGGAAATTCTGAAAGAGAAAATAAAGAAAGGATTTTCTATTCTCACTGACGCCTATATGTCCAAGGACGGTATTACGGTAGTCAGAATACTTCTTGATGCAACTGAACCTGCGCGGGTAAGGGCCAAGGCAGCGGAAATGATCGGAGACATTGGCGAACTGGAAGCCATAGAACCCATTAAGAATGTCAAATTCGGCAATGAAATTATCCAGAAGAAGGTCGATAAATCTGTGTCAAAGATCCATGAACGGTATTTTACCCGGGAATGCCCTTTTTGTGCTGAAATAATAAAGAAAAGGGCAAAAATCTGCAAGCATTGCGGGAAGGATGTGGCAGGGCAATAAGAGGCCTGGTCCTCTGGGCCCGGATTCTTTACTTATTAATATAGAACACCTAACTACTATTCATCATCTTCGTCTGTTTTCATATTTTCTTCCATGGCGTTGATAAGACTCTCGGTCTGTATCTTTTCCGCGTCTACCCATAGCCCTTCAAGGTCATAGAAGTTTCGCACCGGTTCATAAAAAACATGAATGATCACATGGCCATAATCGAGCAAAACCCAGTGCCCTTCTTTTATACCCTCCACACTCAGCGGCTTAATGCCGTGCTTCTTAAGATCCACCTGAACATATTCCGCAATTGCCGAAACCTGGCGGTTAGAACGCCCGCTACAGATGATAAAGGCATCAGCAATAGAAGTTAATTCCTTAACATCGAGAATCACAAGACCGATTGCTTTTTTCCCCAAAGCAGCTTTAACATAAAGATCAAGTGATTGATCCAGAAAAGGATCTGGCTCATTTGTCATAAATAAAGTCCTTTGGTTTTAATAAAATCTTCGACGATTTTAGGTACCAGAGATCTAATTGTGCTCCCTTTTTTGATAAGTTGGCGAATTTTCGTTGATGAAATGTCAACAGGGGTTACATTATAGACAAAGACCGGCTGCTTTTCATTATGAACATGGCATGATCGCGAAGCCGAAAATTGATAGCCTTTGGATATCCTTGATTTAAGATAATTTTCAAGGGTTTGCCATCTCAAAACAGTGTCATTGTCTCCTGCACCGGTTCGAGCCATAACAATAAAAGGAACCAGCAGAAAAAGATCCATATATGACTTCCAGGTATCTATCTCAAGAAAGGCGTCCAGCCCCAGGATTAGAAAGAGAGCGGTGTCTTCAGGCAGAGCGGACTTAAAATGGCGCACTGTATCGATGGTATATGAAGGCCCCGAACGTTCCAGTTCAACATCGGAAACCGTAAAATCCGGATAGTCTGCAATGGCAAGACGGATCATCTCCATGCGGTCTCTGGCATCCGCCACACCACCCGGCTCCTTGTGAGGTGGCAGGGCTGATGGAATAATAATGATCCTATCCAGGGCAAACCATTCTTTGACTTCATGAACAACCTGAATATGCCCTAAGTGAATCGGATTAAACGTACCGCCAAAAAGCCCTATGCGCATTGCAAACAACCCATATTCTAACTTCTAACCTGCCCATCCCCAAACACCACAAACTTGGTGGTGGTAAGTCCCTCCACACCCATGGGGCCGAAGGCATGCAACTTTGAGGTGCTGATGCCGATTTCAGCTCCCAGGCCCAGCTCACCGCCATCGTTAAAGCGGGTGGAAGCATTTACCAGCACAACCGAAGAATCGACTTCACGCACAAAACGCCTGCCCCTTTGCAAATCGCGCGTCACGATGGCTTCCGTATGGCTGGAACCATACTCTGCAATATGGGAGATGGCCTGATCCATATCTTCCACCACCTTGACAGCCAGAATAAGGTCGAGATATTCCTCCGGCCAGTCCGCTTCGCCCGCCTTTTGTGCTCCCGGCAAAATACGGCAGGTTTCAGGGCAACCCCTGATTTCAACACCGGCCTTTAAAAAGCGCTCTGCCATTTTCGGCAGAAATTCCTGCGCCATTGACTGATGGACAAGCATTGTTTCCATGGCGTTGCACACGCCCGGGCGCTGAACCTTGGAATTGAAACAGAGCTCTTGGGCCATTTCAATATCTGCCTCTTCATCCACATAGACATGGCATACACCTTTATAGTGTTTCAAAACAGGTATGGTCGAATGCTCCACCACAAAACGGATCAACCCCTCCCCGCCGCGCGGAATAATGAGGTCGATATATTCCTCCTGGTTCAAAAGGACGTTGACAGCTTCCCGGTCCCTGATGGGTACAACCTGGACTGTTTCAGCAGGGAGACCGGTTTCACCAAGTACCCGGCCGATGATATTGGCCAGGGCCTGATTCGAATTCAGCGCTTCTGATCCGCCGCGAAGTATAACCGCATTTCCGGCTTTCAGACAAAGGCCGGCGGCATCTATGGTGACATTCGGTCGTGACTCGTAAATAATGCCTATTACCCCGAGGGGTATGCGCATCCGTGACACTTTAAGACCGTTGGGTCTGATCCAGGCCTTGCTTGTTGAACCGACAGGATCATTAAGCTGGGCCACCTCTCTTAAGCCCTGGGACATGGATTTAATGGTAGCGTCCGTTACGGTGAGCCGATCGATCATGGCATCGGTAAGACCCATCTTTTTTGCACGGACCAGATCCTTCTGGTTTTCTTCCTGAATATGGGATGCCAGTTTTTCAATATTATCGGCAATGGCAACCAGAACCTCATTTTTTTTGTCTGAAGGACATCTGGCAATCTCTAAGGAAGCAGCCCGGGCTGCTTTTGCCATTCCTACAATCGTTGATTCAATAGACATATTCGAACCCCTCTTAGTAGATAATTGGTGCCGTCATATGTTAAGTTCAGCCGTGATTGCCAGGTTATCTCTATGGATAACATAATCATAGGGCTTATACCCCAAACGATCCTTAATCTGGCTGGATTTAAGTCCCATGATTTTGCGAATATCGGCTGAATTGTAATTGACCAGGCCGGTTCCCAGTGTCTCATTGTCGTCTTTTCTGAATTCCACAGGAGCGCCGACACCAAAATCACCTTCTACACCGACAATACCGCTCGGCAGGAGGCTCTTGCCCCTGTTCAGAATTGCGCTTGCAGCTCCGTCATCAATTCTGATAACTCCTTTGGGTTTCAACGTAAAGGCTATCCAGCATTTACGGCTTTTAAGCTTTTGCTTTTTGGGAACAAAAAACGTACCTATCTTTTTGCCGGAAAGGAGCTTTTCCAGGATCTCGGGTTTGGTTCCGTTTGTGATTACCATGGGAATCCCGGCCGCGGTGACCTTTCCGGCGGCCTTTATTTTGCTGATCATTCCGCCGGTTCCAAGAGCCCCCGGGATGTCGCCGGCAAATTTTATTATATCCTTTCCGATGGTGGATACTATGGGAATCAGTTCCGCATCCGTGTTGGTTCGGGGATCTTTGTTGTAGAGGCCGTCAATATCCGTAAGGTTGATGAGAATATCCGCATCCATCAGGAGTGTAATCATGGCCGCAAGGTTGTCATTATCTCCAAATTTAATCTCTTCGACCATCACGGTATCGTTTTCATTGACAATAGGAATAACTTGCCAAGCCAGCAGCGTGTTAAGCGTGTTGCGCGCATTCAGGTATCTTATGCGATTGTTAAGATCATCACTGGTCAGCAGGATCTGGGCAACTTTTTTGTGATATCGAGCAAAAGACTTTTCATATTCCATAATAAGACCGGCCTGACCCACAGCAGCAACAGCCTGCCTTTTGGGGATTTCATCCGGCCTTTTGTCAAGGCCGACTTTCTTTACCCCTGTAGCCATTGCGCCGGAAGAAACCAGAATAATCTCAAGCCCTCTATCAATCAGGCTGCAAATCTGTCTGCTGATGGATCGGATCGCTTTTAAATTTAATCCATTGTCTTGAGTCAGAACATTACTGCCAACCTTGACCACAACGCGCTTGGCAGCGTTAAAAATCGTTTTTCTGTTGTCAATCATGGGATTTGTCCAATAATTGAACGATTCGCAACTTTAAATCGTCAACGCCTTTGCCTGTTAGGGCGGATATTAATGTTACTTTTTTGCCCTTTGCGGCAGACTGAAACGTCTTTGCCGCTTCCCGGGTATCGGGCAGATCAATCTTGTTAAGAACTACAATCTGAGGTTTTTCCGCAAGCTTCTGATTATACATGGCAAGTTCTTTGTTAATGGTGTTATAGCCATGGAGAGGATCATCCGAATCAATGGCTGACACATCGATAAGGTGAACCAGAATGCGGGTGCGTTCAATGTGGCGCAGGAATCTGGTACCGAGCCCGGTCCCTTTATGTGCCCCCTTAATCAATCCGGGTATATCGGCAACCACAAAAGGTTCTTCCCGGTCGGTTTCAACAACGCCGAGGCTGGGGAAAAGCGTAGTGAAGGGGTAGCTGCCTATCTTTGGACGCGCTGAAGAAACCGTGGTGATAAGAGTAGATTTGCCGGCATTGGGAAGACCGATGATACCGACATCGGCCAGAAGTTTGAGCTCCAACTTGATCGTTTTGGTTTCGGCAGGCTCGCCGGGCTGAGCAAACCGGGGGGACCGGTTTGTTGAAGTTTTAAACCGCGTGTTTCCCTGACCGCCTCTACCGCCCTTTGCCAGTACAAGTCTTTCACCGGGTTTAATGAAGTCTTTTATAATCTGCCCGGTTTCAGCGTCAGTGACCAGGGTTCCGGGAGGAAGTTCTATGACGAAGTCTTGGCCGTTTTTTCCGGTTTTCTGTTTGCCCCGGCCATGGGCGCCGTTTTTGGCTTTGAAATGTTTCTGAAATCGAAACTGATACAGGGTGCGTTTTCTTGATGTTGTCACAAGAACAACATCACCGCCCTTGCCCCCGTCTCCACCGTCCGGTCCTCCGCGCGGAATAAACTTTTCACGCCTGAAACTCACGCAGCCTCTGCCGCCATCGCCGGACTGAACGGTAATAATCGCTTCATCAATGAATTTCACTCTGCATAAATGCTTACTTTTTTGCGAGAACGACCCTGTCTTTCAAAAGCAACGACACCATCAATTTTGGCAAACAGAGTGTAATCTCTGCCCATTCCCACGTTGGCTCCGGGATGTATCTTTGTCCCCAGTTGGCGCACCAGAATATTGCCGGCTTTTACTGTCTGTCCGCCAAATCGTTTTACGCCCCGTCGTTGCGCATTACTGTCACGGCCGTTCTTGGAACTGCCTGCTGCTTTTTTATGCGCCATTATATAAACTCCTTAATTTTAAGCTTCAATACTGTCAATCTTGATTGCGGTGTACTGCTGACGATGTCCCAGCTTGCGGCGATATCTTTTTCGCCGTTTATACTTAAAAACAATAATCTTTTTGTTCTTGCCCTGGTCCACGATATGGCCCCTGACCGCCACATTATCGATAACCGGACGTCCGATATTGACATTTTCACCGTCTGAAAACATAAGGACTTTGTCAAACGATACAGGGCTGCCGACTTCTCCCGGGATTTTTTCGACCCTCAAGACATCACCCTGTTGAATTTTATATTGTTTTCCGCCTGTATTAACGATAGCGTACATTTAA